>SDBT01018487.1_pt1 | contig 10952 bp, 16 predicted proteins | sample 2277101 | NCBI WGS metagenome assembly SDBT01 (sample SAMN10404973, study PRJNA504765) | marine sediment metagenome | isolation source: marine sediment core GS10_PC15, 103 cmbsf | place: Arctic Ocean: Southern Knipovich Ridge | collected 2010 | reverse complement strand
TCCTAAATCGTTCAATCCACCTTTGGAGAACAACTTAGCAACGTACATAATCAACCAGATTACACCCAATACAATACCTATAATTCCTAGGAATCCCAATAGACCAGTGATAAATTCACCGAATAAATTAGAAACTTCAGTAGTATTAATTATTGTAAGTGATGTAAACACATCAGATGCAAGGATAGACCCTATAATTAGAGCCGCAATAACTGCAAGGATAACTACTGCAACAGCAGTCCCTACAGCTTTCATTAAATCATCGCCATTCATTTTCTATAAATAACCTCCTTTTAACAAATAACTAACATAATTTTGACTTACCATTACGAAAAGTATAATAATAAATAGTTTATAAGGGATTGTAGAATGTCACCACTGAGTAGTTTTAGTATAAAGTTATTTATTTATATTTATCCAATAAGAATAGACTTACCACCGACATTAAAATATAAAATCCAACCCAATATCCATTCAAGAAAGTAAAATCAGCCTCGTTCATTGCTGCAATAAACAGAGATGAAAGAAAGCAAACAAAACTCATAGCAGTTAAAGAATGCCAAAACCTTTTTTTACCAGTTGTTTTTAAGATTGTAAAATATGAAGCACCAGTGAAAAATATCCAAATAAAGAATAGTGTTACTACAAAAAATTGTCCACCCGTAGCTGTAACAATAGATTTAAACATATTTGGCAAGGTAACTAATCCAAAGTCTTCCATAACGCAATATAATCCATCAACACATGTTACCATATTAAATACCATTCCTAATCCATTTAACTATATAATATAATGAAACTAATCCAAATAATCCACCAAAAATTGCTAGTAGCATTTTACCAACATCCCCAGTAAATACCCAAGATATTAATGTTTTTGTCGATGTAAAGAAACCACGTCCCATATCCATTATACCATATGATGAAGCAACACTATCCCTACTACCAAGAAAACCTTCCGTTGGATCTGTATTTGCAGTAATATTAAGTAATGCATCTGAATCATCTGGAAGAAGAAATATTGCCGAACTAAGATTATTAGCAGTAATTCCCAAATTTCTAGATGTTTCCTCCCCTAATCCAATTGGGTTATTTTGTACCATAAATAAGGTGGCAAAAGTAATTAAGCAAAACAATACTACACCATATAATATCCATGATGTCCCAAAATCTTTTAAATTATCATCCGCCATTATCGATCCTCCTGCTTGGCCATTTTAAATATTATTATTCCAGCAGCAACTAATAACCATGCAATAGCACCAAGTCCAATAACTAAATTCATTCCACTTACTAACAATAAAGTACCAGAAATCATTAAAACCATTACGGAAATTATTATCATCCATTCTGGAGAAGATATTGCCATTCCAACGAGACTTATCGTAAATAAGAAAACAATAAAAAAGTTTATTCCATCCATATCTAATTCCGGATCATTAACAAAACTTAAAATAGCAAGTTGAACACCATTTTTTGAAATAGAAAGTTCTAAAATATTTGCTTCTATGCTGTCTGTATAGTCACACGATATACTGCCTGCGGAAGTTATTACGGTTGTATTGCATGAGGTTAGATTTCCAAACATATCTATTTGATTTAAAACTACGTTAATTGTTGAAGGAGTTCCGGAAGGCACAGCAAACAACACGGTAACTGTTTGATTATCTTCATCTATACTTATAGAGTAAGTAAAATCTGTTATGGTTTCTACTGGTATATCATTGTTTGGACTAACTGTACCCTCTAAACTATGGGTACAATCACCAGATAATTCATTATCACAATTGAATACGATATTTTCAAAAGAGTCTAACAACTCTCCATCTTTTACTATAGATGCCCTATATTTATTTGTGTTTAAATCTATGTGGAGAATAGCCTTCCCACCATCACCAGTAACAGGTGCTTCTACAGTCTCATAAATATCTTGTCCTATATATTTTCTTTGTAATTGTATTATTGCTCCTTCAACAAAAATAAAGGCATTGTTTTTATATGAAACAGAAAATTCCGTTGAATCATTATTTTTCAAATCAAACAGACTTAAATTTATAGGATAATCTACTAAGTCTGCTTTTTGTATATGATAAAATTCAGTTGCGTATTCATCTTTAAAATATCTCATCTCTGCATTTATGTAAAGATTTGAATATGATGCATTTGGTGAAAGGCATATTAACTGGCTGTGAACATCTTCATAAGTATTGTTTATTTCGGCTACTATACCATCTGATGTTTTACTATAAACTTGAATATTTAATTCAATGTCTCCTATTAATGATGTTTTATCCCCCTCGTCAAATAACGAAATATTTATCAATAACTCCTCTGTACCTATACATGTTATGAATCCTATATTTAGAACTTCTTGTGTTTCTTCTGAAAAACTATAAGTTATTCCATCGACAATTACTATAAAATTAAAGGTAAAATTTGTATCTACATTTACAGATGGTAATAATATTGATGATGTTATTATGTATTGTCCTGCTGATGTTATAATGCTTGTACTATAGTTCGTCCCATTATAATTAAAAATTGCTTCACTTATTGTTTCTCCGTCTTTAATATCTGTATTAAGAATAAAAACACCTTGGGTGCTTTCATATTGTGGCGTTGTGTAATTCACTTCTATGTTGTTAAATAAATATTCCCATTCTACAAAACTACTATTCGTATTTCCTAGTGTATCATTTGCATAAATAGTCATATTTAAATTATTCATTTCTAAAATAAATTCTGTTGAATTTTCAACTCCAGTTAAACATCCATCTATTGTTACATTTGTACCATTGTAATTATACCAACATGTATCTAAATTAACATCAGTAGTAGTAATATTTAAAGTTTCGTTCCCCCCTATTATTCCAAATATTAAAATTCCAGTCGGAGATGTTACATTTATTTGTGGAGATACTATATCTTTAAATATAGTAACATTGTCTACCCCTAAATTAGATGCAGTATCATTTGCAAATACATATATCGTTAAATTATCGGGGTTATCTATTGGGTATAATAGACTTGTAGTATTTGATGTACAATTTATAATAGTTGGAGTTGAATTTGATGTAGTGTTAAAAAAACAGTTACTAAGATTACCAACTGGGTGAACTACTGTATAGTTCAATGTTATGTTTTGTAGTGGATCTGTTACTATAAATCCTTCTGGTGGATATGTTATATTTACAACTGGTGGTGTTGTGTCTAGTGTGAATGTAAAATTATCGGACAGATCGCACGTCGTATTAAATCCGTTCGTACCGCATGATTCCACATTCCAAATATAACTTTCATCTAAGAATAAAGTATCGTTGTGGATTACTGTTGTTATTTGGTCTGTGTTTATTGTAGTGTTGATGTGTTGATGTGCTAATGTATTATTTTCATACCAAACAGTTAAAGTCCAATTTGTTATGTTTAATCCAAGAGGGGTTATCATCCAATTGAAGTCAACTGTTGCATCATTTTGTATTGTGTTATTCTCTGGTTCATTCAAAGTTACAAGAATTTTAAAAAAAACATCAGTCCACGTTATTGCAAGACCTTCATCATAAAGTTGTGTCACAGAAGAAAAATTTATAGTTCTATTCCATATTGCAGTTTCATCATAAGCACCCCTATAATTAAATCCACCTAAATCTCTAGGGTCAACACCAATAATAGTATCTGATGCTGGATGTGAAACTAACTCACCAACTGTTCCAGTTGCAGGAGTTCCTGCATTGATATAAATATTGACTTCATTATCTGAATCTCTATATGTAACTACAACATGATTCCAAACATCTTTAGTTATTGAAGATGGTGATGAATTAACTCCACCATTCATTAAAACTTGTATCTGGTCTGATGCACCTTGATAATAAATCCAGTATTGGTCTGTTCCAGTCCCTCTTCCAATTAGAGTTCCATCTTGTGACGTGGTTGGTTTAATCCATGTTGAAAAAGAAAAGTCTCCAGTAATATCTAATGAAGAATCACTTCCTAAATTAATATAATCTCCATCATCATTAAAGTCTCTACCACTTTCTATTATACCAGAACCATTTATTGTTCCAGAGTTTGCTCCATCGTTTAGTCCAAAACTATCTGAAAAATTATTGTCATCCCATTTCCAATATGAAATCAATCCAACATTTAAATCAGCAGTCCAAACAGCATGCTTCTTTATTTTCTTTCCAGCAATAGTCCAAACACCATCTATTATATCTCCTAAGTTGACCCCTGTTGCTATACCGATTCTAACTTCCCCTTTCGGAATATCATTGGTATTAAATTCAACCCAGCCCTCCCTCTCTTCTATATATGTTCCTTCAAAAATTTGTTCACAACTTTCATAGTATGAATTATTTATTTCGCTATTTACATCATTACAAATAGTAGAATAATTATTTTCTTCTTCTATAATAGTGCCCCAAATTACAAAGTGATAATCCTTTTCTATTCCTTCTCCATCGGTAATGTTGATAAATTCAATTTCCCCCAATCCGTTCTTATATATTTCACTAAAATTAAAATCATAATACATTACAACTCTATCGTTTCCTGGTGCGACTTTTAAGATATGGTTTACTGATTTATGAGATTTCAATTCTATATAACCTAAATCACTTCCAAAGAAAGGTATCCATGCCCAATTTTCAATAGTAACTTTCATATCATTATTCTCGTATCTTACTCCATTATCCCATTCCGCCGCAGTTACTAAACTAATCATAAATACTCCTAACAGTATAAACAAAATTATTTTATTTTTCACCATGTTAAAATATAAGAATTACAACTATTTAAATTTACCTAAACCCCTTAACAATTAACCTGTGAGTATGGTTAGTATTCCCTTTTTGAGCAATCCTATTATTAAAGTCTATTGGATGTGAATGTCCAGAATCCATTGATGTTCTTTTATCAAATAATTTCCATGTATGCCTATGCCCATTATTTATTGAGGTCATCCTTTCATCCTTTCTAGTATAATATTTTGGATGATTTTTTATATGATCCATAGCTATTTTCCTAGAAATTCCTAGATTAAAACCATGCTCTCTCTTTTCAACTCTAGTCCCAATCTCTAATTCTCTTCTATTAATAACCACTTTTTCTCTTTCTTTTATATTTATAATTTCTACGACCATACTTGGCCCGTAATTTTTTTACTGCCTTCTCTGCTAATATAACCGTATTTAATAATTCTTGCGGTGTTCCAGAAATGCAAACTGCATACTTCTTACCAATTCGTTTAATTGTTATTTGCCCTATACGTTTAACCATGTAGAATCTAAGAATTACAACTATTTAAAATTATCTAATAATTTTGATCCTCAACACTATTAACCTTAGTCCTTTGCCAATTTACTATCGCTAACATCACACTAGACAAAGATATAATAAATATGAACCAGGGGAAATAAAACATTATTTTATTATAAACCGTAAAGGGTAACATCATATCTCTAAATAAAACTACTTCAAGCATTCTTCTATAAATATTTGATATAAGGATTGATGCATATGTGAAGAAACTTATTATAACGATTAAGATACCTGCCATGGCGGGTGATTGTCCGGAACGATAACCAATTATTAACATCGCAAATACCTGACCAAATATAAAGAAATAACTAGCATAAACTATTATATATCTTAGTGCTAAAAATGGTAAAACTGTTAATTCCCATAACTCCTGACAACTATCAACATATACATTATTATTTATAACACAATCATTGTCTAAAAACCCAGCTTCAGTAGCTTCCATAACAAAATAACTTATTCCGAAAAATATTCCAGACATAAATATCATTAACATACTAAGAGCTATAATCATTATGCTACTTTTGCTACTTTCTAAATTAACCATTTTTAATTATTCCGATTTTAGTTAATTTTTTGATTAATTCCATGTCAAATTCCATATTAATTATCTCTTTATATCTTTCGTTATCTGATACAAAATAATATCCCATTAAAACAAGGGTTTCACATTGTGTCAATTGCTTTTCATCTATACACTTTCCATTTACTTTAGATCTCCTAGTTGCACGAATATTATCTACAATATCCTTCATGTAAGTTGGAACTTTTATGGATGTACCAGTATCATTATTCATCATTTTTCAATCCCCCAATCAGTATCTTCTATCATTTCTATAAAGTCCATAAACCATTCCTGCACATAACTTAGGAAAACAACTCCCAATACCATCACCAATACAATATAAATATACAACAACACTTGAACATATGTTGCTATTGATGTTATGTTGTAAATAAAAACCAAATCAACTAATATTAGCATTATTGGAAGTCCTAGAATGAAGTAAATTATAAAAACATTTTTCATAATATTAAAACTCATTGCGGCCAACGACCATTTAACAAAATTTCTAGTTATATATTGTTCTTTTATTTTCTCATACCATTTGTCATAATTTATACCTTTTGAAACCAGTCGTAACCCAATCATCATAAGAATAAAAAATATTGCTACAAATATTCTTATTAAAGAATCTCCAGTGTCATATATTTTACCATTGGGAGTTACGTCAACATAAACAGCAAAAGTCTTTAAGCATCCATCACTAATTCCTCTAAAATCATATCTTCCTATTTGTGTTGGGGTATAATTATAACAAAAAGAGCTACCACCTACATCTGTCATGGCAACATTTAATATTTCTGTTGAGTTTGGGGTTTTGATATTTGACAATGTTATAGAGCTTGCATCTTGGCATGTTTGGCAAAAAGAAAATTCTTCATCTACTTTTTGTGGATCATAATTAGTTAAAGTTGACGCACTTGCTATTGATACTAGGAATACTAATAGGAATAATGTGTAGAATTTTTTATTTATCATTATTCCCGCCTTTTAAACCGCCTTTTAATTAAATCATCGTAGGTTTCTCTTTTGTGAATTTTATTACTATCTAAAATTTCTTTTGCCTTCTTACTTATTCTTATTGTTGTTGTTTTATCTATCGTAATCTACCTCTGTAGATTATAGTCCGTCATACTTTATAAAATTATGGTTTTTCGGGATTGCCAAGTTATCGGGATATTACAGACCAATTCTATGGCTTATACAAATTCCTTAAATTTAAAAATACTGCATCAAATTCTATAACAGAGCCCATCCTTCTGGAAAAAAATTTAAATCTGGATTTTTGTGAGTTGTCCTATTATGAAACTCCCTAGGGGCAATAACGATTTTATTTTTATTTGAATTTAATATGGCCGCCCACCAGCTCAACGTACTATTAGCAATAATATTATGTTTGCAATTTTTTATAAGTTCAAAATCTTGCGACGCAGTATTTCTATCAATAAATTCAACATTTTCTAAAAACTTAAACGCACCCTTGCACCATTTTATATCGTCAGAAAAGACATAAAATTTAAGGTTCTTAGTTTTTGACTCAATGATTTCAATCGCCTTTTTATAATAATCCAAACCAATCACATTACCATCCTTAAACTCAAGAAGATCACCCCTTCTAACACTTATACTAACAGAATTACCTCCTTTAATTTCAGCGAGCTTATTCTTTATCCGGAGTATATAGCTAGATTTCAACGAAAAATCTTTTCTAAATTTTTCTAAATGCCTCAAGATATACTTAGTATTAGTTTGAAAACCGCTAACATAAGCATCTTTAGAATATCCATTTTCCAAGACTTCAAAATCTTTATTAAAACTATTACTAAAATATCTTTTTCTTTTCAATAAGGTGTTGATATACCTATTATTTGTTCGCCAAATAACTTTTCTGATTTCTCTCCCTGTAGCAATAGTAATATCACATTCAAAGTGCTGTAATTCAAACTCCCTAGCGAAATTTTTTCTTCTAGGCCACCAAGAATAATACGAAGGATCAAAACTTAATTTAAATCCCTGTTCTTCTTCAATCTGTTTAGCAGTGGAGTATATAAAAAATTGATTCCCCAATCCACCAACAATTTCAATTATAGCTTTTTTCATTTTCTACTTCACTATCCCATATAAATTTAAATTCTGTCATTATTTCTTCTCCTTTCGTTCAAGTTTAGAATCACGAACACTTGCGAAGACCAAGAAGAAGAAAATACCTATCAGCATCATTACTCCACCAACTATTCCTTCCCAACTAATATTTCCCCATTTTCCATATTCACCAGCTAGATATGTTCCTACACATAATAATAAGATGCTCCCCATCTCTCCCAAAATCCCTTGAATCTGTTTATCGTTCATCTAATCCTCTTTTTACTAATTTAACAATTATTGCATGTCCGTTTAAATTATGAATAACAACTCTATCCTTCTTTCCACGTTGTTCATCTACCAGTTTCCTAACTCCATCACAACTATCAAATCCATAATCATCAAAAACTATTATTCCCCCAACTTCTAATCTATCCCAAACCCACTCGAAAGAATCTTTTGCTGATTCATAAACATCAACATCTATATGGCAAAATCTAAACTTATCATCTTTGATTAAATTAGATGTCTCATCTGGAAATATTCCTTTTAAAATTTTTGAATTATTGGTGATTAACTTCTCTGATAAACCTTTTACAATTTCTACTGGTGCGTTTGAGTGTTCTCCTCCGATATAAGTAGAGTCATTATGACCAGCATTAACAACTCCAGAAAATGTATCACACAAATAAACACTATCATTTATTCCTAATGTTTGTGCTTTTTTTGCTATCAATAAACCAGTACCCCCTCTCCAAACACCTATTTCTATTATTGCACCCTCTACATCTCTCACCTCTTCCATTAATTTCCATAATTCATAACATCTATATTTATCAACTAACGTATAATCTTTAATAATTTCATAATTTTTATTGAACTCGTTATCATTCAACCAGGGGGCGTATCTAGCACCTGGATAAATGTTTTCGTAATTTGCTTTTCTATTAATCTTTTTCAATTTTATATCATGTCCAAATAATTTCATTCGGTTGCTACCTCGTAAGCGTCGTCACATTGCATACAATATAAAGCGCATCCCCATTCCCAACATTCACAAGGTACTGGTTTGCAATCATCAAAGTTATTCATAAAAGAATTATTAAAAAGTTCTTTCATCTCTGGAACGAATGTATTCTTTGCGGCTTCAACTATTTTACTTTCATTAATGTGGACATCTATACTAACACCGTCCATATTCCCTGCAACTTTCATTAATGTAGATTGAGTAATTGCTTGTTGAAATGTCATTCCTATTACCATTCCCATGGCTGCAATTCCTAGATATATCACCAGGTGAAAAATTACTTTTCCTTTATCAGTTGTCATCGTGTTTTCCTCTCTTTGCGAGTTTATATTTTACTATCTCATCCATATAATACATTCCACTAACTACTCCAGCAATATAAATAATTCCAAATCTCCAATCCATAAGAAAAAATAAAATTATGGTTATTGATATTATAAATGCAATCCATGAATATATTTTCATTCTGAAACTCCTCTTAATGTGTCGTTTAGTTCTTCACATCTCATTCCAAGTCCTATGTATTTTCTTTCTGTAACTATTTCACTTCTTTCTAAGCACTTACTAGTTACTTTTATTCCATCACATAACCAAAAGTGTTCTGAAGATAAGAACCCAACACTCTCTATTCCTAGGTCTATACATTTATTAAATTCGTCTAATGTTGTTTTTGAACAATATGTCTCATAACATACTTTATCAGTAGTAGTATCAACTTTTTCTAGGAATGGTGGAATCATAAGTAGCATTACAATTATAACTACAACTGCCGCAAAGATTCCACTAAACAGCTTTCTCTTATCTCCATCTTCTATTTGTATCTTCATTTTTCGTGTAAGTCTCGGTTTGCGAATATCAATTTATTTATTTCTTCATCTTTGCACTTTGAATGAACCCACCCACCATTATACCCATCATAATCTTCAAAGACACTTATCTTCTCATTGCAGAATTCACAAATAGGTCTAGGCATTTTTCACCCCTTCGCCTGTGGCTACTAACACGCACTTTTTATTTTTATTTAAAACTCTGCACTCTTTTCCGTGTACATTATTGTGATGGGTTTTACAAACAAAGATAAATTCATCAACTTCTACTGGGTTAGTTGTATGATGATGCTCTTCTGCATCTTTATTACAGAACTTACACTTCTGCCCCTTTAATGGATATTTCCTACTTGTCTTCCTTATAATATCTTCGTAGCTTCTGTGTTCTGGGGTTTTTTCATAAGCATATCCATTCTTCTTTTTACAGTTCGATCGTTGCCTAATCCTATCTTTTCTATTATTAATATAGTGGTTTCTCCCAGATTGCCTAATTAGTTCTCTATTATTTTTAACATATTCCTCTCTAACTTCTTCTCTATGTTCTTTGGTTCTTTCAAGATAATCTTTAATCTTATCTGGATTATCCTTTCTCCACTTCTTTAATCTACAAGAACTACAAATATAATTTTTACCTTCTCTTTCTTTTGTTTTACAGATTTTACACTTCATTTTGAACCTCCATCGCCTGTCGCATGGTTCACGTCGTCAAGGTTAAAGAATTTTCTAAGCATGTGAAATTCCATTGAATTAGGCTCGTATTCTTTTCCTTCTAAATCCATATACTCTATAGACTCTAAATTCTCAATCCACTTCATAGCTTCAGCTCTTACATCATCTTCAAAAACAAAAGTAGGACATCCTCTTTTCCCATTTACAACTAAATCCTTTAATGTTTTAAGTTCACTCATTTTCCACCTCAATTATTTCATCAATAATTCTATTTATTTCATGCTCTCTTAATAGTGTACCACATAAAGAGATATTATAAATCCCTAGTTTTTTCTTTAATTCCTTATTTAGTTTAGTCTTTTCTTCTGCCAAAACTCCATACATTATAGACTCACATATATCAAAATCTAAATATTCTATACTCTCTTCGTTTTCTAATTTTTCAAACTTATCTCTCCAGAGA
>SDBT01018486.1_pt1 | contig 10952 bp, 25 predicted proteins | sample 2277101 | NCBI WGS metagenome assembly SDBT01 (sample SAMN10404973, study PRJNA504765) | marine sediment metagenome | isolation source: marine sediment core GS10_PC15, 103 cmbsf | place: Arctic Ocean: Southern Knipovich Ridge | collected 2010 | reverse complement strand
GAGTATTACTTATCCTTTCTTTAGTCTTCATTGAATGAAATTTCCTTTTGAATCCATAGTTTGGATTTATCTTAGCATTCTTACTTATTTTATTTTTGTGTTCTTCAGTTAATTTCTTTCCTTTATTTGTTAGACTTATTTTCCTCTTTGTTTCTTCATTATGCCAAACACCATTATTCTTTCTTCTAGATTCGTTTCTTCTTTTAATATGTTCTTTTGTTTGTTTACATCCTTTTTTTGTCATTCTTCATCAATTTCGAATTTAATTAATTTTATAGCACCATAGAATTCCCCTTTGTCAAATTTCTCTCTCAAGAATGTTTCTGCTTCTGGATAAGTTGGAAAATCCTCAAAGGTTCCACCAACAGTTACTCTAAAATATGTTTCGTATTTTTTTTCTTCCATGTTTTCACCCCTAAATTTAATTTTTCTTTGAATATTCTGTTTAATTCATCTAACCAACAAAAGCTAGCCATGTCACCAATAACCTGGTCTATTTGCTTTGTTACTCTAAGTAATTCTTCTTTGTTTTTAAATCCAATCTCTACTTTAAAGATTGTTTTTTTATCATTTGCCAATTTTTTTGTGTATGTCATTCTTCTCCTTCTTCTTTTATTTCTTTTAAGAGGTTCCCAAATTTTTTAGCTAAGCTTTCCATCAAAAGTTTGATTTTCTCCCTTATTTGATTTAGTAATTCCAAATCCTCTAAAGAAAGTTCATCTTTATTAATATTTCCTACTTTATACGTAAAAGTTCCCAGAAATATTTGTATCCTTCTATTCATCTTTTTCCAATCTTTACTTTTTAAACAATCCTTTTCCAATTTACAAATTTTATCAAGTTCTTCTTTCCACATACCAAAATTATTTAATTTTGTCATTTTTCACCCCCACTTATTTTCTTTTTTAATTCATAAATTTTATCCCGCTTAACATAATCAGCAATTATTACTTTATCTTTTTTAAGTTTACTTGTTGTTAAAACTTTGTTGTTTTCCTTTTTCCATTCATCAATCAATTTCAAAACATCTTTAAGAGTTTCAATTCTTTCATCTAAACGGTGAGCAATTAAAAATTCATCTGTCCTATTTCCATATTTCTTGTCAATATTTTTCATTTCTTCTTCTAATTGTTTTATTGTTTTCATTCTTCTTTTTGAATTATAATTCCCTCCTCTTTAAGCATATCTATTAATGAACTATGTAAACCATCTATTATTTTATATTTTTCTACAGGATTTAAATTATCTAATAAATCTATGATTTGGCTTGCATAGGCTTGTAGTACTTCATCGGTTTTTTCTTGTTTTATTGGTGTTATTTCATCCATCATAATCTCAACTCAATTAAAAATTTATTTATTTCTTCAATCTCTTCCTTTGTTGGAACTTCTGGCATTTTACATTTCAAATAGGCTTCATCAAGTCTGTCAAATAATTCATTTATTATTTTATCCAATATTCCTTCTTCCAAATCTCTAAGGGGTTCTTTTTCTAATCCATATCTTTTTAGTTCTAGGAGTTTTGTAACTTCTTTTATTTTAAAATGTTTATTCAATTCTTCAATATTTGGTTTAATTAATCCTGTTTGAAGGCAATAAATTCCAGCCATAAGGCCTCTAAATACATAAATATATTTCTTTACAGTATTTCGACCACCAAGAATAAATTTCTTATAATTGAATGTTGCCATACCACGATATGAATTATAAATTCCTTTCTTTCCAAAAGCATTATTGATTAATTGTTTTAGTTTTACAAAGTCTGCATTTTTATAAAATTGTTTAGAATTTATCTCTTCCAATATATTACAATTCCCTTGTAATGCTAACTTGATTAATTTCTTTATTTCAAATAATACTATGTCTTTATTTTCTTCTGTTTTGAGTTCAATAACTTCTGTTGGTTGATCTAATCCAAGAAAGTTCTCTTTTCTTAAAATATAACAACCTCTTATATCTATATCACTATCTGAGCTATCCCAACCATAAAGGTGGCTTCCACTAATGTAGAGATTCAAAGGCTTTCCACCTTTTGAATGAACCTTGCTCTTTATCTTACTAATTAATTCAGTTTCTTCTTTTATTTCCATTTTGTTTTAATATTCGAAGTCTTCCAACTCTTCTTCACCACTCGATAAGTGTAAACCACTATCTGAGCAGCAAATATCTGCATCTATTCGTTCTTCATATACTTTATCACAATTTTCGCATTTCCAAACTTTTTCTGCATTCACCTGTCTTATTCCTTTGATTTAGTTTCATTTTCAATTTCTTTTCCGATTTTAATTAAATAACCACAATCAGAACATATTGTTCTTCCCTTAAAATAACATCTTTTTTTCTTATGAGTAAATAAATCTTCACTATAAAATATTTCTTTTTTTATTGGTTTATGCTTACATTTTCCGATACGAATTAAAGGGTTTTTTTCTGTCCAAGAACTTCCTCCAATCCATCGTCCACCAACTTTCTTATTCTTAGATGGGGCATACATTGTAACAAAACCTTTAATTCTAACATACTTCCATTTTTCTATTTTTATAGTTTTCATGTTAATTTTGGTCCAAATTCTTCTTTGAATATTTTGTTTAGAATTTTAATAATCATTTGATATGCCTTATCATAATAATATTGTGTTCCTATTTCAGTTTTAATTCTCCGTTGAGCATTTTGGATTTTATCTTTTATTTTAAAAGTTGCAACCACCTTCATCTTAATTCTTCCACAAGTTACTTCTTCAATACAATCACTTAATGTTTCTTTCATTTCTTCACCTCTTTAACAGGAAAATGTCTATTGCAGAGCCAACAAAAATAACTCTGTGCTTTTCTATTCACGGGACAAGGAACTAATTCAGATCCACAATATTTGTATTTCATTTTTTGGTTCTCCTATATAAATCTGCTAAAGCATCATAATATTCTGCCATCTTCAATATAACTATGTTTTCAGCTTTTATTTGTGTTAATGATTTTATTTCCCAATTAATTTCCATTTTATTTGTTTTCCCCCCGTAGTCCAATCTTCAGAACTTCCTCATGCCTTTTAGTGTATTCATATTCTTCCTTTAGTAATTTAGGAGTTTCAAGTTCGTTTCCAAGTATTTTAATGTCCCCAGAATATGGAAGACTATGTATTAAAAAACCAAAATTCTGAAGTTGGAAACAAAGACTGAATTCATTCCATATAACTGCATAATTCATTTTCTCATCTTTAATTTTCAAAATATCTCCTTCATAAATTTCTTTTCCCTTTTTATCCTTTTTTCCTGTGAATTCAAATAATATAGAAGTCTTTCTTGATTCATACTCAGAAAATTTAATTCTTAAATTATCACGATAAAAATCTATGTAATACCATTTGTCTTTCCACAAATATCTAAATTTTATTGTTCTTGGGGGATATTCAAGTGTCATTTTATATTAAAAGTTTATCAACTATTTCCTCTTCAACTTTTGAAGCTGGAATATTATTTAATTCTTTTTTTATTTCTGAATGTAAGTGCTCATGTGTAAGTGAGTATATAAATTTTAATAAAAAAACTTCTTGATTTTTTTTAGATACTTTCCATAAAGATGGTAAAAAAAGATTTATTTCATCATTATAAGTATAATAATTCCCTAAAATCACATATCTCCCCAGCCATAAGTTAATTTTTGCTATCAAAGGATAAAAAGAATATATTACTGGTTTCTGTTTATATAAACAAAAATTTATTTTTGTTTTGTTTTTCATTTCCCAAGCTCCTTTGTTTTATTATTTTTTTCTCCACCAACAATTACTACTTTTTGATAATCTTTAGTTCTCCATCCACAAAAAGGGCACCAAAGTCTACTTAAAGAATCATATTCCCAAGTACATTCTGGATTATCACATTTCATATCAATTCACTTCCTACAAGTTTTCTTTGTTTATTTATTATTTTTAATATTTTTGTATTAACTTCTTCTGCCTTTAAAACAACATCTTCATTTACATATTCTTCTTCACAAACTTTTTTCCCTTTCTCAATAAATTCTTTCAATATAATTTCTAAATTATGTAACTCTATAAAAGTCTTTGACTTATTATTCGCTGTAAATATCTTTTTCCACAAATTAAATTCTGTCATCTTTTCCATTTCAGCTAAAGCTTCTTCTTCATTAGTATAATCTCTTACCTTAAGTCCCATCATTTCCTAAACCCCTCTACAATTTTATTATCTTTTTCTTTAACAAAAATATCATAGACTTCTCTATAATTGTCTGTGATTTCAAAACCTTCCGGGATTATTAGTATTTTTTGTTCCATTTTTTTAAGTATATTTATTTATCATTGCCTCAATAAAATTGGCTATACTATCTGATAACTCTTTTATCAACTTCTTCATTTCTTTTGCTCTTTTAGTTAATTTTTTTACCATTTTCTTTTACCACACCTCTCACAATGACTTGGAATTGGAGACATAAATACTGGGTTGAAGTGATAAGTTACCCAATTATGGCCAAATATTTTACAAATTAATTCTCTTATCATTTTACTATCTCCTTTGAAATTGAATTTTCACAGAGTAACCTAAATGAATTAACAACTCCCATTGTTTCTAAATTATTCATTCCTCTTCCAACATGTTTATTTAATACCTCTACTAGTTCATCAACTATTTTAGACAATTTATCTTCAGCTTCAATTTTCATTATTATATTATGTTTTGTCATGTTAATACTTTGCCTCCATATATGTTAATTCAAGATCTAAGTCTGGTGGAAACTCCTCTGCTATTTTTTCACATTTATCTGCCAAACTTCTTACTATATTTTCATCTTCACATTCTATTATTATTATTGCTTTCATTCTTCATACTCCGTATATAATTTAGATACAAGACCGATTCCAAAATAGAATAAAAGTCCAATAATAATCCATGAAATTCCACCAAAAATAGTAAATAAACTCATTGGTTCATCAAAAATCATTATTATTCCAAAGAGACTAAATAAGAAAACAATCGCAATTCTATAATCTCCTCCACGAGGTCTTCTTTTCATTTTTCTTTCACCACCTTCAATTCTTTTTTAACATCCCACCAAGCAGATTTACATTTTGGACAAACCTTTGGTCTTTTCTCAGTTCGAGGAAGCCAGCTATGAATACACTTAAAACAATTGTATCTCATTAATTGCACTGGTTCTTCTGCTTTTTTTAATTTTCTAGCCATTTTTAAGTTCCTTATCTATTATTTTATTGACTTTGTTTAGATTCTTAGAATCTAAATCACAATAGCATTTTTGATTCTTTTTCTTACAATCCCAACATTTAAGGTAATTTTCTTTTTTCATTTTATTTTATTAATCTCCTTCCTTCTTAATTGATCCCTATTTTTTATTAAATCATCTCTGTCTTTACTAGTCATCATGTCAGTACTAAGAGTAGTACTAAAACCCTTTCCATAATCAAATCCTTCATCCTGATTACTAAAACCAATTAACCATTTTGCTACTTTTTTAAGATTTCTTGTTCCTAATGGATAACTCATATCTCCATAAACATGAAGTTCTATTAAGTATTTTCCTTTTTTATAAATTAATTCTCCAACACCAAAATCTTCATTAAAGAGAATTGGTTCTTTATTTTTGGTTAAAAGTTCTATTTCTTTTACAATTTCATTAACTTCGTCTTTTTTTGATGATTTATCATATTCGTTATATATGCTATGAAATCTATATTGTTTTTGTGAAAAACCAATTAATTCAAAATATTTTAAAATAAATCTTTTCTTTAATTCTTTTATTTTTTCTTTAAGTGGTTCATCATCCATAAATTTTGATACTTCTCCTTCTGGAGTAAAACTATCAATATATTCTCTTGTGTCTTCTCTTTCTATGTAATGAACTTTTTCATCTCCACAAGCCCCATGCCAAATACCATCATAAGCAAATAATGGAACTCCATTTTTACTTTTGAATTTTACAAGTATTTTTTTAATTACATAACTCTTTTTTTCTTTTACCATAGTAATTACTATAATATATACTATATAAATGTTTTGATTTTAATCAAAGGTGAGTTGTAACTACAAAATAGTTATAGAATTCCAATTAAGCAAAATTCATGAAATTGGGTATAAAAAATAAAAAAAATAAAATTTAGAAAAATTACTCTGCGTCTGCAGGAGCTTCTTCTTTAGCAGCTTCTTCTTTTTCTTCTGCTACTTCTTCAGTTTTTTCTTCGTCTTCAGCCATATCAAAATGTCCTCCGTTTAGTTAATAATAATTAGTCAAGATTGTTTATAAAGTTATTGATTAAGTGTTTTTACACCTTTTCAAGTGTGTGGATCTTTCTTAAAACTTCCGAAAAGACTTCAGATAACTCGAGTGGAGTATATGTTTTTCCTTTCTTTGTATCATTTCTAAATTTTTGAATTAATCCAATTATTGCTCCTATTTGTGTTTTTGCTACTGATTTATAACCTTTTATTGGTTTACTATATTTGGTTATTTGGATGTCTTTTGTGATTATTGTTTTCATAGTTTTGTTTGTTGTATAAACGGTTTAATTCTTGTATTTGCTATCTTAACATATTCTTCTTCTTTCTCTATTCCAATAAAATTTCTGTTTAATTTAAGACAAGCTATTGCAGTAGTTCCACTTCCTAAGAAAGGGTCTAACACAATTGAGTTCTTTCTTGAAACTAACTTAATTAAATACTGAATCAAGGATAAAGGTTTTATAGTAGGATGTTTGTTCCTAAATTCTTCAAAATACTTTTTATATTCTTCTGGAAGTTTATTATATTTCTCTGCTGATATAATCATTTTCTAACCTCTCTTTTAAATTATCAATTTCAGATTCCCAAATCCTTAGTAAATTAAATCCACACTTCTTAAAATAAGCATTTTGAGATTTGTCTATTGCTCTTCTTCGTTTTTGTCTATCTGAAAATATTTTATACTTCTTTGGATTTCCATGCCAATAATCTCCATCAAATTGGATTATTAAATTATATTTTGGGATAAAAGTATCTACTAAAAATTTATTCCCTATAAGAAGTTGTTTTTTAAATTTTGTGTTTAATGATTCTAAAATACCATATCCTTTCTTTTCAAGATTATTTGGTTTAAGATTTTGTTGTAATATATTTAAATTTCTTAACATCTCTTTTCTTTTTGGGTCTCTATCTCTACATCTTAATGAGCAGTATAAGGGATTATGTTCTTTTGTTCTTGATTTACTCCAATAAAATTCTTTTCCACATATTTTACAAATAAATTTTAATTTATTTCTTCCTTGATATTTATTTGCACAATTTTTTGAACAAAATAAAATTTTTCCATTTGATAGGAAAACTTTTTGTTTGTATACTTCTCTTCCACACAGATTACATTTAATCATCTTACCAGTTTTAGCATTTGGTCTTTCTGATTTTCTATAACATTCAAGGGAACAATAATTAAGTTTATTTTTAGGTCGTTTTTCTTTTACTTTTTTTCCACAACCTATACAAATAAATTCTCTTGTTTTATATTGATTTATCATATTCTATTAAGTTAATCTGTATTTAAATACTTTTCTATTTCCACTTTAATCTCCTTTGGTGTATCCTTTTTTAATTCAAATAATATTTCTCCAAAATTATTTCGTTCAGCTTTTGAACTTTTTGCACAATAGAAAAATCTTGATGCTCCTTGTAATCCTTTTCCATAAAAGGTTTTTCCATCATCTCCACTTGTTGCAAATTTATGGTATATTTCTCCCCCCCATTCTTTTTGTCCTGATTTTACTGGTGCAAATGCTCCCGTTAATGGTGCTTGCTCATCTAACATTTTTCCACTTGAAAAAGGATAATCTATTTCTATTGTGGTTGGTTCAAAATATCCTTTCCATTCTTTTGGTAAGTCACAATCACAGACAATAAATCCTCTTTGTCCTTTCGTAATTTCCTTAATTCTTTTAAAATCTCTTTGTGCTCTTTCTTGTGGGTTGAATTGTCCATCATTTCCAAATTCTCTATCCTGTTGTCGTTCTTTATTCCATTCTTGTGATGGACTATCTCCGATTTCCTTAATGGTCTGTTGAGACTTATTGCCATTACCATCCTGTGTTCTACTATTGCCTCTTTTTTCTTTCCTAACATTTTCATTGCTATCCTCTGGTGTTCTTTTGGTAACATTTCTATTCTTACATACTTGTACCCTCTGCTCATCCAAGTCCCTTTCCACCTTGGAGATTCCTTCCCTTTCATTGGATTGCTGTTCTTCCTCATTAATTCTCTTGATTTCTTGCTGTGTTTCTTTCCCCACATTGGATGGTTCTTCCCCATATTCTTTCCCTTCATCCAAAGATGATAACACTTCTTGTTGCAGAACTTTCCACGATTGTCCTTCATCCGACACTTGTAAGTTTGAAATTTCTTCTTGCAATTTAAACATATATTCATTTCCATAGTATCTATTTAATAGGGGGATTATGTTTATAAAACTTTCCTTTAAGGTATATATCTGTTGGTAACTCTTTTCTAAAATTATGTTTGCTGGAAATCTTCCCTCATTTCCCCTATCAACAGATTTAAACCCCCAACCCTGCTTTTGTGTATCTAATTTATGTTCATCTCCTTTTTTAGATAATTCTTCGTTATGGACAATCCTACAATCATCAATATTTAATCCACCAGTTCCCCATTTTAAAACATTTAAAGCAACATTCTTTTCAGATAAAGGTTTTCTTGCAACACAAATTAATTCTTGGGCTGGTTTAAGTGCAGTCCCAATTCCTTCATGCCTTCCTAAGATTTGTGTTTGGCATTGTTCACAAATAGCATAAGATTTTTTATCTTGTTGTTTTCTGGATTGTGATCTTTGTGATGTATCACTTCTGTTCTCTTTAAAACCCTCTTTAATTTCTTTGCCATTATTAATCTGTGTTCCATTACATAACCATCCTTTCTGGACATAGCAAGAAATTTCTTTGGGCATCTTACATATTTCACACCTTTGTAATTTCCGTGTGTCTTGAAGTAAGTCACTCCCCCCTTCCATGCTGGATTCTTCGCTCCCTTGTGTCCTTTCTTTGGGTTCTTCCCCTTGCATTGTTTGGTGTGTGTTTTGTTCCGACAACTCCGACTGCAAAACTTCCCCTTGTTTATCTTGAGAGTTGATGGTCTCCGATAAATTGGTTTCTGACATCTGTCGCAAATCGTATTTGGTTTCCTGTTTACCATTATGTTCTATGGAAGTGTTCCCACCCTTATAAAACTTTTGTATCTGTTTATGAACACTAAGTGATTTCGGAAATCCACTAGCGTAAATCCAAGATATTGTATCTCTTATTTCAAATCCGGCATCTTCAATTCCACAAACTAATCTATGAAATGTTCTTGTTCCACCAAAAGATAATAAGAATCCCCCTGGTTTTAGAACTCTTAAACATTCTATTGCCCAATAAAAAAAGAAGTTTTCCATTAACTTATTTTTCTTACTTTGATTTTTCCCAACAAATTTAAATTCTTTTGGAACATAAGTTGGCTTGTTCCAATAAACTGGTTTTCCGTCTTTTCTGTAATATCTCACCCTTCCAATAGATTTAAATTCACTTCTTGGGGTTTGCTTTTCTTTTTTATATTCACTAAAAGTATCCCATTCTTTTCCCATAAAAGCTAATCCATAAGGGGGGTCTGTTACTATTGCATCTACTGAATTTTCTTCTAACTTTTTCATTTCTTCAATACAATCACCTTGAATTATTTTGTTTATCATATTAATTTTTCTCCAATTGCTTGAATAACATTCACAGTTACAGCATTCCCACACATCTTGTATCTTTGGTTATTACTCATCATTTTTCCATTGTCTTGTTTTACTAAAGTCCAATTATCTGGAAAACCTTGTACTCTTTCACATTCAATTGGTGTTAATCTTCTAACAACTATATCATCTCCTAAGTTTGTTGTTTTTATTTTCGGAACACCCACTTCACCAAATTGAGATGTTAGGGTTGGACTTATTCCTTCTTTTTCATAAATCCTTTCTCCTTGTCTTGAAATTCCACTTGGTGTTTCTCCAGTAATTTTGTAAAAGATTCTTGTTTTAAGAAATTTCCCATTTGTTTCTTTGAAAGGTAATATTTCTGGTCTATGTTCTCCTCTAAGACTTCCGATAATGAACACCCTTTCTCTGTTTTGGGGGACTCCAAAAAACTTGCTGTTAAGAACCATCCATTGAACATCATACCCCAATTCTGAAAGGGTTTGAATGATGATTCCAAAAGTTCTCCCTTCTTCGTGATTGAGTAGGCCTTTGACATTTTCAAGGAGAACAAGTTTAGGTCTTTTAACCTTAAGAATTCTCGCAATTTCAAAAAACAAGGTACCCCTTGTATCTTGGAAACCTCTCCTTTTTCCAGCAACTGAGAATGCTTGACAAGGAAATCCTCCACAGAGCATATCAAATTCTGGTAATTCATTTGGATCAATCTTTGTTGCGTCTCCATAATTTTTGATGTTTGGGAATCTTTCTTTGAGGACTTGGTTACAATATTTGTCGATTTCTGAGAATCCAACACAAGTAAATTGTTTTGTTGAAAATGATTCTTGTTCATTGTTGGACAAATCGATTTCATTCCCCCCTTGTTGTGCCCCCTTCCCCTTTGATAAATCATTGGTTTGTTTGACACAACTAAATTTCCCGCCGTCATGCATCCCTCGTTTCTCCGAATTGTTTTCACTATTGGTTCCTTTAGAAGTTTTTTGTTGTATCCGTCGTAAATCATTGGCTCTTTCAAATGCGAGGTCAAAACCTCCGACTCCTGTGAACATACTGAAGTATCTGATTTCTTTTGGTTTTTCATCTGTCATTTCTTACTATCTTTAAAGAATTTTTTTAATTGCGAGAATCCAACCCTATTTAGAATATCCAAGGTAATGTAATTACCCTTATCATTAATTATCTTAATTGCTTTCTCTTTTTCTATTAAGAAGAT
>SDBT01018485.1_pt1 | contig 10953 bp, 13 predicted proteins | sample 2277101 | NCBI WGS metagenome assembly SDBT01 (sample SAMN10404973, study PRJNA504765) | marine sediment metagenome | isolation source: marine sediment core GS10_PC15, 103 cmbsf | place: Arctic Ocean: Southern Knipovich Ridge | collected 2010 | reverse complement strand
CCAACACCTCATGGACTGCCTCCGCGTTTTCCATTGCTTCGGTGAATGTTTCGGTGGTCATAACTGTTCTCTTTCCTTGTCTTAAAGGAGTCCCGGCCTTACCCGTGAGACACTTCTTGCGCGCGGCGTTCAACCCTGGCCCGACTAAACGGCCCCCGGAATCGTCCCGGAATGTAGGAGATGATCGGCCAGGACCCCAAATCCCAACCGTCGAGCCCCCAACTCGGAATGTCCAGTGAAGCGAAGGACAAAGAAACGCCTTAAATCGACGCTGGCAACAGGGAAAACGTGAATCTTCACTAGCTCGTGAAGATTACGGCGACTCCGATAAGCAGTCTTTTTGGGGTAGCTTCAGTCTTGGGGTAGCTTCGACTCCTGAGCAATCCAAAGGAGGATTTGATGCTTGCAGCTAGACGGTGGGGCGGCCTTGGTGTGATTGCCGTATTGGCGATTGGAGTGTTCCTTCTTAAGGCGCGCATGCAGGGTCGGGTCTCGCTCGACGCGGACTGGAACGAGAGTGCCGAGCTGTCTCTCGACGGCCAGGCCACCGAAGAGGAGCCATCGGTCGACAACGACTGAGCGAACCGGATTAAACCCCCTCGAAGTACGCCCCGGCACTCCCACTGAACAGCTCCCCCGGTCGGTCGTAGACCGCCAACATTGCATCGGAAGCAACGTAATCCATGGCGCTGACAGCTTCCTTTACTCCCAACTCATTCTTGGCCTTCGATAATATCGTCGAACTTTGGTCGCGATCCGGGCTGTGATCGAACAGTACGACCCGGTCTATTGGTCGCCGGTTTCCGTTTGACCCGCGTACAAGTGCCGTCATTCGGGATGCGGGTGAGCATCCTTCGTTCGAGAGAAAGAGCCTCCTCAACATGGGTTTCGAGAGGAGTCTCTTTCTCTATCTCGGTGATCCTATGCGATTCCTGTCACAGCGAGTCTCTACAACTGTCGAAATGCCTCTCGCTCACCCCATCTCCACCACAACCAGCAGCAACTTTGGTCCCGAACCGTTCCTGGTCGTCAAGTTCATAACCGCCGACCCCGGTGAAGCCTTCGCAGACTTCTCCTACCGAACTGAACATCCCGGCAAAACGCAATGGGGTCACCCAGGTGCCAGGGAACACAAGACCGAGCTGATCCTCGACCGCAACTCTTCCGCTCGTCTCGTTGACATGCTCAGTGAATATTTGAGAGATCAAGACCGCCCATAAGTGCTGCCTGGCTCAAGGGGTCATTGCAACGCTGCGGCGAGCCTGACTGCTGGCGGGGAGGGTTACCTTGGATCTGTTGGCCTACTGGTTTGTCTTTTCCCAGGCGATCCAAGCATTGAGGTTCTCCATCATGAAGGCCGCACAGGTGGGGATGAGGTCATATATTTCCGGACAGGCTTCGAGATAACTGTCCTTGATTCCGGTGTCTCTTGCATAGGTTGGGAACGTACCAAGGACGCCGTTCAGCGGACCGGCATAGAATTCTGCTATTCCGGCTGTTATCAGCCCATCGACCACTGTGAAGTATTTTGAGGACTCGATCGCTGGCTGGTCGAACGCCATGGTGATAGAACTGCGGTAACTGACGACACATAGGTAGACAGTTTCAACCTGCTGTTCACATGATTCGACGTTCAGTTCTACTCCGAGGATGGCATCTGCGGCAAGCTGATCAGTGATGACATCTTCATCGACAGAATCTGAACTCGTCCGTACGGATTGCCCCGCCTTGAGACCCAGCAAGGCGGATGGAGTGACTGCTGAGGTCAGTGTGTCGTAATCCACAGCGGTGACGAACTGATTGATCACGCTTTCAGGGTCGGGGGTCACCACCTCTGAACCCTGGTTGCCCAGAAACACGTAGGCACCGATGGCCACGACAAACACAGCGATTGTGACCGCTATCCATTTGGTTGGTCTGCGTTCAATTTTGGGCTTCTTGGGCGTTTTTGTCTGTAGTTGGGGCACGTTGCTACTCCTTTGTTCAAGGGTTGCGAAGTAGGCAGCGGCGTCGAGGCGATCACGGTCCAGATCGTTCGGGTCTGGTATTGGGTTGCCTTCGTCGATGAGGGCGATCACACGATCTTCAACGCTCACCACTCACCTCCTTCCAGAGCAGCGGGGGAAAGGTGTTTCCTGTTCTTTCTCTCGTAATCTCGTGCCAGACGTTTTCTGGCACGATGAAGTCTCTGGGTGGCAGCCTGAGGTGAGATCGAGAGCACTTCGGCGATCTCATCGTTAGAGAGGTGTTCCCACACCGACAGCCGGATGATTTCCTTGTCGCTGCGTCGAAGCCCGTCAAGAAGAGCCAAAGCGCTGCGGATTTCGTCCCGGACCACCACCAGATCTACCACAGCAGGCTCAAATGTGACACCGGTCGATTCCAGCTTGGCTACCAACTTGCTGCGCTTGGTGAAACCTCGCCGGTGGTTAGAGGCGGTCAGATAGGCGATCCGGTAGAGCCACCGCAAAGAATCCTCACCGCTCGGTGCGGAATCGATCTTTCTCCAAGCCGTAAGAAAAACGTCGGCGAGGACGTCCTCCGCCACTTCGGCGGCGAACCTACGACGGCAATAGGCGTAGATCTGCGGCTCATAAGCCCCATACATAGCGGCGAACGTGCTCTCTGCCTGGCTGCTCACGATGGTTCCCCTAAGCGAATCACAGTCGATTATGTCGGCAACAGAAGATCCCTGACAGAAAACTTTCGTGTAACCGCTCGCCGAGTTCGGACATATGTACAGCGAGCAACGGGGGTTGCGAAGGACGAAACCGGGTCAGGCCAACCCGGAATCGTCCAAAACCAGCCGCCCATAAGTGCCGTTATGTGCGGCTATCCAGATGGTATCTGAACTGCACCAAGTGATAGGAAGAGGGCTTCTGAGGGTCGGTTTCCGTCCGTGATGTAAAGGGCTACCTTCTCGTAGCCCCTATCAGCGAGGCTCCCCATCGAAGCAGTCGTGACCAGCCGGGCCATTCCGTTGTTCTTGTAGTCAGGGACCGTCATCACATACCCAATGAACGGTGTTCCTTCGGACAGGGAAACCAAGACCGCCGAAGCGATCCTCCCTTCCTTTTCGACGAGATAGGAGTTTTCGAGAAGTGGATGTCCGCTCTCAAAGAATGAGCGAACCTCATCGACGGCATCGCTTAGGTCTTCATCTTCGTAATCGATGGTGCCGATATAGGCGTCGAGCATGAGACTGGCCAGACCATCGAGATCATCAGTGGTGATCGACCTCACCGGCGAAACATCTGACGCTGCTACAGGTATCGGATTCCTCAGGTCAATCTCATATCTGAGCTTCCTCGCCACGACCAAAGCGTATCTCATTTACACCCGCCCATAACCGGCATTATGTACGGTTTCTGACGCCGTGATCAGCCGCCCATAAGTGCCGTTATGTGCGAGTGTTGCGGGAGTGATTCGGCGGTCGGCTCTTACCGATTCCCGTTGACCGTGGCCAGCACCCGGCATGGACCGCCGGAGCCATCCTCCCATGGGATTGGCCCGATGAAGCCGAGAGCACCGCTGGCCGGGATCCGATCGAGGTTGGCAAGGTTCTCGATTCCGTAACGTCCGCTTCCGAGAAAGCTCACATGCACTGCAAAGTCAGCCGAGTTGCCGGGATCCAGGCTCATGGTGTCAACTCCGATACCAACGATGTCTCGCTTGGCGTTGAGCCAGTCAGTCGCATCGCCGGAGAACCCGGGGAAGTTGAGATCGGGAAAGCCTGTTCCACCGCGGAAGTCATCTCCGCTATCTACCTTCGATGCCCACCCCGAGTTCATGCAAACCAGCGCTCCACGCGGGATGCGTCCGTGACCTCGCTCGTAGGCGACCAAATCCTCGGGTTCGACAGTGGCATTCGGGTCATCCATCGCTTTGCTCGTAATGTCGACCACGGCGATTGGCGCGATCAGCGTTTCGGGATCGAGCGCATCTACCAAAGTCCCACCCAGCGTGAAGTGGCCGGGGGAGTCGATGTGGGTACCGATGTGTTCGTCGAATGTCCATCGCTTGGTGTAGAAGCCGTCGTCCTCGACGGTGGACAACACCTCATCGAAGATGACCTGCGGGCCCGCGAACGTCGGAAATTCTCTAACGAGGCGATGAGTCAAGTCCACCACTCCGCGTCCGTTCTGGTTTTGAGCAGCAAATGCAGGGATCGCGGGCGCAACCGATGCCAATCCGATTCCGAGCGCACCTACCGCACCGGCCTTTAGAAACCCTCGCCGGCTAACTCCTGCGTCGTATTGATCTTGGTGTACATGAGAATGATGATGATCTGAACCTGGGGTACCGCCGACGCACATCGCGCTTCCTCCTCGTGAATCGTCCAACGCTTCTTAACTGACCATAGACCCATCAACCGCGGAACGTAGTCGAGCGTCCACTTTGAGTAGCTCTTCGTGTCACATGGTGGCCGCACATAACCGGCATTATGTATCCCTCGGCAGGCACGCATAAGTGCCGTTATGTGCGGGTGTTGTGCGTGAGGAGGCTTGTGGTTTGCGCGTCTTCGAGGTGGTCGAAGCCGTGCCTGGTTTGTCGCTAGTCCATCTTAAGGAACTGCTCGAAGCGTTCCTCGGGGGTGAGGTCAACGCCGTCGCGGTGTCCGCTCACAAGTCCGGGTCGAACCCCGACTACACCGTCGGCGCCCAAACTGGGGCACGCCGACCTTATCAATCGTGGTGCTGGCCTGAGAAGACACCGAACTGCAGGCGGCAACCACGGCAACCAACGGCATAAAGGACAAGGTACGTGGTCGCGCCCAGTGTCAACCGCGAACCATGATCTGTACACTCAGGCGACAGGGGCCTGTGATAGGAGAAATCATGAGTCTGGCCATCGGTTTTTTCGTCGGCGCTGCGATCGCAGTGCTGCTTGTCGGGTCCAGTTTCGTCAGGACTAAGGACGGCGTTGGCCGCCCTTTTGGTTGGGGGCTGGTCGCAACCGGCGTTGCTTTCGGGTTCTGGGCGGTCGCCCGGATCATCGATCCTCCGGACAGCAATGACTTGGAAGTCTGGATCACAATCGGTGTGATCTTTCTTCTTGTTGGGTTGCTGTTGTTCTTATATGCGTGGGGCGCACAACTGGAACGAAGCTTGCGGGATCTGGTGTTGATAGGTGGGCTCGTGTACGTTGTCGTGCTAGTTGTGGTTCGGTTTGCCAATCCATCGGAGGCTTTCATCGATGGCGGTATCTTGTTCTTCAATCCTCATGGCTCGGTCGCCGCACTAGAGGTAGGGGCGCTGACCATCGCAATGCTGCCCGCGATTTTCGGGGTCACTTGGCGCCTGCGGCGTACGGATGCTCGCGTGGCCCGCAACGCTTTTACAGCGCTTCTAGTGAGTGGCATCGTGCTTGTGACCTCCGTCGATAGTGTGCTAATAAGAATCGCTAGTTGGGTGATGGTGGTGGCACTCGTAGCCCTGGTGGCCAGGTTCGTTGTCCGGAAGCCAGCGATATTCATGGCGCAAGGCCAGGCGGATTCCGCGGACTGAAACATCCGGTTGGTGGCGGGGTAACCCTCGTGCGTGGTTGAGTGCCGTCTGACGTGCCCAGGTCGGCCGGCTGAGGATCTAAGCCTTGACTCGATGGAGCGCGGCAGATGGTCCAACTCCGAGTTGACTCTTCAACCATGCGACAGTGCCATCGAGGTCGCGAACTACGTCGTCGTGCCGTACCTCGATGATCGATACCTCGGGAGGAATCCGGCCGAGGCCGGCACACGTTCGTTCGCTGTCCATCCGAAGATAAGATAGGTGGTGTTCGTCGAGTTGACCCCGGCCAAACCGGTCCCACACTGCCTGGACCAGTTTCTGCCGTGACCGAATGGCCGCTTCACTGTCCCGGGTCATTACGACGAAGGTTGCGTCCGGGAACAGCGCCAGCAGTTCCCGCACTTCGGTCGTCGCCGCAGGGTTCTTTCCGACATAGCGTCCCGAGTCGAGAATCATCCGCTTCCGGATCGAATCGGCGTACCAGCCGAGTAGTCGATGATGGGTTTCGTCGGGCAGGTCCTCGCGCCGCCCGGTCAGCCTGCCGAGGAGCGCGGGGTGGTCTGACGCAGCCATCAGTGAGCCGAATGTGGGCCAGTAGACGAACTCGTCCTCTTCGAGAAGCGCGAACCCCATTGGGTGTATCGGCTGGAGAGCATCGAAGAGGCGGCGCTCTAGTCGGTAGATCAAACGCCTTAAAGGCGAGCCGAGGACGCTGTCGATCCTGCTCAGCCCTCTCCCTAGCGTGTGGATCGACAACGACGGGAAGAGCAGCCAAAGCAGGTCAGCGCCCACCAGACCGTCTGTCTTGCACAGTCCGCGGTGAACCACGGTGGTACCGGTCCTCTGATGGCCGATGATGAACACCGGCGATTTCGCGTCTATCGCTCTCCATTGAGGGAAGAGCAGGTTGTCGAGCACGAGACCACTGGTGAGGATCAGCCAGTGGATCACCCTGAATGCGAGGTCGGTCACGGCAGTGATCGGCGAGTCGTTCCACAGAAGGAGATACCGTCGCCTTGCCCTCGCCCAGACGATCGGTATCACGGGGCCGACTCCGACCTCATCAGATTCCGATCGAGCTTCTGCTGCCGACCGACTCGGGGCAGGCTATCGCACGGCCTGTACTGGTCGGGGCTGTTCTTGGGCCCGAGTGCCTGCTCGACGGTCTTCCTCACGCGGTTCTCATCGGTGTTCGGTGCGTACCAACACACGATCTGCTCCTCTCCAGCATCACTGGAAGAGGTTCCCACGAGGGCGATTTCTCGTATCTCTGTGGTCTTCCGGAGCGCTTCGAGCGCAATTGGCTCGATCAGTTCTGGATAGATGTTCACACCGCCGCGGATGATCATCGTCTTGGACCGACCCTTGAGCACAAGATGGATACGACCCGCATCAGAGATGAGGTCCCCGACGTCCCCGGTCTTCTGGCCATCGACGACGACCTCTTCGTCTTCGATGGTCACCTCCAACCCAGGCAAGGGCACTCCCACCAGGTCACCATCGCCCGTGTAGGCGAGCTTGTCGCGGCCGTCCACCGACGTGACCGGGCCGTGCTCGGTGAGACCGTATACAACTGTGACTCTGGTGCTGGGGAGGACGGCATCGACGAGCCCGGATAGAAAGTACTTGGTGACCGGGGCGCCGCCCAAGATCACATGTCGTAGTTCCGGTCCTGCGGCGAAACCTGTGGCGAGGATCGGGGCCCAGGTGGATGGCGACCCGAAGTAGGTGTCGATGCTGCCCTTTTCGATCAGACCGGCGAGGCGCATGGACCTGCGCGGCCCGTTTCCCCCGATCAGATGCGCTGTGGCCCCCAGGGCAATAGCCCCCAGGATCTGGGCAGCCGTGTCGACACCTATGTCTCTAGCGTCGCCGATGATCAGGCCGATCCTCTGGAGAATCGCCGCTAGGGACCTGTGTGTGTGCACGACGTGGGCGGGCGATCCTGTTGTCCCGCCGGTTGTGATCGACAGCCCTGGAGCGCCTTCGTCGAGATCGGCGCCGTCCGCCGTCTGACCGCGCCCCAAAGCAGTTCTGATATGTGGCACAGCGGTCGGCGGGGGAACGAGAATTCCTCTGCGTGCGAGCGCTTCACGCAGGCGCTTCGATGTCTGAGCGACCCTCACAGCATTACCCGTGACTCGACACCTCGGATCCAACGTCTTGACCTGGTGCAGATAGACGTCGTCTCCGTGACCGGGCTCGATGAAAGCGGGGACTGCACCGGTCGACATGAGCGCTGCCGCCGTGCTAACCATTTGCACGCCCGGCGGGACCTCGAGGAGAACCCGATCTCCCGGACCTAGCTCGTTGCCTTTGGCAATCCGGGCGAACGACTCCGCCAGTCTTTGCAGCTGGGCAAACGTGGTGATGCGTCCCCTTCGATCGACGACCGCGGCTGAGTCATCGAGTCGGCCCAAATCCCCTACTACCTCAGACCCGAGGTTCATGACCAGATCCCAAGGGGATTCGGAACCTTGACGGGGTTGGGGTCATGAGATGTGACCACGAGCCGCCGAGTTCCCTCTGAGAATTCGGCGACGCTCTGGGCCGAGTCGGCGGCGGCCGAGCGGTTCGACGCGATTAGCAAGTACGGGCCTAGCTTCGGCAGACGTCGGACTGACAGCGCGGAGTCCCCGGCAAGCAGAAACTGCGTGTCTGGCCGGGTGCGACCCAACAAGCCGATATGGCCTGGCGCGTGGCCAGGCAGGGAGACCAGGAAGACAGAAGCATCGCCAAGTAGATCGACGGGTCCGACTCGAGTGTCGACGAGGACGACTCTTGCCGCGATGTCATCCGGGAGCTCGGCCGCCGCCCAACGACGCCAGAAAGGCCCATGTCCCTGCCGATGGGAGTCCCAGCCGGAAACGTCAATGACGACATCCGCTTCATGTAGCTCACGAAGACCGCCGACATGGTCGGGGTCGAGGTGGGACAAGACCACCAGGTCGATCTCTGATGGGTCAATAGCATTCGCGTCGAGGGTCTCGACCAGTGGCTTGGACTGGGGGCGGATGAGCCATCGATACGCTCTCGCCAGCGGGCCGGACCCACCGGTGACGCTCCCGTATCCGGTGTCGAAGAGCAACGCCCGCCCTGCCCGAGTGGTAACCGCCGCCACCCGAACCGGGAGCTCGATTCGGTTCCGCCCGAGCCGGCCAATCACGAGCCGGAGCGGGGTCACGGACCCGGTGTCGACAACCCGAAGATCAACGTCATCATGAGGAGTGGGCCACCCGGCGATTGTCGGCGTCCGGTCGCGGGTTTCCGTCGGTGAGAGAACACTTTCGATGCCGTTCTCGGGTGTGATCGGCTCGAAGTCGATGAGCTTGCGGGTTCGGGTGGTGTCCAAGGTCTGAGAGAAGCCGAGCACCGCCGCGGTGTAGCAGGTGAGAGGAGGCTCTCCTCGAAGATTGAGGAGCCTCCATGTGTTCTCCAGCGTCCGTCCGAGCCTGAGCGCTCGATCCACCGGTATCGATCTCGATGGTCGCGGGAGGGAGAGGCTTTCGAGAAGCCGTCGAATCTGTTCCCATAGGTTCACCTCGGGCCCCGCCACGTGGAAGATACCTTCCGCAATCTCGGCCTCTACAAGGGCTGTCAAAACCCGTGACACGTCGTCGACATGGGTGAGGTGGGTAAGGGTCGATCCATCGCCGATCACGGCGAGGCGACCGGTCTCCGCTGCTTTGACCACTCGTGGTAGTAGGGCTCGATCGCCAGGGCCATAAACCGCTTTGGGGCGGACGATGACCGTTTCCATGCCGGCCTCCTCCGACACGAGGCGTTCCGCCAGGGCTTTCGTCTCCCCGTATACGGACGTGTATGTGTCGGGGAGGGGCGTGTCTTCATGGAGTGCGAACTGATCCGAATGGGCGGACAGCACAGCGGGAGTGGAAACGTGAATGAATCGACTCACAGCGCCTGCACTTGCGGCGAGCAAGTTGCGAGTCCCCATGACGTTTGCCTGGAAGTAGTCCCGTCTAGCTGCCCATGCCGTGGACAGGGCAGCGCAGTGCACTACGACTTCGGTCTTGGAAAGCGCCCGATCGAGGGCTGAACGGTCCATCAGGTCAATGGGCCGGAACGTCACACCGTCGGCCTGGAGCGTCAGGCCGCGGGCGGTGTCTCGGCCTGTCCCGGTCACATCGTGACCAATCGAGGCGAGACTACGGGCGAGGTGCCCACCGATGAACCCGGTGGCACCGGTGACAAGGACTCGCACCGGTTTCACCAGGTTATGACTGCTGCTGCCATCGATAGTCCGGCACCGGTGCCGGCAAAGAGCAAGGTGTCTCCGCGGTCGACCCGACCTTCTCCGATGGCGTCGTACAGCGCTCCTGGCAGCGAGGCTGCCACGCAGTTCCCGACGCGATCGATATTGACGACGATCTGGTCGTCCGAAGCGCCCAGAGCCCGCTGCATCGTCCTGATCGCGAGAAGGCTCGCCTGGTGCGGGATGACGAGGTCGATGTCGTCGAACCCGAGTCCAGCCGTGACCACGGCCTCTCCGATGATCGGAGGGAAAAACTCGAGGGCGAATCTCATCAGCTCGGGTCCGTCCATGTGGAATAGGTAATCCGAGGGCTTGGTCGAAGCCGCGAGTGGGTGCTTTACCGCGCCTGCCTCGATCTGACACAAGTCGGCTCCGTCGCCATAGGTGCGCATCACCATCGATCGGAGGTTGGATTCCTCGCCAGGGCTCCCAGAAACCAGGACTGCAGTAGCCATGTCACCCAGAAGGCAAGCGGACTCAGGCTCTGAGAAGTCGATCGCTTTTGAGGCGATCTCAGCGGATGTGATGAGTACGTTCCCATGGCGGCCAAGGGCGATGAAGCTGTCCGCGATGTCCAAGGCGGTCATGAAGCTGAGGCACGTGGCGTGTACTGAGAAGCTCTTGACCCCGCTTCTCCCAAGGCCGAGCTCTCGCTGGAGCAAAGCGGCGGTATCAGGGATGAACTGCTGAGGTGTGGCGGAGGCATGAATGATCAAGTCGACGTCCTCAAGGCGGGTCTCGGTGCGCTCGAAGCAGTCCTTTACTGCCGACGCTGCCATTTCCACCGGAGTCTCGTCGTTTGCCCAGCGCCGCTCGGCGACGCCTGCTCTTTCGAGGATCCAACTCTCCTCGACCCCTATTCGTTCTGCTACCTCTTTTGCGGTTACCACCCGTTCCGGAAGGTACCTGCCGACTGATTGAATTCGCACACGCGTCCTCCTAACACCACCCCATTATCGCATCGAGGAATCAGTCCGGTATAGGGGTATACCCCTATACCGGCGGGCGCCTGCAGCGGACCTGGTGCGGGATCGCCAGCACCGCACTTCAGTGCTGCTACGCGGGCCTTGTCTGTCAGAGCTTTGTTGCTGAGGTCGGGTCAACGCCTCCGGGTGGAACTCAACGCGAGGCGACGACCTCCATCAGCCCCCGCCGCGGCATGGCGGAGCGTGC
>SDBT01018484.1_pt1 | contig 10953 bp, 11 predicted proteins | sample 2277101 | NCBI WGS metagenome assembly SDBT01 (sample SAMN10404973, study PRJNA504765) | marine sediment metagenome | isolation source: marine sediment core GS10_PC15, 103 cmbsf | place: Arctic Ocean: Southern Knipovich Ridge | collected 2010 | reverse complement strand
AGCGGTGGCGGTTGTAGAATCAATGATGGCAGTAACCCTCTGCGACTTTGCCATGAGAGCAGGCCTTATCCCGGAGGTAATAAAATGAGCCTGGAAGAGTTAAGAGGAAAAATAGATAAAACTGACGCCAAGATAGTCAGGCTGATAGCTGAGAGAATGATAATTGCTAAGGAAATAGGCGAAGAAAAAAGGGAACAAGGCCAACAGATTGAGGATTTGGCTAGAGAGCAGAGAGTCCTGGAGAATGTCAGAAACATTGCCCAGGAAGAGAACATTAACCAGGAAGGAATAGAAAGCATTTACCGGCAAATAGTCACGCTATCCAAGAGCGTGGAAGGAATGCTGGTCGCTTTTCAGGGTGAAATTGGCGCCTATAGTGAGGAAGCCGCCTTCCATTTCTTCGGACCCTCAATCCACGTCAAGCCCTGTGAAACTCTTGATGATGTCTTCAAAATTGTTGAGCAGAGTGAGGCACAGTATGGCATCGTGCCTGTTGAGAACTCGATTGAAGGTAGTATTAGCCGAACGTATGACCTGCTTCTGGAATCAAGCCTCAGGGTGTGTGGGGAAACTGAACTCCACGTCATCCATTGCCTGATAGCCAGTCCGGCAGCAAAACTAGACTTAGTAAAAAGAATCTATTCGCACCCCCAAGCTCTGGGGCAATGCCGCGCTTTCCTCAAGCACCTGGACTGCGAATTAATCCCAACCTATGATACCGCTGGTAGCGTCAAAATGATAAAGGAGCAGGGCATAACCGACGGTGCTGCCATCGCTGGCACAAGAGCCGCCGAAATCTATGGAATGAAAATTCTTGCCCAGGGAATAGAGGATAATCCCAACAATTTTACTCGATTCTTTATTCTAGCCAAGCAGGATTCACCTCCATCAGGAAGCGACAAGACATCCGTAGTCTTCTCGGTAAAACATAAACCCGGAGCGCTCTATGCATTCCTCAAAGAACTTACTGACAGCAACATCAATTTGACCAAGATAGAGTCCCGACCGACCAGACAAAGACCCTGGGAATACAATTGCTATCTCGACTTTGAAGGGCACCGTGAAGATAAAGCCCCCCGGGAGGTTCTAGAACACTTAGAAGAGGCAACACTATTCTTGAAAATCCTGGGCTCGTATCCCAAAGCAGCCTGACCAGGCACTATGGAGTTAGCCAATGAAAATAGCCATAATTGGTGGTTCGGGGAAGATGGGACAATGGTTCGCCCGTTTCCTATTGAACGATGGCAAGCAGGTACTGATAATCGGCAGAAACGAAAAGAAACTGCTTGATATCAGGCAAAAACTGGAAGTAGAGGTCACTACCAATGTGGAAAGGGTCAAAGACGCCGATGTTATTCTACTATCAGTGCCCATAGACAGCTTTGAGCAGGTGGTGAAACAGATTGCGCTCCATACACATTCAGACCAGGTCATCATAGATATTACTTCTATCAAGGTACTCCCGGTAGAAACCATGCATAAGCATATCAAGGCAGGGCTGGTGCTGGGCATGCACCCGGTCTTTGGCCCGGGCGCCAAGGATTTAGCTAATCAAAACTTTGTGCTCACCCCCACCGATGAGAAGGAGACGTCGCTTGCTCAAAAGGTCAAGCATTATTTGGAGGATAGAGGTGCCCACACTACCCTGATGACTCCCCAGGAACATGACGAAATGATGGCTATCGTTCTTGGACTCTCTCATTTTATTGGCATAGTCTCCGCCGACACCCTGCAGAGTTTTGATAAGTTCAAACGGATGAAAGAGATTGGTGGGACTACCTACAAATTATTGCAAACTCTAGTTGAAAGCGTTATTTCAGAGGACCCGAAGCTTTATGCCTCGCTGCAAATGAGTTTGCCCAACATAGCGCAAATCGAAGAAGTATTCCAGAGAAAGTCGAAGGCTTGGGCTGATTTAGTAAAGAATAGAGACGGGCAGGAATTCATCAAGAGAATGAGTGCCCTGAGAAATAGACTGGAAAAAGATGACCCTGATTTTGGCAGGGCTTACGAGAACATGTATAAGCTCCTGGAAAGATGACCGGTGCTACTCGCTCTTATGACTCACTGTGGAAGCGCCGGAGACGTTAATATTGTGCACCGTGGGATTACCACCATAGTCAAACCTTGAAGCACCACTCAGGTCCAGGTCAAGGTTTCCACGACATTCTCCACACGTCGCCCGACTGGCCCCCTTAAGGCTGACACTCGTATCACTAAGGGTAAAATCAGCCAGGTCTAGCCGGCTGGCACCCCATGCGTTGAGAACTACGTTGTTTGCCGAACCGCTTAATTTAGCACTGCTGGCTCCCGAGAGGGTGAATTCGGCATCACCTACTCTGACAGTGCCACTAACTTTACTTGCCCCCGATACCTCAAGTTCGGTCTTGCCAGCCTCCATATCTATATCAAGAACGCTGGCACCAGATAAATTAAGGCCGAAATCTTCTTGTGAACTGAATCCTGTTACTGTACCCTTTGTTGCCCCGGATAGACGCAGTTTCTTGAGCATGGGCATGGCAATTCTAACTTCCCGGTTTGTCCTCCCACCAAAGTGGTGCGACTTAACCGATATTTTCAGCGTGTTTCCTGATTTGGTAACATCAATATAATCAAACAGTCTTGCGCTTGCTGTTATACTAACCTGGTATGAATCCGAACGGGTGATCTCTACCCTGAAAACACTCCCCACCTCAACGTTAGTGAAATCGCTAAAATCAAACTCTCTGGTAGCCACACCACCGTCATCGCTTGACGACTTTGCCACTACCCGTACGGCCTTTTCAATCCTCTTCTCCACTCGTTCGGTCATCTTCTCAATCCACCGCTCTGCACGCTGCACCGCTTCTTCAGCCTTCACTGTACCCTTCTGCGCAGATTCTTCCGCTATTCTCCTCAGAATATCCCCAGTCTCTTCAATATCCTTCTTTATTCTCTCTTTAGCCTCTTCCGCTTCTTCTCTGAGTTCTTCTGCTCGCTCCCTGGCTTCTTCGGCTGCCTCTTTATCCTTTTCCTTGAGTTCGTCGATATTTCCCACCCGGCTAACCCTCCTAACTTTATCAATAAACCGTATGATATCCTACCGGCTACCTTAGTTTAGTGTCTGTTTCACTCGGTTGTCAATATGAGAAAGTGGTATGAAGTATCCCGTTCAAGGTGAGAGGTATTCCCCAAGAATTATGGTCGACGGCTTAACCAACAAGCCGTAGGGATGGGTAACATTCCCATGTATCTACAATGGAAGGGGTATAGCTATTCCCCAGCACTACACCCAGCACTTTGCCAATTATTTCGACTGATTCAATTATGCTCTTCATTCTATTTTTCTCCTTTCTTTCCTCTAATGTCAATTCCAGGCTGCACCCGTGAGGTCCAGGTTAGCCACTAAACCAAAGATAGGGATACTTCTCCAGCGTGTGTGCAATCGGAGTGGTGAAGTTATTCCCCATCACTACACCCAGCACCCGACCAATTACTTCGGCTGATTTGATTAGTCTCTTCATCTGCTCACCTCCTTTGTTCTAATGTTAATTCCAGTCTACACCCCTGAGGTAAAGGCAAGATTAAGATTTATCCTCAAAGGTAAAAAGGAGGTTACAAAGTGGTAACAAAGAGGTTACATTTTGACGCCAAAAGCTAGAGATAGTGCATCTTTGAGGTAATAGGTAGAAATCGTCTTGGCAGGTGTTTTGAGATTACTCTGGCTTCGCCAATAAGTAGCCAACGCCGGTCCTGGTAAGGATAAGCTGCGGGTGGCTGGGGTCGGCCTCAATCTTCTCACGCAAGCGCCGGATATGAACCTTTAGGCTATCGGTCGCTCCCGGGTAGTCATCACCCCAAACTGCCTCGGCGAGGCTTGAGTGGGTAACCACGTGACCAGCGTTTCTCATCAGGTGGCTAAGGATATGATTTTCAGTAACGGTAAGGGCTATTTCTCTTTCACCATAGTAGAGTTGACCAGTAGTGGCATCAAGTCGCAACGGACCATAAACAAGTGGTCCTTCCTCAGAAGGGCTTTGCCGGCGAATCAGAGCCTTCACCCGCGCCAGCAGCTCAAGTTGTCGGAAGGGTTTGGTTATGTAGTCATCAGCTCCCCACTCCAGTCCCTTGACAACATCGGCTTCATCCGACCTCACTGTCAGGATAATGGTGGGGACACGGGAGAAGAGACGAACCTGGCGCAGCACCTCAAAACCACTAATATCGGGCAGTCCCAGGTCAAGAATAACGATATCGGGTGCCTCACTCTCGACCAGCTCAACCCCCTTCTCACCAAGGCGGGTTGAGACTACCTCAGCTTCCGGCCAACGTATCTGAAAGGCGAGGGAAATAGCATCTATGATTTCCTTATCATCCTCAATAAGAAGAACCTTCATCGCTTACCTCCTGTCTAAGATCTTCTTGCTGGCGACTAGTAGTAGCTAAAGGTATAGAGAAGCCAAAGGTTGAGCCTTTGCCCGCCTGGCTTTCCACCCATATCTTGCCATCGTGAAGCTCCACCAGGTATTTACACAACGCCAACCCTAGCCCCAACCCACTGAGATGCTCCCGGTCACTTACCTGCCGGTGATAGGGCTGGAAGAGCCGTTGTTGTTCTTCTGGAGAGATACCACGGCCGGTATCCTGAATCTCCACGACCAGAGCTCCGTCTCTTTCCTCAGCTTTCAGGGTGATTTTGCCTCCTTCGGGGGTAAATTTTGAAGCATTAATCAGGAGGTTGAGTACCACCTGTCGCAGGCGTTCTTCATCACCCCAGACCAGAGGAAGGGGTGGCGCTAGAGCCAACACCAGGGATTGCCCATTATCTGCAACAACTGTCATCATCTCATCAGCTATCTCCCGAAGCAGTTGCTCTGCATCTACCGATTTAGGATTCAATTGCAGTATGCCAATCTCAACTTTTGCCAGGTCAAGGAGTTCATCAATCCGGTTACTCAGATTAGCAGCACCGCGGTAGATGTTTCCAGCAACGCTCGCCCAGGGTTCCTCGTGAAGCTCGCTAACCAGCAACTCGCTCGAAGACAGCACCGGTGTTAGCGGAGTCTTCAGCTCGTGCACCAGTGCCCGTGTAAACTCGATTCTTTTCTCTACCTCCGCCTCCAGCTCTTTGCGCAGTTTTTTTTCTGCAGCGTAAAGCTCTTCCAGCTTTTCCTGTGCCCTCTCAAGCTCAGTGATGTCCATAGTTTGTCCCAAGGTAGCTCGCCTCCCCTGGTACTGGATAGAAGCAACCCCTTCTAACATCCATCGATTCTCTCCCTCTTTGGTAATAATTCGGTATTTATAAGGAGACGAACGCTTTCCATTTAGCATCGCTATCGCGTTCTCTCTAAGCATATCCCTGTCCTCGGGAAGAACCAGTCTCATCGGGTCGGTGCCTAGTAGTTCGTCTGGGCTACTGCCGGTAATGTCACGAAATTCATCGTTGGCGAACTGAAACTTATTGTCCTGGACGATGAAGAGGCCAACCGGAGAGCTAACGCGGAAAATGCGGAATAGTTCCGTATCCTGCCTTCGCTGACTTGCCGATATTTCTAACTCAGTAACTCGCTGGCGTAATTCAGCCAGTTCGCCTATCAGTTGTTTTTTGGTCTTTCGCTCATCTTTCATTATGCCCACTAAGTAAATTCTACTTCGATAACCTGGCAGCGTCAAATGGACTCAGAGATTATGTAACTCCTCCAGATAACTAATAACTGCTACCGTGCCAGCAATCCCCTCTCGTTACTATCCCGGTAATCAGCTCTAACGGGGTAATTTCGGCTGCAGCGCATTTCAGCTCCGGCGACATGCCTCCTCGACAGCCCTGCTTCTCTTGCCTGATGGCACAATTCTAGACTTTCCTTGCCTCTGATGTCAATACACTATTCCTCCTCGCGATTATGCAACGGCAATACCGGCAATAATTAGATGTTCGCGCCAGGCTAGCCTTAACGAGATCAACATGCTAATATTATCACTGTCCCGTTCTGGGAATATATTCTTACCAAAAGAGGAAACACTACAGTGTCTATGGCTCCCGTAACTGAGAAGAAAGGCAAGATTTTTTATGGGTGGTGGATAGTTCTAGCTGCTGCTCTCAGCCACTGGTACGGCGCGGGAGTCTGGTTCTATGGCTTTAGTGTGATCTTCAAATCTATCCTCGGTGAGTTTGGTTGGTCCAGGGCAGTGACTGCCGGAGCCTTCTCTCTAGCCAGGCTCGAGGGTGGGCTTGAGGGGCCTATTGTAGGTTGGCTAATCGATAAGTCTGGCCCTAGAAAACTAGCATTCTTTGGGGCTGTTATCGCTGGTCTGGGTTACTTATTACTTGCCAGGATGAATTCTCTGGTAATGCTCTATGTGTTATTTGGTGTGGTGATTGCCTTCGGTTATAATGCTGGTTTCAGTCATGCGGGTACTGCAGCAGTTGCTAACTGGTTTATCAAGAAAAGGAGCCGGGCATTAGGACTCTTTACCCTGGGGGCAGGAGTAGGTGGCGCCACAATCGTTCCTTTAATTGGCTGGTTAATCAGCCAGTATGATTGGCGAACTACCGTGGCTATCATTGGAATAGGGATGTGGGTCATTGTTATTCCTCTTTCTCTAGTGCTGAGACACAAGCCTGAGCAATACGGGTATGCCCCTGATGGCGAAGCACCGACTAAAGCGCAGCCACTATCCACTAAAACTGCAGCCGGAGTCAGTCCCGGAGAGATTAATTTCACCTGGCGAGAGGCAATGGCTACAACCTCCTTCTGGTTGCTCCTTATTGGAACAAGTGCCAGGTCAATAGGGATGAGCTCCATAGTGCTGCATCAAGTAGCCTACCTGACTGATATTGGTATCTCAGAAGTAGCCGCTGCTGTAACTCTTGGGTTGATGGTAGCCATAAGTATCCCGGGAAGAATAATCTTCGGTTGGTTGGGTGACCGGTTTGACAAAAGATATGTGCTCATGACCACTTATGTGCTTCAGGCTATAGGAGTTTCAATCTTGGCGAATGTCCAGACTATTGAGCATATCTACATCTTTTTAGTGGTCTTTGGACTTGGCTATGGAGGAGCTATACCCATCTATATTGCCATGAGAGGGCAGTACTTCGGACGAAAAGCTTTCGCCACCATCGGAGGAATCATGCAGATGTTCCTCATTGTACCTACCATGATAGGGCCGGTATTTGCTGGGTACGTATACGACATGACCGGCAGCTATTACAACGCTTTTATACTGTTTGCCCTGCTCTACATTATCGGGGCTGGCGTCATCGCCTTTGCCAAGCGCCCCATAAAGAAAAAAGGACTACCAACTCAATAGTCAAGCGGCGTAAGGGTCAGCAGTTTCCTGGCGATTGCCGGGTATCTGACGATAAACAGCAGTTCATCTTCAACTAGCGGCTTCTGGGATTCTACATTGGCATATCTTACCAGTTCCAAAATCTCGTTAGCCTCTTCTTTACTAGAGAAGGATACCTCCATCTTCCCCATTATGTGGCTGAAGCCAGATATTCCGCTATATTGCCCAGAAATGATTTCCCTCCCGGTTTCTACGAACTTTGGTTTTCCCCTACCCAACTCTTTGAAATCGTACAGCTCATAGTTTTCTGGGTCTTTTAGGACACCGTCAGCATGGATGCCTGAGGCATGAGCGAAAGCATTAGCGCCAACGCCCGGCTGATTTATCGGAATTGGGACACCAAAGGCATAGCTGGCAAACTCTGCTATCTTTACTGCCTTAGTTAATTTTATAGAACCAGCTAACTGATATTTCTCAGCGAACCTCCTTGACTTCGTCACCGCTAGGAGCGTCGCCACCAGGTCAGCATTACCCGCCCTCTCGCCAATTCCATTAACTGTGGTGTTGATATAAGCGTCCTGCCCCCCGTCGATAGCGCCCTTAGCCCCGGCAATAGAATTGGCTACCGCCATTCCCAGGTCACCATGGCAGTGAAGCTCAATCGGCATCTCTAACCTCTCAGTCAACGTCTTCACTGTTTCATAAATAGTGAAAGGATTATCATAACCAAGGGTGTCACAGTACCTCAGCCGGTCAGCCCCGTGCTCCCTGGCCGCCAGACCGAATTTGATCAGGTAGTCCAGGTCGGTTCGGGAAGCATCCTCAGCGTTTACACCTATGCTCTCCATTCGGTGAGATTTAGCTGCCTCGATTGCCTCCACCATCATCCCCAGTACATCTTGCTTGCTTTTCTTACCCAGGAATTTACCGTTGATCATCTGCTGTGATGTGGAAATGGAAAGACTGAGGTGCCTGATATCTGGTACCAGCTTAAAAGCAGTTTCCACGTCCTCAGCAACAGCCCTAATCCAACCTTCCAGACGAATCGGTTGTAACACCCCCATCTCAGCCAATTCTAGATTAGCCTTGAGGTAGTGTGACTCGTGACGCGTAGTAGGAAAGCCAAACTCAGACTGAAAAACGCCCATCTCGTTCAGGTAGACGTTTATCAGCGTCTTCTCCAGCTTGGATAGGCCGAGCTTTGCCGTCTGAACACCGTCTCGATTAGTTACATCGATGATATAGATTTTACCCATCAGTCTCTCCGATAAATGACCACTTTAGTTTCCTGGCTTCACTCCTTTCAAGCGGGAGTATAGCCAACAAGTGTTTGAAACGTATTACATCCAGATTGAACTTGTGTAGTAATTCTATTATACCACAAGCCTTAGCTATAGGTGGAATGATTACGCTGGGATGAGGCGGCTGAGGCACTACATGCTTTTGAGCTTCTCTATCACGCCATCAGCTACCTGTGAGGTACCTACTGCAGTATCGGGTGCCTGTGGCTTAAGGTCATAGGTAACGTTCTTGCCCTCAGCGATAACCTGGGCAATGGCTCTTTCTAAGGTGTCGGCACTTTTCCCTTCTCCGAGGTGGCGGAGCATCATTACGCCGGAGAGCATCATGGCCATGGGATTGATCTTATTCAGTCCGGTGTATTTCGGGGCACTGCCATGGGTGGCTTCAAACACAGCTATCTCGTCGCTCAGGTTAGCCCCGGGAGCCAGTCCTAGTCCCCCGACCAGGCCAGCACATAGGTCAGAAAGGAGGTCACCATAGAGATTGGGGGCTACCACTACATCAAACTGATGTGGCTTTTGTACCAACTGCATGCACATGTTATCCACGATTCTATCCTCAAATTCAATGTCAGGATACTCCTTAGCTACCTCTCGGGCGACGGATAAAAACAGTCCGTCAGAGAACTTCATAATGTTGGCTTTGTGTACTGCAGTTACCTTTTTGCGATGGTGCGTTCGGGCGTACTCGAAGGCAAATTTGACAATTCTCCGGCTGCACATCTCAGAAATTACCTTGATACTTATCCCGGAGTCCTCTGCTACGGTCTCGCCCCTAGTTTCGGAGATGAGCTCGGCTAATCTGGCTAACTCAGGTGTTCCCTTCTCAAACTCAATACCACTGTAGAGGTCCTCACTGTTCTCCCTCACAATAACGATGTCCACTTCTTTGTATGGGGAAGAGACACCAGGGTAGGTCTTACAGGGACGCAGGCAGGCATATAGGTCCAGTCTCTTCCGTAGAGCAACATTAACGCTTCTAAATCCTGAACCCACGGGTGTGGTAACCGGCCCTTTAAGGGCAACTTTGTTTTTTCTGATCGATTTAAGCACAGTATCAGAAAGTGGCGTGCCCAGCGTCTCTTGAGCATCACTACCCACGTAGGCTAAATCCCAGTGGAAATTGACCCCGGTGGCTTCCAAGACTCTCCTGGTAGCCTCCGTGACCTCAGGTCCTACACCATCACCGGGGATAAGGGTAACATTGTAGCTCATAAGAGTCTCTCCTCCTGACCCTACGGTTAAAGGTCAGTCTATAACTTAAAGTCCCTGCGCTTCTGAATGTAAGGCAGGAGTCCGCCTTCGTCAAGGATGTGCAGCATTACCTCCGGGATTTTACCGAAGGTGAGTCGCTTGCCGTTGGTAATATTTTTGATAATCCCGGCTTTAAGGTCAACCTCCAACTTATCACCATCATCAATATCATCAGTATTGCATATCAATACCGGAAGTCCAAGATTGATGGCATTCCTGAAGAATATCCGAGCCACTGATTTAGCCAGTACGGCACTTACCCCGACCATCTTGATAACCAAGGGAGCATGTTCTCGGCTGGAGCCGAGGCCAAAGTTATTACCACCAACTATGAAATCTCCCGATTTCACTCTGGAAGCAAAGGTTAGGTCAGCATCTTCCATAACATGTTTGGCCAGTTCAGGAAGATTACTCCTCAGATGAGCAAACCTGCCCGGTATTATATGGTCAGTAGAAATATTATCGCCAAACTTGAAGACTCTACCTTTGAGCATCTACAAAAACTCCCTGGGGTCAGCTATTTCTCCCTTGATAGCAGTAGCTGAAGCAGTCGCCGGACTGCCCAGATATATGAAAGCCTCAGAGTTACCCATCCGGCCCTTGAAATTGCGATTAGCCGTGGACAGGCAATTTTCCCCGTCGCCAAGCACCCCCTGGTGGAGGCCAAGGCAAGGACCACATCCCGGAGGCAGGATAATGGCTCCAGCTTCAAGCATGGTCTCAATATAGCCGGCTTTAATAGCAGCTAGCAGGACGCCTCGCGACGCCGGGGCAACCACTAGCCTGGTATCAGGATGACGCTTGCGTCCTTTTAGAATTGTGGCTACCACCTCCAGGTCATCCAGACGGCCATTGGTACAGGTGCCGATAAATACCTGCTGGATTTTGACCCCTTTAAGCTCCCCGACCGGGACAGTATTATCAACTGCATGGGGTTTAGCTACCATAGGCTCAAGCTTAGCCACGTCAACGCCAATAGTTTGTTCGTAAGTTGCATCGTCGTCAGGAAAGAGTGGCTGATAGTCTTCGCCTCGCCCCCGTGCCACCAAGTATTCTCGTGTCATCTCATCGGCAGGAAAAAGCCCCGCCTTAGCCCCAGCCTCAACCGCCATGTTGGCTACAGTGAGAC
>SDBT01018483.1_pt1 | contig 10954 bp, 12 predicted proteins | sample 2277101 | NCBI WGS metagenome assembly SDBT01 (sample SAMN10404973, study PRJNA504765) | marine sediment metagenome | isolation source: marine sediment core GS10_PC15, 103 cmbsf | place: Arctic Ocean: Southern Knipovich Ridge | collected 2010 | reverse complement strand
AATCGGGGCGATATTTGGTGTGCTGGAAATTGGTTTTGGAATTGGTGCCGCTATCGGTGCGATTATGGGTGGTCTCATTTTTGATATCCGCGGCAGCTATTTTATGGCTTTCTTGCTGGGAGCATTGGCTATGCTGGCAATAGCTTTGCTTATAGCTTTAATCAGGCGAGAAACAAAAGGAAATTTTGAAGAAGGGCGGTAAATACATTCTAAATAACCGAGTAGTTAGAAAGCGAACATGCTAGCCGCGAGCTGGGCTAGCTTCATTACGTAGCCAGGGACGATACCGAGCAGTAACACACCAAGACAGGAAAGAGATAGAGCCAAGCGCAGTGCTCCAGACGAAGGTACTTTCTCCTTGGAGACTGCCTCGCCAAGCCACATTACCTTCACCACGCGGAGATAGTAGTAGGCTGATATTACGCTGTTTATCACGGCAATGATCACCAGCCACAATAGGTTATGCTGCACGGCGGCACTAAAAATATAAAACTTTGCCATGAATCCGGCGGCAGGCGGTATGCCAATAAGAGAAATAAGACAAAGGGTCAGGGCTAAAGCCATTAGTGGTGCCCGCTTACCCATACCAGAATAATCCTCAATGAGGTCGCTATTGAGCTTATTGGAGATAGCAATAATGGCAATAAAAGCTCCCATATTAGTTAAGGCATAAGCGGCTAGGAAGAAGAGAATACCACTTCGCCCCAGGACATCGGCAACTGGAGAAAAGCCCATAGTGGCCAGCCCTACCATGAGGTAACCAGCTTGGGCGATGCTGGAGTAACCTAACATGCGCTTGATATTGGTCTGGGGAATGGCGACTATATTACCCAATGTCATGCCAATAGCCGCCAGGACAGCGAAGATTATCCCCCAGTCCATGCTCAGCCATTCGGGAAGTCCGAAGGCGGAGAAGAAAACACGCAGGATGATGGCAAAGCCGGCTGCCTTACTGGCTACAGAGAGATAGGCAGTTATTGGTGTTGGTGCTCCCTCATAAACATCGGGTACCCACATCTGGAAGGGGACAGCCGCAATCTTGAAACCGAAGCCAGCTATCAATAAAACTATACCCAGAATAAGCCCCGGGCTGGTCAGAAGAACTTGTGGTGGCATAGATTGAATGACCTGGGCAATCTCGCCCAGTTGGGTTTTACCGGTAAAGCCAAAAATTAGCGCCATACCATAGAGCAGTACTGCTGAGGCCATAGCCCCCAGCAGCAGGTATTTTAGTGAGGCCTCGGTTGATTTGGTGTCTTTGAGAAAACCAACCAAGGCATAGAGGGAAATGCTGGTCAGCTCCAGAGCAATATAAATAGAGATTAAATCGGTGGTAGCTGCCATCAGCACCATGCCCAGGGTAGATAGCAGTACCAGCGCATAATATTCTCCCTGAAAGCGGGCGAACTTAGATACATAATCTACCGAGGCTAGAATAACCAGGAAAGCAATCCCTAAAAACAGTAGCTTAAAGAACAGGGCAAAGTTATCCACAGCCAGCATGTTGTTGAAGATAGCCGGAAAGCTATATCCCCACATAGCTACAGTGATACCACCAGCTATCACCAGTCCAGTCAGGCTGACCTGTACAAGCAGCCTCTTCTGCTCGATGAATAAATCGAGCAGGATTACTGCTATGGCAAAGACAGCCAAGGTCAACTCTGGTATAAACAGTGCCAGATTCAAAATTCACTCCTTTTTTTTCTCAGGAAACAATTCCTAGCTAACTAGCTTGGATTTGTTTTTATAGTTATGTCAACAAGCATCTACAATGTCTGCTATCTTACTTACCCCCCTAATAAGCCCATTATGGGCGAAATGCCGAGCTTAATAACATCGGTTAGAATTGCCGGATAGATACCAACCAGCATAATCACGGCAACAAAGGCAAACATATATACCCGTTCCAGAATATCAGCATCAGCCGTGCCATTGTATTGCTCTAATACCGGTCCGTAGAACACCCGCTGCAGCATCCACAATATGTAGCCGGCGGTGAGGACAACACCCAGTACACCCAGGATAGTGTAAACCTGAATTCCAGGAACGACGGTAGATGAGAAGCTACCCACGAAAACCAAAAACTCAGCAGCGAAGCCACTGGTGGTGGGTAGTCCCAGGGAAGCCAGGCCAGCTACGGAGAAGACAACGGCGATAATCGGCACCTGCCGTGCCAGACCACCAAACTTACGCAGGTCACGCTCGTGGGCATTGTGCATAACCAGTCCTACCATGGCAAACAGCAGTCCGGTAACCAGCCCGTGGCTGAACATCTGTAAACTGGCGCCTACCAGGCTAACCTGACTCAGGGCAAAGATACCCAGAAGCACATAGCCCATATGGCTGATGCTACTGTAAGCGATTAGCCGCTTGAAGTCAGTCTGCCTCATGGTTACCGCCGCTCCATAGAGCACACCGATTATAGCCAGTACTACCAGGGGGAGCGCGTAATGTTGCGCTACCCGGGGAAACATGGTTACACACAGGCGAATCATTCCGTAGCCACCCATCTTAATCAGTACTCCGGCCAGCATTACGCTGACGGCGGTCGGCGCATCAGTATGAGCATCAGGCAGCCAGGTATGAAGCGGGAAAACAGGTAGCTTAACCGCAAAACCAATTAAGAGAAGGAAGAAGATAGCCACCACTGGAATTGCGGCTCGGAGTGGGGCCAGCCCGGACTGGGCTATATCCACCATGCTTAAACTGCCAGTGGTGAAGTACAGGCTGAGGATACCAGCCAGCATAAAAGCGCTACCAAATAAGGTGTAAACAACATACTTTATCGCCGAGTATTCCTTCCTACCTGACCCCCAGATGTTGATTAAGAAATACATGGGAATGACTTCTATTTCCCAGAAGACGAAGAACAGCAACAGGTCGAGAGAAAGGAATACCCCCAGGATGCTTGTTTCCAGGAGCAGGAGCCAGGCAAAATACTCGCGAAGCCTGAGGTCAATTTTCCATGAGATGAGAACCACCAGGAAACCAAGAAAGGCGGTCAGTACAACCAAGGGTAAACTCAGTCCATCCACCCCCAGATGATAGTGGGCGTTAAGCGGTGCAATCCACAGTAGCTTTTCCTCAAACTGAATTAACCCGGCTGCCGCCAGAGACCTATCAAAATTGATAAAGAGAATGATTGATAAGAGCAGAGGGATGAAGGTAAACAGGGCAGCAGCCCACTTAATCGCCCGGGGGCGGCTACCGAATACAAAAGCAACGATAACGGCTCCCAGCAGCGGGAGGAAGATTATGGTGGTCAGGTAATTAAAACTCAACTATGCTGACTCCTATATATATTTTTTATCTACCTCACCCCCCTAATCCCCTTCTCCTTCACAGGAGAGGGGGAAGGGTTTTTCTTAAGAGGGACTTCGCCCCTCTTTAACTCCTCTTTAATATTTTCTCCCTCAAAGGAGAGGGGGAAAATTAGTTATGTAGAGAGGTTTCGCCTCTCTTTGACTCTCCTTTAACCAAAGAAATACAAGACTAGAATAATAGCCAACACACCTATCCCCATGACCAGGCCGTAGAGTTGAAGCTGCCCGGTCTGTGCCTGCCGGATAACTCTGCCCCCGGCTACTGCTCCGCTAGCCACTCTATTTACCACCCCGTCCACACCACTATCATCAAATCGCTGCAAGCCAGCGAAAAATCCGTTAAGCAGGGCTAGCCTCACGATGATATTTTCGTAAAGTTCGTCAAACCAGTATTTCCTGTTGAACATAGTGTATAGTGGTCGGAAGAGGCTGCCGACTCGCTCGGCTGACAGCTGCTTGGTGCCATACATGGCATAGGCTAATAAAATGCCCAGGCCAGCCAGTATTAGTGAGATCCAGGGTAACGGGTGAGTCAAAATGCCGAAAAAGCCTTCGGCAAAGCTATGTGTTTCGCCGTGACCCAGAAACTGGCCAAAGCCTCCGGTGACATTAAACCAACCGGAAACCACTGCCAGGATAGCCAGAAATACCATAGGCATTACCATTACCCTGGGTGATTCATGAGGAAGTTTATCAACCTCACCCCCTTTATTCCCCTCTCCTTCAAAGGAGAGGGGGGAGGAGTGGTTTCTGAAGGGGCTTTGCCCCTTCAAACTTCCCCTGATAAATGATGGCGATTCATGAGGTTTGGTGTCAGAACCACCCCCGCGATACTCACCACCGAAGGTCATAAATACGACGCGGAACATGTAAAAGGCGGTCATAAATACCGTTGCCATGGCTAGATAAAACAGGATAGGTTGACTCGCCAGGGAACTGGCTAATATCTCATCCTTGCTCCAGAACCCGGCGAGAGGCCAGATACCAGCGATACTCAGCGAGGCAATAACAAAAGTAGCATATGTCCACGGCATTATCTTGCGCAGTCCACCCATCTGACGCATATCAAAAGTCCCGGTGGCGTGATTGACACTGCCCGCTCCCAGAAATAGAAGGGCCTTAAAGAAGGCGTGGTTAAACAGATGGAAAATGCCAATCGCCACACCCCCAGCCCCCAGCCCCAGCATCATATAGCCGAGCTGGCTGATAGTAGAATAAGCCAAGACCCGCTTAATGTCAGTCATCACCAGACCCATAGAGGCGGCAAAAATCGCCGTGAAACCACCGATGATGGCTAGCGTGGTCAATGCCTCTGCCGAGTTCTCAAAGAGGGGAAACATGCGGGCTACCAAGAAGACACCAGCGGCTACCATAGTCGCCGCATGGATTAAGGCACTAACCGGGGTTGGGCCCTCCATAGCATCGGGCAACCATACGTGGAGCGGGAATTGAGCTGACTTGCCGACAGCACCGGAAAAGATGCCAATAGCTGCCCAGGTAAGGGTTGTGCCGGCCAGTACCCCGGCTATAGCCAAACCATGCAGTTCGGCAATATCAAAGGTGCCGGTGTTTAAAAACAGGAGTAATATTGCCGTTAGGAAGCCAAAGTCGCCAAGCCGGGTAACGATAAAAGCTTTTTTCGCGGCATTAGCCGCCGCCGGGCGATGAAACCAGAAGCCGATAAGGAGATAAGAGCATAAGCCAACCAGTTCCCAGAAGACAAACAGAAAAAGTAGATTATTGGCTAAAACTAACCCCAGCATTGAGGCGGTAAACAACGACATCCAGGCATAGTAGCGGTGATAACCCGGGTCGCCATGCATGTAACCCTGGGAATAAATCTGTATCATCAGGCTGACTACGATAACGACAATAAGCATTACTGCCGTTAGCGAATCCATTATCAGCCCCAGATGAATGGTAACTCCGTCCTCAATAACCATCCAGCTAATATCAGGTATTGGCAGCTCGTGATTAGGCGCTGCCATTACTGCCGTAAATGCCCAGATAGACAGGATCAGGGAGCCAGAAAGTACCGTGATAAGGATATAACCAGCAATTTTTGACCCCGGCTTGACGAAGGGTCTAACCAAAAAAGAAATTATTACAAATGAGAAAACCGGTAGCAGAAATATAAGCCAAACAAACTGATGTGGTATCATAGTTTCCTTAGCACGTCCTTAATTACGTGCTCTTTATCCTTAGGCACCAGAATGGAATATTCGGCAAATTCCTGGCCTATGGGCATGCCGGAAGTGGGCAGGATACGGGTGGGAATCCCTTCACCCTCAAAGAGTTCCTTCCACATCTCGGCGACCATTAAACTTTTTGCTTTTTTAACTTCTACCCACATTTTTTACCATTTCATCAAGTCAATTTTGGTGGCATCTATCGTCTCAAGGCCACGATAGATAGCCAGTATTATCGCCAGGCCAACCGCTACCTCAGCAGCGGCGACGACAATAATGAAAATAGCAAAGATCTGTCCGGTCAGCAGCTCTGGCACAATATAACGGGAGAAGGCAACCATAGTGATATTTACGGCGTTGAGCATCAATTCAATGCACATCAAGATAATTACCGCATTGCGCTTAGTCAGAGCCCCATATAGCCCAATACAGAACAGAATGGCTGACAGTATAAGGTAATGCTCCAAACCTAAAGACATTTTTTACTTCTCCCTGGCTAAAACGATAGCCCCCAAAATGGCAGATAGTAAAAGGACCGCCGCAATCTCCACCGGCAAAATAAAGCCACCCTCACCAAAAAGCTTGGTGCCAAGGGCGGCTGTGGTCGGCTCCAGGGGTGGTGTACCGGCTATTTGCCACGGTGTATTAGTCACGGCAAAAACCAATACCCCCAAGAACAATGTAGCGACAACAAAAGCCGGAATTTGCAGTTTATTGGGAAGACTACCTCGCTGGACTTCTCTGGTCATCATAATAGCTAAAATAATTAAAACCGATATGGCACCAACATAAATCAGAATCTGCACCGCTGCCAGAAAGTCGGCACTAAGGGTGACATAGAGTCCAGCTACCGTCAGGAAGCATAAGACCAGGGAGAGAGCCGCCCGGAAAACGTTACGCAGTAAAACTACACCCAAGGCGGCTAATATACCGACTACAGCTAATATCCAGAAGCCGATAACAAGTCCCATTATTTTTTCTCGGTAATCCTTTCCAGAAGTAAGGTCTGTCTCGGTAGCTTTTCGGCAAGCTTGGGGTAGAAGTAGCCGCTGACTTGCCTGTCTGGTGATTCCAGCATCATTTCTTTACTCTGCACTACCTCGCCACGCCGATACTTCGCCCGCTCATAGGCATAGCCCATATACAACGCCTCATATGGGCAGGCCTCAACGCATAAGCCACACTGAATGCAGTACCCGGTATCTACCTGATACTTCTCGACCACATATTTATTTTCCACCAGGTTAGTCGAGGTGATAATCTCGATTGCCCCTTCGAAGCAGGTCTTGGCACAGGTGCCACAGCCAGTGCACTTTTCCCGGCTCCAGATAAGCTCGTTACCCCGAAACCGGCGCGAGGTATTCAGTCTCTGCTCCGGATATTGCACTGTTACCGGATGGCGAAACAGGTGTTTTATGGTTACTGTCAAGCCTTTAGCGATGCCAATGCCAAACCGTTCAAACTTCAACTCTACCCCATCCTAACTTAAAGAATTTAGACCATATTAGTACCAGTACTGCCATTATCGCCAAATTGACCGGCACCATTACCCAAGGTAAAGCTGTCGGCCAGATTAATACCTGTATGCCGGTGATAATCAGGTTAATCAGGGCTAAAGGAAAGAGGAACTTCCAGGCCAGTGCCATTAGCTGGTCTATTCTAATACGAGGCAGTGTGGTCCGTATCCATATCATGACAAAGAAGACAGCAACTATTTTTATCACAAACCAGAGCCACGGCGGCAACACCGGTCCTCTCCAGCCGCCGAGGAAGAGAGTGGTAATTATCGCTGACATCGCCACAGCTTCAGCATATTCCAGCAGATAGAACATGGCAAATTTCATTCCGGAGTATTCAGTATGAAAGCCGGCGACAATCTCTGAATCGGCCTCCATAAGGTCGAATGGGCTGCGATTAATTTCAGCACAGGCACTGATGAAAAAGAGAAGAAAGCCCAGTGGCTGTAACAAAATGAAAGGAATGTTCTGAGCCAGTACAATCTGGTTCATGGATAGCGAGCCGGCTATCAGCACCACGCCAACAATGGCCAATACCAGTGGAATCTCGTAGCTGACTACTGCGGCTATATTGCGCATGGCACCGAGGAGAGAGTACTTGTTACTTGAGCCCCACCCGGCCATAAATATCCCCACTGTTGAGACTGAGCTAATCGCTACCACGTAAAGAATGCCGATGTTCAGGTCAGCCAGTAATGCCCCGTCCTGAAAGGGGACCACAGCAAAGATTAGTAATGCCGGAACGAAGGCAACAACTGGTGCCAGCCAGTGAACTATCCTGTCTGCCTTGGTTGGAACAATGTCTTCTTTGAGCAATACCTTGATCGCATCAGCTACTGGCTGAAGCACACCAAAAGGACCGACGCGATTGGGGCCGAGTCGAGCCTGCATGCGCGCCATACCCCTTCGCTCAAAGTAAATGAAAGCCATTACCATCCCCATAACGAAAGCTAAAATGATGATGGTAAACACCAGCCAGTGCCACCAGAAACCGCCCGGCCAGTCTGGGGGCAGGGTTTGCAGACGGTCTAAGCTAGTAACGCCAAGATTAGCTATTGTCACTATCTATCAACCTCACCCACAGTAATATCAATACTGCCAAAGATGATTATGGCATCCTGAATCTTCCAGCCGATCACCATCTCGCGGAGAGCCGTTAAATTGATTAAGCTTGGTGCCCGGATGTGGCAGCGGTAGGGGGCAATAGAATTATCCGATACCAGATAGAATCCAAGCTCACCTTTGGGTGTCTCAATATGGGCATAGGCTTCTCCCGCTGGTGGGCGAATCAGGTTTGGCACCTCGCTCTTCACCGCACCCGAGGGTATTTGCTCCATTGCTTGCTGGATGATGCGCAGGCTCTGCCGCATCTCCTCCATTCTGACCCGGTAGCGGTCATAGCAATCACCAACAGTACCAATGGGAATATCAAATTCAAAGCGGTCATAAACGGAGTACGGGTCTACCTTGCGTATATCCCACTCAACGCCACTGGCACGAAGCACCGGACCGCTGATGGAACAATCGACAGCCATTTCCTTGGTTAGAATACCGACGCCCTTGGAGCGAGCCAGGAGTATTTCATTTTCCTTAAGAAGCTGGTCATATTCATTGAGAAAGCGAGGCATCTGCTTCAAGAATTTACCCAGAGCCGGTAAAAATTCCTCAGGAATATCCTGGCTGACGCCGCCAACCCGCATATAGTTATACAGTAACCGCTGGCCACTGACCATCTCAAAGAGGTCTACAATCTTCTCCCTTTCCCGGAACATGTACAGGAAAGGAGTAAAAAAAGCACCGCATTCATTCAAAAAGGCACCAACGGCTATAAGATAAGCAGCAATGCGTTGCAGTTCAGCCATAATGACCCGCAGGTATTCAGCTCGTTCCGGGACCTCTATCCCCGCCAGCTTTTCCACAGCTAGAACATATGCCAGGTTATTGCTCATTGAGGCTATATAGTCCAGCCGGTCGGTTAGCGGAATAAATCCGGTATAGGTCCGCTCCTCAGCCAGCTTCTCAATCCCGCGGTGTAGATAGCCAAAAACTGGCTCCATCTCAACAATGACTTCCCCATCAAGGGTTGCCCTCATGCGGAATACCCCGTGGGTGCTCGGATGCACCGGACCTATATTAAGGGCAAAAGGTTCAGTTTTAAGTACCATCCAAATAATCCTTTCGCAACGGATGCCCTTGAAATCCTTCCCAGAGAACGATGCGCTTCATATTGGGGTGACCTTCAAATCTAATTCCCATAAGGTCATAAATCTCCCGCTCCTGGAAATCAGCTCCCCGCCACAGGCTAACCACTGAAGGCAGGACAGGATTGTCCCGGCGGTAACACCTAGTTTTCAATACCAGGCTGTGGTTATGCTTTAAAGAGGTAAACTGATAGACAACTTCAAAGTGGTCATAGTAATCAATAGCCGTAATATAATTAAGGTAATCAAAATCAAGGCCTGGAGTGTCTTTGAGAAAGGCGGCTATTGTCAACAGGGAGTCACTTTTAACTACAAAACAATCTTGGTTAGATTCGACAATACTTCCGGGAAATTTCTCTTCTATTTGACTGGCTATTTCTTTGCCAGAAAGGACTATTGTCATCTCTTGCTCAGCCTTCCTGCGCTAATGTTCTTTTGGCTATCTTCTTATGTAGCATCCTTATCCCATAAATCAAGGCTTCAGGACGCGGTGGACAACCGGGCACATAGACATCAATCGGAATTATACGGTTATATCCCGGGACTACGTTATAAGATGAGCGGAAAATACCGCCGCTGATACCGCAAGCGCCCATGGCAATCACCCATTTCGGCTCAGCCATCTGGTCATAGATTCGCTTTACACTGGGGGCCATCTTCCAGGTCAGGGTGCCGGCGGTAATCATCAGGTCAGCCTGACGGGGTGAGGCACGCAGGATTTCCATGCCAAAGCGGGAGAGATCAAAGCGGGAAGCATTAGCAGCAATCAGCTCAAAAGCACAGCAGGCCGGGAAGCAAATCGCTGGCCAAAGTGAGGAACGCCGTGCCCAGTTAATTACAGCATCCACTGAGGTCAATAATATATTTCGATGCATTTCTTCATCCAGCCACCGGTCAGGGTCGGGAATTGGTTGCTGGCTGCGCGCCTTCAGTGCTTCAATAGCCTCACCCTCAGCCTGATCGAGCTCCGTATCAGAATAGATATATTTTCTTACCGCACCTACTTCCATTCCAGAACCTTCTTTTTCCAGGCGTACACATAGCCGACAAGAATAATGGAAATCAAAATTAATATTATGATAAAGCCAGAAACTCCCAGCTCCCTGAGGCTAACCGCCCACGGATACAAGAAAACAACTAGAACATCAAGAGCTAAAAATATGAGGGCATAAAAATAATAGCGGAAGTTAAATTGAATCCATGATTTACCTATGGTTTCCATACCGCACTCAAAGGTGGAACTCTTGACCGGGTCAGGTTTCCTGGGGACGATTTTAAAAAACCTGAGAGTGACGGGGAGGAGGAGGGTGGTAACCGCAAAAAGAATGGCGACGATAAGAAACAGTCCGATGTAACCGTAGTTTGTTACCAACTAGTGCCCTCGCTTTCTTAAAGAAACCGTGTTAATATAGCATACTGCATTTTCCAAAAGCAAGCAATTTTAGCTGCAATCTCTACCATCTCGTACAGTTTCAAGTTCATTACGAGATTGTTGGCAACCTATCACCCTGACCCCTTTCTCTTAGAATTTAGAATTTGGTGACCTCACCCCCTGTGTCCCCCTCTCCTTGATAAGGAGAGGGGGATTTATTATAGAAGAGGGGCTGACGCCCCTCTTAAACACCCCAGCGAGACTAACTCAAAGCAAAGAACGTCAAAGGGAGACTTTGCCCGTGTTACATAACCAGTCCCCCTCCTTTCAGGGAGAGAAATACTAAAGGAGA
>SDBT01018482.1_pt1 | contig 10954 bp, 7 predicted proteins | sample 2277101 | NCBI WGS metagenome assembly SDBT01 (sample SAMN10404973, study PRJNA504765) | marine sediment metagenome | isolation source: marine sediment core GS10_PC15, 103 cmbsf | place: Arctic Ocean: Southern Knipovich Ridge | collected 2010 | reverse complement strand
CGACTCCGGCCGCCGCCTCCACACGTTGAGGATAACAAGGGCGCTCGGAGCCCAACCTCGATGCTTGTGCTCTCCACAGCAAATGCTATCCGGGCGTCCTGCCGGCTCTCAGACATGTCCCATTTACACCTAACAGGGACAAGCAGGCCCACCCAATCCAGCCCTCGGTCGACGGCATTCTCCATCCTCGGCGCCTCTCCGCGTAGGGATATGCACGAGGGGAGAGAATACCGCGGGAAAGGCTGCAGGAGCATCCTGGGAGGCAGATGAGTTATTGGACAGCGCGGGCGATGCCCTTCGGAGAAGAGCCTCGCTATCTGCTTCGCGACAACGACGGGATCTTCGGCTTCGGCGTGCGCGCCTTCCTGATCTCCTGTGGCATGCAGGAAGTGCAGACCGCTTACCAGAGTCCCTGGCAGAATCCCTACAGGGAGGGCATGATCGGGACGCTGCGCAGAGAGCTGCTGAACCACGTCATCGTGTTGAATCAGCGTCATCTAGAGAAGCTGCTGCGGGAGTACCTAGCTCAGTACTATCACGCGGCCCGACCTCACCAGGGACTGGGCGGCGAGCCGCCAGCAGGGGCAACTCTGAACGGTGAGGGAGAGATCATCTCGGTGTCGGTCGTGGGTGGCTTGCACCACCGGTATTGGCGAGTCGCGGCGTACCAGGGGGGAACTGACTATCGATCCTGTGGGAGGAGTCCGACGCGCGCCAACTCACCCTCGAGCGCTACCCCGGGAAAGAGGGCGGGGAGAGAGCAGGGGAGGCACCCGTCTACAGCATCTGGTACGAGAACGTCGGCCAGCTCCCGGACGTCCACGCCACCGCACTGTAGACCGACTTCGCCGCGGAGGTCAACCTCACTGCCATGCGCTGTATCGCGGAGTCGTTGTAGGGATTCGGGGCAGGCCCGCCTGGCGCCCAGAAACTCATGCGCTCACCTGTGCCAGTCAGGCCCGTCTCACCGCTTCGTGGCAAGCACACGGTGTCCCATCGCTACGTGACAGCCACAAACCGGTGTGAGCGAGCTAGCTCGGGCCCTGGCCCGCGGCATAGCAGCCCACATCGGCGGGCGCTTCGCCGCGCGGCCGGCCCAGGAGGTCGTCTGTCACATCCGGGAGCACCTTGCCCGCGCCGATAGCCGGGGAGTCCTTGCAGAGCCGATAATCATGTTCGGCGACATTGACGAACAGGTCGTCGGGCAAAGCCTCGCGCGAATGCACGCCCCATCCCAACTGCTGCCACCCCCTGAGATCGATCACCTCGCGCCCGCCCTCGGCGGGCCGCAGGGCCGCGCCTTCGTCGAGACTCATGTGAGCGATCTCGGTTTCTTCGGGAATCACTGCATCCGCGGCAAGGCGGCCAGCGACGATGTTGTGGTCGCATCCGCCGAGCGCCTCTTCGCCCCAGATTATGATCGCCCCGGTTTCCGGGTTGGAGGTGTAGAAGATGTTGTTGGCCACCCGATTCCCGACCGGCGCTGACCGGCGCCGCCACCAGGGGATGTTGAGGGCCCACCGGCCGTCCGGTCCCATCACCACCGTGTTGTGATAGACCTGATTGCGGCTCGACCCTTCCGCTCCATCTATGGCGTAGAGGGAGATGCCTGAGGCGTGGTTGTTGTAGCAGAGGTTGTTGCGGATGACGCTGTCTGATACGCCGTCGCAGTTGATCGCCGAGCCACCGGCGCGGCCGTTCTCCCAGATGATGTTCCGCTCCACGACCGCGTGCGAGATCAACCCATCCCCGCCCATGTTCCGGTCGCCGTTTATGTGGATTCCACAGCCGTCGTTGTGGTGGCTGCGGTTGCCGCGGATGATCGGGTAGTCGCCGCTGTTGCTGTGGTAAATGCCGTGCTCGTGGTTGTCGTAGGATTCGTTGAACTGAATGGTGATATGGTCGCTGAACGATGTGAAGATGCCGGTGAGGCCGCAATCGTGCACGCGGCAGTTCTGCACGGTCACGTGCTGCGTGCGGCCAAGGTTTACGCCCCAGCGGGGCGCGCCCGAGACCTCGAACCCATCCACCACCCAGTGCTCGATCACCTTACCGTGCGTCCCCACCTCGATGACGCTTCGGCGGCGGTTCTCGGGGCCTAGTCGGTCAATGTGTACGCCTGGGCCCTCCGCTTTGAGGATGATGGGCGCTTCCGGCGAACCTGAGCGCCTGATGACGCAGCCCGCATAGACGCCGGGGCCGACGAGAATGGTATCCCCCGGTTGCGCCGCGTCCACCGCGCGCTGGAGCGTCGCCCAGGGAGCGTCCTTCGTTCCCGGGTTCTCATCCGATCCGTCTGCCGACACGCGAAGAGTTGCTGCCGCTCCTCCGGATTGCAGCGCCAGCCCGATCAGCCCTGCCAGAACCATCCACATGTATTTGATGGCGGTCTCCTTCCCGTCGGCGCGGCGGCCACGCTTGAGACGGCGATCTTCTCTTAACAGACGGAGCGCGGGTGTCAGATAGCGATGAGGCCCCTCTGCACAGCCCCCGAGCTTTCCTGCGAGTGACGGTCATCCTACCACATGTAGCGGTCAGATAGCGGTGAGACCAGCGTCAGCGATGTCTGAGCCGAAGGGCGCACCTCGTCCGCGACCGCTCCGACTCCGGCGTCGAACCAGCCGCCAATGTGGCCGGAACGGTTTCAGCTCTGGCTCTTCCCCGATGCTCTGCCAGCCACGTTGGCCGGTGAGAACGGCGAAGGGGCGGTTCTACGGATATCTGGCCGGTACTGGTGGTCTCACAGCCGCTCGACACCCGCATGCAGTCCGGTCCAGACCAACGGCCCCAGCCCTGCCGGGCTTAACGAGAAGCACCGGCATGTTCACCTTTTCTCCACGACCATAACTGCGCTTCCGACACGGGGTCCCCAATGGGACGCTCCAACTCCGAAGCCGCCGGGTCTGGAGTCGCCCCAGGTCCCGGAAAACGCCCATCGCCCTACCCGATCGCGTAGGGCGCGTCAGCCGAACACACTCAAGCACGGAAGCCGACAGACGAGCACTGCCCCTGGGGCTCATCGCCGCTCAGGGGAGTCGGGAGGTCCGCCAGCCGCCCGACCGGGAAGGGGAATGGTCCCTCGCTCGGGATGCGATCGATGTAGCGGCGGCGGAAGTCACAGTCCTGCATACGGCAGTGATTCGAGTGGTCGCGGTGGGCAGGATGGGTCGTCATTCGCTGCCAGATATCGGCCCGCGGCGTCTCCCGGATGCTGCCGTAGCTCAGCGGAGTGAAGTCGCAGGGCATGATCTCGCCATAGGCCGTGCTGTAGTACTGGAACCAGCCCGCGTAGCATCCCGCGCCTGTGGGACCGTTCACGTGGGCCTGGGTGATGACGTGCGGATACCCATCGCGAGCGTTGATTTCGTCTTCGAGGAGACACAGCTCAACCTGGTCGTCCCGGGTCAGTAGAATGCGCTCGTCCGCTCGGAGCAGCCGTCCGGTGGGCACCACGTCGAATATCGTGATCTCCTGGCACCTCAGGCGTCGGGCGAGTTCAATCATCTCCGTCACCTCCCCGTTCCGAAGTCGCTCTGGGGTCGCGTAGGTGGAGATCCCGACCAGCAGCCCGCCTTCAAGGGCCCGCGTGATGCCTTCGGTCGCCCGCTCCCAGCACTCCGGCACTCGGCGCATCGTGTTATGAGCGTCAGCGCTGGGACTGTCTATGGACACCATGATGGAGAAGAGACCGGCCTCCTTCAACCGACGGACATTCTGCTTCGTGAGAAGCAGTCCATTCGAGAACATCGTGGCGATGCACTCGTCCTTGTCGACCCATTCGATGAGCTCGAAGATGTCGTCCCGGAGCAGCGGCTCGCCACCGGTGAACACGATGTTGACGACTCCGAGCGCTTCGGTCTGGCGGATGAGATCCTTGAACTCTTCCGTGGACAACTCCGGGCTGTCACTCCGACGGTACCGGGCTGCCGAGCAATGGATGCAGTCATCCTGGCATCGCGTGGTCCCCTGAAGGGTGGCGGTCGCGGGCAAGGGCCGACCTGTCCTCTCCATATGGAGGCGGCTCGCAAGCACTTTCATCGCGGGAGCCGAGGGGATGGGCGGCTGGTACAGCGTGAACACAAGCTTCCCGTCGCGCTTTAGCAACGGCCGACCCTTACCGCGGATGGCCTTCGTCACATTCTCAGCTATCTCCCGGCCTGGTCCGCGGGCGAGCATCCCGGTGGGCACAGCGAGCAGCTCATCATCGCCCGTGAGCGAAATCCTGAGTCCGAGCACGTTTAGGCCCCCAGGCTTGGCCCAGGCCAGCGCGCGCACGGCCCTGGCATTGGTGCTCTGCCACTCAGGCCGACTCCGCATGACGCCGGCTAGGGGCCCCTCGAGGCCCTTCCGACTAAGCTTGAGAAGAGGGAAATGATAGGTCTACATCCGCCCTGCCTCCCGCGCAACCCCCTATGTTCCGCCAATACTCATCGGCGGCACTGACGCCTTCCAGGCGTGTCTCGTCACGACCTGACACTCACACGCAATCCCCCTCGATCCACTGCCCTAGAATGAAAGCTTGCTGGTGAGCTGTATGCGGTTGTCGGTCCCCCTGGCTCCATCCTTGTCCTCCCGGCTGCCCCAGAGATACTCGGCGCCAAACAGGAATTGACTATGGGGACGCCAGACCACATTCGCGCTCAGGTACCGGGTCTTGTCGAGCGCATCCGCCGGCTGAATACCGAGGTTACTCACGTCCAGGGACCCGTAGACCGCGGTTGGGCTCAACGACTCCGTCCACCAGTGTTGCATGCCGACGTAGGCGCCGAAGACGGGGAGGGTCTCGAGACTCGAGGTGTCCCCATCGAAGACGGCGTCGGGCGGGAAGTCATCGAAATAACTGCCAACGCCCTCGCCATAGGTGACCTGGAAGGTCATGTTGTCCCTGTCTCCCAGACTCCGGATTGCCGCCTTGCCCGATCCCGACACGCCCCAGCCAAGAGCCGTCTCCGTCGCACCGTCGTCACTGCTCGCGCGCAGGTCGCGGATGACGGCGCCCCCTCTGAGGTGTCCGCCGTCGTGCTCCCGTGCCACCGACACTACCAGATCCGGCCAGCGCGTCAGCGAATCGGCATCGGCCCCCGCGATTTGGTGGCTGTCGGGCGTCTCCACGGCAACCATCGCACTGGCCCCGCCCGGGTCGCGCTTGGTCCATGGCACAAGCGGTTGCCGAGACTGTATGGAGCTGTTGGGACCCTCGTAATCTAAGGTGTCGGGCAGGGCTGCAACGTCACTGAAAGTGGACCAGGCCTGTCCTGCCAGCAGATCCTCGCCTGGGCGAAAGCCGCGCAGCTCACCGTATGCCTCACGCAGGCGCAGGTCGGGGCTCGTGCTGGTGCTATCGCCGAAGAAGTCCACCGACACGTATGTATTCAGTCGACCCGGCGTCGTGGGCGTCCTCGTCTCCAACCACAACCGGGAGGCGTTGACGCAGAGGCTGGTGCGCCCGTCGGCTCCGTCTGCCTTGGAGGGTTCTCGCGTAACGATGGCTGAGGTCACGAACTCGCACGGAGTGGCGATAGCATCGGAGTCATGGATCACGTCGAGCTGCGCGAATCCGCCGATCTTGAGCCGGGTATTCGAGCCCGCCAGCCCAAGGGACCCCGGCCACTCATCGCGCGGCGGCTCACCCTGATGCACGGTGGCCCTGGTGTCCGCCGACCTTGGCCCGGCGCCCTCAGCGGGCGTTGACTCTGGATCTCCCGTGGCAGGTGCTGGTTCGGGCACCTCTGCCTCAATCAGCCCCTGCACCTGCTGCTGCAGCTCCAGGAGCATCTTCTGCTGCCTCTCGAGTCGCTCCCGTTGTTCCTCCAGCTGCATCTGCTGCTCCTCGATCGTCCGCAGGAGTTCCTCACTTCCTGTGCTACTCCCCGGCGAGGCGGGGTCCTCCGGAGCCTCTTTCCCCTGATCCTGGGCGAGCACCGGGGCCGTCAGTAGATAGGCGGACACCGGGAAGAGGCAGAGCACAGCTGACGCGCTTCTTCTCGGTGTTCTCATACAGTCGCCGTCCCTACTTCGAATGTCTTAGGAGCGCCGTTCTGAGAGCGCATGTCGGAACAGGCCGCGCTCTGGGCCAACCTTCGCGCGCGGCGCGCTCTTCGCCGACAGGCCGAGCTGTGACTATGTGACTAAGTCTATGCCATCATCACTGTTGCCTGTGTCTCGAAACTGTTGCCTGTGTCTCGAACAGAGACACAGCGTATCCCTTGGAGGCGCGAGCCTGCTGGCCCCGCGCCGACCGACGCCGCGGCACACAGAAACCGGCGAGAGCTCGTGATGGAACTGGTCGATCTATAGCTCTGCCATGTCCTGCTGCCTGACATCTCCCTGACATGTCAGATCTGGTCACAGGGGCGAAGCGCAGCCCGGCGAATTCGTGTCCGCGTCCGCACGGGGGCGGCGGCGGCCTCGTGCGGCGGACAGGAGGAGGCTCTATGGCGTGCCCTTCCGGGCCTGGGCGGACCACCGGCGCAGGCCCTGCGCCGGCCGGCAAGAGGCGTTTCCACGCGATGGCGAAGCCTAGCGCATCGGCGTGCAACCTGAGGTGCACCTACTGCTACTATCTGAGCAAGGCGACGCTGGATAGCGGGCCCGGCTCCGGCAGGATGAGTCCCGAGATGCTGGAGACCTTCATCCGCCAGTACATCGAGGGCCACGACTACGAGGAAGTCGTCTTCTCCTGGCAGGGCGGCGAACCGACACTGCTGGGGCTGGACTTCTTCAGAGAGGTCGTTCGGCTGGAGAAGAAGTACGCTGATGGCAAGCGCATCCAGAATGATCTCCAGACCAATGGAACGCTCCTTGACGAAGATTGGTGCAGGTTCCTCAAGGCCAACGAATGGCTCGTAGGCATCAGTGTCGACGGGCCGCGCGAGCTGCACGACCGTTCCCGCGTGACCAGGGAGGGCGAGCCGACCTTTGACCGCGTCCTCCGGTCGGCCGGCCTGCTCCGAAAGCACGGGGTGGCCTTCAATACGCTCACCGTCGTCAGCCCGGCCAATGTCACGCGGCCGCTGCCCGTCTACAGATTCCTGACTCGCGAAATCGGCGCCACCTATATCCAGCTCATCCCATGCGTGGAGCCGAAGGGTTTTGAGGACGTCGCGCCGCAGCGCTGGGCCCCGGAACATCTGCCTAAGCTGGGCGAGCGCGCCTCGAAGCCTGGCCATCCTGAATCCGTCGTGACTGAGTGGTCGGTCGATCCCGACGCCTACGGCGAGTTCCTCTGCAAGGTCTTCGATGAATGGTTCCACGCCGACCTGGGCCGCGTATTGGTGAATCTCTTCGAGACCCTGGTGGTCCGGCGTCTGGGGCGGCGTTCGCAGCTCTGCGTCTTCGGGGAGTTCTGCGGCAAGGGGGTGGCGGTGGAGCACGACGGCTCTGTCTACTCCTGCGACCACTACGTCTACCCGCAGTACAGGCTCGGAAGCATTCACGAAAGCCACTTGGCCGACATGGTCTTCTCACAGCGGCAGATGGACTTCGGATACGCAAAGCGCGACACATTGCCGAAGTTCTGCCAGCAGTGTCAGCACCTGCGCAACTGCCGGGGCGAATGCCCCAAGAACCGTTTCATCTGTACGCCGATGGGAGATCCTGGGCTGAACTACCTCTGCCGCGGGCTGCGCACGTTCTTCACCCATGCCCGCCCACACGTAGCCCAAATTGTGGCTCAGTTGAGGCAGCCGGCGCCATCCCCCTCGCCGCCCGCGGGCAGACCGAGTTAAGCGTCCGTCGTCCCCTCGGAGCCTAGATAGTCTGTCCTTATGCCCATATATGGTAACACGTGTTCCCGTTCCGTTCAGTACTCCCCATATCGCCACACGTGGATGAAGCGAGCGGTCGTAGCATCGTAGGGCGACGCCACATTCGACGGCAAGGCAATGCCAGATTTGCAGTAAAGAGGCTACGGGGATGGACCGGAAGTACTTGGCTCAGGGCCTAGCTGCACTGACCGCGTCGGCGGCGCTGTCGGGCACGGCTCTCGCGGCGACTGCGGCGGAGAGGACGTCTGGCAGCCGGTCTGGGGAGAAGCCCAACATCGTCGTGATCTGGGGCGATGACATCGGCATGTGGGGACATCGGCGCCTACCACCGCGGCATGATGGCGGGGCTCACCCCCAACATCGACACGCTTGCCGCCGAGGGCGCCATCTTCACCGACTACTACGCCGAGGCGAGCTCCACCGCCGGACGCTCCGCCTTCGTCACCGGCGAGCTGCCGATCCGCACCGGTATGACCACCGTCGGGATGGCTGGCGCCCCCATCGGCATGCCGGCGGCTGCGCCTACGATTGCGACTGCGCTGAAGGACATGGGGTACGCGACTGGGCAGTTCGGCAAGAACCACCTCGGTGACTTGAACAAATACCTGCCGACGCTGCACGGCTTCGACGAGTTCTTCGGCTACCTCTATCACCTGGACGCCATGTCGGATCCATTCGACCCGAATTACCCGCCCGAGCTGGCAGGCAGGGTCGGTCCGCGCAACGTGCTGCACTCCTGGGCGACCGACAAGGACGATCCCACCGTTGACCCCCGCTGGGGCAGGGTCGGCAAACAGAAGATCCTGGACAAAGGCCCTATGCCCCCTCATCCGACCAAAGGCATCGAGCTCAACATGGAGACTGTCGATGATGTGATCCTGGAGCATTCGATCAACTTCATGGAGAATGCCAGGAAGGCCGACAAGCCGTTCTTCGTGTGGCTGAATACGACTCGCATGCACGTGTTCACCTATCTCTCTCCCAAGTACGAGGCCATGCGGACGCCGGAGAATGGCTGGACCATGCAGGAAGCCGGCATGGCACAGTTCGACGACATCGTCGGCTCGGTGATGGAGAAGCTCGACGACATGGGCGTCGCCGACAACACAATTATCGTGATCTCCACCGACAACGGGACGGAAGTCTTCACCTGGCCGGATGGCGGTACCACCCCGTTCAAGGGGGCGAAGGGCATGGTCACAGAGGGCGGGTTCCGCGTCCCTCAGGTGGTGCGCTGGCCGGGCAAGGTGAAGCCGAACCAGGTCATCAACGGCGTGATGTCGGGCCTGGATTGGTTCCCGACGTTCGTCGCTGCCGCCGGCAACCCGAACATCAAACAGGAACTGCTCAAGGGCAAGAAGCTCAACGGCAAGACCTACAAGGTGCACCTCGACGGCTACGACCAGACGAACATGCTGACCAGAGGCGGCAAATCTGCCCGCGATGAGGTCTGGTACTTCGCGCAGACGGAGCTGGGCGCCGTCAGAATCGGCGATATGAAGTACGTGCTTCTTAGCCAGCCTGATGGCTGGGTGGGAGCCACCGTGAAGAACAACTTCCCGAGAATCTACAACCTGCGGACCGACCCGTTCGAGCGAATGGGATTCGACCCCAACGAGTCGTTCATGTCCTTTGAGCATTTCTACGGACAGAACTTCTGGCGATTGGTCTTCATGCAGCAGCAAGTCGCCAAGTTGGCCCAAACTGCCATCGACTACCCACCCATGCAGGCGGGAGCGAGCTTCAACCTCGATGCAGTGAAGAAGAAGATCCAGGCGGCCAGTGCCGCGCAGGGGCAGTGAGTCGCTGATCGGTGCTGATCGGTGTGGGCGGATGCCCCGAGAGGGGCATCCGCCTCTTTCTCTCCAGGGCTGCGTGTGGCACAACGCCATGAGGACCGTTCTCGCGCTACCAACACACTGCTAGGACCGCCGCTGGTGGCGTTCGCGACCGGCAATCCGGCGAAGAGAGGAGATTCCAGATGAAGGCGCGTTCGGCGCTCTGTCCCCTTCCCGCGCGCATCGCTGTTCTTGGCCTCACCCTGGCCGTCCTCTGCGGCTGCGCTTCCAGGCCCCCCTCGCAAGCTGTGGAGGCGCTCCCCGCCAGGCCCGCCTCGCAAGCTGTGGATCCGCTCGCCTCCTGGAACGACGGCCCCGCGAAGCAGGCCATCCTGGAATTCGTCGCGGACGTGACGAACGAGTCCGGGGCGCATTACGTTCCGCCGGCCGAACGGATCGCCACGGTCGATAATGACGGCACGCTGTGGGTTGAGTCGCCACTCCCCACCCAACTCCTCTTCGCCCTCGATCGGGTCAAGGCGCTGGCGCCAAGTCACCCCGAGTGGAAGACGACACAGCCCTTCCAGGCCGTACTCGAGGGGGACCACGCGGCGCTGGCCGCCTCCGGGAAGAAGGGAATCGAAGAGATCGTCATGGTGACTCACGTCGGCATGACGACGGATGAGTTCGAGAGGATCGTCGTCGACTGGCTCGCCGCCAACAAGCACCCGGAGTTGAAGCGGCCCTATACCGAGTGCGTCTATCAGCCCATGCTGGAACTGCTGGCGTATCTGCGGGCGAATGGATTCAAGACCTTCATCGCGTCGGGTGGCGGGGTCGAGTTCATGCGCCCGTTCACCGAGAGGGTCTACGGGATCCCGCCCGAGCAGGTCGTCGGCAGCAGCATCGAGACCAAGTTCGAGATGCGCGATGGCAAACCCGTCCTCGTGCGAGAGCCAAAGCTCTTCTTCCTCAACGACAAGGAAGGCAAGCCCGTCGGCATTCAGAAGTTCATCGGCCGCCGCCCGATCGCGGCTTTCGGCAACTCGGACGGCGACCTGCAGATGCTGCAGTGGGGCGCGGTGGGCGATGGCAGGCGCTTAGGCCTGATCGTCAACCACGACGATGGGACGCGCGAGTATGACTACGCCCACGGAAGCAAGCTGCAGAGCGTCGACAAGATCCTCGACGCCGCCGGCCCTGCGGGCTGGACTGTCGTCTCGATGAAGAACGACTGGAACCGCATCTTTCCATCTGAGTGAATCGCGGCCGGCAATCGGGCGAAGAGGCACGCCCAAAGGAGGCGGCGCCACGTGGGCAGACAGCGCAAGAGACGTCAGAAAGGCAACTCGAAGCAGCCGCCTTCGCGGAGGCCGGGGCGCCTCCGCCCCGCGATGATCGTGCCCGCGG
>SDBT01018481.1_pt1 | contig 10955 bp, 8 predicted proteins | sample 2277101 | NCBI WGS metagenome assembly SDBT01 (sample SAMN10404973, study PRJNA504765) | marine sediment metagenome | isolation source: marine sediment core GS10_PC15, 103 cmbsf | place: Arctic Ocean: Southern Knipovich Ridge | collected 2010 | reverse complement strand
TTTTCCTTATCTTTCGATTCTAGATACTCGTTCTTTAAATTGATCCGATCACCTTGTTCCGTATCGGACATCGAGAATCCAGCATCCCGTATCGATTACCAATTGTCTGCTTAAACCTGTCCGCCATCATACTGGTTATGGAAAGGCAGGCGGGTCTGCGTCCTATTCTTTTTCCCACGTCGGCAAAAGAAAAATTGATAAATGTCTGTGTGGGTCTGTGGCTAATTTATATCGTATCCTGAGAAGAACCGAATATGCATCCACAAGCAATTATCAGGATGAAAGCGATTACAAAGCGCTTTGACGGGGTAACGGCAAACGACGCCGTCGATTTCGATCTTTTCCCTGGTGAGGTCCATACCCTCCTGGGAGAAAACGGAGCCGGCAAATCAACCCTGATGCATATTCTATCCGGTTTGGTTCAGCCGGACTCCGGGAGCATTGAAATCAGAGGGGAGTCCGTAAACATTCGCTCTCCCTTTGATTCCTTGAGATACGGTGTCGGAATGGTATATCAGCACTTTGCTCTTGTTCCAAACTTGACGGTGATCGAAAACATTATACTCGGCTTTGAGGAAGGGTTGATATTAAACCTGAAGCGAGCGGAAAGTGTTTTAAAACAAATTTTTAAAGAATTCGAACTTTCCCTCCCCTTGGATGAGAAAATCTCGAATCTTTCCGTTGGGGAACAGCAGCGGGTAGAGATTGCTAAGGCTCTTTTTCACAGGACCGATGTCCTGATTTTGGATGAACCGACTTCCGTATTAACCCCTATTGAATCTGAAGGACTATTTAAAACGATCTTTTCCATGCGCAGGATGGGAAAGGCGGTGGTGTTCATCACCCACAAGCTAAAAGAAACCCTCGGAATTTCTGATCGGATCAGTATTTTGAAATTGGGAAGAAAAGTGGATGAAATATCGGGTGAGGAACTGCGTCAACAGGGTGAGGAAGAGGGGTATCAAAGGATCTTTGATGTTATGTTCGGCAGTACCCAACTACCGAAGAATACGACCATTATAAAAAGATCGGCGGAAGAAAAGCCCATTTTGGAGCTGGATCGGGTGGTTTGCCTGGGAAATTTTGGAGAGAAGCGATTAAAAAAGCTTTCCCTGAAACTCAACAAAGGTGAAATTTTTGGAATTGCAGGTGTAGACGGCAACGGGCAGAAAGAGCTGGCTGAAATCGTAGCCGGACAGCGAAAAATTATTTCCGGCAGGCTCATTTTGGATGGAAATGACATCACACACGCAGAAGGTGCAGGAACTCGAACGGATTTGGGGATTTCCTACATCACGGATGATCGTATGCAGGAAGGGTGTGCGTTATCCATGAGCGTGGCAGAGAATTCGATCCTTCGTCTCTTCAAGCGCCCTCCGTTTTCTCGAAGGAAAATCATGAACAAAGCAAACATAAAAAGACATACGGAAGCGTTAATCCGGGAATTCGACATTAAGGTCAGCGGACCGGATGTTGATGTGAGCACATTGAGCGGAGGGAATATCCAGAAGTTACTGCTTGCAAGGGAGCTTTCACTCCATCCTAGGGTGCTGGTGTGCAACAAGCCGACCCAGGGGCTTGATGCGAAGACGGCGCGATATGTTCAAGATCGACTTCAACAGGAGAGTGTACGCGGTACGGCAGTTCTTTTCATTTCTTCGGATTTGGATGAGCTGCTGAGTTGTTCAGACCGAATCGGAGTCCTTTATGATGGGGAACTCCTTGATATCGTGAACAGATGTGATGCAAACCGTGAGAATATAGGAAAACTGATGCTCGGGATCAGGCAGTGAGATCTTCATGAAGCAGATCCGTTATGACAAAACAGCACCGGCTGTTAACTCTATTCTATCTGTAATATCCGCATTCGTTGTCGGGGGAGTCATCCTTCTATTCATCGGGAAGAATCCCTTTACGCTTTACGGGCAGCTTTTCCTTCAGGGAATGGGCAGTTCTCTCGGGATTATCGAATCGATTATTAAAATGGCGCCGCTTCTAATTGTCTCTGCGGGATTGCTTGTGGCTTTTTCAGGAGGACTTTGGAATCTCGGGGTAGAAGGACAATTTCTCATGGGCGCCATGCTGACGGGTTGGCTGGCGCCCAAGTTGGTTCCCTTCTTTTCTCTTCCTGTTTTCTTCATTGCCTTAGGGGGTATCGGTTTTGTGGGAGGTATGGCCTGGGCGCTGCTTCCGGCAATATTAAAAGCGCGGTATAACCTCAATGAGATTATTATCACCTTAATGATGAATTATGTTGCCCTGAATTTCGTTACATGGATGGTAAAAGGACCCATTAACGATCTCACCGTTGTACCGGCGCAGACGAAACTCATTCCCATGACCCATCGCATGCCCATGATTCCTTTTACCCGAATCCACCTGGGACTCATTATCGGTTTCATTGTCATTATAGGCGTTTACTGGATCATCAGACGGACGACCATGGGGTATCAGATCCGGGTCCTTTTTGCCAATAAAAGGGCAGCGATTCACACCGGAATGAATGTTAAGCGTATTATTGTGTGGTCTCTTCTAATAAGCGGTGGTGTTAGCGGCCTGGCCGGGGCGACCGATGTTTTGGCCATAAAGGGTCTTTTTCAAGGCGGATGGAATCCCATGTACGGAATAACCTGCATTCCCCTGGTTTTCCTGGCCAGACTCAATGGATGGGCGGTCATTCCTCTTTCCTATTTCTTCTCATTCCTTGTGGTCGGTGGAGAATTTGTTGACCGGGATCAAGGCGTGCCGGTTTTTTTTGTACATGTTTTGGAAGGATTGATGCTGCTGTCTTTTGCCGCCGGCGAGTACATCGGGAGAAGGAGAAAAACATAACTTGTTGTTTCAGGAAGCATTGTTTGTAACGATACTCGCATCCACACTGAGAGGAAGCATGCCCATGCTGCTGGCTGCTTTAGGCGAAACCTATGCGGAATCAGCGGGAATCCTGAATCTGGGTATAGAGGGAATGATGGTCGCCGGTGCATTTGCTTCTTTTCTGGTGGGGCTTCAGACAAATATCGTTCCGTTGGGATTTCTCGGGGCAGCCATAATCGGCGCTGTTTTGGGAGGTATCACCGGCTTTCTGGTCATCAGCCTCCGTTTGAACCAGATTGTCGTGGGATTGGGAATGACCATTTTTACCAGCGCTTTCTGCAATCTGTTGCATCGGATTATATTCGGAAGTCAATTTCCTATGCTTTGGGGGGCTGGTATTACAACCGAGATACCTGTTCTTTCAAAGATACCGATTATCGGCCAACCTTTGTTTAACCAGCATTGGCTGGTCTATGTCACCTTTGCTTTGATTCCGGCATTATATTTTCTTTTATACAGGACCAGTCTGGGGCTGAGAATTCGGGCTGTGGGAGAAACACCAAGGGCTGCAGATGCTTCCGGGGTGAACGTTTACGGTGTCCGTTATTTTACGATTATCCTTGCCGGTGTTCTGGCAAGCTTGGGTGGTGCTTTTCTTGCCATCGGCGATCTGGCTTTCTTTATTCCCGACATGGTTCAGGGCAGGGGATATATTGCTATTGTTGTTGTCATGTTAGGGAAGTGGAATCCAATTAAAGTATTTCTCGGTTCATTACTGTTCGGATTTGCCCTATCGCTTACCAGTGCGCTTCAAGTCGCCGGGGTGAAAATAAGTCCGGATTTTATTTTGACCATGCCCTATCTGGTGGTGATTTTAACACTCATCATGATCGCAAAATCGACATCGCTGCCTGCAGCCTTGTGTGTTCCCTATAAAAGAGGAGAATAATAGATCGTAGGTTCGCGGTAGGAGGCCAGGTGTGAGGGGTTAGGATGCATAGGGCATAGCGCATGGGGCATGAGGTGTAAAGGGGGGACAATTTTTAATTTTGAATGCTTAATGTTGAATGTGAGCGAGAGGTGAGGGGAACAGGGTGCGGGGCCGGGATTTTGAGGCCAGGGGTGAGGGGGTAGGATGCATAGGGCATAGGGCATAGCGCATGGGGTGTAAAACATAGGACAGAAACGTCATTTGCAAATGACATGCTTTATAACAACATTAAGGAGGGTAAAATGAAAACTGGAATTTATTCTTTGATTGTCGGCACAGTGATTGTCTGTTTTTTTGCTGGTATTGCTTTGGCACAGAATCCGGCGCCGAAGATTGTTGGGTTATGCCTTCCAGAGGCAGGAACCGACAAGGGCTGGAACGAGCAGGCAAAAGTAGGGCTCGAAAAAACAGCCAACAAGTACGGGTTCAAGATTATGCTGGCAGAGGCGCTGGGTTATGGTGATATAAAACCGACATTGCGCGACCTTGCTAAAAAGAAATGTGATCTCATTATCACCCATGCATCCGGTTATCAGACCGTTGCGCCGGAAATTGCCAGAGAGACCGGTGTAAAGGTAACCACGGTTGAAAATCATAAGGATGTTACACCGGGCCTGATCTCCGATATCGACACGGCTCCAGGGGCCGGTGCTTATCTTGCGGGTATCCTTGCGGGCCGGATGACACGGTCGAATATTGTAGGCATTGTCGTTTCAGCCGAACCACCGACCTGGAACCGAATGAGTGCGGCGTTTGCTCAAGGACTCAAATCGGTTAATCCGAATGCAAAACTGCTGTACAGCGTCATCGGTGAGGATGCATATGCAGATGCCGCCGGCGGTAAACGGAATACAGAGGATCAAATCGCTGTCGGTGCCGATGTCATTTTCGGTCAAGGCGACGGCGCGTCATTCGGTATGCTCCAGGCATGTTCCACCAAGAAAGCCCGGGATGGCGGTAAAGTATGGTTCATCGATGTGATCGGAGACAAGCGAAGCATTGACCGGGCCGATGTGCTCCTCAGCTCCATACTATTCGATTTTTCGGTAACTTATGATGAAATCATACAGACCGTTATCGATGGAACCTTCGGAAAACAGCACTGGATGTCTGTGAACAATAAAGCTGTCTACCTGTTGGAACCGAACAAGGCGGTATCTGAAAAAATAAAGAAGGAAGTCGAGGCTGCCCGCAGTAAAATACTGTCCGGGGAAGTTAAGGTCGTGGATATTGTCACAGCCGCCGATCTACATAAATATCTTGGGGAAAGCTTCCCTAAATAGCAGAACCGACGGGATTCATACGCTGCTGATCATTATCGCATTATTAATATACATCTCCCAATGGTCGCTTAAACGTGAAATTAAAGGGAGCGACAACAAGTTTTTCTTTGGTTTTGGACACACTTTTACCTGGAATGGAAAAAGGCAGGTAAACAACAAAAAGTCCCGCGCCCACGATTGTTGCGCAAAAGCCGACAGGGCGCCAAACGATGGCATCGATGAAATAGTCGAAACTGCTGGGTTCACCCAATTTTTCTTCTGGATCTGCGGAATGCCCGAACGGAACGGTAATGATCGTGGTAATCATAATGATGATGAGCAGCGATTTTGAACTTTTGAACATGCAAGCTCCTTTTTTTAGAGTGGATGATATGAAGCGTCCGTAACCTTTCACGAGAGTATATCACGGCGATAATTGAAATGAAATACGAATGTAAATTCTATACGGATTGGTGCAGTCCATGCGGGCTCAGCGGTTTGACATAGTCTCATTACTATCCTATGCTTTCCAAGACTTAGTTCTAATTCGCAAATATTATAACGTATTTTATTCCAATGCTATAAAAATGATTCACCGCAAAGCCGCAGACCCGCCTGCCATCGCCTGGCACTGGCGGGCAGGGAACGCAGATGAATTAGTCATTTTTCGTTTGTTGCCGAGACACCGATAAGCGAAAGCCATCATGCCTCCGGCAGCCGGCACACAACGAAACCTACCCGAAGGGCGTGGGTTTATTCCTTTTCGCCCTTCTCAGCGAAAAGGAATAAGAAAGAAACCCTCCGTGAACTCTGCGCCTTGAATGAGCGACTTGTCGGGTCGTCTTGTCCCGTCGTAGCTCGTAGAGTGAAGTCGGAAGCTCGAAGAGCGAAGCCTGAAGCGAATGGGCGGTGAGACAAAATATAATACGTAACCGTATTTAAGAATGAGTGTACTTCTTTTCATCATTAGCTGTAGCAAAATAGGGAGAAAAGTCTAATGGAACAATCAGAAAAAAAAGGGTTTGATGACGGTGGTTGCCGGGTTGTTGCTAAAGTCATCAGCCAAAAGGGAAAGTGTGAATTCGGGCATCAGGTTGGTGACAGCATCGTATTTGATGGCGAAACCATACAGGGGCGTGTTTGTTTAAGTGCTTTGTACAGCTTTCTACCCAAAGTGTTTGCCATGCGGTACGGGGCTGACTTTCCCTGGCTGAAAGATAACAAAGATGTCGCCAAGCATGCCTGCCCGGATGGTTCAAACCCGGTGATATTTGAAATCAGGCGGACACCGAGATAATTCTGCAGATCCTTCATCCGGGAATTCAAAACAAATGAAGTAATGTCCTTCCAAAGATATTTGAAGTCTTATTAATTCAGAGAATTCAGAATTCAGGAGCCGGAATCCGGTGAAAAAACCGATCGTCCCGGCTCCCGGTGTTTGATTGCTGCAATCACCCGCTCTCTTGGGGTCATCTCTGCCATGGAATACTCCTTTGTGAATAAGAATAAGCGTGTTCAATGAATATGGCAAAAATGGATTATAGCATCAATACGGATCTATTATAGTGAAAAATTGGATTTGGTCTTACGAGGTAACAATTGATTAAACGCATCGGTAAGCGGGTTTTTAGTATGATTATAGAATTTATAGCTGCAATGAAAGCGTAATTCTGGCATTTTCAAGCTTTGAAATAGATATCGATACCAACCAAGAGGAAAAGGTAGCATCGTTTTGCCCCTGCCTTTCGCTTCGATAAAAAGATTGTTCAACCTTATGAAGAATAAGGAGCAATACCATAGCTGTTACATAAATTTTCGAACTCCTTAGAATAGATAAATCCGTTTAGAACATCTTGACGGCTTATTCCGCTGCTCAATTGATTCAACCAGCCATTATAACCGCCGGTATCGGGTTCTCGATCAAGGAGTGCCCTGTATAAGATGGTAACAAATTCTTCATTGGATGTGTTTCGGTTAATAAATTCTGGGCTGAATATAATACCTTTGGCGAAATCAGCTCCAAATTGTGAACCATTTTGCAAAGCCGCAACCCATCCGTTTAGCCCCTCTTGTTCCGGTTCTCTTCTTAAACATTGCTGGTAAAAACGGGTTACAAAGTCTTGAACAGATCCACCTTCGGTTGTTGCCCCCCTGTATGGGTTAATTCCGTAACTTTCACATAGGTTTTCGAACTCTTGTGAATTGATAAAGCCATTTAAGATAGCCTTCCGGCTTGCACCACGGTATAGATAATTAACCAAACTATTATAACCGCCGGTATCGGGTTCTCGATCAAAGAATGCCCTGTATAAGATGATAACAAATTCTTCATTGGATGTGTTTCGGTTAATAAATTCTTCGCTAAAAATGAAACTATTTGCAACATCGGCACCCGCCAAAGATCCATTTTCTAAAGCATTTAACCAACCTTCCAATTCTTGCACATCTGGCACCCTGTCCAAACATTTTTGATAGAATCGTGTGACAAAGCCTTCAACACCAACACCTGCATACACTGGGGAACGCAACTCAGCGGCCACACCGTTTTTCGATACTGCAAAAATGCGCACCTCAGAATAAGCAATGTCTTTAAACAAAGCCAAAGGTATAAGGTATCTAAATCCCGAATTATTTAATTCGTCATTCTTGAAGGCGATAGCTACGTCTTTCCGATCTACATTACAGGATCCAGAGTGAAGATATTTCCCGTTAGCAAACATCACCACTGCCTCTGGAAGTTGAGAGTTCTTAACATCGGCAGCCCAACCGACAAACACAACGTGATCGCTACCGACACGAGCAATGGTCCAATACCCCCTTAGAGCGTTCGCGATTACTGGTATCGATTTTCCATCAGGGGAAGTGATGATTTCACCGTTTTGCCCGTTTATTAAAGAGAGAGAATAAGAGCCGATCAACTGACTCCTAGCACGATCCAGTCGCAGTTGTCCTTCAACGATAGATACAACAAATACCTCAACCTCATTTTTACCCTTCCTGAAGACTTTTTCTGGTACCATAGCGAACCATTCTGCTATACCTCCTTCAAAGGGCAAAGTTCTTGTTACAGCGCGGATTGTGCCGTTGATACCAATAGCCAGGTTGAGCTTGGTCCCGGTGCTACCGTTTAGAAATACGCGGCCAGTAATATGGCTATTTGTATACGAAGCATTTGGGTCCACATCGGCATAATTAGGTGCTTGATTGAGTTCAACCATAGCGTTTCCCCACATCATATCAATCGCACTGATGGACCGACCAATCAGATCGTTGTGAGGTCCGATTTTGAATAAACCTCCATGCTTTGTCCCTGAACCAAACAGGTTCAATTTTCGCTTCAATGAATCGTGACTGACATCGAGAGTACTTTCGTGTATGCTAGAGTGGATTGCTGACCGTCCATCTGTCGGCCACGGCAAGTTGATGTCGAGCAGGTCCGCGATGGTTGGAAGAATATCGATCGTTTTCACGTTGCGGTCGCTAATGATACCTTCATGTTGATTGGGCGCTTTTATGAAGAGAGGCACTCCCAAAACGCCCATAGGATCTTCTTTCAATACAGATCTCCGTGGTCTGTTGGGCCGGAAGTTAGCACCGTGATCAGCAGTAATAACGATTAAAGACTTATCATAAATGTCTAGATTCTTTAGCTTAGCGATAAGATCACCAATAAGCTTATCGACAAAACCAACCTGGAGAAGATGCCGCTGATGGCCTTGAATGACCAACCACTCATCACTACCCCATGGTCCATATTTAGGTTCAAATCCTGGGGTTCTTGTTTCAGTATATACACGTCCAGAAGGAAGGTATCCCCAAGGTACATGAGGAAGCACTAAATGCGAAAAGTACAAAGTTGGTTTGTCTGATACATTTATTGATTCTACGAATTCGCTGAATAACCTGGCACGATCCTCATAAAAGGCCATTTTCTTATCTAAAATCATACGTAGTCCGTGGGCCTTGTCTCCATTGGCTTCAATTCCAAAATTCTTCCATGTTTGCGTTACAATCGGAAGCCCACCAGAAAGATCCGAAGGGAGAAGGATATTGAGATATACGGCGGATAAATCCAACAACATTCGGTTCATCCGCTGGGCGAGTCGTTTCTCATCCCGACGATGTTTTTTTCGAAAAATCGTCGTAGTTGACTCAAATACTTTCATTCGATACGAACCTTCCAGAAGGGTGAATAGATTGTTCGGGTAATCAGCAGCAGTGGCCAACCGTTCTATGTCTGGGTTCGATCCAGTCAGGATAGCAGGAATGGCCTGATGTGTACCATTGCTCACAGTTGTAGCATTCCGAAACCAGTATGAATCCCGTGCCAGGGCCGCAAAATTAGGATAGCGGATCGGATCGATCTGGTGATGTTCATCCATCAAAGAGCTCACGGGAAATTCATCGAAAATCAGCATAATGATAGGGACAGGATTACCTACTTTGATTGTAACTGAGGATGGGGTCTTCTTAGGAAACACAACCTTGAACACAGGGGAGTTGAACAGAAAGAGACCTGGAAAAATCAGCAGCACCGGTGAGAGAACGGTAAAGAAAATACGAACTGGATTGAAACGAATATAGGCAATATAGGTCAGCACCCCTAGTAATGCTGCTCCCACAACGAGGACGCTGCCGGAAAGTTTGAAAATCTTGCTCAGTGCCGGCAGGACAATAATCGCCACGAGGCAAGCAACAACAAAAACGTGTACCACTTTACGAGCGCGTCGGCCAAACAACCCGGCAGGCACTTCGATCAAGATCAAAAGCACTGGCAGCAGCACACACAGAATAATTATAAGGAGAATTACATCTACAGGCTCAGAATGTCGGGCAACGAAAAATTCTGCATTTCGGGACAGCAGATCAAACAGTGGTTGTGCGACTGCAAAGTTGCATAGAACGAAAATGTGCAAGGCATCTATGAAAAAATCGCTCTTTTGTTTATTGATTATGCCCCGTGAATTATTTTCATTTGATCTATTGCTCAAACTAACTAACCTCAAATATACACCCTTTTCCGATTCCGATATTTAAGATATGATATTTTGTCTGTTTCAATTCAACTACTTTAAAGCATATTTTGCGGCACTGAAATCATCGCCTCCTGGCCTGAAAACACTCCGATGTATCTGCCCCTGTTTCGTGAAAACAGTGCCGGATGGATCTCTAAACGAGTCCGGGTTAACTGTCATCGGTTTTATCTTCCGATTTTTTTCTTCTGCTAAGAAACGACTTTATCCGCCGCCAGAACACACCTATTGAAACACCGACCGCAGCGATGCCCGCCAAAATACCTTGAAGGATCATACTCCCTGAGGCGGGATCCAAATATGCAAAAGCATGTTGGACTGTTAGTGATATTATACAAATAACTGTGGTTAAAAATATAAATAGTAATGTTCTGGCCATAAACGCCTCCGCACATGTTTGAAAATTTTATGAATAGAATTTAGCATGAAACAACAGGTAATGTTGCCATTAGTATTTAGATTTTATTTCGATAACGGAATCATAACAATCTGGCACCGTTCAAATGTTTCACTTCTTTTAACTATTGTCCGTCCATAAATGGTCTTTTTGCCCAAACCGCCAGAGGCGGACAAGTCTCATCGTTATGCTCAAAAAATAATCCTCGGAATATCAAACATATACCTGTGGTTATTTTTTTTGCATGCCCCCGCTCAAAGTCCGGGATCTTCGACTTGATTTTGAACAAAAATCCTCATTTCTGGATGGACACTAACTAATCGTGACTATGAAAAATAGGTCCTTTTATCACGATTTCTTCTGGGAATCGATAGTTTTTGAAGGGATGCGTTTTTCAATATAGCGATACGTTAGCGTTGCGTGGGTGACTCAGCAAATCATTTATTGATTCGGGTTTT
>SDBT01018480.1_pt1 | contig 10956 bp, 28 predicted proteins | sample 2277101 | NCBI WGS metagenome assembly SDBT01 (sample SAMN10404973, study PRJNA504765) | marine sediment metagenome | isolation source: marine sediment core GS10_PC15, 103 cmbsf | place: Arctic Ocean: Southern Knipovich Ridge | collected 2010 | reverse complement strand
TAGCCCTATTCTGCGTCTGGGCTCCCTGGAGCCCGGGCTCGGCAATAGTGCCGGATAACTGAAAGGAAAGCTATGAAAGAGACGTACAAAGTAACTGTGATGTGTGCAAACTGTAAGGTTTGGCAGGCAATGGAAATACCAAAGGGGACAGAAAGAAAGAAGTGGCTTGCTGTGGGAGGGTGTTTTTGTGAAAATTGTGGCTGCGAACTCAGGGATATTGATGGCCACACCAGGGCCAACTGACGGCGCGAGTCTGGGGCGCTTTGCGGAGCGTCCCGGCGTGGGCCGTTGGATAGAAAGTACCTTAGTTGTTGATAAGTAAGGAGCAATCAATCATGGAAACGCCTAAACCCAAACGCACACCGTTCCGGGAAGCTTTACGCCGAGCGGTATATCAAGGACGCAATTATCAACACAGGGGCATGACTATACATCAGATTATGGATGACATTACAGCCCAAATAGCAGCGGACCATCCCATCGAGGACGCCGCCCCGCAACTGCTGGAAGCTCATTTATCCGCAGTTGAAAACATTACCAAGGCATTAGAGCTTGGTGATCGCGGAGACTGGGCCAATGCTGAGATATTCCTAAATAACCAACGCGGAATAAGCGAGGTCGCTATCGCCAAAGCCACTAAAAAGTAGGTACTAGGCTATGCCCGGCCCGGAGATCGTCCAGCCTGGGCGACGTGGCAGGCTCACTTGTTCCTCTCGAATAATCGCCGGAATCTTCCGTGCGACCATATTTGGTCTAATGCTATTTCCCAGTCCTGTATCCACGGCTCCTCAATTTCGCTGTATTTTTTCCAAAGGCCATACTCGAACATAATGGCGTGGTAAAGTTCGTGGGAGAGCGTTCTTAGTTGGTCTCTGTATGCCCCCAGCCGCCGCACCCATATCTTTCTTATGTGGCCATAACAGCAGCCAGCATCGTATCGAGCGTGAGGAGGAACCCAGTCGGGCGGTTTTCTGCAGCAGTAGGCTATCCACGTTTTCCTGTGCAGTCCAATCTTGAACTGCATACTCTTTGGTAATTGCCTACGCGCCATGCTTATTCTCCTTTGGGGCTAGGCGATAATCCTTGCTTTGGCTTCGGCGTAAAGCCGACGCCTGCGGATGTTGATTGCGTCACGGTGCCTTTGTAAATATCGGCGGGCTTTGACTCGCCCCGCTTCTAGGTGTTCGCGTTGATATTTTCTATCGTAAGCGTTTCTTTTCTCACGATACTTTTCTCGATAACTACAGCAGTACTCCCTACAATAGGCGTTTCTTTTCTCACGATACTTTTCTCGATAACCACGCTGATACCCTCTGTTATGATCCGCGACTATCCGCTCAGCTTCGATATGAACTTCCGTTGCCGTTATAACCGTCATATTGGTACAATTTCCGGCTTGGGCCGCGCCAGTCGTTTAACGAAATGGCGGGTGAAGTAGTCTTCGTCGCCCTGGCGTATAAGTGAGCCACCTATTTGAGGCTGGGATTGCCTGGCTCCGGCAATGCGATACGCAAAGGGGGTTTTTAGTTGCCAGCCTGCGGTTACGAAGACGTAATTATACCCATCTTTGGCAACTAGCCTGTTCTCGATGTGCCGATGGCGATGCGACCTGACAATAATGTTCGGTGGCCGGTCTCCTGCTTGGGCGGCCTCGGCAAAGGCATTGATGATCTCCGCCTGCGGAGCAGATGATTCATAAGCCGATCTCCCGGTTGTCCCTATATGATGCAGGATGTGAACTAGGCATTTGCCCACCTGTAGCCACAGTTCGTGCCTGGCGTACTGCCCTTCGGCGTTAGGGATGGCCCCCAGCGACTTTGCCAACCGCTCTTCCTCTACACCCGACTTCCCAACGTGAGCTTCAGTCCCACGAAGCATCAAAAACCTCCCCTCGCATAACTCCACCACTGGGGCTAGGATAAGCTCCGCTATCCTTGACTGGTCGCTAAGGTTCTGGCTAATCTGGGTTGTGGAGCCGTGATGGACACCATCCAGAGAATCTCCATTGACTATAACCGCGTAGGGTTCGCCCTTCGTTACCTTGGGAACCCACTCGTCCCAAAACTCTCTCCACCACAACCAGAGTTTCAGTTGCACCGCCGAAGCGTGGTACGTTCCCCCGTCGTCAAGGGGTATTGGTCCTGGTGGGCAAAGCCCCAGCTTACACGCAGAATGTAAGTCAGAGATTATAATTGCATTGTTTATCGACTTCTTTTTCGCCATCGTCGTCCTCCTAATTACCCCCGCTGTCGTTCTGCCGATCCCACACCCACTGCGCCAGCTTATCAGCCTCAGCGAAAACATACATCCGGGGATGCTCCGTTTCGCCGTCTGAGATCATCTCATTACACCAATTATGCTCTCGCTGGACGCCCGGCGTAGCCACAAGCCCGATATGAGCTTTGCCGGCCAGATGCACCGAAGGTCGGTAGGCGACATCGCAGCCTTCAAGTTTATCCATGCACCAGCCCAGGGCAATGTCGTAAGGCAGCAGATCCAGTAGCGGCTCCCATTCAAGCTGTGGAAGGTGCAGGCGAACGGTACGCAGATCGACGCCCATATCTCGCAGGGCACGAACAATAAGCCTGGCGTGCATTCCTATACTCAAAAGGGTATCGTTGACCTCTTTGCTGTTACGTTCTGCGTGTCCGCCGTTAGTCAGCGGGTGGATGACGTAGATATTGAGTATATTGGGTATCACTTGTTGGCCTCCTTTTCTTCCATGTTTTTTTCTATGCACATCAATAACCGGCAACCCGCGTTGACTAAGTGGTCTTCGCCTGTGTCGCCAGCTAAGTGTAAGTATATGTGCTGCAAAGCTCGGTCGAGGTGGTGCTGGCTATTGTGCTTTCGCCATTCATCAATACCGTGCGTTCGCGCCCCCTCCTTATAGATAGCCCCCACGCTCAGAACACCACGTGGCGGCAACAGACTCAAACTTGTTTCAATCACGGCTTGCCTCCTTTCACCACAGTAGCGAAAATGCTCCAGCTTTCCAGTACAACCAAACAAGCCCGGCCATGACAAGGATTAACAAGACCGCTTCTGCATACCCGGCTGGCTCTTTTGCTTTTTGACCGTGAAACGCAGAGTACAGCAACGTAAAAAATCGTGCTGTTAGTAAACACAGAATTGCAATCTGGGCATAAATCATTTGCTTTCTCCTTTCACGGGCGTAATCGTCATCTTGACATCGACCAGCCGCTTTGAGCCTTTGTGTAAGTTACACCCTGGATGACTCACTGCAACATTTTGATACGAGTGTTCCCCGCCTTTAGATAGCGGGACTATGTGGTCAAGATGCCAATTTTTAGGCCGTGCCTTTTGACCGCAGATATGGCAGAGACCTCCGTCTCTTTCGTAGACAACTTGACGGCTTACGGCTTCAACAGCTGCGCCTTTTTTCCTTGCCAAGCGGCGAACATGCCTATCCTGCTCTTTATCAGGGTGGGCCCTTCTCCACCGAGTAATAGCTATTCGCATTTTTTCAGGATTGGCTTTTGCCCATTTAGCATTAGCCACTCGTTTCCAGTTACGATGAGTTTTGCGATAATTCGCAGTGTATGCCCGCTGCGCCTCTGCGTGTTTAGAGTACCAATCAGCGTAGTATGTCGCAGAGCATAGCCTACAGTATGATCGCAGCCCGTCTTTTGATTGGCGGTCTTTACTAAACGATGCCAAAGATTTTGTTTTCCCGCACTTACTACACCTTTTCCGAATCATACCGCGGCCTTTATAGAAAGAGATATTTCAACTCGTTTCTTCGAACCTTTGCGCGGTAGGGGTAGGCCGGTTAGGGAGTTGAATAGCCTGGCGTCAAGCCTGACATCACCCAACACGCTTGCCACCGTGCTGTATAATCCATGACAAGAAAGTGTTGGCTCCTTTACCCAGAGTTCTATCGTTGTGCCGCCGCGATCATCCCTGGTCATCCAAAATTTCATAGCTTTCCTTTCGGTTTGGTCCTATAATCAAACACCCGATCTGGTCGCATCCTGCCCCGTGGTATCCGTGGCCGTTTGGCGTCCTGCTTGGCCTTAGCTCGATGCGTCGATGCTTCCTTCTTGCCGATACTGTCGATCACCCGCTGCTCAATGTCTGCCAGTTCTAGAAACACACCACCGGGGCCGAGTATCCGAATCCGCCCGTTGAATCCGTCGATGGCCTTCTTCACCTCAGCCGCCTTCCTTGTGCTTGGCGATGGCGTGTGCTGCAATGCTGCTAAATGTCCCTTTGGCGGCAGCAATCACTTGGAGTACTTTCACTAACTCCTTCACCTGGGCCTCAAGCTCGGAGATGCGGGCAATGCGAGCTGCGGTTCCATCCGCCAGCATATTGGCCCATCCCCGTACTGCTTTTTTCTTACTCATCATCCACCGCCTTCCTTGTGCTTGGTGAGTTCGGTTCGCAGATTGCGCATCGCTTCACGTGCCCCCATGTGTTGGGGTGGGATTACGGTATCGAGGAACACAAAATACATATCAATATCCCTCGCCGCCCTCACCAGCCCCTTCACCTGGGCCTCAAGCTCACCGATTTCGTAGTCGCTGGCCCTGACATCATCCTCTTTAGCCGCATTGCTGCTACGAAGACACTCACCGCAAATACAACTGTCGCCGACAATAACTTTTTTGCACCTACCGCATTTACTCATCGCCCACCGCCTTTCAGTAGCCCCTGTAAAACGCGCCAAGCCCAAAACCTACGCTCACATACGGACCTCGACCGCCGTGCCACTTCGGCGTCCACCATTCGAACCAGAAGCCCAACCTGGCCCGCCCCAGATTACGCCATCGCCACTCAAATCCATAGGTTACGTTATGTTTCATCATCCACCGCCTTCCTGTTGCGCGTCAAGCAACTTTAGCTGTCCCACTATATCGACGGTGGCTTTCAATCGGCACGGCCCGGCAAACAACCCATCCATCGGCACGAGACTGCTCAAGATCGCCTTTAGTAGCTTAGCCTTGCTAGTCTTGCCACATTGAGCATAATTATAATCCAGATGTAGGGCCCAAATCGGGCAGTCTTCATTTCTGTCGTGCCAGCATACTTCGCAGTTCGCGGCAGTCCACGCCCCTCCTTCGGAGCCATTAGAAAAATAAGCCATTATCCACCGCCTTCCTTTCTATCCAGCTCCTCAACGAGTTTCACCAGCACTTCACCGTGGCATTCTTTGTTTTTTCTAACATGGCTAACGGGTTCTCTTAAGCACCAACAGCCCAAAACCTTACCTTTGAGCTCAGGCAGGGCGGCCATAAGTTCTGGCTTATTGCGAACGTATTGCTCGTACCGGTCTATTACTTCCTTGCGAGTGCCGTACCGCCCAATTTTGAACGGATTGGCCCACATGCTGCGCGGAAACTCCTTACATCGCCGACCGATATACACATCGAAATCGCTATGCCGAACATGGACCACGCAGTTTTTCATTTTACCGCCTCCCGAATCGCCAGGCCTTCCGCTTTACACATGAGCCCACCCCTTTTTAAGCACAACGAGGCTAATGGTTGATTGACATACGCCAAACTTGTCTGCTATTTCCCGCTGAAGAAGGGTCGTGCTTCTCCATAGCCTACGTATTTCTCGAATATCTACATTTGACAACTTAGCCCACGGAGCACTTTCGCCACGGAGGGCGGTTTCTTTCGCGGGGCGCCTACCTTGATCGTTCTTGACGCTTCTTCCCTTTTGAACCATGTCCCGGCTGTTGTCTTTGGGTGTCCCGGTAAATAAATGTGTCGGGTTGACGCAGCTTGGATTGTCGCATTTATGCAGAACAAACATCCCGGCTTCAACCTCGCCACCTGATTCTGCCCACATCACACGGTGCGCCAAGAACATAACTCTATGTGGGGTTATGTAAAATTGACCGTAACCTCTGGTTGTTTTGCTCCCCAACCATCGCCAACACTGACCGTACTGCCTGCGATCAACTTTACCCCAGAATTTGGCCCTATCGCCTCCTTGCAGCTTAGGAATTGGACGGATTTTCACCTTCATAGCCAGCTTGTCAGTTATCTCGTTATTAGTCATGGTTTCTCCTTTGCCAAATCATCTATATATCCGCTTAGTTGCAACAGCGCATTGTTTACATCCAGGAGCCCCTCTGCATGGGCCACAGAATATCCTATGCCTCTTTCTAGCCCCATAACACTATAGACAAGATGCCGGAACGACCCCACGGGCTTGCCTGCGAGCACGCCGACGGCGTAGTCCAGTAACTTCTGCTTTTGCTCATTAGTCAAGGCCATTACTTCTCCTTTGCGTCCTGCAGCTTCGCCACAGCGTCGGCCAGGGCAGCGTAGGGCCACTTTCCATCACCTTCATATTTATCAACAATTATTCCATTTTTCACACGGCGCATCCTAGCCCATGCTGGATTCTCTTTGTCGCCACATCTTCGTAATTTACCCATTGATACATCGAATCCCGTAGACTCTAATTGTACCAGCAAGTCATGTGCCTGCTTCAAACCCTGCGGGGTCTTGGCTGCGGGGTTGTAGGCAGCAACATCGCAAACAAACGCGAAAGTACTATCAGGCAGCATTCGGCAATAGGCATCTGCCGTGCTCAGTACAGCAATGCCATTCCGTATGAACTGCTTACTTTTCGTCAACCCTGCAAACTCCGCACACCTCGCCGCTCGTTCTTGCTCTTGCTTGGTCATCCTATACCCTCCACCCCCACAACCTGCCTTAGCCCCTCAGTCAACAGCTTCGGGTCGCTGAACGTGCAATCCCCGTCGAATACCACACCGCCAGCCCTGGTGATGTACTTTGCGTGGCTATCCTTAGTGCTCACATGCACTGCAGCTTTACCGCCAGCCAATTGGCAATCGGCCCACCATGCCTCGCCCTTATCGAATTGTTTGGATACTATCATTGCCCCAGAGTGAGAATGGCCGGCTGTTGTGCATCCGCTGTAATACAGGCTTGAGCCCTCTGGGCTATCGCCGCGTGGTCCCCAGAGTTGATAACCCACCGAACCGCCGATAGCCGTACAGTCCTTAAGAACTGCCTGGACTGGGCCATTCAGCGTATAGGCCATAAACTGAGCGAACCTGTTATCCCTGCACGTAACATTGCAGATAACCGCTTTGATAACGTGCTGGCCTTTGTTGGGTTCTAGGCATACCCCGGCCATAGGATTCGAGCCGTTGGAATGGTTGAACGCGCAGTCCTCGATGAATGCGCCGTCAACGTGGGCCAGCGTCAACCCGTTCCGCAGGGCATGCCATGACTCCACGTCCTTGACTGCCATATTTAGACACGGCTCCCCGCCTTCGCTTGCCCCAAAGTAAAAACAATCTCCGCCGGGTCGTCCGACACTGAATCCTTCGACTTCGACTTGGCAACTTAAGAACTTGAACCCGTGCCGATGCTCGCTGTTGTCTTTGGCCTTGTAGGCATCCTGATCCATACCAACCGTAACATGCTTACCGATCATTTTCAGGTTTGATACCCCCTCCGCTCGGAACAGGCAGGAATGGGGGTTGTCGAATAGGTCAGGATGTGCCCACCAGACCAGACCCTCCTCAAAGACAATCGTCTGATTGCTGCGCCCGTGTATGGGGCCAGTGTATATCGTTTGGCCACGGTTCTGCACGATCACTCGTTTGGCCTTGTCTATCGCATCCTGGAGTTCCTTCGTGGAATCTTCAGGGTTGTCCTGGCGTACCACCACCCGGCCCTTGCCGCGCGTAAAGAATTGTTTTACTTTATCTAAGCACATTATTGCGGCTCCTCTTGTTTAAAATAAGCCGTCCGGTTCCCGCAATCGGGACACTCCAGCGGAGGCTCCCATTCTTGACCTTCTTCGACCGGCAAAATCCCTACATAGCCAAAGCTACAGATAGCACAGGTGCATTCACCAACTTTATATATCATCCATCATCTCTTCTGTTTATCGTCTCCAGTGCAGCCTGGCAGACTACCTTGCCGAGAGCCTCGCCGTATTGTCCTTCTACGTTTGCAACCACATCGCGCTCGCAGTCAACACCACACTCTCCATTACAAGAGCATGTATATATCACGATCCGTACTTTTTCTTGATATGAGCCAACAAGATTCCAACAAGTTATTTGAACACGATACCCTAGTTTTCTTATAGCCTCCAGCACCATCCACCCATGCTCCGGCTTCGTCTCGGGGGACCAGCGGGCAACCTCTATTTTCTCGCCGCCGGGGAACTCCCAATAGAGCTGGACTTTTTTATAGTACAAAGAAGTTCCTCCTGCGAACTCCGCCAGCTTAGCCTTGTCGGATTTAGTCATTGCCCACCTCCCCTCTTAACTTGGCATTCTAAACAATGGCACGAGCGAGATTCTTTTTTTCTATCTAAATCTGCAATCATCCCTTTTAGGGTTGATTTAACCTGCGTTGAGTGTTTTCTGAAGCAGCCGTGGCAACGAAATCCCTGGTGCGAGCTTCTGTTCTCAACAGTCAGCTTCACTCCGCAATCAATACAGCTAGTTGTCATCATCATCCACCTCCGCTTTGAGCTTGTCGAGAATCTCACGGATTTCGTGTTCCGTAAGGGCCGGAAAGTCATCAATGTTTTTGGCCAGGCCGCAAGTCCTAAGTTTTTCTCTGAAGGACTTATGGAGTTTTTGTTTTACCTTCTCCAGCATCGCGACCTTAGCCAGGTCGGATTTATTCATTGTCCACCTCCGTTTTGAGCTTGTCGAGAACGCTAGATAACGCCCGGCAACGATCTGGGTAATTGTGCCTAGCATCTCCTTCATAGTCTCCCTCTAGAGGATATTCTTCTGCTATCTTTTTTCTCGCTGCTATCACCTTCTCCAACATCTCCTGCTGGCCCTGCTTGCTACACGCTTCCTCTTCTGGGGTCAATGGCTTTATTGAGCGTACTGTCATAGCCTGCTCCTTTCAATCACCTGGGCCGCCGTTTCTTCTATTTCTTTGATTACCTTGGGGAAATTGTCCTTCAAACCCTTTAGCGTCATTGTCCTATTACAATGGCTCAGTGAACCTGTGAACTTTCCATATTTGCATATCAGGTCTATCCCTGTGCGAATCAATAACTCCCGTGACTTTATTGGGCGTGCTGCCATAATGCTACTCCGTTTAGAAGGGAATACGACTATCGTTCGGGGGCAACCTTGTGGGCGTTGACTCAGCGGGGGCGGTCTGGACCGTGGCGGCTCCTTCCGCACCGCCCCCAACTTTGCCTAAAAACTGGAAGCTCTCCACAAGCACCCGGAGTTTACTGCGATTGCTGTCGTCCTTAGCCTTCCAGGTATCGAGTTGCAGCCGACCCTCGATGAACAGGGGGTCGCCCTTGGAAACGTACTTGTTCAGCGTTTCCGCCTGCTGACCATAGCAGCGACAGTCCACGAAGCACGTTTCTTCCCGCTGCTCACCGCTGGTCTTATCCTTCCACTTGCGGTTCATGGCCAGGCCAAACTCGACTACCGCCGTCTGGCTGGGAAGGTAGGACAACTGCAAATCACGGGTTACGTTGCCCGCCAAAAGTATGCGGTTTACGTTCACTTTTTATCCTTTCGGTTCGTGTTCATTTCATCCAGGGTCATCATCACCAAGTCGCGGGCCTTGGTGAAGTCGGCCTTTGTCGCCAGTGGGTCAGGGAGCTTGGCTGACAGGGTGGCTGCTTTGATTAGAGCGATGATCTGGTCGCGCTTGTAGTAGAACTCCAGCTTGTTAGACTTAGACACTGCGGCCAGAATCAAGGCTTCCCGCTCGTCCTCGGCCTGCTTAGGCGTGAGCTTGGCGCCACCATTGACGAACTCGTCAATCTGGTCGGTTTTACTGGCGGGCGGCTTGCCCTGGGGGGGCTTCGATTTTTTCGGTTTCTTTTCTGTCGTGTTTGGCTCAGAGCCATTTTCCGAATCCAGCAGTTCACCCTCAGTCGGTATTACGAAGGTTTGAAGTAGGCACACCTTCATAGCGGCGCTTTGGGCTTTATTGAATGCCTTGTCCCCGTTATCAAAGCCCTCTCCGATAAATGGGCCGCTTGTCTCTCGGCTACCGTCAATGGAACTCATAAAATCGAACGCTATTTCAATTATTGCATGATCGGGTTGCTTGCGTCCTTCTTGGCGATCATAGGAATGGCTAACGGTTCGAGGCAGGACGATGATTCCATGTTCGGCAAATAGAGGGTGCAGGCGATTGCAGAGATCGTCGATGCCCCGATAGTTGTAGTGCTGGAAAGTGTTGGTCTGGTCTTTAGAGATGGCGCCTATCTCTTTTATCACCTTGCCCATCGCGGCTAAAATTGCGGGTATCTTTTGGGGTTTGTCTTTCTCTGTGGTCATGTTCAGTCCTCCTTAGATCGTAGTTTTCTACAGCATGTTCCGGTTTGCACACGGCTATTCCTCCGGCAGCCCTTTGGCCAGTGCCCTGGCCGGCAGGCGTTTCGTGGGTAATGCGGGGAAAAACTTGTCCTCGGTGGGATGTACGACACAGCCGTCGGGGATAATGCCGTCAGCCTCAAACACCTTTATGAACGGTCCCTTGCGGGCTACGCGGAGCTTCAGGGCGTCCTTGCAGCCGTTCTCCATTGCCCACGCGATAGCCGCTTCCTCGTCTGTAATCTCCAGGCTGGTCTTGCCCATGCGATACCCAGCCTTGCCCTGTAGATAATCCACGCTGCGCTTCTTACCCTTCTGCTCGGCTAGGTTCACTCCTACCGCCGCCTGGAACTCTTTATCAAACCGCCAATATAACGCCTTCTCTCGCTGGTCGATTTGGGACGCTATGATAGCCGATTGCTCTTTGAGCATTGCCCGCTCGGCGGCTATCCTACTCAGCTCGGCCAAGAAGAAGTTTTGCAGGGCGTGGCCTTCCCGCTGGTCAACTAGCTCAAACGCACTCTCCAGCATTAACACGGCGGGCGTTTTTTCTACTAATTCGCTTATTTGCTCGGGTGGCATTTTCGTTCTCCTTGTTCTTTACGAAGCCTAATTTTACA
>SDBT01018479.1_pt1 | contig 10956 bp, 17 predicted proteins | sample 2277101 | NCBI WGS metagenome assembly SDBT01 (sample SAMN10404973, study PRJNA504765) | marine sediment metagenome | isolation source: marine sediment core GS10_PC15, 103 cmbsf | place: Arctic Ocean: Southern Knipovich Ridge | collected 2010 | reverse complement strand
TATCCACATATGATAATGATTCCAGAGCCAGAGAATAAGGGCTGGCGTTGCGACTACTGTAAATTCCTTATACCTTGGGGTGAACCAGATGATTATGGATGTGTAAGCACTGAATCGCTAATCGGATGCACGGAAAGAAAGGCTCCTTGTAAATGGTGTGGTGAACAGCCTTTATGTGCGCCAGATTGTACGGGTATGAGGTTGCTTTTATCAGACCCGAAAGTATATGTTACTGGAGAAAACCCCTTTGAGGTAACAAGCTAAATGAATAAGATAGGTGAGATACTGTTAGTAGATGTTGAGGAACTGGCTGAGGTGATTGAGAAGATAGAAAAGGAGGGTGCTGAAAGATGAAGGTAATAAAGCAAGTAACCTATAAACAACCGAGTGGAATTGAGATAACAATGCGTAAGGTGAGAATGGTATGGACAGCATGTACTAACCTCTGTGTTGAAAGGATAATAGCGGGTAGAGTACAAGAGGGTTGGTATGGATGGGAAGAGACTACACTTTTGAATATATGGAATGATTGGGGTAAGTTTGAAGAGCGGATTGGAAGCATTTTGTTATGACAATCCTAGAAAGGCTAGAGATGGCAGTCAAAGAGAGAAACAGGCTACTGAACCTGTATCTGATAAGGTATTTTATTGAAGAGGAGGAAACAAAATGGAAAAAGATAGGTACATCTTGACTGAAGAGGAGTGCGTAGAGAAAGGCGGACACAAGTACGATGAGGGCGTGGTATTTGCTGCCTCTCCATATAGAGTTTGTAGATATTGCGGTCACCCTCAAAAAGGATACGCCCCGCCTACAGTTTGGGAAGACTGCTAACAAGTTCTATTAAGGAGATGAGTAAATGGCAAAGACAAAGATAGAATGGTGTGATTATACCATCAATCCAGTGAAAGGCTTATGCCCTATGGCTTGCTCCTACTGCTACGCCAGAGCTATGTATAAGCGGTTCAAGTGGAATCCTAAAATAAGGCTGGATGGTAATGCTATGACTGATTTTCCCAGTAAACCTAGTAGGATATTCGTAGGTAGCACGATGGAACTGTTCGGTGATTGGGTAGACCCTGAGTGGATGGAGCAAATAATGGCTCTACCGCACAATTTCCCTCAACATACTTTCCTGTTCTTGACCAAGCAACCTCAGAACCTAATCAAGTGGAGTCCCTTTCCTTCTAACTGCTGGGTCGGGGTGAGTACGACTACCGATATGGCATATACCTACGCTACTTACGAACTGAAAAAGATAGAAGCAAAAGTGAAATACATTAGCTTTGAACCACTACTACAAGTGATTGACTGTAATAAACCGTGGGATAAAAGGCTTACATTATCGGGTATCAAGTGGATAATCATCGGAGCACAGACAAAGCCCTATAGATCTCCAAAGATAGAGTGGGTCAAAGAAATTGTAGACGCTTGCGATAAGGCAGGGATACCTGTATTTTTGAAGGAAAATCTTAGGCGGATGTGGGGTTACAGTGATTCAATAAAGCTAAGACAGGAAATACCACAGGAGATGAGTAAATGAAACAATCAGATATTGAAGAAATCAAAGCTATCTTATGGTTGAGTGCGGGGGTATTTGCATATAGCATTGACGTAGTTATTATAGCAGTAATTGCGTGGGCGCTGGCTGCCCTTAGTCTTTTAACTGCTTGTGTGGTTGCTTTTTATGAACGAAAAATAGAAGGGCTAAAACGCAAGAGGAGATGAGTAGATGAATAAGACAAGAAAGTAAGGAGGTGATGAATGGCTGATTTACTAAGGACGTTCATAGTTATTATGGTGGTTTATCTTGCTTGGAAATATCTTTTCCCTGTGCTGGGGTATTAGGAGGATTTATGAGTTATAAGATAGATGAAAGGAGAGAAGTGGAATGCAGATATTGAGAAACTTAAAAGTTCCTACGGGCAATATATTAGTGGTGAGGGGAGACAAGGGTGATTTGGAAATGCTATCACTTGGTGATTACGGTAAGGATGTAAATGTAAAATGTGATGCCATGGGGTTAAGTAGGGAACTTACCCAAGTTGAGCATACATCTTTATTACCGCTAGAAGAGAAATGGGTTATTACTATTTCAACTCAATACGGTTGCTCAATGGGTTGTGAGTTCTGTGATGTACCACGTGTAGGTAGGGGTACTAATGCTACATTCAATGACTTAATAAAGCAGGTGCTTACTGGGGTAAAGTTACACCCAGAAGTGTCCACAACCAAACGATTGAATATCCACTTTGCTCGTATGGGTGAACCGACTTGGAACCCCAATATCTTAGATGCCACTAAATGGCTAAAGACCCATATTGACCCTGAGTATAAAATCCACCCAGTTGTTTCAACGATGATGCCGAGACACAACGAATGGCTTAAAACCTTTATCCATACTTGGGTAAGAATAAAAAACAGGCTACTGCAAGGAGATGCAGGTCTACAGATAAGCGTTAACTCTACGAATGAAGAGGAGAGAACAAGGCAGTTTAATGGTAATGCTTGCACTTTGGAAGAGATAGCCAGTGTGATGGATGGGGCAATACCTAATGGGCGGAAGTTTACTTTGAATTTCGCTATTGCAGATTACGAAATAAACCCGAATACCTTACTAAAGTATTTTGACCCTGATGACTATATTATAAAACTAACACCAATGCACAAAACAAAAACAGCCGAGGTACATAATATCAGAACAGTCGGGGATTACACTCAGTACTACCCATACGAGGCGATTGAGAAAAAACTAAAGGAAGTTGGTTATGATGTTTTAGTCTTTATTGCTTCAGAGTATGAGGACATGGGGCGAATAACCTGTGGCAATGCTATTCTGGCAGGGACATTGCCCGAAGTACCTTACGAAGAGATTGAGGCAACTTAGTAGAGAGTGATATTAGCCTATAAACGCCTTCCACAGGGCTGCCCCTATAGCAAGCACACCAGCCCCATAACCGCTAAGAGCCTTCTTACTAGGCTTGTTTCTTTCTACTTGAAGTGTCCAGATGGTGTTAATATCTTTAGAGTTTTTCATAACAACTGTCTTAATGTCTTTGAAGTCACCCACCAATCCCTTATCCTCTGTGCCAGGGATACCGAGTAAAGCCTGATGAGTTTCTCTGGTTAAGTTATCTCTCTCTTCAGTTTCCATCATCTACCCATATCATAATAGCACCCTTCACATAATCCTTCTATAAGATGTTGTTTGCAAGCCCAGTGGCTACAGTCAGGGTTAGCACATTTATAGAGGGTATATTGGTCTACATGAGTTCTTCCTGATGAGTCGGTTTTGTCGCATATACAGCAATCACCGACTGGAATGTTTCCACTAATTACTGTGTCCATCTATCAAAAACTCCGCATATAAGTTCTGGCTTGCTCCACAGTTAGGACACACTGGGTATTGCCGTTCCTTTACCTTTTTATCAGATACAACCACTGTATAGTGTATCACACCTTTACAGTAAGCACAGGATATGGCGTTACTCCTTTGCCCCGTCATTAAACTGGAGAGCCTCTAATGCCCATATAGCCACCCTGTATTTATCAATAGTTTTCAGGTGGAAGGCTCTATTTTCTTCTGTTATTTCGACATTGTCTATGAAGTATTGGTGGCTCCATACCGCTTGTTCTAATCCCCTTACACCGACCTCTATAACCTCAGGTGGCAAGTAGGGGTAATAATGGTTAACATAGATTACTTCTGGTCCAAAGTAATCATTTATCATAACCGCAGTTGTCGCTACAGTTATCGCTAATAGTATTCCTATCATCCATATCTTTTTCAAGAGAGCGCTACCTTCTGAATTAGTAAATTGTAATATCTTTCCTGAGTGCGTCTCCCCTTTTCGTCTTTTAATAACTCCCATCTAGGTACACCGCTAGGCATTGGCAGGGGCTTACCTGTCTGAGTAGTGCCGTCTATATCATAGAACGTAATAGGCCAAGTAGCTGTCCTCGCCTCATTAAGCGTGTCTATTAATTCATCATACGACCCCTTATCTATCGTGCCATCTTTTAATACTACTTCATCAGCCACACGAACCTTGCAGGCAAATATCTCTCTTTGGGCAGGGTATAATATTCCCTTCAAATGGAAGCCTATCAGAACGGGTGTCTTATTTGTATCATCTGTAACAGCAGTGAATTGTAATTTGAACATCGTGCTGACAGGGTTATTACTACTCCCATCAACAGGGATATATCTCGATTGCGACATTGATGTAGCCGAACCTGTAAAATTGCCAATAGTAGTCCAAGTGCTATCACCTAGTTTCTTGTACTCAACTGTGAAATAAATATCAGCATCATAAGCGTGGCTCATTACTACAGTTAGCTCAGGCCAAGCCTTAGTGGTATCTTTGAAGTTGCCGTGAAACCACGAGGTCTCCATTGTAGTACCCGTCTTGAATAACCTGTTAGCGTCATTGGTTATATCCCCATAACCTGTTGGTAGGGGAACGTAATATATACTCTCGGAAGCTGTATCAGACATAACCCATAATCTCTTCTGATAAATACTGGAGACGAAAGAGAACTTACAGTTGGTTAGTGTTATCTCAGCAATAGGATGCCATACCCAAGAAGTCGTGCTGTCTATCGTTTCCTTTCTTCCAGCCAAGACCTCTACCTTCCCAGAGTTGTCTACTACGGCAAACCACCAAGCCTCATCAAAGCCTAACCCCTGAATTCTACCTACAAAGTCTGTCAGGTTAGTACAATAGTCAGATGGGTTTCTCCACGTTAATGTAGAGCCGTCTATTTCTAAGAGAACCTGAGCACCTGCGGGATACATAATTATCTGCCCATCTGTTAGCACGTTCTTACCGCTAGTAGATGATGTTAACGCAGCCAGTCTTGGGGCAGCATTATTCTGAACATTACCACTAGGGTCCAAGTAATAAATCATATCCTCTTTAGGGATATACAAAGCCCCGGACTTGTCCAATAACATCTGTATGTTATGCTCGGCAGCCCCTACGATAGTCTGAGCAGACCACGCAGTACCTCCGTTTAGTGGGTCAACAGTAGACCTGATAGTATTCGCACCATCATTGGCATACATCGTATCCACTGTAGTATGCACCCAAACCGCATACTGCTGGAACATAGAAGTAACTGTGCTCTCTGTAAAGACTTCCGCAGTAGTCATATACCAATAGGGCGTAGAAGTCCCTAACATTATAAATAGATAGGAAGTTCCACTCACTTGAAACACCTGAAGGTCAGTTATCACTCCAGGGAAATTAGCCTTGACAGAGGTGAATGCCGTTCCTGCACCATTGAGCTTTGATAGAAATGAACCGTGAGCTATATATAACTCATCATTGAACTCGGCTTTAGCTACAGGTTTACCAAGAAAACCTACAGTTGCCTGAAGTTGTGCATCATCGAAATAAGTGGTAGCCGAACCAGCACCAGTATCATCCACCTCAACATATAATTTTAATTCAGATGCGTTTCCTGCGAGTGTTTTTGTGACTGATAGCAGTGTCCATGTATTAGTGCTTGTGTCATCAGCCGACCAAGTAATTGTTTGCCCATCCCCTATACCAATACTGCAACCCACATTGGCAAGGTCTGTGGTATAAATCCACATCTTGAAAATAAACTCTTTGCTTTGATATTCTGACTGCCAGGTTACTTCAAAGTAATCAGTTTTTATCGAGCTTCCCGTATCTGTGATTTTCGCTGAATATGTACCACTGTGTTTCTGTGTTGCACTCTGAGTGATATTGACTGTAGTCCACCCAGTTAGTCCATCCTCAAACCCCTGATTGGATATAGTGGCTGGATTTGTTAAGCCAGAAGTTGGCTTAGTAACAGTAGTAGGAGTCGGTCCAGCAATAGCCATCCCACGAAACCTCATATCCATGCCGATAGATGAGAAGTACCTCTTAGTATCGTTGGAGTCATAGATTTCTAAGCCAAATCCAGACCGCCAATCCTCTTGTCTTATAGCTAGTTCTTTCTCAGCAGGTAAAGAACCATACCCAGGTGTGCCAGTGAAGAACTGACTAGCTAGATACTCATCGTCAAACACTTGGAACAAGGGTGTGCCATCCTTATTCTTTGCCAGCATCATACCAACTTTGGTAGTACCATCACTTCGGAGTACCCCGAAATCGTGTTTTTCAAATATATACGGTGAAGCCATCGCTACCTCCTACCATGTGTTTAGCCTCATTGTCTTTGGCTTACTGGGCATACGTGTGTGAGATAATAGCCTTCGATACTCCGCATAGGCTTTAGCTGATTGGAGTTCGTATCTCCGTATATCCTCACTGGCTACTGGACCCTCAATCGCCTGATAAAGTTTATATTTGGCGTAGGCTATAAACAGATTAACCTGCTCATCAGCTATCTCTATGGTGTCAGTATAAGCACTAACTGTTGAAAGAGGTCTCCGCCCCTTTAGTCTTATCAATCGTGAGGATGTGTAAATGTCAGGGGTATAAAGATATGTGTCCGTGCCATCGCCTATCCTCTCATAGCCGAATACTCTCTCCCAGTAACGGGGGTGTAAGTCATCACAAATTAAGTCTGAGTACCCTTTGGTCTGAACGTGCATTTCATCTATATCGCCATCCCTGAAGTCTATTGGGAGCATATACTCCCTCATATCGTGACCTGTAACTCTGGCATGGTCAAAGTAGACATACTTGGTATCAGTCGCTACCTTAAATCTGACTTCAATCAATACTAAATCATCATTCAATAATTGGTCTTCTAACTTCAAGAGAGTGAACTCACCAGCAGGATTAGCGGTTGAAGAAGTCAATGTCTGCGCTGTGCCATCTGCCTGTAGTGTGTAGATAACAATCGTAGCGTCAGTTGCCACCTCTGGTTTCGCCCACACATAAGCTGATGCTGTCCTCCCCATCAAGTCTAAGAGTCTTGGATAGTCATTAGAGGTTATCAGCATATACCCGTTATTAGACATAGCAACTACATTAGCTGACTTAGCACCTCCCCTGTAATTACCAGCCGTAGCTAAAGCAGTTGCCGTAGCGTTAGAAAGGCTATACTTATCAGGGATAGTAGAAGCAGTCCAATCCCTGAAATGAGAATTAGGCAGGATATTACCAGTCACCAACTCTATAACATCAAGGTCTTTGTAAAGAGCAGGGTATATCTCTCGGATAGCGTCATTGATTGCGTTTAGGTAAAGGTCTCGGTTATAGCGGTGAAGCCTGATTGTAGCTAGATTAGCACTGTCATCTAATAGGACAGCCCCTCTAATGGTTAAAGTGCCACCAGATGTAGCATAATCTGAAACCTGCCTGTTGACTTTATAAGTAGATGTTTCTATATTAGCTTTATCAGTAATATAGCACCACCAGTCTATAAAGTAATCATCCCTCCCCCCATCGTAAGCCTTCAGGTTGGTGCTGACTATAGACGTATCAGCATTGATGGCTGTTGTCACAATCACCTCGATATAGTCCCCTATCTGTTCTGCCAGACGCTGCTCTAAAATGCTAACTGCTGTCGTAGGCATCATTCACCTCCGTAATCATCGGCTTTTTCTATTATCAGGGTACTCCCATCCCGCTTGAGTGCTCGCTCGTAAATCTTTACTATATTAGTGTGTGGATACAACTTCGCAACACATACTTCCTTTAGCATCAGCCTGAAAGCTGAAGTGTAATCAGAGCAGTGCTGTATCCCTGGATATAATGGTTCTGTGCTACCTACCGCCGTTCGTATGATTACCTTTGGGGTAAACTCATCACCGCTCATCTCTTTTATTTTGTCCAAGTGATTTACTAACTGGTTCACCGCCAACAAAAGGAAGTCAAATCTAGGGTATATACTAATCGGAATATACCCTAGAAGAGACAATCCAATGGACATTCCCATCTGCATATCTTCTGCAACGGGTAATTCTAACCGCTTATCCATTGGCACGGAGCATAAGGTATCAAACATAGCACTCCCTTTATATTCTACTGTCTGACCCAAAAAGATAGTCCTATCATCTTCCCCTAACATGGTCATTGCTTTTGTTAGCTCTTCTTTGTACATTAAAAGTTCACCCAAGCCCCAGCGCCATGGTGGTTCATTCCCCTCACATAAGTGTAGCCCCACACCCTATCGGTGGGCGTCTCCACACTCAAGTGATTGTCCTCTATAATAAAGGTAATCGGTAAATCGTGTCCCGTAGCATACTTAACGCACTCGTGGAAACTCCCTGTCTCCGCAGCCATATCTCCCACGAATACCCACACCTTATCAGGAGACTTCTTTCTCTTCAGAGCCATTGCCACTCCGAGAGCTATCGGCAAACACCCGCCAACAATAGACGAAGTAAAGAACTTATGCTCTAAAGCGTTAATGTGCATACTCCTGTCTGCCAGTATCTCCTTGCGTAACCAATCCTTATCCACACCCTTAAGTAAAGCGTGATAATGATTTCTGTGCGTAGAGAATACCCAGTCCTTTTCCTGTATGTGTTTGAATATCTCAATCAGAGGAGCTTCGTTACCCTTACTGAAATGCACAGGCGAATGTATCTTCCCTGCGAGATAATCATCCTTTACGATTTCCTCAAAGTCCCTCAATTCTTCTATCGTGGTGACCATTCGAGCATCTCCTTTATATGGTCTACTGCCTGCTGTCCAAACTTCTGTTCTATCCGTGACAAGTAATGTTTATCAGAAAAATACTTCTTGAAAGCCTCATCCCTGTAATCCCTCACTTGTTGAGAAGTCAAATGCTTTGTTGGCAGAGGTTTCAGGTTAGGTGAATACTGGTCGTAATCTTCCCACTTATCAGGTAGGTTTTCTTTCGGGGTGTCTTCGTATAACTGTGACCCTGGATATGCCATAGCACAATAAAAGTTAACATAATCGCACTGGAGTTGTTTAGCTAACTGCCTCGTAGCATACATAGTTGCCTCAGTGTCATCAGGTAACCCGAAGATAAAGTTACCCAGCACATTGATACCAGCCTCGTGTGTCATTGCAACAGCATCAAACATCTGTTTCATTGTTTGGTTTTTGTTCACGCCTTCAAGTATATCCCCATCACCTGCCTCAAACCCGTAACATAACCAGCTGAAGCCAGCCCTTTTCATCTTCTCTAATAAGAAAGGGGTAACTGTATCTACACGGGCATAAGCCCATACATTCAAGTTGTAATTTCTTTCTATGAGTAAATCACACACCTCATTTACGTGGGTAGGGTTTAGTACAAACAATTCATCACAGACCTTTAGATTTCTAACGTGGTGTCTCTCAGCAAGGTCTGTTATCTCGTTAACAACATCTTGAGGATTACGAAATGTGACACCTTTATATAGTGTGTGAATATTGCAATAATAGCAGTCAAACGGGCATCCGAAACTGGTATACACCACACCATAATTACCCCTGTCAGAACCATCCAGGCAATGCCAGTTATGGGCACGATATTTAGAGAAGTCCACCAAGTCCCAGTTAGGGGTTCGCTTACTCATATCAGGCATATAACCATAATGCTGACCTACCACACCTGCCCCATAAGGGAGCATTGGAAACAGTTTACGTATTATTCCTGCCTTTGGAGTAGATGAAGCTGATGGGTTTGCTCCCATAGCAACTAGAGTAACCGGCTTGAAACCTATCCTCTCGGCTGTCTCCGCTATAGATAAACCTTCTAATTCAGCATCCAGTATCTCATTATCTTCCCCAAAAGAAGCTATATAAGCACACCATATCGGAGGCTCTATTGCTGAAGTGGGCGATGCATTACGATTATTTGGGTTGACGACTATCATATATGATTTGACTCCCCTCATTCTCAAAACTAAACTCAACCTGTTTCAATTTCAAAGCCTGCCTGATACCTTCTTGATGCTGGGGTTCGGCAACAAAGACTATGAAGCCACCACCACCAGCCCCTAAGAGTTTACCACCTATTGCTCCCGCTTTCATAGCTGCATCATAAACCTTATCCGTGAAAAGAGTAGATACATCAGAAGCTAGTTCCTTCTTTAGTTGCCACGCTTCACTAAGAGACAAACCAAACTCATTGGGAGTTGTATAATCGCATAAAGCCATCTCCTTCAATTGATGAAGTGTATGCTGGTTCTCCTCTATTCGTGCCAATTGATGTTCTACTATCTTACCAGCCTTGCGATACTGACCTGTATCAAACAGCATAAGATAAGGTTCGAGCCAACTATAATCTAGCACATCATCTATTATTCCTGAAGCGAATATCCTCAATCTTCTGAACCCGCCTAATGCACATATATACTGGTCTTGGACTCCTATATTTCCGTCTAACTTATCCCTCTCCCATACGGTAGCTAGACCAGCTATTTCTTTATTGTCCTTATCAGCACAGGCTTTCAGTAATCCAACTGTAAACGCTGAACTGGTAGCCATACCACTTCTCATAGGTAGGTCGGAATGCGACCACATCTTACCATCATCCACTCCCACATAGCAATATTTGTTTATTGAGGTAGCCATAACTGCTCCCCCATGCTCGTTGAAATAGGCAGGATAATCACTTCCTCCCCCAAAAAAACTTAGTCTGAAAGGCGTTCTAGTAATAATCATGGGAATGAAACGCACATCCTATCGTTTTGAACCACCTCGGAAATCTGCTTGTTATATTCGGAATAGATACATCTACTGCAATCTCTCTCAGGAACTATTCCTTTTATCATCTGCCTGTGCCTGTCACTACCCCACCATTCCAATATCTCCTGGGGGTTAGGGAAGCATGAACCTAATCTGTATTTATCTTCCATCTTATGCTCAACACAGATATAAGCGTTCCCATCTGTCAACGTAGGGAGTAAGAGGGGGGCTGCCAGACAGGAGTTGTAATCATATTTGACATGGAATTCAGAGTTAAATTTATGGGTTATTGTGTAAACCTTGAAATCATCAGACTCTAATGAGTGACACATTTCAAACTGTTTGTGTATACTCTCTATATCCATTTCTAATGGACGAGAAC
>SDBT01018478.1_pt1 | contig 10956 bp, 11 predicted proteins | sample 2277101 | NCBI WGS metagenome assembly SDBT01 (sample SAMN10404973, study PRJNA504765) | marine sediment metagenome | isolation source: marine sediment core GS10_PC15, 103 cmbsf | place: Arctic Ocean: Southern Knipovich Ridge | collected 2010 | reverse complement strand
ACAACCCAAGATACCAAACTTACCGGCACCGTCGCTGGCATTAAGTTAAATGGAAAAATTGATTTCGCCAAAAAAACCTATCACCTACTGATGAAGGTCAACCCACACATCACCTCAAGCTTACCCATCATCGCCACCATTGCCGGCGGCCCCATCGCCGGTGCCGCAACCTTCCTCGCCAACAGACTTCTACAACCCGAACTCAAACGCGCTACCCAAAATCGCTTTTGGGTCACGGGCCCCTGGAAAAAACCGAAGGTTACGCCAGGGTAGGGTTTCTAGCCTGCTCTTGGCAAGACCAAAACCGCGTCAGTGATGGGGCCAAAGCCTGGGATGTTTAATTCGAATTGACCGATCCGGGCGTAGAGCTGGGTGGAAGAGCCGCCATCTAGGTTCAAAGCGTTCCGGCAGGCTAAGCCGCCATTTTTTTCAGAACTCCGTAGTAGCAAGGCTAATTGCTTGGTGCTCATGGGTGCGCGTTGGGTGGCGATTAAAATGATGTGGTTTTGCTGCGTTAAGCATACAGCTGTGCGTTCTGCGGCGCCGGGTTTGAGTTTGGGGATTTTGCCATTGATTAATAACCTGGGGCCGCCCTGGATGGCGAAATCTATTTGTCGTTGATGCCTAAATTGGCGTTGTGATTTAATAAATGGCTTGCTGTTTAGCATATAAAAAACGCCCCACCAAGAAGTGGCTTTCATACGTTGGCGTATTTGGCCGTTGCTGATCCGCAAACCGATGGGTTGCAATTGCGGTGTGAAAAATCCGCCGTTTACGCCTAAGAGAGCATGATGTAATAACACAAATTGGCGCACTGAGGTGACGCGTGATTGATGATCTTTAGCTAACGCTAATTGAAAACGATAGCGTTTTGGATCGATCTCAAATGCGTATATCTTGCCCCAAAAATTGATATTTTTGGGTGTCAGTACCGTGTATTTCAATCCTTTAGCTAAGGGCTTCCAATCAATGTTGGCCCAGCTATTTGTGCTTAAAAGGAATAAGCCTGCAAAGCACAGGCTCATCCAAATTAAGACTCTATTATTGCGTGCCGTATAAGCGATCACCGGCATCCCCTAAGCCAGGTAAGATGTAACCATTTTGATTTAATTCTCGGTCCAGGCTGGCAGTGTAAATTGGGATATCTGGGTGTGCATCCACAACTTGGCGAATACCTTCGGGGGCGGCAACTATGCAAATGAAAATAATATTTTTAATGCCTTCTTTTTTTAATTCATTCGCCGCATGCGTTACCGTTCCACCGGTTGCACACATCGGGTCGCAAATAAAGAAGGTGTTTTTGTTACTGCCTTTGGGAATTTTAAAATAATACGGTTGTGGCTCTAAAGTGGTTTCATCGCGGTACAAACCGATATGCCCAACACGTGCTGTGGGCAGCAGGGTGAGTAAGCCATCAACCATGCCAAGACCTGCGCGTAAAATGGGAATGATGACCGGATCATCTTCCACGAGCAGATTGGCGGGCATACTTTCCAGTGGTGTTTCCACGGTGTTTTGGCGAAGCTGTAGATGTTTAGTGCTTTCATAAGCGAGTAATAAGGTGATCTCTGAAACCAATTCACGAAAGGTTTTGCGCGTGGTGTTTTTATCACGTAATAAATTGAGTTTATGCTGAAGTAAGGGATGCTCAACGATTCTAAGTTGTTCGAAAGTTTCTGTATTCATGATTAGACCTTGTTCTTATATTATGCGGATTAAGTTTGCTGAGTGCTGATCCTAGCATACTCATTGCTGGGCTTGTAGTAACACGGCTTGTTGACTGATGGGTTAGTGGGTTAATCCATTTCTAACATATGGATTTAGTTGGTCGTTTTAGGTTCGCCTTAAGCTGTAAATGCAACATTTCCTTCAGGGCCTAGTTCATTAACTAATTGTGTTGCGCTAGGTCTTCTTTCGCTTGCATTCTCTCGAAACAGCCAACATTGACTGAGTATTTCGGTGATAGAAGTATTATGTGACCCTTTTGGGATGTTTGGCAGCTCAGGCCTAAGTATACCACTGGCAATATTACTCTCAATGGCATAAATTTGCATTGTACCCAGAAAGTAAGGGTTTTCCCCCATGATCATTTCCGCTACAGTTATTCCAAATGAATAAATATCACAGCTTTTAATTTCACGAGGAAAGGGTGGACTGTCCAGGTATTGCGGACAAGTGTACTCAGGCGAGACCACCACCTCTCCCCTATCTGGATTGTTAACCTGTTTAGCGGCGCCAAAATCGCAGAGTTTCGCGCTGAATTCATTATCAATATCAATTAGAGTATTCTCAGGTTTAACGTCCAAATGCGCTATGTCCAGCTTGTGAAGATGCTCTAGTCCTCTTGCCAAGGTGTATGCAACATTTTGCATGTTAGCCGCTGTTAACATTAATGGTTTCCCTGGGTTAAATGCATCACGTATCACATCACGTAAACATTTGGGTACGTATTCCATCACCGTGACGTAAGCAGGTAAGTACAATACGCCATAGAATTCAACAATATTTTCATGGCCGCTAATATGTCGGTGAACTGCAATTTCAAATTGAAGATCAGCTGCCCTGTCGGTATCGACAAACAAAGGGTGCTTGAGCGCAACTCGCTTTCTCTCGCTATCTCGCACTAGCCATCGAGTACTAACTTGGCCATATCCACCTTCAGCAATTTGCCTTCCTGGGCCTTCGAAATCACGAGGATAGAAAATGGTATTGTCTTGAACAGATTCATTGTGCAAGATTTTGTTTAGTTCCAAAAGGGCTAGATGTGTTACCCCTGAATAATGGGTTTTGGCCGCAAGCTCACGTAATTGGTAGATCACTCGCGTGGGGATCTTGTCATCATCATCAAGCTTGCGTAAGATCACTGAGTAATAGTAATTAATTTTTTGCATTGCCCAGGAGTCAGTTATGGGTAATGGCAGTCGACGAAATCGGCCTTTACGAGAATTGTAAAACTCAATAACAGCCTCTTTTAAAACGCGCTTTTTCATAATGGACCCTAAAATTAGATAATTATAGTCAAATCAATTCATATTTGACTTAAATATTACCATACCAAGCTTAAGGAAACCTTAAGAATCAACCCAGAAGAGCATGGTAAAGGCTGAAAACAAATTTAAGAGAGTATTGTTCTTCCTGTTGATTTTATGATTATACCCAGGGATAATGGCTTGGTTGTTCAGACACTTTCAGGGAGAAGAATTTATGAACGGAAAAATAATTGCCTGGGTTAGCATGATCGTAGCGGTGATTATGGGGTTGGTTGCTGTCACTATTCATATCGATTATTTGAATGATGTGGTTATGGTGATGAAGTTTTTTGAAACCGCCTTAGTGGTATTGGCCGTGGGTGCTTTGGTCAAATACTTATGTGGCAGTTGTCACTGATCTAAATTAGACGTTTTAGAAAAACCGATCTGTGCTTTGCATGGGTCGGTTTTTTTTATCCTGCTTTTCCTGATCGGTAAAACGGATCAGATGCTTTGTGGTTTGGGATCTAACACAGCTGTAGCGGAGTCAACTTGAGGTTGAGTCTTTTGAACTGTTGTTTGAGGGCAAGGTCGTCGGATCAACCACATCACGCCGAGCAGATCGACAATGCCGACCCACAAGCGGTTTCCCACGCCATATTTTGCTTGGCCACGCAAACGAGGGCGATGATTAACAGGTAACATGATAATATTACCACCGGCACGTTTCACCAGAGCGGGAATAAAGCGATGGACGTGATCAAAATGGGGTAGGCGTGTAAACACATCGCGCGCTATGCATTTTAAACTACAGCCTGTGTCGGGGCAGTCATCATTCAAAATGCGCCGGCGAACGCCATTGGCGATGCGCGATGAGAGTTTGCGTAACCAAGTATCTTGGCGGTTAGTACGCAAACCGTTAATTAAAATGGGTTTCCCTGATCGATGATTTTGCGCTAGCGCGTCAAACAGTTTTGGAATATCGGCCGGATCATTTTGGCCATCACCATCCAACATCAATAACCACTCATAGCGCGCAGCAAATGCCCCGGTGACGATAGCGGCGCTTTGCCCAAAGTTGCTATCGTGCTGCACGACGCGTAGTTGGGGAGTGCTGGCTTGCAAAGCGTTAAGGTTCGCCACGGTTTGATCGGTACTGCCATCATCAACGTAAATGATTTCATAAGCCGGGTGATCACCCATGGCTGTTTGAATCTCTCGTGTTAATGGCTCTACATTATCAGCTTCGTTATAAACAGCGATGAGGATAGAAATAGTATAGTTTTTCATGGGACGGATTATACCTGTTTAGTTAAGAGGATGACACTGTTGCCGAGTAGCGTATTTAGAAAGCTCGCACAGTGAATTTTAAGATGAGAAGTCGTCACTATCCAATTCTCACTAACGATAATTCTAACAATTTGCCCTTGGAATAATACACTCCAGAGAGTTTCGCTAAAGGTTGCCATTTTAGGTGCGCATGCTCCGCTGCAGCTTTCAATCTTTCCAGATGCTTATACGGTAGCAAATACAGTTGTGGCTTATCAGTTTTAAATTGATTGCCGGCAAGGGCAATGGGACGAAATTTTAATTTATCTGGACCTAACTCAAACTGTAAACTTGCTTCTGGATTTAAAGTGGTTATTAAGGGGTTTTGTTCACTGATAGCATGTGGCATTCGAGAATGAATGATTTCAGAGACCTGATGACTGAGCCAGAGTGCTTTGAGCTGTGGCACCCTGAACTGTAAGGTGGGCGCAAGTAATAAGAAACTTGCCAGGGACATGAGTAGTACACTGCGCATAGGTTTGTGGGCTTTATATTGCAAAATGATGCCGGTCAAAATCATTAATGCACTGCTGATGAGTGTGTGCGCGATGCAAACTTCACGGGTAAGATAATAGGGCACTAAAACCATTAACCAAATTAATCCAAACGAGACTACCGCCCACACGATGGTCATAAATGACATTAAAAAACGACCCCAACGTGGGCTAGATGCCGTATCGAAATGTTCAATCGCATGGGCAATTAACATAACGATGGCGGGATAAACAGGTAATAGCATTTGCGGCAGTTTAATAGGGGTTAAAGCGAATAGGATCCAGCTTGGAACTATCCACGCAATGCAAAACCGTATCGCCGGTTGGCTGCGTTGTTGCCATGCATGGATGGCGCCATGCCAAAAAAACAAGACTCCAGGCCACAAAGTAAGCGGCAATAAAATAAAATAAAAACCCGGTGGAATACTGTGAGTAAATTTAGGAAAAAAGTCTCGGGCATGGAAACTAAGGTTGAATGCATGCATCCAGACAGCAATAATCGCAAAAAGAAATAATAAGCCAAACGGTAATTTGATTATCTTCAAACAATGCCAGGAACGGTCCCAGCTGCATAAAAATGCAATTGTGGCGAATGCAAAAATGGGTGCAACAGGACTTATGAAGATCCCTGCGGCCATAGCGCCCCAGAATGTCAGCAACCAGGGCAAGTTATTTTGATCAGCGCTTGGCGGTTGATATAGCCGCCACAATGCACCCTGCATTAATACGATAATGCCTAGCAACATGGCAGCTGTCGTTGCCAGATGCGCCTCGACAATTAATAAAATACTACTGGCTAAGAGTAATGCCGAGATTGTGGCAGTGCGCAGCGTAAAATATTTTTTGGCAAATGCAAACGTTAATAATACCGCAAGTAATGCGCCTAACAATGACGGTAAACGATAAGGCCAAGGCGCGTTCAAATGATTCGGTGATAACCATTTGACAGCGCTAGCTTGCAACCAATGAACGCCAGGTTGTTTGTTATTTTGTGTTTTGTCTTGTATTTTGGTTTGCCAAGGACTTTGCCTCTCGGCCATTTGCTTTGAGGCTTGTGCGAATACCGCAGAATCATGATCGATGAGCGGAATGCGAGTGATCCCGGGCGCAAATACCAGCAAACTGAAAAGAATGACAATTAATAAAGAGCGGGTTTGTTTCATTGCCTTTTTTCTTCTTGCTTGCGCTGTTGCCAATACGCATTGATTTGCTCTGCCGTCATGTGTTGGCGTTGTTCTGGCGATGGCATACGTTGCTGATGCTTGCTTAACACGACACGGATAATATCGTCAAAAGTAAATAGGTTTTGCTCGGCAGCCAGTTGGCAATAAAATAAAATGTGATAGAGCATATCGCCTAATTCATTGCAGATTGCATCGGGCTGTTCAGATTCAATAGCCTCAATAAGCTCTTGGCATTCATCCAAGGTTTGCGGTGCTAGAGATTGCCATGTTTGTTCACGTGTCCAAGCACAACCGGTTTGTGCATCGCGTAACTCCGTTAATAATTGTTGCAAGTGTTGTAAGGAATTAGACTTCATGAATTGCCTCGTTTAACGTCAATAACATTACTCAATTGCTGTAGCCTATCTAATACTCGGCTTAAATGATTAATATCATCCAATTGAATTGCTACGCTTATGTAACAAGTATTTTCATCGCGATCCGTTTCAACAGTCAAGGCAAGTATGTCAGTGTGATCCTGCTTTAGCACTGAACTGATATCGTGTAATAAGCCACTACGGTCGTACGCCTGGATCATCAAATCAATCCGCATAGCCTCGGTTTGCTTCGAGCCCCAGCTTACAGATAATAATCGCTTTTGCTGTTTCTCTTGGGAGTGCAAAATGTTGGGGCAATCTTTACGATGGATAGTCACGCCGCGCGTTATGGTGATGTAGCCAATGATGTCATCACCCGGTAGGGGATTGCAGCATTTTGCGGTTTGAGTCAGTAAGTTACCCACACCGTGCACCATGATTTGATCATCGCGTACACGCGTTGTTTTCACAGGTTTGTGTTTAACAGGGGTTAGCGGTTTCGTGTGTTGTAATAATTTAGCGAGGATTTGAGTATGGCGTAAATCACCACGGCCAAGCGCGGCCAACATGTCGTTAGGTTTTTTATAATTAAGTTGCTTTGCTATTTTATCAAGTTTGAACTCTTTTACATTTAGTTTGCGTACTTCACGATCAAACATCGCCTGTCCGGTTTCAACATTTTTATCATAATGTTGTTGCTTAAACCATTGCATGATTTTGGCTTTGGCGCGTGAAGACGTGACATAGCCTAAATGTGGATTCAACCAATCTCGGCTGGGTTTGCCATTTTTTGCCGTGAGAATTTCAATTTTGTCACCTGTATTTAAGGTATGGGTTAACGGTACGATGTGATCGTTAACTTTAGCGCCACGACAGCGGTTGCCGACTTCACTATGAATGCTGTAGGCAAAATCCAGCGGTGTTGAATTGCGTTGTAAGTCGATAACATCGCCGTTGGGTGTAAACACATAAATGCGTGCTTCCAAAAATTGTGTGGTGTGATCTTCCAGGGCATCTGCGCCATGACGAGTGACTTCTTTTTGCCAAGCTAAGACGTCGCGCAGCCATTGAATTTTTTGTTCATGGCTAGCCATACTGCCGGTTACACCTTCTTTATATCGCCAGTGAGCAGCAACGCCCAGTTCGGCTTCTTCATGCATTTGAAACGTTCGGATCTGCACTTCAAACACACGCCCTTCAGGGCTGGTGACGGCAGTATGTAAAGAACGATAACCGTTGGGCTTAGGATCAGCTATATAGTCATCAAATTCTTCAGGGATCCGGTCCCATTCTGCGTGTACTACGCTGAGAACTTTATAGCAATCTTCGATTGTTGGAACTAATACCCGCACTGCAATCGCATCGTAAATTTGGCTTAAGTCGACATTCTTACGCTGCATTTTTTTATCAATACTGTGAATGTGTTTCGCGCGCCCATCAACTTGTGATTCACTGATCCCGAGTTGTTTTACTTTATCACGTAGCGTGGTGGTGGTCTCATCAACAAAACGTTCACGCTCCAAGCGCTTGCCACTTAGGCCGGAGGCAATTTCTTTATATTTTTCTGGCTGTAAATAACGAAACGCTAAATCTTCCATTTCCCATTTGATTTGGCCCACACCTAAGCGGTTGGCCAGCGGTGCATAGATCTGCATGACTTCACTAGCAATGTGTTGCTTGAAGCTTTCTGGCATACGTTTAGCTGAGCGTAGCACGTATAAACGCTCGGCCAATTTAATCAACACGACTTGCACGTCATCAACCATCGCTAATAACATTTTGCGAACGTTATCCATTTGGCTGCGATGATGACTGACACCGAGTTTACGGACCATGTCGATTGAGCCCATGCGCTCTACGCCTTCGACTAACTTGGCGGTTTTGTCGCCTAATTGTTCGCGTATGTCTTCAATATCTAATTCGGCAAATTGCACGCTGTCATATAAGATGGCGGCGGCTAAAGCTTCTTGTGAAACATCTAAGTCCGCTAAGATCTCTGCAATCGCTAAACCTTGTTGTAAACAGGAAAAACCCGATTCAGTCGCTTGGTCTTGGCCGGTTAATTGACTCAGTAAACACGCATTATGAATTTGATGATTATCCACATAATGCGGTTTCAGCGCTAAGTGTTCCAGCCAAGCATTTAAATCAATGCTGCCGTCATCAAGAATATGTGTTTGCTCTTTAATTCTAACCATGAGTTATTCCTTCTAACGCTCAAATACGGCGATGGCTTCAACGTGGCGCGTATGGGCAAACATGTCTATCACTCCAGCCTGTGTTAAGCGATAACCGTGTTGCGTTAACTCGCCTGCATCCCGCGCAAGTGTGGCGGGATTGCAAGAAATATAAATGATCATCTTGGCATTAAAGCCCGCCAATTGTTTGCAAATTTCCAACGCGCCACTGCGCGGGGGATCTAATAGTAGTATAGCAAATTGGCGTTTTGCCCAGGTAAATTGCGCTAATTCACGGGTTAAATCGGCGGCGTGAAATCCAGTATTATTGATGTTATTTAGCTTGGCATTTAACTTCGCGCGTTCAACCATTTGTGTGTCGCCTTCAACACCGACCACGTGACGAAACTGTGTTGCTAGCGGTAAGGTAAAATTGCCTAAGCCGCAAAATAAATCTAAGGCGTCTTCATTGGGATGTTGGCCAACTAACTCTAATACTCTTGCAACCAATTGCTGATTAATCGCTGGATTCACTTGCGTAAAATCAGCTGGATGAAATTGATAGCGTAGTGCAGGCGTCGTTAAATGATATTCTAGCAACAGATCACCATCATCTGGCCAGAGTTTTTGAATTGAGTCGTAGCCTTTAGCTTGTAGATAGATAATAAACTGATGTTGCTGGGCAAACTGTTGAATGCACTCGATGTCGTTAGGTGTTAATGCTTCAAGATGTCTAATGATTAACGCCGGTCCTTGATCAGCAACGGCTACTTCAATTTGCGGTATAGCCTCGGTAATACTTAACTGCTCGATTAAGTTTGCAATCAGCGGTAGCGCTTGCCCCACGCTGGGATGCAATACCGCACAACTGTCAATGTCAGCCAAATAACGCGGATTGTCTTTCTCTCTAAAACCAATCAGTAATTTTTGTTTCTTACGAACATAACGTACACCAAGCCGAGCTTTGTGGCGATAGCCGGTTAATGGACTGCGTAGCGGTGGCAAAACTTTTTCAGGTTCTAACTGGCTAAAGTGTTGCAGCTGTTCCAACAACACCGTTTGCTTTAATGCAATTTGTTGGTCCGATGACATGTGTTGCAGACTGCAACCACCACAGAGCTCAGCATGAGGGCAGGGTGGTGTTACCCGCTCGGGCGCAGTATTTTGTATGGCAACTACTTTGCCCTCATTAAACTTACCGCGCTTTCGCGTTACCACATAGTCAACCGTCTCACCCGGCAAGCCACCATTGATGAAAACGGTTTTACCATCAGCCACGACAATACCCCGACCTTCATGGCTGAGACGTTCAATTTGTGCTGTAAATATTGGCTTAGTCGACTGCATTTGAGTACATCAGTTAAAGAAGCTAATTATACTATAATTTGCATTTAAAATCTTGCTTCTAGGTCAAGCAAATACTGCTTTCGCTCGATATTTAAGCCTTCACTGGCACCACTAAATCCACCTATTCCATTCGCGGCGACGACTCGGTGGCAAGGCACAATTACGGGCACCGGATTAGCTCGGCAGGCTGCACCGATAGCACGTGGGCTGCTATCTAATTGCTTGGCTAATTCGCCGTAAGTTTTTGTTTGCCCATATGGGATCCCCAGTAAGGCTTGGCGAAAGCGATTTTGAAACTCTGTTGGGGCAGGAGATAGCTGATGATTAAATTGCTTTAAGCTGCCACTGAGATAGGCTGTTAAGTCTTGTAGGATTTGTTTAGCAAATTCCGTCTGAGGTGCTTGGCTTGGTGTTCGAGGATCGCAAAATTCAATAGTGCTGATAGCTTCAGTATTCAGTTTGATTTCTAAGACGCCCAGTAATTGGCTCGATAAGTGGAATCGTTCTGTATAGCGTTTCATTTGCCTGTTGAAGTTTTGTTACGGCTACGCCAGATGATAAAGTAAAGGATCCCATTAAACACCAACATCACCACCCCTAACAAAATCTGGTGCAAACGCGTCATATCGCTGATATAAGTCATATTATATATCCAACGAGACAGCGCATGGGTTTGATAACCTAACTGCGTTGCTTGGTAAGCCAGCCAGTGCTCCCAAGGCGTTAGCGGGCAGCCCAATCCCAGCAACTCATAGCTACTAGCCCACAGCACCGCTGGCAGATGCAGCCAAACCACCCAATGCCATCGCAGGGCAACAAGCCCACCCAAGATAACAAATAGTATAAATGCAAAATGAATTATCAGAATCAGATCTAGCAGCCAAACATAGTGCATGGGGTTAACCTTGCCTTAAATTAAGATTGTATGACCATAGCAAGTTTTTAAGTGTGAAATCAACAGGGATGGAAAAGCCGGTCTACCCCATCCCTGTTGAGTTTTTGTGTGGTTATTCTTGAGGTTTTTTGTCTTCTTTGGTATCTGGCGCAGCTTCAGCTTTGGGCTGTGCGCTTGTTTCGGCTTTTACCTCAGGTTTTGCTTT
>SDBT01018477.1_pt1 | contig 10957 bp, 14 predicted proteins | sample 2277101 | NCBI WGS metagenome assembly SDBT01 (sample SAMN10404973, study PRJNA504765) | marine sediment metagenome | isolation source: marine sediment core GS10_PC15, 103 cmbsf | place: Arctic Ocean: Southern Knipovich Ridge | collected 2010 | reverse complement strand
ACGAACTGATCGGCGGGCCGTATATCAAGCACTATATCCGCATTCATATCAAAATTGATATAAGGTGCAGCGTATTTCATCATAAATTTATTATGAATGTTGTACCCGAATGCGTTAGCTACTTGATCGCCTTTCTGCGTTCTCCAATGTACGTTGATTTTGTCCATGCTATCCTTTTATTGCAGCATCAGCTTTGGCCCGTGCTTCTTCTGCGAATGCTTTTTGTTTTTTAGCACCTTTAGCGAGCTTTGCAGCTTCTTTTTTATCCTTTTTTGTACCTGTTGACTTCACTTCTTCCGCGGCTTTGTCAGCTCTCTCCTGAAGCTCGTCTGCCAACTTCTCGGCTCCTTCTGCTTGAGAAACTAACCCTTCAGCAGTTTTTGGATGTTCTTCCTTTTCCTCTTCTTTCTGTGGAGCCGGAGCGCTTTTATTCACAACTCTTGACTTTTCTTCAAGCCTCGTGTTGCAATTGAAGCAAGATCTTAGAGTTCCTGCCGGCGCTTCTGTTTTAAATCCGCACTTTGGACATATGTATACACTTTTTCCAACCATGACATCCTCCTTTGTTTTGTGTTTGAACGGTGACTGAACTATCTTTTTGTTTTCAACTATTCCTAGACCCTTCCATTCGTGATCGTCTTTAAACGTAGGGGTGTAGTGCATTGCCCGTTTCCATGTTTTTTCCAACGATATATCTTCACCATCGGGATCTTTCAGTCTTTGATTAAAACCATAATATCCTATGTTCTGGCATCTGCTTTGACACGGTATCATTTGTTTAAGATTGTTTGCTGCCCGGAAAACGTTCATAAATCCGGCTTGCATCGGATTCATATCTGATTGCATACATTTATCATAAAATGCTTTATTATTTTTTATAGCAAGTTCATCAAAATTGTTATGGATGTATGCTCTCATAGAAGAAAAGTATTTATCGTTAATATGAGGTTTGATCTTTTCGTAATCTGCCTTACAATACAAAACACCCCAGGGGAGATACCAATCAATAAAGGTAACATCCTCATCATTGCCAAATACTGATACTTTTTCGTTTGATATCCCGGCTATCGTGAAGGTATTCTCATCTCTAAGCTTAACTGCGAGATCAAGAAACTCTAAGAAATCTTTAGAGATAAGAATATCGTCCTCAAGAATAAGGACTTCTTCGTATCCGGATTCAAACAATCCTTTCATTGCTGAGAGGATATGTCGCGTCAGTCCGTATCTCTCTGGTCTTCGTATGACACCCATAAGATTATAAGTTGAAAAGTCCGTCTTGAGATTATGCTTGTGATGATCCAAATAGACATACCAATCATGCGCCTCTATGTTTCTGGCCGCAGAAATATAATCCATGCTTTTTTTAAGCATTTCTGGTCTGTCGTATCCTATTGAGCATATAGCGCGTTTTCTCATGGTATCCTTATCCCGGCACTACTGTATTATGGTAAGTAGGGTTTCCGAGAATCTTTTTACCTTCAATCTGAACAATGGATCCTATGGTTTGTATTTTCTTCCAGGGTTTCTTCTTTGGTGTAGCTTCCAGAAAGAAATCTACGGCCTTGTTTACTTCTAGGTGTGTCTCACTATGATAATCATGCACGAATAGCTTTTCACATACAGAAGAGCATATCAGCATATCAAACAAGGTAGGCATCACGTCGTGATCGCCGTCAATGAAGCAGAAATCATATTCGCGCTGCATTATGAAAGAGGCAATCTCGCGGCTTAATGCCTTCATATGTATTATATTCCTATCAAATCCTTCCTCATAAATTGCTTTATAAAAGACTTCTCCCGGGAACGGCTTAGAACGATCTATATAGAACCACGGATCTACACAAATCAGCTTAAAATCGTCCTTAAACTTGGCCCTCAGGCCCCTGGCTATGGCTAAAGATGACTTGCCATACAATGAGCCTATCTCTAAGATACAGGGCATTTTGGCGCTTCTAGCGGCCTCATTTAGGGCTTTTTCCTCAACATCTGACAACCAGCCCGGTACATTCATTTTGTCTTCCTCGCTATCTGCTTATCACATGGGAACATACATTCTTTTCCACATGGTCCGTTTTCTTTTGCCGGCACGAAAGTCTCTATGTTCTCAGTAGGCTCGTATCTCAATATGTCTGAATAGCACCTGACTACAGAACCATCCGGCATGACAACAAAATACTTATCTGTCCCGGCTGGGCATATCTCATGCCGTTCTGGTACCCATGCGTCAGAAATGTCTTTTATGATATTCACACATGGACTTAAAGCTGCAAATTCAATAGCCGCGTCCCATACCTCCCGATGATCTTTCCAATCGAAACCTTGCTTTAGCATGGGATGTATATTGACGCCTATGTTTTGAAATACGAAATCCCGGACTTTCTCTCTCAATATATCGAGGTTATCCGGCGTCAACACAATCGTGATTCTTACCGGTATGCCTTTAGCCCTTAGAGTTTTTATGTTGTTTAAGAAAATATCGTCGTTATGGAAATGGTAAGAGGCGGTCCAGTCCTTACAGTTATGTCCAGGCAGCTCATTTATTACGTCTGTCAGCAACGTATTGCTTGTCATCGCCCATTCTGAATCAAAAGGAAGTCCGTTCAATACTTCCGGTAATCCTTTGTACATCGTAGGCTCTCCACCAGTCATTTCCAAGACGAAAGGATCAAACTTCGCAAGATGTTTAATCCATTGTTCCGGGGTTAACTCTTTTTTTATGGCAAGATCCTTTCCGAAGGCATTTAATATGTAGTCATCACCATCGCATTTTTGCAACCTATAATCGCAATACGCACATTGTAGATTACATCTCCAGGTAGGCATAAATATAATTTTTTTCATGTTCGCGCTCCCCCGTTAACCCCAAAGGGATGAGGGCTTTAGAAAGCCCTCATCCCAAGAACACACAAGGATCAGGCCCCTGTGACAAGCCGAACAAACGCATCTGCGCGAGCTATCGCCCAGCCTATACGTTTCATCATCCTATACCGGACGGTTCCCGTAGCAAAGTTCGTGTAAGGATCCACGTCCAAGGACATCGAATTGAACCGATCTCCTATATAGAACTGTTTCCAGTTACCCAGCACCGCGAATGCCGTACTCGCCGCCGATGTTCCGGGCCCCTTTATGCTCTGAATGATCGGGATTTCCCACAATGTTCCTTTCCCTGCATCATTCACCGCGCCGGCCATGCCAGGACGCTGATAGATAAGATTCTCAGCCGTATCTTTCAGAGTTCTCACATAGTGCTGCACAAGTCTGTTGTAAACAAACTTCGCCACGTTCGCATCAGCTTCTGCAAGCTTGGAGATCATAAGAGAGAAATCATCCGCGGAAATGTTACTGAATGAATCCCCACTCATTACGACACTGGATGTCACGGCCGCTGTCAGAACACCTGACACCGGGCTACCAGTCCCGTTCAGCGCCTGGTTATCAATTTCCTGCGCCATGGCGTAGGAAAACTGATCGGTAAGCATCGAAGGAATATCTATAAGACTGTCCTGTAGAAGTTCCATTGATACTCCACCGGTTAACCCGGCCAACTTTACAGCGGTTAAAGAGATCTGCCCGAACGTCGGGTTTGACGCTGTAATAGAGCCATTCTCGTCTATAACGGCTACTGTGGCTCTTGTAGCTTCTGACGGGAACTGATGCACATTACTTGACATCGGCCATACAGTGGCGTTCTGCAGGATAAAACTGATGTCTTTTACAAGCTGGATGAAATCAGCCTGCAATATCGTCGGCACAGTATAACCACCGAGGTTACTTGTACCCTCCACAAGATCACTCGCTTTGATATGCGGGTTATCCTGCATGAACTTCTGGTTCAACCCTTTGGTGAACTCCTGCAGCTCCATAGCCATGGCCGGGTTCGTGCCATTCGCTAGGAGGGCCTTATTGGCAAGGATCATGAACTTACAGAAGTCATCAAGACCTTCTTCGGTTCCGATATGCTCAAAGTGCGCGCCGCCCTTTTTCAGACGTTCCACATTGGCCGCGATACCGAGAGAGCTTCCGTGTCCTTTACGGCCCATAGAAGCCATCTTATGACCGTGGAAATACTTATCCGTGCGGATATAAGCAGCACCGCCACTTTTATACGCCGGCGCAGCTTCAAGGGCATCCACCCTCTTAGCTACATCGTCAACGGATTTGGCTACTTCGTCTTTGACTTCTTTCATGCCAGAGGACACCGCGTCCTTGACATCTTTTAGAACATCGGGCTTTGCTTCCTTACCTTCTTCTACACAAGCTTCTCCGCATTCCGGGCAAAATTTGCCTTTAAACTCTGCGTCGAACTCGTGACCACATTTGCATTTCTTCATTGGTCTTTCTCCTATTCATCCCGGTAGTTAATTCTACAGGGCCGATTTTATCGCCTGAGTCACAGCAACAGCCAATTGATCTTTTGTCGGCCCCCCGCTTGAGCGCTTTACAGGCCCCGGGAGTTCCAAAAGTTCTTTGCTGTAATGTGGGTTCATGGCTTTTTCTATTTTCTTTGTGATTTCATTCAACCTAGCATCTATAAGCTTTTCGACGTCTTCACGAGTCATGTATTCCTTCTCGTCTTTCTTTTCTTTCTCCGCGGGCTTCTTTTCTGGCTTTTCCGCACCTGGAGAATTAGCTGCCGGATTCGCGTTGGCCTCTTCTTTTGTATGCCTGACGTCTGATTCTTCTTCTTTCCGCGAAGCCGCGATCTTCATATAATTTTCGACTTGTGACTTTTCCACGTCATTGATTACGCCTTTTTCCTTTGCTTCCTCAAGACCTTTTGAGTTCTGCACAACAGCGTCCGGATTAGAAGGAACAGTTACCAGTGAAAACTCCAAAAGTTCTGACTTGCTGTATGTTCTTATGAAAGCACCCTTTTTATCTTTTGTGTCCGACCATTCTGTCGGGATGAATCCGATAGATCCGGCGCGCATAAATCCGCCTTTATACAGCTTGCGGTATATGTCGGCCATAGGATTATCCCCTTCCGGCGGGAATATGACCTTAAATACGAGTTTTCCTTCTCTTTTTGTCGCTACGCCTTTTCCTATAGCCGGGTCCCGGTAATTGTGTCCGGCCAGGATAACTGGATTCCGTTTAAAGTTCTTGAGGTCTATTCCACTAGGTACGACTATATCGCCATCCCGGTCTACGGTTTCCGTGGACCCGACCAATTCTATCTCGTTGTCGCTCAAAACTTTGACTTCACTATCAGCAAAACTGTACCCTCTTAACTCTCTACCGTCATCCAATTTTCTTAAAAACATACTTATCCTCCTGGGTTATTTTTTATACTCTTTTTTTCTCATAATTAATCTAGTGTTTCATCAAAGATACTGGTTCTTATTGACTGGTAAGCATCAACATAACAAGATCCCTTTTCTAAATTTTCTGGACTTAAATCTCTTTCTTTTCTCCAGTATCTGATGCACTTGTCGAGATGTTCTTTTATTTCTCGTTTTGTTTTTAGCATATGATCCTTCTATGATTCAATTACCGGGATGATTGTGCATCTACAGTTTATAGTCTCCGCCGCTGATCCACCTACGCCCGGCGTTATCACTCCATTGGCAAAGCTTGCCGTTATAGGGATAATATTACCGTTCATGGCCATATGTGAAGATCTCACTCTTTCGTCCCCGGCCGTGACCCATTGTTTATTCCTTACGCCGGCTTTATCGTAATAACTCATACTGGACGCGTTCATTGCTGCCGTTGTCTCTGTCCTTGCAATTATCTTGGCCCTGTTACCGGCTATATTGTAGACATCTCTAACGCGGTCTGATATTTGCTGAACAGTCTCTCCGGCTACTATCCCCGCGTTAAGGGTTACATTAAGCTGATCCCGGACCGTATCGTTTATCCGGGTAATCAATTGTGCGCGTTCCGTAGTTATGGAGCTTAGAAGGGTCTGTAAGACCACATCATTCAGAGCAATATTGGTAAGCGTTCCTGCTATGGTTGCCCCGGCTTTTACCCCTTCCGAAATATAAGGCGCTGAAATCTTTATCAGTTTTTTATCTTCTTCAGCCCAGTTTATCTTTGTCACGGCCTTATCAATGCTTTTCTCATTTATCTCCGCGAGGACTATCTTTCTCTGTTCAAAGAAGTATTTGCTTATGGCCGGCGTGAATCCTTTCTCGATGTTATGGTGATGGACCATAAATAGACGTTCTGCTTTGGCAGGATCTATCCCCTTCACAATCTTCTTGGCCCCCTTAGCATCACCCTCCGGTACCACCGGGACCGACCCGGCCGGGACTTGGCTGAAACCGACCCACCAGTCGTTGCCCCAGGCTTGTTCTTCCATACCAAGCTGCAATTTTCTATTGATATCATTGATAGGATGACCCATTTCTTGCAATAGCTTGCCTGTCGTGACTTTATCCGCAAAATCTTCTTTAAATGCCGGAACATTGGAGAAATCAAACCGCATTATGATTTTATCGTCTATCTGCTTTATGAGGTCAGAATTTAAAGAATATTCTATCTTCCGGAGGATAGGAGCAAGCGTATATACCCAGAATATCTTCATCTGTCCTATAAATGTGGCGTAATTGAGATCGTCTGTTATGTTAAACAGGGCCTTGGGCGTTCTATAGGTACCCAGTATCTCTTCCCGGGAGAACTTTGTCTGTTTGTCGAAGAGCATGTCTTTATGGCTTGGGGCCACTGACCTCAATTTTAAACCCTGCTCAAGAACAACAAACTTAAACGCATTCTTGATGCCTTGATATTTCTTACGAAACCAATCTTCAATCCTCGTTCTCTGTTTTTCACTTAGCTGCTTTTCTGTCTCAACAGCTACAGACGGCGTTGTGTCATTATCGAAGAACTTCTTGTTGTAGTTTCTCGCTGCATTGTCGGATTCTATAATAACTTTGAGAGGTACATTCGGGCTTAGTCCGCGGTTCACATCAAGGTTATTGAAATCACGAGAATAGATAACCTCGTCATTTTTGTATTCTCTATTCTTGTATATCCATCCCGTCCTCATGCCAGTAGTGCTATCTTTCACCTCTTTGAATCTTGCCGGATTATCAATAAGAAGCTCTGCTGGTGCTTGGCTGGATCCGGCGACCTGACCCTGGCTCTTTATCTTGATTGTTATGGATTCACCGTTCAAAGCGATAAACCCCGCGAAATACTGAATGTATTCCTTGATATTCATTATCGGGTTAGGCTTTGTAAACAATCTCTGAATGTGCTTATCGAGCTTATCAAAAGGTATGGCCTCTCCGTCGGGATCGCTCTTCTCGTAGAACTTAATCTCTGTCTGGGGGACATTATCGGTTATGGCCTTGACAGCTTTGTAGACAGAGGGATTCTGTGAGTATGGATTCGGAACCGTTGTCTGATTAATACCAAATAACTCTAAAGCTACTGGATTACCCAACTCAAACTCTTGGCTGAATGATGATTTCTTGACAGCAGAAGAAACAGCTTTCGTGGTTGCTTCTTTGATCGCCGGCTCGACATATTTCTGAACTAGTCTGTTTATGATCCCCATACCAAATCTCCATCTGCATAATTTTGCCCGGCGCCGTATCTGAGCGCGGCCATGGCATCGTCTTTAAATTTTACAGGTTCTTCCATCTCGTTCCCGTCTTTGTCTTGTTTCCATTTCCATGATTGTGCTTCGTTTATAGTGTTAACGCTTCTTTTGGTAAAGTGTATTTGCTTTCTCTTTAATACGTCTATCGAATGCCTTATGCTGTGCTTCCCTTTCTTGGCCGGATTTATAAAATATCCGGCTGATCCGATTTCTTCTATCCTATCCGGTTCCGCAGAATCCGCTATGATCTCAGTGTCATCATCTACTCCGAGTTCTTTGAACAACTCTATCAGATCCGTATTCGTTAACTTGGTCTGATGTATGATCTCGTCTATGTAGATGTCTTTCTCACCCTTGAATCCAATATGTAAAAGAGCCGATGGATGTGTATGCCCGAAATCAAGACCGTATCTGTATTCCTCGCAGTCATCCGGCATTTCGTCGCATGTGTCCCAATTGCTCAATATCAAGCCGGATAGTGTACCCCATTCTCCCAAGGCGTAGACCCGATGATAATTCGCGTCTTCATCTATCAGGTTTTCCAATACTGCTACATATTCTTTATCAAGGAACCGATTGTCTTTGTGCGTACTATGATGTATCGTTGTATCTTTTTGATCGCCTGTGAAGAATCTTTTAAATACCCAAGTGAGCTTGCTTACTGGGTTGAACGTCAGGCATATCTGCTTGTATGATCCTGTTTTCCCGCGGAGCCGAAGATCTGCCTGCTTGAAATCCTGCAGCAAGAACTCGTCTGCTTCTTCAAGCCATATCCCGGTAATACCCTCAATTGATTTAAGCTTTGATTCATCATCTAAACCGCCACATATAATTGTCCCGAAGACTTGACCATCACGGACGAACACGAAGGACATTTCGGTTCTGTTGATATGACAAATGTCTTGCAATCCCCAATCTTCAATATATTTTTTTGTGAGTTCAAAGACGGACTTCCTGGCTGCCGGCTGTGTTTTTCTGAGGAACAGGAATTTATGCTTGACACCACAACCTGATCCTTTAAGGATACGATACAAGTGCTTTTGAACGATAAAATGCGATTTCCCTGAACCTGCACCACCATACAGAACTTCATACCGTTTGTAATCTTTGTATAATGGAATAAATGCTTCATTTGTCTTTCTTGGTATGTGGGATAGATCAAGGCTTAACATCCTTGAGTTCCCTGCTTTCTCCCACTATCAATGTTAACCCCTCGGCATGTATTTCTTTCTTGTCGCGCCAAGCGCCGGGCTGTCTATTCTTTAGCCAAAAGATACACGCGACCGTATCCGGATGGACATACTTGACTGTTTCCTTCAACTTGATACGCTTGCCCTGCCGTCCTGGCTCATATACGGTTTCTGTGATCTCATATCCGAGCGCTCTTTTATACAAACTCTTAACCACCTCGGCATCGGAAATATCCTTTCCCTTTTTTACGGCGGTTAAAAACTCACGCTTCTTCATGTAGTTCTTGAGCGTGGCAATACTCACATTAAAGAAATCCGCGATATCATCATTGGTAGCGCCTAAATACGCGAGCTTGGTTACTTGTTCTCTGTTTATGGATTTGTATTTAGAAGGGCGACCGCCCTTACTCTTTGGGGCTTTCTTTTTGGTATTGGCAGGGGTTAGTTTATACGGTTTTTTTCGCATCCGACATCTCAATCTCTCCGCAACATTGGCTGATTTCCAAAATACAAAAAAAAGGACGTATCCCGCAACGACCACTTAATTCGATCATTACGAAATACGTCCCTTGAGGCATACTCTTTAGAACGTAAATATGTCAATTAACCATGCAGTATTAGGGGCATACCCATTAACTGCTCGATACGTTAAGTATAATCTCCCGACGTGAAAAAAGCAAATTATACTTATTTCCCATTCTTTTCTTTCTTGTCGCTATACCACAAAGATCCTTGGTATTTTACTACTTCTACTTTACCATTCTTGACTATAATCTCTGCCTTCTTGCCCCAATGAAGACTCATTTGATTTTGAGCTTTTACAAATTTCTCAATAGCTGAGGCCATTTGAACCTACCTATCAATGTGAAGTTTTTATTTACCTTCTTCAAGAGATTTTTTCAAACCCGCACTATCTGTCTATCCTTTTTCTCAAGATACCACTCCACGCATTTCTCGCAGTTACAGCCTACTTTTTTAATCGCGTCTCTTACCTTCTCTCTGCCATATTTCTTTTCAAGTTTCGTTCGCCCCATATTCCACGCCTTTCTTAAATCTATACACACCATAAAATTCCTCATTTTTCTTTTACTTGTCTTTCCATTCCTCACCGTCTCTTAAATCTCTATTAACATCATCGATCATTTTAGATTGTTTATCGATCAGAGCTTCTTCTTTTCGGGCAATTCTCAGATTCTCTATCTGCATACAAAAAATGTTTCTCAAAAGACATTCTTGATCCATTTCGGCTACGTCCCCCGTGCATCTAAAATGCTTATTTGGTAAAGCCTTGAAACTAAGACATAATACAGTAAGACCTTCTTTGCACTTCATCTTCTGTATTCCTCTTTATCTTTTTCAGTCAATCGGAACAAGTCTTTCCATTCGTATTCCCAGATGCCATCAATTTTACGATCTTTGTTGTGATCGGTAAAGATAACGCTGTTTTTATATATATCGATATGCCCCCTGTTTAATTCAACTGTAAATATTATGCCCTTTTCAATCATATTTTTCTTTTTTGAAAAAGCTTTTGCGATCGCGTTAAAATTGTCCCGGATAAGATCCTCAATTATCAAATCATTCGCACAAAATTCATATAATGGATCTGTTTTTTCGCCAGTCATCAATTCTACAATTTCAGCCAGTCCTTCAAACCCTGCATTTATTACGCTTGCTGGAATCGTAACCATATTGCACCTCCTTTTCCTTTTTCTTTTTTCTATTCCCTCGCTTCTTTCGTATCCAGATACCACACACCCACCGCCAGGGCCGCCCATATATCTTTTTTTACTCCGTATAGCTTCCCAGGGCTTTTCTTCGTCCCCGGGGCGCCGAACCTGTCGATCAGCACTTGGCGAATATTCGAATCTTTTGCGCGCAGGCTATTGCAAAACCACAATTTTATATCCTTTCGATATACCCGAACTATCCGGCCAGCGGTTTTCGGTTCGTGTGCCTGCACAAACCGACCGGTCCAATATGCCGTCTCAAATATTTCGCGGCCGACCGGCATCCCGTAAGAAGCAACCATTTCAATGACAAAATCTACCCAAGAATCTATTTCGGTTAAGAACCACGCCAACCGGTTATTTTCCATAATGTCCTTATCTTCAATATTGTATGACTCGTCAAGAATCACATAAGCGCTCTTCACCGTCCCGGGATCAATAGCTATTATTTTTTTCATTCTTTATGCTCCATTTAAGTTTAGATC
>SDBT01018476.1_pt1 | contig 10957 bp, 10 predicted proteins | sample 2277101 | NCBI WGS metagenome assembly SDBT01 (sample SAMN10404973, study PRJNA504765) | marine sediment metagenome | isolation source: marine sediment core GS10_PC15, 103 cmbsf | place: Arctic Ocean: Southern Knipovich Ridge | collected 2010 | reverse complement strand
ACGAATCGGGACTGTAGAAAGGGAGAATGTTATCACCAAAGACGAGCTGCTAAAGCGTAGAGGCTAATTCATACGGGGGATTTTATTGAAAGCATTAGTTACTGGGGCAGGTGGATTCATTGGTTCACATCTATGCGAAGCATTAGCTGAAAGAGGATATAAAATAAAGGCTTTTATAAGGTACAATTCGCGGAACTCATGGGGGTGGTTAGAAAGTTCTTCACATAAGAAAGAAATGGAAATAACTTCTGGGGATATAAGAGATTATGATAGCGTAAAGAATGCGGTAAAAGATGTGAATATGGTGTTTCATTTAGCCGCCTTGATTGGTATCCCTTATTCTTACATTTCTCCCCTGTCTTATATCAAGACTAATATTGAAGGAACTTACAACATATTACAGGCAGCGAAAGAATTAGGAGTTCAAAGGGTTATTCATACCTCCACCAGTGAGGTATATGGAACTGCACAGTTTATCCCCATCTCAGAAAAACATCCTGTTAATCCCCAATCCCCTTACGCGGCTACCAAGGCAGGAGCGGATTTTCTTGCTCTGTCTTTTTGTCGTTCCTTTGATTTGCCTGTTGCTATAATAAGGCCATTCAATACTTATGGACCAAGGCAATCTGTAAGAGCAGTGATTCCTACAATTATCACTCAAATACTTTCGGGCAAGAGAAAAATAAAGACAGGCTCTCTTCATCCAACAAGGGATTTAACCTATGTAAAAGATATTGTTGAAGGCTTCATTGCAGTAGCAGAATCAGAGAAATCCATAGGTGAGGTGATGAATATTGGAATGAACTTTGAAATCTCTATCGGAGATTTAGGAAAATTAATAAGTAAACTTATAAATGTTGAAATTAAGATGGAGGTAGAAAAAGAAAGACAAAGGCCAGAGAAAAGTGAAGTGGAGAGGCTTTGGGCGGACACCAAAAAGGCAAAATCATTGTTAGAGTGGTCTCCCAAATATACATTAGAGCAAGGATTGAAAGAAACTATTGAATGGTTTAAAGGGAACCTACATTTCTATAAATCCGAAATTTACAATGTTTAAAGCTCATCTCGATGCACCAAATTTAGGAAATCTTGAAAAAAAACGTCTTACAAAGGTTATAGACATTGGTTATGTTTCTACAATTGGTCCCTTTGTCTCAGAATTTGAAGAAGCTTTTGCAAAGTATATTGGTACCAAAAGAGCAGTTTCTTTACAAAGCGGAACGGCAGCCCTTCATATGGCTCTTTATGAACTCGGCATCGGAAAAGACGATGAGGTCATTGTTCCTTCTTTGACATTTATTGCCACTATAAATCCGGTATTGTATGTAGGCGCGAAACCTGTAATTGTAGATGTAGATCCTGAAACTTGGAACATGGATCCGGAAAGGATAAAAAAAGCGATTACTTCAAAGACTAAAGCTATAATTCCTGTCCATCTCTATGGTAATTCCTGTGATATGGATGCCATAATGGAAATAGCGAGAGAATACAATCTCTATGTAATAGAGGATGCAACAGAAAGTTTAGGTGCAACCTACAAAGGGAAGTTTACGGGAATATTCGGAGAGTTTGGCTGTTTCAGTTTTAATGGGAATAAATTAATAACTACAGGTGGAGGTGGTATGATTGCTTCTGAGAATGAAGCCGGTATTGAACACATAAAGTTTCTTGTAAATCAAGCAAGGGATGAAAATGAAGGTTATTACCATGCAGAAATGGGATTTAATTATAGAATGACCAATATAGAAGCTGCTTTAGGATTGGCTCAACTTGAGAGATTAGGAGGATTTTTAGAAAAAAAAAGAGAGTTCAGGCAGATTTATAAGGAAATTTTGAGTGATTTATCTTATATAAAATTTCAAAAAGAACATAATAAAGCAAAAGGAAGCTGGTGGCTTACCTGCATCAGAATAGAGAAAAAAATTAACCTTGATGGCTTGATTGAGGAATTAAGAGAGAAGGGAATCCAGACAAGAAGGGTATTTGTTCCAGCCTGCGAAATGCCTTACCTAAAACGTTACTCAAATAAACGTCCAAATGCCTGTGAGATATACAAGAAAGGAATCTGTTTGCCCAGTTCAACTTTAAATAGTGTGGATACAATAAAAAAAGTGGCTGAGACATTAAAAGAGGCATTGGGTAGATAACTTTTACCAAGAGGAAAATTGTATGAAAATTTTTGTATTCACTAAAAGAGATAAACCAGGGACCGATAAGGTGATCAAATATTTGAAAATTTATTTTCATGACGTAGTAACCTACACAGGTGAACGAGGAGATAAATTTCCTGAAGGAGCTTTTGGCTATAAACCTGATATGTTAATTTCATATATATCTCCATGGATAATACCCAATAAATTATTGAATCAAACAAAAAAATGGAATATTAACTTTCACCCTGGTTCCCCCAATTATCCAGGAATCGGATGCACCAATTTTGCCATATACAATGCCGAAAAAGAATTTGGTGTAACTGCACACATAATGGAGAAAGGAGTTGATAGGGGTAAAATAGTAGGAGTAAAGAGATTCCCCATTTTAGAAACCGATAATGTTTATTCTCTAACTATCAAGAGTTATGAATATTTACTTATTTTATTTTACGAAATTTTCGACTACATCATTAGATATAAAGAGCTTCCGAAGTGGAAGGAAAAGTGGACAAGAAAACCTTATACTCGAAAGGAGCTTGAAGAATTATGTAGAATAGCTCCAGATATGCCCCAAGAAGAGATAGAAAGGAGAATAAAAGCAACTGAGTTCACAGGAATGCCAGGGGTTTATATTGAACTTTATGGTTATAGGTTTGAATATAATCCAAGTAGATAAAAGTATCACTATCGGTGTGGGAAGCGTGATGACAACTAATATACTGGATAATGTAGTAGTGGTCGGCAATCCAGCAAAGATAATGAAAAGAAAGGAAAGCTAAGTGAAAGTTTTAGTAATTTCTCCTCATCCGGATGATGAAACATTAGGTTGTGGAGGGACGATTTTAAAACTTAGAGATAATAGGAATTCTATTTACTGGTTGATAGTTACAGGGATGAATGAGAAATTGGGATTTTCAAAAGAAAAAATCTTAAGTAGAGAAAAAGAAATAGAAAAAGTTGCTGAAATATATGGATTTCAAGGCGTTTTTAATTTAGACTTACCCACAACAAGACTTGATATAGTACCTATGGCAGATTTGATTTCTAAAATTTCTGATTGTATTTATAAAATAAAACCTGAATTTATTTTTGTGAATAACAAGTCTGACATACATACGGACCATAAAATCACTTTTCAGGCGGTTGCAAGCGCTACAAAACCTTTTAAAGCAAACTTCATAAAAAGAATAGTGATGTATGAAACTATATCAGAAACAGATATAACACTTTCCTTAATTGAAAATACCTTTTTACCAAATGTTTTTGTGGATATTTCGAATCACATAGAAAAAAAATTAGAGATAATGAATATTTATAGATCGGAAGTTATGAAATATCCTTTACCAAGAAATTTAGATAGTGTAAAGGCTTTAGCGAGATTTAGGGGAAGTCAAATAGGTGTAGAATATGCGGAAGCATTTATGTTAGTGAGAGAGATTATTTAAAGAGACAACGTTTCGTAATCAACCTATAGTAAAGAGGAGTACAGATGATCAGAATTAACACCTCTCTTAGCTATAATGAGAGACAGGATAATTTATCCATAAGGATTGAAGCTAATAAACGATTTTCCAACTTCGATTTGGAAGATTGGCTCGATGAGTATCTTCCATTTAAACCTGGCGATATTATTCTTGATATAGGTTGTGGCAATGGCAACCTCTTTCCATGTTATTCCAGAAAACTTGGTGATAGAGGAGTTATTGTTGCTATTGATCAATCAAAGGAACTTCTTTCGGAGGCTATAAAGTGTGAGGATACTACACCCAAAGTCCTCTTGGAATGGGATATGAACGATCGATTCCCTTTTATCGAAAGAAGTTTTAACCATGTAATATCTGCTTTCGCCATTTACTACGTTGATGATGTGAGAGCTATCACCGAAGACATCAAGAAGGTTTTAAAACTGTCTGGAGAGGTATTTCTGATTGGCCCTACAAATAATAATGCAAGAGAACTTTATGAGTTTAATAAAAAGATTTTTAACTTTGATAGAGATGAAAAGGTAATTAGAAGGACAAACCGTATTGAGAAGGAGTTTTACCCTGCTATCACGGATATTTTTGAGAGTGTTTCAGTTGAGAAAATACCAAGTAAACTAGTCTTCCCAAGTAAAGTGGAGTTCATAACATATTATATGGCAACTTTGCTTTTCGAAGAATCTGTAAAAAAATTTGGTTTCAAACCAAATGCAAACAAATTACTTTCTTTTGATATTCCTTCTTTTGAAATCTGCAAAGAGATGATAGTGCTACGAGGTAGGAAGAATGAGTAGAAGGAAGATAGCTATCTTTACTGGCAATAGAGCGGAATACGGTCTCTTACATCCAGCTATAAGAGAACTATCATTAGAGCCGTCATTAGAGGTATATCTTATTATTTCAGGTAGTCATCTATCTGACAATTTTGGAAGGACCGTGAGCGAAATTGATACATCCTACGTTAAGAAGGTTAAGAAGATTGATTTTAGAGTTTCTGCCGACAATAAAACAGCTGAAATTCTCCTCTCCTTTTCTATGATTGTAAAATATGGAGTAGATGTTCTTATGGAATTCCGTCCAGATATTATTGTTTTAGCTGGCGATCGTTATGAGACATTTTCCATGGGGATAACGGCTTTTTACCTAAATATTCCTATTGCTCATCTATTTGGTGGGGATCTTTCACAGGGGGGTCATCTCGATGATTCGGTACGCCATAGCTTGACAAAGCTTGCCCATCTTCATTTTGTTACAAATGAAGATTCTTATAAGAGAGTCCTTGTCCTTGGCGAAGAAAATTGGCGAGTTTTCAATGTAGGTTCGACTGCTATAGACAATGTTATTTCTGGAGAGTATTCAAAACCAGACGACATTGCCAGGGAGTTTGATATTGACTTAAGCAAACCCATAATTCTTTTTACTCAACATCCTGTAACTACTGAGAGTAACTTAGCTTATGATCAAGTAAAAGAAAGCCTTGAAGCCCTAAAAGAGCTAGGACATCAAACCATCATTACATATCCATGCAATGATGCTGGAAGTGAGTACATTATTAAAGCTATTAGTGAATATGCTGACAATTCTGTTTTCAAGATAAGAAAAAGCCTTGGATGGAAGCATTATCTTGGCCTTCTTGGGATTGCTACTGTCGTAGTAGGAAATTCGAGTAGCGGTATAATGGAAACACCTGCATTTAAAGTGCCTTGCGTGAATATAGGAACAAGACAAGCTGGTAGACTACGATCAGAGAATGTAATTGACGTCCCTTATAAAAAGGATGAAATAAAAAGGGCGATCAACAAAGCTATCACCGATAAGGACTTCATTGAAAAGGTTAGAAACTGTTCTAATCCTTATGGAAATGGGGGAGCTTCTAGGAAAATTGTAGAGGTATTAAAATCCATTCCTTTAAACAAAGCTTTATTACAGAAAAAAATGACCGTTTGATTGGACAGTAAAGTTTTGTCGCAAAAGTTGAATTACCCATCAAGCGGGAGAGAAATTCTTAAAGATATTGACCAAATAAGACGAATGCTTTTGGGGTTAATAAAATCATTAAAAAGGGAGAAACGCCATGACTCGTTATTCATTACCCACTTCTGATTATTGTTTCATCATTGCTGAGGCAGGTGTAAACCATGATGGGAGCTTAGGGGTTGCATATAAACTTGTAGATGCTGCGAAAGAAGCTAGTGCAGATGCTGTTAAATTCCAAACTTTTAAGGCAGAAAACGTAGTCTCAAAAAATGCTGAAAAAGCTAAATATCAAAAAAAGACCACAGATGCTGGAGAATCCCAATTTGAAATGATTAAAAAATTAGAGCTTTCTTTTAACGATTTTGCGAAACTCAAAGAATATTGTGATAAAAAGGAGATTATGTTTCTTTCAACTCCTTTTGATTATGAAAGTGTAGACTTTCTTGAAGATTTAGTGCCTCTATATAAGGTCGGTTCGGGTGAAATTACTAATTTACAGTTCTTAGAATATATTGCCAAAAAAGGCAAGCCTATAATTTTATCCACAGGGATGTCTACTCTTGGAGAAGTAGAAGAAGCTATTGATACAATAATAAATGCAAATCCTTCTTTTTTCATATCCGCCACCCATCATTCATCATTTAGCATCCACCCATCATCCATTGCTGGTTATCCTTTAATTCTCCTTCACTGTGTTAGCAATTACCCTGCAAGTTTTGAAGAGGTAAATCTTAAGGCTATGTTAACCTTAAAAAAAGCATTTAAACTCCCCGTAGGTTATTCAGACCATACTTTGGGTATCGAAATACCTATATCTGCTGTTGCTTTGGGTGCCAAGGTCATAGAAAAACATTTCACATTAGATAAGAATTTGCCAGGGCCAGATCATAAAGCATCTCTTGAACCTCAGGAACTTAAAGCGATGATTACAGCTATAGGAAATGCAGAAAAAGCATTGGGTAAAGGTATCAAAAAGCTAAACAAAAGCGAACTTGAAATAATGAAAGTTGCCAGAAGAAGCCTTGTCGCAGCAAGAGATATTAAAGCTGGGGAAATGGTAAAGGAATCGGATATAGTCATAAAGAGACCAGGAACGGGCATTCTGCCAAAGCTCAGAGAAATAGTCATCGGCATGAGATCTATGGGAGATATCAAGAAGGATGAGCCATTTAATTGGGAGGATTTTAAATGATACCTGAACGATACAAGCAAGTGTTAGTAACACCTGATAAATCTTTAAAAGAAGCCCTCAAAGAAATGGACAAAGCTGCTTTGCAAGTTCTGATTGTAGTTGATGATAAGAATAGGATCTTAGGTATCGTTACGGATGGTGATGCGAGAAGAGCTATAATAAATGGCATTGATTTTGATGAACCCGTGGCAATAGTTATGAACAAAAACCCCATTACTATATTTTCTCCCACTGACAAAAACAAGGCTCTTGAGTTGATGAAGAAATATCAGATAAAACATGTACCTGTCGTGGACAGCGAAAACAGAGTAATAGAACTTATACTTTGGAAAGATTTTCTTGATAATGGGCAGGTAACATATTCTCGCAAAGACACTTTTGTATTTATTATGGCCGGTGGTAGAGGAACAAGGCTTGATCCATTTACCAAAATTCTACCAAAACCTTTAATTCCCATAGGGGAAAAGCCAATTATCGAGCTTATTATGGATAACTTCAGAAAATATGGTTTCTATAGATTTTTGATTTCTTTGAATTATAGAGCCGAAATGATTAAGATGTATTTCTCGGAGAACTCCAATAATTACCGGATTGGCTACATTCAGGAAAAGGATTACTTGGGTACAGCAGGAGCTCTATCTTTAGCTAAGGGTAAGTTAAAGGCTACTTTTATTCTTTCCAACTGTGATGTAATTATTGACACAAACTTCGATAGCCTACTGAATTGTCATAAAAAAAATAACAACAAAGCAACAATTCTTGCTGTAGTGCGTCATACAAAGATTCCCTATGGTGTCTTAAAGATGCAAGATGCAGATTTAGAGGAAATCGTGGAGAAACCAGAATACCATTTTATCGTTAATTCAGGTGTATATGTCTTAGAGCCAGATATTATAGAGTTAATACCAAAAAACCAGCCAATAGATATGCCTGAGTTACTGTCATTGGCAAAGAAAGAGGGATTGAGGATTCAAGTTCATCCAATGAGTTGTTCCTGGTTTGATGTGGGAGAGTGGGAAGAATATAAAAGGGCAACTGAGCATATAAGGAAATATGGATAAGGAGAAACAAGAAGTCAGTTAAGAAGCCATAAGAAAACTATCTTGGATCAATCCCCGGCAGAAATATATTTAGAGTGTGCTCGTGAAGAAAATATTTGTGAAAGCGAGAACAGACAATGTCAACGATGGATGTTTTAATCATAAACCCACCCATTAGGTTAGATGATAAACCTCGTCATATCCCTCACGGCCTTGCTATATTGGCAAATATGATCAGAAAAAAGCTTCACATTTACCCTACCTTTTTAGACATCAATGCTCACAGATACACTGAAGAACAGGTAAAAAAAATTATACAAAATACTAATTTTGATGTCGTTTTAATAGGAGGACTAGCTCCCGTTTATAGGACAATTGTCAAGTTATCGAGATTTATCAAGTCCGTAAATCCAGAAGCGAAAATAGTAGCCGGTGGATACGTAGCCATGCCTATACCGGATATCATGCTCAAAAACTCTGAAGTGGACATTGTTTGTGTAGGTGAAGGAGAAGTTACCTCTATCGAGTTACTGTATAGATTCCAAAAGAAGGGTTTCAATACAGCAATTGATGATATTGCAGGGCTTTGCTACAAAAATGGTGACAAAACCAAGATATTTTGGACTCGCTGTCAACCTTTTATTACAAATCTTGATGAAGAGAGTGCTTTGCCCGCTTACGACTTACTTCCGATGGAGGTATATCTTTCAAATCCATGCGTTGGAATTGGACGAGACATTGACATGATAACTATAAGAGGGTGTCCATACCACTGTAGCTTTTGCTATCAGCCCTGGGGGCACAAACCAAGGTCTCATTCAGTTGATTTTATATTTGAGGCTATCAGGTACTTAAAAGAGAGATATAACATAGATTTCATATCTTTTCAGGATGATGAATTTATGGTGAATAAAAAAAGTGTGCGGGAATTTTGCCAAAAAAGAAATCGATTCTTTCCTGATTTGTTATGGTCGTGTACTGGAAGGGCTAACATAGTTGCTCATAATGAAGAGCTTGTTAGACTAATGCGAAGTAGTGGGTGCGTACTTATTTCATGTGGTTTTGAATCCGGGTCTCAGGGAATGTTGAATAGTATGCACAAAATGCAAACAATTGAGGAAATGGAGAGAACTGTTCAGATTTGTAGAAACTATGGACTACCGGTTCCGGCTTCTTTCATTATCGGTATGCCTGGTGAGGATGCAAAGAGTTGCCAGGAAACGGTAGATTTTTGCATTAGAAATAGCATTCCTTTGGATTCTTTAATGTTCGCCACACCCTATCCCGGTACTCAAATATTTGACTTTGCACTAAAGACAGGAAGAATAAATAGGAATAATCTTCATGAGTTTATGATGAAAATCGGTGATGCTAGAGAATTTCTCAATAATTTGACTGATTACTTCTTAGATGATGAGTTAATAAATAAACGAGAAGAAATGATGAGGATAGCCAGAGAGAATTACGAGAAGTTCGTTGTAAAAGAAGAGATAGAAATTAAGATGAGAAATTTATTTGGCAACCTGCTGGATAAGATTGATCTTGATGAGAAAGATCTGGAACATCGGGCAAAACATGGAGCCGTGAGCATCTTTTAAAAAGGAGCCTGGATTATGAGTGTATTTTCGGTCATTACAGCGAGAGAAGGCAGTGGAGGTTTAAAGGGTAAGTGCTTAAGAAAAATCAATGGCAAGCGTGTTTTTGAATATTCAGTAGAATATTCAATGGAATTAAGTTATAAGATTAAAGAAGGAGTCTTTACGGTTGTCTCGTCCGATTCCGAAACAATCAAAAAATATTGTCTAGAAAATAATATCCACTTTATAGAAAGAGAGCCTGAATTAGCTTCCGATACTGCTCGGATTGAAGATGTAATTTACGATGCTTACGGTAGAACAGGAAAGGATTTTGAATACATTTCTCTTCTATACGGGAATATTCCTACCAGGTATCCGGAAGAGTTCTTCAAAGCTTATAGATTTCTCTTGGAGAATAAGGATTACGACTGCGTTTTGAGTATGCAAAATGTCGAGAAGTTTAACCCAGATTGGATGTTTGAATTGGATGAGAATATCCTTCCCGCAAAAGAAAGCAATGGTTATAGACGCCAGGACCTAAGACAACTTATGATTCACGATGGTCACACAATTCTTTTTAGAACGAGACATTTCCTGGAATCTTTTATCAAAACAAATTGTAAGGAAGACATTGTTTACGCAGCTTTTGGTAAGAAAATAAAGCCCATGCTAAACGACAAATTAATCATAGATGTTGATACCGAAAGGGACTTGGAAGTTACTGAGGCTGTCTTGAAATAATGTTTACATTCTAGAATATTTGGTATAATTTTTGCGTTACTGTCTAAATATCTTGAGTAATTTTGGCGATGATTATACAAGAGAAGAGCCCTATGAAAGAAAACTCGATGAAATGGAACCGTCCGCCCGGAGAGAACGAGCCGCAGAATTATAAGGAAAATTTTGCCCTATTGAGAAAAAGATATCCAGAAGTTGCCCGCTGGTTGCAAGACTCGGGTAATGGAAAAACAACTGCCGTGAAACTAGAAAGTGGAGATTTTGCCTTCCTTTTGCAAGAAAATGGGGAAAGGCACTGGTTAAGTGAGCCCGTAAGCCCAAGGGACAAAGCAAAAAGGACTTTAGAGAAATGCCTTAGTCCTATAAGGACTTCAGAGAAACATCTTGGTCTTGCAGAGAGGGGAAAACCTCTTTTCTTTATCGGAATGGGAGCCGGCTATGAATTGATAGAGTTCTTTAATGCTCAACCCGGGATGTTTTTATCGATGAAGCAGCCCATTTATGTGGTGGAAAGATCAGCGGATATCTTGAGGCTAAATTTTGAAATTCATGATTGGAAAAAGATACTTTCCTCCGGTCGGGTTTTCTTCTTCGTGGGAAAGAAAATTGACCGGCAACTAAGAGATTTTTTTCGCAATGCTTTACGACCACCGTCTGAATTCATTTTTCCCCTTAGAGTAACCCAACAGAGAAACCCACCTTTTGTTGCCAGGATAAAAAAGACGGTACGCAATATCGCTGAAAATAAAAAAAAAGAGGCTGAACGATTACTCAGAGAAACAAACAGATATTACGATTC
>SDBT01018475.1_pt1 | contig 10958 bp, 4 predicted proteins | sample 2277101 | NCBI WGS metagenome assembly SDBT01 (sample SAMN10404973, study PRJNA504765) | marine sediment metagenome | isolation source: marine sediment core GS10_PC15, 103 cmbsf | place: Arctic Ocean: Southern Knipovich Ridge | collected 2010 | reverse complement strand
GAAGTAAAGAAACTTTATCATCGGCTAGAGAAGGACGATAAGAATTTTGGAAGGGTTTTCGTGCATTTCAGGCATTAGGTTGTAAACATTTCTTTTCTGCTTGAATAGCAATCAAGTCGAACATGATTCCGGTTTCATGCCTAACAGCTTGCCAGAGAGTAACTGTATATTGAATAACGTATCTTATTTTCTATTTAGACTCCTCTGTCACATACCACATCACACCCTAAACCTAAGTAAGGGTGTCATATTATTGAAAATATTAAGATATAATTATTATCGTTCTGATTTATCCCCATTTATTCCTTGAAGCTCACTCCTTAACTCTTCAAGATTAGTTGATATGCTATCAATCAATCGTAGCGCTGCTTTTCCTAGATCTATTTTTGTGATATTCTTGCTTGTTCGCTTCGGTCCAAGACTATCTTCCGATGATTCAAACAGGTCTGCCCAGTTCTGGAGCGCCGTCAATAAGCGTTGCTCGGTCTCGTCCATAGCTGCGATGGCAACCGGATTTATCTCCTCTGATTCCTCTCTAAAGTCTGTATCCATCAGCAACAGGGAGATAATCAGACGCGAGAGTCCGTCAAAAAGCTCTACGGCAAACACCCCTTTTTTGTTGGCCGTATCTTGACCAATATATCGAAATGGATTGTTGTTGAGGTGTAGCCGGTCTATCTTTCTCAAAAGATCCATGTAGGGTGATAGCGGGTAGGCTCTACCTGGCAGCGACATACGATGGTTCCAAATCTTTAGGATCGTTACTGCAGCTTCCTTTCGAGCTCTTGTACGTTTTGCTACCGTCGAACCGTTCTCAGCCTCGTTGATAAGCTCAGCCAAATAATGTGCCATCCAGCGCCCGAGCGTATTAACTCCCTCTTCAAAATCCAGTTCATGAACGAGGTACTGTCCAAGTCCCAATATGTCCTTCGGCGGCTTCAAGGGTTCCGTCTCTTCGTAAGATGATGATTCTGTCGAATCGGCTCTCCTTATCCTCTTCTTGATCATGTCTTCGGTAGTATCCATATCCTCCATTCCTCCGTGTGATTTCAATCTCCACGATCAGGTCAAGTTCCATAGCATTTAGAAAAGACACCAGAGCTTCTTTTGTGATTGTAAGACGCCAGCCTTTGGAACTGATACTGTCATCGTAACGGGGTCTGTTTCCATTTTCTTGTCCAGGATTATCTCCCCAAGCGCTGTAAGTAAAAACTGCGTCACCACTTTCTGATTTTACCCATTTCACCAGACTATCAACTACAAAAATGAGACCCAAAACTGCTAACGTATCACTTGAAGGGCTACATACAATAGGACTAACATCATAGCTGAGGGGGTCTTTTTGGTCTAGCCCTGTCTCATGCTCGTTATCGGTAAGCCAGCCCACGAGCATGAATGGCGATTTGTTTATTTCCTGTTCGTCTCCCTCACGGGGGATTCTATAATCCCAGCTATCCGATATACTCTGTAAAGCCCGTGAAAGGGCCGAAGCTGTGCCAGGAGATATTAAGGCTGTTTTTAGATAAATTGACGCTCTGTGTCTACTGGATTCAGTCTCGTGACTACTTGCGACAACAATGCCTCCTTCCTTACTCGCTAATCCAATTTCGGATAAAAATTCACTACTATCAATATTCTCTAGCCATGTATCTATGTCCTTATCAGGCGCTGACCACAACGGTAATTCAAGCGGTTTAGGGCCTAGAACGTCAGCCAGCCATAGTGGGGGAGAAGTAAGACTGGATTGGCGAATTTGATGTTCAAGCGTGAAGTAAGCGTCTTCGGATAATCTCACCAATGCGTGGCTTTGCATTAATTCACCTGTTGCGCACCACATCGCATGCCATTCCAGATGGGTGTGATAGCGTTCAAGAGTTGGAATTGAGCCGTGCCTGTGATCCATGGAGGCAAATTGACGGTCTGAGAGGCGTTGTTTCCTTGGTTCATCTTCCCATTTCCATGGATCGTTTTCAACGCCCCACCCTTCAACAATCCATTTTTCAGCAACATCAAGAAATTCCTCGCCATCAACGTCTGCAAAGACATTAAGTATGTATGAATACCAATATGGGAGAGTATCCAGGCTGTCAAAATAAAAACGTCTGTTTTCATCATCACGGGTATTGTACTTCTTGAAGCCAACACTGGAATAGGGACGGGCTTTCTTTCTCCGGAGCGGACTCGCGTTGACTTTTTTCAGTGTTTTACTGTCAGCGGCATTCAGCTTAAAACCACCTCTGTCCACGAGTTGGGATACGGCAGACTGTGCAAAAGCACGAATGAGAAGATGAGGAAACTTTTCATCCGTAGCGATTTGAAACAAGCGGTGTCCGTGTTGGTTTAAAGCTGATGGCGTTTCATTGGCTATTTTGTCAATGGCAATCATCAGCCAGAGACGGGCCGAAAGCCAATAAAAAGGGGCATCTGCCATACGGTAACTTGATTCCGAAGTATTGTCAAAATGCGCCATAAGTCTATCAATAACATTAACTTCACCAAATAAAGCGAGGTTTCGGATGGCGTGGGCAGCTCGCCAACGAATACGGGTATCAATATCTCCCAAAAGAGAATATAGAAACCTGGCTATTCCCTCTGCGGTATCACTGGGAATGTCATCAGCGTCCCATACATCCCGCTCAACAATCGGTATACGGTCAATGAGTCGGTCTACGTATCGTGACAGTATCCGCGCCGTGTCATCCGCAGTGCAATATTTAACTATTAGCCCTACCAGAGCGTATATTGTCGGCGCGGTTAAAACATCAACGTGACGTTCTACGGCATCAAATAACGCAGAACAAATACGTTCAGATGGCAGGCCTGATAGTTCAAGCATAGCCGGGAGTGACGATTGCCCATACGAAAGCCCCGTGGTGAAGTCGGGTAAGTAGTCGACCACGACCTCGAGGAGCCGGTTGCGGCGCCAACTGGCTACAGACGGTACATCATGCCAATCAGTTAACCGATTTACAATGGCCTCTGCGAGGGCCGAACCGGGTACCTTTGGCGGTTCGCAGGAGGTTAACGCTTCTAAATGTAAAACTCTATCTCTGAATTCAACAGCGTTTCCAATGTGGTTCAGGATGTCAGTAACAGAAATATAAGTAGTTGACTCAAATGGTGACGCCCGGATGTGGTCAATTACTTCATAGATCTCCTGCCTTGATGTGAAAGGATATTCAGACCAATTAATATCGCTAAAGGGAGCCTCTGAATCTATTTTTCCCCCATATTGTACAGATTTCTTCACTTCATCAGAGGTGGTGGATTCCTGGTTTGTATTCATTGCTTGGAGAAAAGTTGTAGTGTGCTCTAATTGGCTCATCCAGAATCCGGGGTTGCCTTTATCAAGCAAACTTAGCTTTTCAGTCACATCTGCACGGAGACCATTTCCAAATCGTAATAGTTCTTCCCGTGATAAATGCTCAGCCAACATCTTTTGATTAGGATTGGCTTCCCGGTCACCCATCGCATCAACAATCTGACTGATAGATTTGACACTGAATTGATCCAGTAGAGGAGACAAAGCAGTAATCTGCTCAAGCGTAATATCCTGGTGAGAAAGCGCTGTCTCCAATACTGCCGGGAAGACTGTGCTCCGGTCAGTAAGGCTCGAATCCTCCCAGCGGGCGGTAGCAGCTAACGCAACACTGACATTCAATGTTGTGAGGGCTGCCGCTACATCCTCCCAGGGGAAACGGTTGGCATCAGCGATACGAACAGCAACATCCCCTACAACTACGGCTAAACTACAGGCAATTCTTTTTCTCTCCTCGCGGGTAAGACTACCTGTAGCATACTCCGTCAGTTGTTTGAATACCATTATTTCATGTATCGCTTCAGCGTTGACCTCCCCGGCCACTTCAATCGCGCCGTTAGCCAGGCTGTTGGCCTCCGGATGGCTGATGGGTATGAGAAGTCGCGAAAAGCTGATGAGGGTTGATATCTTTTCATCTGCCGATATTTTCAGGCTCCTCAAAGTTGCGGCTTGAGTCAAAATTACACTCACTATTTTTTCATGTAATGACCGGTCTAACGCCAGGCTGGCTAAAACCGGTGTATCTTCTGCCCTAATATTAATCGAACGGGAATCCAATATCGCAAGAGCGCAATCCATCAGGACTATCCGGCTGATACCGGGTAAAACCATTAGACGGGTGAGTGATAGTGCGGTCCGAGTTCTCATTTTTAATGACCGATATTGGTTATTATACCGGTAATTTTGAGTGTCGAAGTGGTCGACTGCCGCTTTTAGACCGTCATCAACTTCATCCGATTTGATTAGTCCGAGCAGTATTTGAGCTCTGGTATCATATAAATCTAATAATGGCCCAATAAAAGACTTTAGCTCTTCTTGTTTTTCATTTTCCCTTATCTTACGTTGTTGTGTCTCCTTGGGGGACAATCCAGCATCCGGTTCCGGAGGGTCAGTCAAATATGACTCTAAAGTTATTGCGCGTCCTGACAAGCGTTCTAATAAGGCAAATGCACGCAAACTAATATCAATGCGGGCAGTTTCTGACGTAAAGAGCCTGTCGCGTTGACGCAACTTTGGATTTGCCATTCGTTCCAGAATTGGCAAAGTAGCGGACCGGTCACCGCCACGAACAATCACAGTCTCGCAAGCCGTCAGAATCGTATCAAGATATTCGGCTGCGGTGTTTTCATCCTGCCAGGTATCCTTCAAAGTTTCAGGCCGGATAAGCCCACGGCGTAACATATTCTCCAGATTGAAATTGATACGCGACAAGTCTACCTCTTTTCCAGCTAGCGCAAGCGGGATAAGTAAAAACAAATCCCACGGCGCAGGAATTACGGCTTGGCGCAAACACTCTTCAACGAGATGGGCGTCCCCGGAGGTTATCAGCCTGGAAGAAAGAATTGACGCCACTTTTAAAGCCAGGTTTTTCGGACTCCATCTCAAAATAATATCCACCGCAGATTGGGGGCCTCCGATACGGAGGATAGCCTCTGTTTCTGCAGCTATGTCGTGACTTGTGATACTCCAACCCCGTTGCGAGAAGTCAGGATCTTTTCGTTTTTGCTCTTTTAAATATGCGTCACGGCGGTTTAGCCAGGCCCTGACTTGCCGATGACCCTCGCGAACAGCAATGCTATCTCCGTTACGCGCATCTACTGCCATTGACTGAAATAATAAAGGACCGTGACTTTCGATTTCGTCAGAGTCTCGTAATATTATCCCACTGGCGGTGTCACGCGCAAAGTTAGCGGCAATGTCCGGGAAATCTTTCAAGATATTTCGTATAATATCATCAGTTTTAAGTGCTTCAGCACCGCGCAGGAGAGTCAATACGGCATCAACATTGTTACCTGTTTCTCTGCACACCTTCATTGCCACACTTAGACGCTGAAGATATACATTTCGCCGCAAAACCGGGTCACGGATAGCCGTGAGCTCATCTCCCGAATTGATGAGATCAATGATTTCCGACCGTCGGGACGCTCTAAACAAAGCCGAAACGAGATGAGTAGCTGCATATGCATCTGATTTACACCGATTGCTGAAGTGGTCAGCGATTATATTTTGAATCGAAGAGAGTTCGTCTTCTGCCTCTGCGCGTATGAATCGCTCAAAATCCTCATCAGCGAAACTGATTAATTCACCATTCAGGCGTATGCCGGGAGCAAGATCGTTACATATATCGCGTATTTTGGCGCTGCTCAAGTCAGTCACAGATGAAAGGTCACTGATTGGAATTGGTCGTGGTAAGGTGATGAGGCCAGAGCAAAACCGGCTGATTTCCTGGTTAATACCCAGTTTCTTTACTGCACTGGTGAATAGCTCATTAAATATCTGGTCCAGGTTCTTCCCCCCTGGTCGAAGGTGTTCAAGCGCCTTTGCCGGTTCTGTTCCGGCGATTTCTAGTACATAGTTTTGTACCCGCGGATTTCCATTCGAGAGATCGTGAAAATCAACAATCCAGTCATTCGGAGCATCACTCCAGTATGGTCGTACATATGCGGCTGTTTCTTCTATTGTAAACCCGGCCATCGGAATTTGTGTAAATTGGCGAGGGAGTTCAAGAGAGGGCAGTTGACCCGTTCGAGCCGTTACAACAAACCGGACATTACCGGGTAGTTGGCTAATAGAGACAAAATCACGGACAAAACTCCTTTCTGGAGGTGACTGGATGTCCGCGGCTGTTATGGAATTATCAGCTGCATCTATAATTACAGCAAGCAAAGCATCTGGATTCTGGGATGCAACGACTTCAGCGGCTTTGTCCAGCCTTTTCTTGAATGCCCTGGGATAGTCATCAACCTTTTGGCCTAACAAAAACGGAATTCGTAGCTGGGTAGCTAGATCATTTGAAATTTGACGGAATGCGTCTTTGCGCCGATGCCGAAAGGCGTCAGAATCTAAGTAGCGTCCGCCTCCATAACAGTCGTAAATAATGATAGCGGAATCAACCGGCAATAGGTTTTCTACCCCTTGTAAAGCTGTAGTCTTTCCGCACCCGCCTTCACCATGAAGGCAAATGTGCTGTTCCCCATTTTGCAAGTGTTCGGCAATTTGGCGCGAAACATCACGAGGGACAAACTCCTCAATTTTTTTTATGACCGATGGGCAAGGAAACAGTGCACTCGGGTCAGAGTACCCCAGCCAACTGAGAATCGTGTGACGGGTTATAAACTCCCCTTTTGCCTCCGGTAAATTTAATTTGTGTACGCAGCTTTTAAGGTGGTTGACAGCTGACCATGCTTCGTCATCAAGCCACTCGGAAATAGTTGATAGAACATTTTCGTCAAGGGCAAAACGCGATCCGCTCCCGCACTCTGAGAGATCAAGGGAATTGATGAAAATTTCAAACTCTCTTTCGTCTAGTTTACTTGCTCTTTGAAGTTTGGTACGAGATTTATCAGTTAGGCTTTTTATGTTCTCCAATCCATTGATAACAGCCGGGTGAACGGGCTGATTACTTACGAGCCGTATTTTCAGCTTTCCGCTTACCGCCAGGTCTGGACGCTTGTCATTGAGTCCTGAAAATGCTTTTGCCAGTCTTCCTATGACAGAATTATCCCTATTTCTATTTGTGGGTTGAGTCAAACGGGCAAAAGTCCACGCCTTTTCGGGATTTGCGGAGGAGTATTTGACCTGATCTATAGTAATTCTTTCAGCTGTATCTACATCATATCCCCCGAAATAAAAAGCGCAATCCACGCCATCCCATGTATCTGCTGACGTTCCGCTTTCATTTTCAGCTCTCAGGCCTTCGACGGTGATCGCCCGCATATCTGAGTTTGGGTCAAGCAGAGTTAAGGCTTGACGCAAAGTCCAAAGTTCGTGAAAATCGTCCCCCGCATTTGAGCCGCGAGCACCACGATAATCAGGTTGCATCATAAGCTCCTGGTGTTGTTCTATTTCCACTCAGTTATTTTAGTGAATATCCTACTATATTTTCCCATAGGCTTTGAATAACCTAGCTGTATCTGTTCCGTTTATTAAACAATAATATAGAATCTTTCTTCTTTCATAAGCTTTTGCTGTTACATGAGCACGTAAAGTTTCAATAACACTCTGATCGATGTGACCGACGAATTGTACAATATACACGTCTTGAGTAGTCATTATCATTCTTACAATTTGGTCTCCATTTTTCCCTAGTCCTGATATTTTAAGAGATTTTCTCCTGAGTCCCGGTCCTTTTAATACAAATCCGGCTGATAATCGCTTGCCTTGATATACCACATGGCTAGAAATCAAATCACAATATTCTCCACCCCAATCATTGTCAACAAACGGCTCATTGATAATTTCTGCAAGATTTCCTTTAATTACCTGTTCAGGAATTGTTAAGGGAACAAGATCTGATATGTTGGCAGGATTAATCTGTTTTATCTTTTCGAAAGAATCAATGTCATCAATATATAACCTTGCAGCTATTTCAGACTCTTGAGCGTCAGGTTTATATCCAAGAAATTCATATACTTCTTTTTCTAAAGAATCTTTACCATCATAAGGTTTATTTTTGTTGATGAAGACCGGGTGGTCTATTTCAGGTGGTTCAGTACGATTTGTATTATCCCATAGGCAAAGACAGTTTATGGATAAAGACTGTACTTCATCCAGTAGATTAATTTCAAAATCTGGATCCGAAGTTTCGAAGATAGCATATTTACAATTTTGCAGAGCTAATTGTGCTGAATGCCGCTCAGTTCCGTTAGGAATCCCAAAATCTTCTACTTGTCTTGGATTTAGTCCGCTATCTCTAACCGCATTTTCTATTTGACGAATTAGCGAACCGAAGTATTTGTTACCGGCAATAAAAACGTTTTTGTCAATGTTTCCCAAAGAACTATCTGATGAAGACTTATTGTTCTTCATGAAGTAGTTCACCCTTTCGAAACAACGTCTTCTTTCAGAAGATCTAACAGAACGTCTTTTTCAACTCTAATATTCGTTATTTCGACGTAATCTTTTTCAAGATACCTATTTAGAAATAATTCTACGTGACTGAATAAAAGTGAAGTTGAACCTTGATCATCACAACAATCAAAAAACAACAGCCATCCCGACGAATCAGAGATGAAACCAGATAATTCAGAAAGCACCGCATAACTGTAACTGCGTCTGTGCTCATCAGGTTGACCGTGAATAATCCGCACGACTTTGGCTTTTGACTTGTTTTTTGAACGCCGTTTAACCTGAATCATCCCCATTAACAATGGAATGAATGCTGGAATTCCACTAAAAGAATATTCAGAACTGTCTATAAATTGGATCGGATACCAAAGAAAAATTCTGCGTATATTCTCCTTTGGCGATAAAGAAATCTCTGGCTGTTCTCTCTCAAGTAGAGGATGGAAAAAGTCTCGCGGATTACCATCTGTTAGTATGAAAAACTCATATCCCATGTGTCCGCTGGTCTTTTTTTCTAATGGTTCGATGATTTCTGTCTGGATTTTTTTGAAAAAACTATCAAATGACTGCCAATCGTTTGCCTGGTGTAGATGGCTAACAATAGAATCTATGAATTCATTTCCAAGTAATTGATACCAAATGAATTGCACTCCATATTTGTAGCCAATAAATGCGTCTCCTAGGGTTGTTGCAACCCTGTATCTATAGCCTAATGTAAAATCAACATCGTCAATCATTGCTGGCAGGTATCCATGGGGAGTCCTTCGGCTGGTATCATTTAGGAATATATATGCTTGAAAAATCGAAGAATATTTAATTGCGATTTCCATGTCATTTACTGGATAATCTTGATTTGTAATAGAAATTTGACTAATTTGATTAAAAGGATATAGTACTTCTCTTTTGGTCTTTTGCAAGGAGTGTTCAAGACTAGACCAATTCTCCGAATTTATCACTTCCTTAAAATATGATTTAAGATTCTTAACTAAGATGGTTTTTTCGCAAGTGTTTTGCAATTTATCGACTGAAATTCCGTGAAAAGTAGCCCGTTCGAACATATCGTCTGAACTTAAATTTAAACTTTGGTTACGCTCTAATTCTGATACCAACATTCTGAATAATGTATTGAAAAGTAATTTATAACCGGAGAAATACATATTGTTTAAATCAGAATTGTGGAATTCTCGAAGCCAGTTTCTATAATTGCTTACTTCAGAAATAATTAGAAGACAATTAACTATTCCTAGAACGTTTCCAATAGCTCTGTCGTATGGAAGTTGTTTATCTTTAATTTCACTCATTTGCGTAATCCTTTTTGATTATGTTCAGTTACTTTCAATACTATTCTTAAGTAATATTATTGTCAAAAATTTTTGATATGCCCCTGAAGCTATATTGGTATTTTATTTGGACCTTGAATCTAGTTGTAGACAACATATCGTAGCTCGAACAAAAAGAGGTTTGGTTCTATGTCTGTTAAATTTGAGCCTTAGCGGTATTGGAACAACTACGCATGGCTGGACGTATAACCGTATGTTCGTCCAGTGATAGATAAAAGTGATAGCTAAAAAAGAACCTTTTTTAATGGACTAATTACTTGATATTTTGCCGTGGAAACACTAAAATCAGGGTGTCGGTTGACCTAGTGTCTTGACACCCTGATTCTTTCAAAAACTCCTCGACAGGGAAAGCCTTCCAGTCTTGGTAGACCGTACAGGTCTCGAACCTGTGACACCCTGATTAGAAGATACAGGCGTATTGTCCCTCCTAGTGAATAATAGTAACTCTTAGTCCCCTGTTATTTTTAGTTTAGCCTCGTTTTGTACCTTCTAGTAACTTTCTATACCTTTTCGTGCTCAGAAGTTCGTTAGCAAAAATGTTAGCAAATACATACCCAATCTGACTTGTAAAGCATTGCTGAAAGATAATGGATCTTATTTTTCGATCTATCCAAAAACGGTATACTAGCTAAATAAGTGGGTGGAATGTAGTTGCAACAATTGATAGGGAGTTTGGCTGGGCAAAGTATGTTGCTATTGCGTCAAAATGTCATAGTCCCAGTAACTTTATGGCTCCCCCAGAAAATAATATTGCTAACCCGGCCAAAGCATGAGAATACTTTTCCAGCCTGCGCAAAGGTAATCTGGATAAACCATATGAGGATGCCAGAACAATAGTTAGCATAGTGCCAATAGTTATCAATCCAAAGACAGAAGCTACTATTGCCACGCTAAGCATATTGTTTCTTGCCGCAGGGTACATAATAAGGGGGATAAGGGGCTCACAAGGCCCAAAAACAAATATGGTAAATAGAACCCACGGAGTTAAACTGCCAACTTTTATGTCGTGAGGATGAGAGTGGGACTTTTTACGAATGGCTCTATGTATTCCCCAAATAGAATAGGTGAATCCAAAGGCAATAAGAAACCAGGCAGCTATATCACCCCGGAACGACTCTATTGCTTCCAATTTGAAAACAGCTGTTCCTAAGGCGATACCAATAAAGCCTAAGGCAACGGAACTCAAAACGTGACCAAGTCCACATAGAAAAGTAATTACGAGTGTCTTGCTAATG
>SDBT01018474.1_pt1 | contig 10959 bp, 12 predicted proteins | sample 2277101 | NCBI WGS metagenome assembly SDBT01 (sample SAMN10404973, study PRJNA504765) | marine sediment metagenome | isolation source: marine sediment core GS10_PC15, 103 cmbsf | place: Arctic Ocean: Southern Knipovich Ridge | collected 2010 | reverse complement strand
ATAACCCCCCGCGTATAAAGAGCGGCGATGCCCTCTGTGCCGAGATCGCCCCGGCAGCATCAAGTGGCACAAAGATCGGGCTCATTGCTCCCTCGCTCTCGGATTACCCCCACAAGGAGATGGTGCTCGGCATGCCCGGGGTGAGCTTTTCCATCACTTCCTTGCGGGCCTCGCCAAAGAGCGCCGAGCTTGCCGCGCTCCTCGAGGGGCACAAGAGCATATCAATAGCCCCGGAGGCGGGCTCAGAGCGCCTCAGGGAGGCGATAAACAAGAAGATAACCCGCAGTGATATACTCACCACCGCGCGCAGTCTTTTTGACGGAGGTTTAAAGAACCTGAGGCTCTATTTCATGGTGGGCCTTCCGGGGGAGGAGCGCTCTGACGTGGAAGCCATTGTGGGGCTTGTGCAAGAGATAAGGGCGGGCTCCGGGCAGGGGAAGATCTCTCTGACGCTAAGCGTGTTCGTGCCCAAACCCTTTACTCCGTTCCAGTGGCAGCCCATGCTTGAGAAGAAGGAGCTAACGGCGAGGATAAAGCTCGTGCGCGACGGCTTGCGGGGAGTTTATGGGGTGAGCGTGTCCGCGGAATCCCCAAGGCTGGCACATCTGCAGGGATTTCTGGCCCAGGGCGACAGGAGGCTTGCCCCCGTGCTTGAGCGTATGCTCACAATCAAGTCATGGGAGCGCGCGGCAAGGGAGGCTGGGGTTGAGCCTTCATGGTATACGCTAAGGGATAAGCGGGAAGACGAGGTCCTTCCGTGGGACTTCATCGACTCGGGGAACGCGCGCGATGAGCTTTTCAAGCGAGGCCAGAAAGCGCTTGCCATGATTTCAGGCTGATCAAGTCTCATAATCCGGCTATAATAAAAAGATGAACGGACAGGACTTTGAAAGTACTGCGCTTGAGTATTACAAGCACGCCAAGCGGCTTGTGAAGATCGTAATCGGGTTTACCCTTCTGATATTGGGTATTGCGCTTATCGTGCTGCCCGGCCCCGCCATTGTGGTCATACCCATTGCCCTTGCGATACTTGCAGGCGAGTTCGTCTGGGCCAGAAAGCTCCTGAAGCGATTAAAGAAAGAGGTCGCGCGTTATAAGGAACTGTACAAAAAGAAAGTTCCTCCCGAAGGCGGGGATGCCTCTTAAAAACCCCGCACCGAAAAGACCTGGCAGGCCTAGTGACTATTTTTCTGTAGCTCTTCCGGCCAGTTCATCCGCCTTGATGACCCCGCTCACGATCCTGCCGTTTTGAAACACGATCGTCGGGGTTGACGACACGCCAAGGGACCTGCCCATCCTGATGCTCTCGTCAACGGCGTTGGTCTCGCACTTGGGCGCGGGGATGGTAATATTATTAAAGGCGTCCTCAAGAATCTTCAGGGCCTTTTCGTTGTCCTCCTCGCACAGTACGGCCTTGCTCTTTGCGTAGGCCTCCGGGTGGATGCTCGTAAGCGGGAACAGCTTGATGTAGAAGGCTATGTCGTCCCTCATTGCTATCACCTGCTTCATCTCCTGATGAAGTTGGGCGCAGTAAGGTCAGTCGGGGTCGTCAAAGACGACCACCTTATGCTCAGCATCCGGATTGCCTAGTATTACCGAGTCCTCCAAAGATATAGAGGCGAAGTCAACGGTGTTGATGGACTCGAACTTCTTCTTTGTGTAATTTATTCCCGTGGTGAGCCCGATGATGGAGCCGATAAAAATGTTCTGTTTTGTCTCGTCAATGTATACTATGCCTCTGTCTCCGCGGCTTATGAACGCCACTTCCCATACCCCGGCAATAACGGACGGCTCGGTGGAGATCACCTTGACGTCCGGCAGTATCGCCTTCAGGGCTTCCTGTGCCTGCTCTGCCGTTACCGTTACCTGTTCGGCCTCTTCCGCAAATGCGGCCGAAATGTATAAAATCAACAGAGCCCCGGCAAGCAATGCTCGAAGCATTCGTTTGAGCATGTGTCCCTCTCCTTTATCCTCTATCTGCTTTATATGCTATCTGCATCTGATTTCTGAAGCTCGTTGATCTTGTCGATAAGCCCCTGGGGGAAACGCCTGGGCTTCCCCTTTGAGTCCAGGAAGGCCACTGTGACGTCGGCCTCCGCAAGCAGTGTTTCGTCCCTCAGGCACCGCTGCCTGAGCATCATGGAGGCCCGTTTCATGTAGCCAAGCTCCGTCCTGATCTCTATGGTCTCCCCGAGCCGTGCCGGATGCCTGTATTTTATGTCCACGGCGGTTACGACAAACGAATTGCCTTCATTGTGGTATCGGGCAGGGTCGTGGCCCATGTCCACCAGGAGTTCAGTCCTGGCCCGCTCCATGTACCTGAGGTAATTTGCGTGGTAAACCACCCCTCCGGCGTCCGTGTCCTCGTAGTATATCTTTATTTTCATCCCTTCGGGCATACTTGATATCCTAACCTGTTTTCGGGGGGTATTGCCAGCATTGACGCCTGTAACGCTTGAGGGGTGAAATATGTTCGCAGAAGGCGTGCGCTGTCAATAAATTGATATAATACACAGATATGTTTGAAGCTATTATATTAGGCGTCGTACAGGGCGTTACGGAGTTCCTGCCCATAAGTAGCACAGCGCACCTTGTGCTCCTGCCAAAGCTCTTTGGGTGGGAGGACGAACTGTTGAGCTCGCTCAGTTTTGACGTGGCCCTTCATGTGGGCACCTTGCTGAGCGTCCTTGTATGCCTGCACGGGGATATAAAAGATATGCTCAGAAACAACAGGAAGCTCGTCATGGTAATTATTGTGGCAACCATACCCGCCGGCTTTGCCGGAGTGTTTCTGGACGACTACATAAGCGGGGTATTCAGGAGCCCGGCGTTAATAGCAGGGGCCCTTGTGGTCTTTGGCATAGTGATGTTCCTGGCAGAGCGCTTCCGCCAACACAGGCCTATGAGAGAGCTTTCATGGGGCGACGCCGTATTCATAGGGGCTGCGCAGGCCCTGGCCCTTGTCCCGGGGGTCTCGCGCTCGGGCATCACTATATCTGCGGGCTTGATGCGCGGGGTAAAGCGTGACGAGGCGGCGAAGTTCTCCTTTCTGCTCTCGATCCCGGTGATAGTGGGGGCTGCGGTGCTCGAAGGCAGGCACCTTTTTAACGATACGGCAGATACCGACCTGGCCCTTGTGGGCGCGGGATTTATCGCGTCCTTTGCCACGGGGGTGGTGGCGATCAAGCTGCTTATACGTTATTTGCAAAAATTCACTCTGAACGTCTTTGTGTACTACCGTTTCGTTCTGGCCGGTGTGATAATGGGGTGGCTATGGCTCGCAGCGTAAAAAAGAGATCGCTTGGGGCCTTGACAGCACTGTTCGGGCTGTATCTTGGGATTGCGCTTTTTACCTATGACAAGTGGGACCCCTCCATGTTCACGTATACCGCAAGCCAGGCAAGGAACCTCGGCGGGGCTCCGGGGGCATATCTGGCCGATTTGTTTATAACCCTCTTTGGGCTCATGGCGTTTGCGCTGCCGGTGTTTCTGGTGGTTACCGGAATAAAGCGGGTGCTCCTGAGCCCCGGCCACAGGGTGCATCTTATCGGGGCACATCTTCTCCTGCTCTCAGGGGCTGTCCTGCTCTCCATGATGCAGTCCTCCATTAATGTGGATTACGGTGCGGGCGGTCTCCTTGGCAGGTTTGTTGGAGGATTCCTTTCGAGGGCAACCAGCCAGCCCATTGCTTACGTGGCCTCTTGGGCAATGCTCATGGCCTCCCTCATACTATTAAGCCCAATGGCGCTCATAAACTTCCTCTTAAAGCCCGACCCCAAGGCCAGGAAAGAGTCCCCGCTGGAAGCTGGGTTTGCCGAAGAGCCCCAGATAATGATCCCTGACAAGGTACTTGATTCTAAAGAACTCGCCGGGGGCGTGGTGGAGGTCTCCGGCCCTGGGGCCCTTTATGAGGACGCCGACGAGGAAGGTCCTGTTGTAATTGATGAGCATGGGGTGGACGATGAGCCATATGAGCCAGACGAAGGGCTCCTTGGCGCCATCCCCTCCGACCCTGCTCCGTCGGGGGCAGGACTCTCTCCAAAATCAAAGCTTAAAAGGAAGAGAAAGCGCAAATACGTCATGCCGCCCCTTGATTTTCTGCACCGTTACGACCCGCCCGTAAAGCGGAGCCGCGAGGAGTTCATCAGGGACTCCAGGCTTCTGGAGGCAAAGCTTGAGGACTTCTCCATAAAGGGGAAGGTCACGCAGGTGCACCCCGGCCCCGTTGTTACCATGAACGAGTACGAGCCCGCCCCTGGGATAAAGATAAACCGTATAGTGTCCCTCTCTGACGACCTGGCCCTTGCGCTAAAGGCCCCAAGCGTCCGCATCTCCACGGTTCCCGGCACCTCGGCCCTTGGCATCGAGGTCCCGAACCACGACCGCGAGACCGTTTCCCTGCGGGAGATAGTGGACTCCGAGAACTACTTGAAGAGCGACTCCCGCCTTGCAGTGGCCTTTGGCAAGGACATATTCGGCGCCCCCGTGGTTGCCGACCTCACGCGCATGCCCCACCTCCTGGTGGCGGGCGCCACGGGCTCTGGAAAGAGCGTGTTCATGAACGCCCTGGTGGTGAGCATCCTCTATAAAGCAAAGCCCGACGAGGTGAAGATGCTCATGATAGACCCCAAGCTCCTTGAGTTGTCCGTCTATGACGGCATCCCGCACCTTGTGGCCCCCGTGGTCACAAACCCCAAGGACGCCTCTGAGATGCTCAGGCGGATGGTTTTTGAGATGGAGCGCCGCTACCGGGTGCTGGCCGAAAAGGGAGTGAGGAACATCGAGAGATATAACGCGGTGGTAGGGGAGGAGGAAAAACTCCCCTACATAGTGGTCTTTATTGACGAGCTTGCCGACCTGATGCTGGCCTCGGCTGCCCAGGTGGAGGATTCCATCGCAAGGCTTGCCCAGATGGCGCGGGCCTCCGGCATCCACCTTGTGATAGCCACCCAGCGCCCCTCGGTGGACGTTATAACCGGCGTGATAAAGGCCAACTTCCCGGCTCGCGTGGCCTTTCAGGTCACAACCAGGGTGGATTCGCGCACCATCTTAGACACCCAGGGCGCGGAACAGCTCATTGGGCGCGGCGACATGCTCTTCATGCTCCCCGGAAAGCGCCTCCTGAGAGTGCACGGGGCCCTTGTCACGGAGGCCGAGGTCAAGGCCCTGGTGACCCACGTAAAAGATCAGGGCGAGCCGGATTATTCGATAATGCAGGCCATTGCCGAGGCCGAACAAAACGCGCGTGTTGATGCGGAATATTCAGAGGACAGGGACGAGTTTTTCTGGAAGGCCGTGGACCATGCCGAGGCCGTCAGGGAGGTCTCCATATCGAGCGTGCAGCGCAAGCTCAAGGTGGGCTACAACCGCGCTGCAAGGATAATGGAGCTAATGGAGGAAGACGGCATGGTGGGGCCTCCAAAGGGGGCCGGGAAACCCCGTGATTTCCTTGGGAGAAACGTCCGCTAGACAGCCCTCCGGGGATGGCCCCGAATAGCCTCCGCCCCGCTTTATATTAGCCTTTCATATGTATTACAATATCTAAATCTGCTTTGCCCGGCATGTATTGTATGCCGCCTTGTGGAAATAACCTTACGAGAGGTTTGTTATGGGAAAGAGCACTTACCACTTTACGTCTGAATCCGTCACAGAGGGACACCCCGACAAGATAGCCGACCAGATATCCGACGCCATACTGGACGCGATGATAAAGGACGACCCAATGAGCAGGGTCGCATGCGAGACAATGGTCACCACCGGACTGGCGTTCATCGCAGGAGAGATAACCACAAAGACCTACGTGGAGATCCCCACGATCGTCAGGGGGGTTATCAAGGACATTGGCTACACCCGGGCAAAATACGGCTTTGACTACGAGACCTGCTCTGTCATCACCAGCATAGACGCCCAGTCGCCGGACATCGCCATGGGCGTGGACACCGGGGGCGCCGGGGACCAGGGCCTCATGTTCGGTTACGCCACAAACGAGACCGAGGAGCTGATGCCTCTGCCCATAATGCTTGCACACAAACTTGTGCGCAAGCTCACGGAGGTCAGGAAAAATGACGAGCTTGGCTACCTCAGGCCAGACGGCAAGAGCCAGGTTACGGTCCTCTACGAGGGAAACAAGCCCGTGCTTGTGGATACCGTTGTCATCTCCAGCCAGCACAGCGAGGAAGTGCACCTGAAAGACCTTCGCGAGGACATTATCGAGAAGGTCATAAAGCCCGTGCTTCCCCCCGAACTGGTGGATGACGAGAAGATCACCTACCACATCAACCCCACCGGAAGGTTCGTGGTGGGTGGCCCCATGGGCGACTGCGGCCTGACCGGAAGGAAGATAATCGTGGACAGCTACGGCGGCGTTGGGAGCCACGGCGGCGGGTGCTTCTCGGGCAAGGACCCCTCAAAGGTGGACCGCTCGGGCGCGTACATGGGCCGCTACTTAGCCAAGAACCTTGTTGCCGCGGGCATAGCAGATAAACTTGAGGTGCAGCTCGCATATGCCATTGGCGTTGCCGAGCCTGTATCCATTTATATAGACGAGTTCGGAACGGGTAAAATACCCCACGAGAAAGTTGTTCAGATCATCCGCGACAACTTCGACCTCACCCCCAAGGGGATTATGGATGCCCTGGACCTCCGCAGACCCATATACCGCAAGACCGCTGCCTATGGTCACTTCGGACGTAATGATAAAGATTTTACCTGGGAAAATACGGACAAGGCCGATGACCTGAAGAGTCAGGCTGGGCTTTAATAAAGAACCGGACCACTGAAAGGACTTTAGAGATATGCCAAAGCATGACGTAAAGGATATGGGGCTTGCCAAAAAGGGCATGAGCCGCATCGAGTGGGCTGCAATGGACATGCCCGTGCTTGAGAGCATCAAGAAGCGCTTTAAGAAGGACAAGCCGTTAAAGGGCCTGCGCGTGTCCGCCTGCCTTCACGTGACCACCGAGACCGCCAACCTGATGGACACGCTCCGCCTTGGAGGGGCCTCTGTCGTGCTTTGCGCCTCAAACCCCTTGAGCACACAGGACGACGTGGCAGCGGCCTGCACTAAGTACTTTAAGGTACCAACCTACGCCATCAAGGGCGAGGACAACGCCACCTACTATAAACACATCATGGCCGCCGCGAACCACAAGGCTCAGATGACAATGGACGACGGCGCGGACCTGGTGAGCGTGCTGCACACGAAGAAGAAAAACCTGCTGGGTCACGTCATCGGCGGCACCGAGGAGACCACAACCGGGGTCATCCGCCTCAAGGCCATGGCCGCCGAAGGTGTACTTCAATACCCCATAGTTGCCGTGAACGACGCCATGACCAAGCACCTCTTTGACAACCGTTACGGCACGGGGCAGTCCACCATAGACGGCATTTTGCGCGCGACCAACCGCCTTATAGCGGGCGGCACATTCGTCATATCCGGCTACGGCTGGTGCGGCAAGGGTCTGGCCAAGAACGCCTCGGGCATCGGGGCAAAGGTGGTAGTCTGCGAGGTGGACCCGCTAAAGGCCCTGGAGGCCGTGATGGACGGGTTCCAGGTAATGCCGATCAAAGAGGCCGCCGCCCTTGGAGACATCTTCGTTACGGTGACGGGCGACATAAACGTCATCTACAAGGGATGCTTCCACAAGATGAAGGACGGGGCCATTGTCGCCAACTCGGGCCACTTTAACTCCGAGATAGACATCCCGGCTCTCAAAAAACTCAGCAAGAAGCGCCGTATTGTGCGCGACTTTGTCGAAGAATTCACGCTTAAGAGCGGCAAGCGCATCTACCTGCTTGGCGAAGGAAGGCTCATTAACCTGGCCTCAGCCGAGGGCCACCCCTCGCAGGTCATGGACATGAGCTTTGCCAACCAGGCCCTCTGTGCCGAGTACATAGTGAAGAACTACAAGAAGCTTAAGAATGACGTATATAGCGTTCCTGAGAAGATAGACCAGAACATTGCGGCCCTGAAGCTCAAGGCCCTGGGCGTGACCATTGACAAGCTCACCGCCGAACAGAAGAAGTATCTCTCTTCATGGGAGATGGGAACCTGAGAATTAAAATAAGTTATTTGTGTATCTAATGCCCCCGGGTGCTTTACTCTTACGCGCCCGGGGGTTTTAATTTGCTCCCTTTATACCTCCTGCCTTCCCTGCCTGCCCTCGATAAATCCCTCAACGTATCTCTTTATGCCCGCTGCTTCTTTGGGGCTTATTTTAGTAAACCTGAGGGCCATGCCGCCTGTCCCTGGTGAGCCGGAATCAAAGAGGTGGTATAGGACCTTGGCGTCAAGCGATAGCCTGGCCCCATTGGCCTCAAAGCCCACTTTGGCCATCTGCCCGACTAAAAGGGGTTTTTCAGTATGCAGGAATATCCCCCCCTCAGAGAGGGTGCCTGCCCGCAGGTCTGTTGATACGCCTTTATGCTTTAGATTTACTTTGCCGTCGAACCTTACCCTCAGGTGTTTTCTCCTGTTCATGCCCGTGGACGCAAAGCACTCCTGTATGGCCCAGTTGAGCCTGTCAAGGGTTATTGGCTTGAATATCACCTGGTTGGCGCCGTGCTTGATGCATTCTTTATGTTTCCTTGAGTCCATGGAGTCGGTTATCATTATGACCGGGATTGTGGCGGTCTGCTTATCGCCCCGTATGCATCTGAGCGTGGATATGCCGTCAAGGTCCGGCATCATCAGATCAAGTATTATGATGTCCGGCAGCCAGATGTTCATTAGCTTCATGGCCTCCAAGCCGCCTTCTGCGAGGTTGATCTTGAAAAACCCCATCTTCTTTAAAAGTACGGTGATGTAGGTCAGAAAGCTCCTTGAGTCGTCAACAACCAGTATCTTTTTTCTCCGGGCCGCCATAATGTAAGCATAAGTTTAACAGGTTGAATTGTCAATGTTTTGTGGCTCCCTCCCTCCTAGCCAACCCCCTTTTCATCTGATATAATGGATTTGTATCCCGAAGAAACATGGAAAGGAGATATATGGTATGGCGGAGCAAAAGGGTATCTATCGTTGTAATGTGTGCGGGAACATCGTGTTCATGGCCCTGGACGGCGGGGGCACGCTTAGCTGCTGCGACCAGGACATGGAGCTTCTCAAGGCCAACTCCACTGATGCGGCCCAGGAAAAGCACGTGCCCGTGATCGAGAAGACGGGCTCAGGGTACAAGGTGACGGTTGGTTCGGTCCCACACCCGATGGAGGAGAAACACTTCATTCAGTGGATCGAGCTCATAGCCGACGGTCTATCCTACTGGAAGTTCCTGAAGCCCGGCGACGCTCCGGAGGCGGAGTTCTGCATCCAGGCCGAAAGCGTAAGCGCTCGCGAATATTGTAATATTCACGGGCTCTGGAAAGCCTAGCTCTCCACGCTTTCCGATTCACTGCATCTACGGCAGAATAAGCCGCTCGAAGTACGGAGAAGTACTACTTCGCGACTTCTCGGTACGAGTCGTGCCGACTTCTTTGTAGCTACAGCAAATCAGAAACCGTTTAGGTTTACAGTTCCTGATTCAGCGCATCTGATTTGTACGGGTTAGCAGTATTATTGTATGGATAGTACGAGTTAGAATATAAGGCCCTCTGCTGCCTTAGTGGGTAGCAGGGGGCTTTTACTATTTTACTTTACAGGGGAAGGTGGTAAGCAGAATTTGGATCTTCTGACCATGATAGCAATAGCGGTGGGGCTTGCCATGGACGCCTTCGCGGTCTCCGTGGCAAGCGGGCTGGCCTATTGCAGCATGCGCATGGGCCACACGCTTCGCATTGCCTTGTTCTTCGGGGGGTTCCAGGCCCTTATGCCTGTGGTGGGCTGGCTTGCGGGCATGTCTCTGAGGTCGTACATAGTCAGCATCGACCACTGGATAGTCTTTGGCATCCTAAGCTTGCTGGGTGTGAAGATGATCTACGAGGCCGTGATAATAGGGAGGGCGGAAAAGGGCGCGAACGTGATGGACCTGCTTGTGCTCCTGGGGCTTGCCGTGGCCACGAGCATCGACGCCCTGGCCGTGGGTGTGACATTCGCCTTCCTGAACGTGGTGATAATAGCCCCGGTGGTGGTTATAGGGGTGGTGACCTTTGTGATGAGCTTTCTGGGCGTTGTGATAGGCCAGAGGTGCGGCGAGCTGGGTTTTTCATCCACCAAGATAGAGGTGGCAGGCGGGGTCGTGCTCATTGCCATCGGTCTTAAGATACTGCTGGAGCACTTGGTAAACGGTATCTAGTTTCCGCGTGCCCTGTGTTTTTTTCCTGTTTTTCGCTTCTTCCTGGGCTTTGGCTCAACACCTATGCGGGGGTCGCCCTCAAGTATTGCCGTGACAATATCTTGTGCCACGCCCTCGAAGTCCTTATCTGAGATGGGCAGGTACAGCCATTTGCCAAGTATGGGGTGGGAAGCGAGGGCTGGGTAGTCCTTTATAAGAGTTTCTTGAAATTCCTTCTCCGTGGGCAATAAAACCCCGCTCCATGGCGGCTCGCGGTCCGAGAGCACCAGCACGAGCCTGCCTCTCAGGTAGTAGGCAAGGGCACCGAACATGGGCTTTTTTATGAGGCTGGGCTCGTCTTCAAGCGGCTCGGCCAGCCATTTCAGGTGATTGTCTGAGCTTCCCATAATATAGTTAGATTACATCATGCAGAATCTCCGGACAAGTATCAATGCATCCGATAAACCCGTAACATATTAAAATTAAGCGCTTATTTGTGTGATTAAGGGCACGGGAGGCGATGATATTGAAACGCATGTTTTAATTTACAGTGGTTTTCCTGCCAATAAATGTCAAGCACGATAGCCTGTCTGCTAGCTCATTTAGATTATTATGCGTTATAATGCACCTAATTCTACTGCTGTTAACTGGTTTTATTGGGGGGGTTCTTTTGGAAAACATGCTGGAAAAGATCGAGAGGCTTGAGCGGGAGCACGACAGGCTTGACCCGGAGCTTGTAGCCCGCAAGAAGGTA
>SDBT01018472.1_pt1 | contig 10959 bp, 20 predicted proteins | sample 2277101 | NCBI WGS metagenome assembly SDBT01 (sample SAMN10404973, study PRJNA504765) | marine sediment metagenome | isolation source: marine sediment core GS10_PC15, 103 cmbsf | place: Arctic Ocean: Southern Knipovich Ridge | collected 2010 | reverse complement strand
GAGAACTTGGATGATCAAATTAGTTGTTCTGCTGATAGTAAAATCAGCGGTCGTGGACATCGCACCGGTATTGGTAACACCAACACAGGTTAAAGCACCTGCCTTAGTCATTGTCCACGTACTGCCAGAACCTAAAAGGTCTGGGCCAGTTCCATTACTTGTAAACGCAAGCAACGCTCCTGTGCCAGCACTTGTGATGGTTTGGCCCACAGTAGAGCCTGTATCGCTTTGGATGAGTGCCAGAACTATATTGTCAGCAGCGTCAGTTCCTGTATAAATAACCGAACCTGCATCAACGTTAATAGTTCTACCTAAATCATACGCGCCATCTAAACTATTTCCAACTGAGCCAGCCTCTATAGCAACCCATGCACCAGCATTACGAAATTTGAGTTTATGCTCAGATAAATCGTAGTAAATAGTGCCTTCGCTTGCCGTGGGTTCTGTGTCTGTCGGGTTATAAAAAGTAAAACCAACTGCCACCGAACCATCTAAACTTCCTTCAACTTCTTGCGCCCAAAGAAGGAGTTTATCCTTGGGTTTTCCTGTCCATCGATACGAGTTCTTGTACGTCTTCTTGTTATCAATCGAAGTTGTAAACGTACCAAAAACAGGTTGGGCCACAAAAAGGAAGACCAATAACATAATCATAAATCGTTTCATCGTTATTTTCCTTTCAAATTTCTTAATATACTAAGGTAACTCGACCTTGTTACATGGTCACATTTTACCTTTGGGTTACACCAAATATCAAATCCAGATTCTTGAGCTTTTCGGCAGAAGTAAATATCTTCACCTAAAGTCCTAAGTCCTTGTTTGTATTCACTGCGCCAATAAGGCCAGTCCATTTTATCTAAAACAGAAGTCTTTATCAAAACACAACCAAAGCCACACCATTTAATTTTAAATGGGTTGTTCGGAAGTTCGTCTATTTCCATAGGCGACTTGTCTTTTGAGACGTTCCATTTAAGTTGTCCCTGTTGGCATATTGGAACGACACCGGAAACTATATCCTTGTCAGTTTCCAACATTACTTTCAGGGTCTTGGGCCGAGGTAAAACATCGGAGTCGAGAAACAAAATGTGTGTTGGTTTGGGTTTCATGTAATTAACAACCGAGACTATCTTATCTCTGCCCTCTTCGGGCGAAGGAGACGCGACGTAGGCGGAAACTATTCCGTTATCCCTTGTCCAAGCCTCGACTATCGAAATAGTTCTAACGTCGGCTTGGTGGTCTGGTGTTACAGGAACTCCAATTACAATACTCATTTATTACCTTAAATATTAGAAGTGGTTACTTGTGTATCATAGCTTGATTGAGGCCCATGGTCTAACCAAGCATTGATTGTTCCATCGGACATCGTGCCCGTATGGTCATAGTACAACCCTATGATTCTCTCTTCGTCTATATTATACGGAAGAGGCATTCTAAGTACCCAGAAACCAGCAACCATTGTAGCGGTTGTGATAGCTGGGGTTTGGTAAATCACCGTAGAACTTGAATCAATAGGCGCAACTGTATCGTATCTCAAAGAGAATACAATATTAGTTCCACCCGCAAAAGCTGTACCAATCCTTATGTTTAACCACAAGGGTTCGCCTGCACCCATTTCAAGGTCAGACAATGTGAAGTCAAGTATATTAGTGGAAGCTGCATCAGTATCCGTAATTACCTGGTCGTCACTAAATTCAAACATTGCATCAAAAATTGCCATAAGTTTTCTCCTTATGCGATTGTGCCTTCGACATTCAGAATAGCGTCACAGCGTCTTACTGGCATGTCGAGGAAGAATAATTGTGGTTTACCGAAAGGATTGTTCTCTGTCCAGTGTACATTGGTCTTGTCTTTGGCAAGAATCTGCAACTGAGTGAAAATCGTTTCGTTTACATACATCGAAATCATATCGTTACCCTTGAAGTTGTTTCTAATCTCGATGATTTTATCTTCATCAAGGGAATTGGCACTACCAGCGGCAGTGTCGATATTTGCAAGACGCTTAATCGTGCGAGCATCTTCAACGCAAAGACCTACATCCCAACTGAACTCTGTAATGAAAGCCCAGAGTTGATTGGTTGGGTTTGGAGCCGAACCTGCCGCAGACGTAGAAGCGACTGAATTATCACCAGATACAAGCTGTCTACCTTCGTCTCTTTTCTTTAATCCACCACCATCAGTGTTTCTTGGGTGAATCAAATAAGTCTTACCAGGCCCCCACTGAACGAAGTAAATCGAACTGTGGCCACCAGAGTTAGTTCCACCATTGTTCCCGACGTAGAGAGTGTCGGTAGTTGCTAAGGTGTTAAGTCTAAGCTGTAATCCAGCAAACTCTTCTGGGGGTGCAGTTGTTGGTGAAAGCGAGCCAGCAGAAACATTACCAACTAAAGTATTGGCAAGCTCTTGGCCCATGCTCTCAATGTAAGCTCTTTCCTGTTGCATTCTGTACTTGGCGGGATTTGGCTGGATTCTCAACATATCTTCAGGTGCGAGGAATCTTGCTTTAAGCATTCCCATTTGCTCCCTGACTTGATTTAACAGCCCAGTGGTTGCATTCCAACCGTTGCCAACTTTTACCCAATTAACCGCGGGGAGGGCGGTACGCCTTGATACTACATGAGAGGTAATATCATTAGCTTGCTGAACGACAGCATCGGCTATAATATCATTGGTCTCATTTAAAACTTCTGCCACATCAATAATCTCGTTATTGTGTGTCATTCTTGCCGCTAAGAGTAGATTCTCGCGGTCTGTAATTGTTCTGGTTGCCATAAGACAATCTCCTAAAAGTTAATGTACATTCTCTGTTGACGTAGGAGTTGTCCTGTTCTTGTCAGGCTTCTACTTCTGTAATTCACTTAGTCAGTGGAACGATTTACGCTCATACACTCAGGCCATAAGGTTTCCCTGAGACTTCTATATATCAACCCTTGTCCGTTAAGGGGGTTAATATGTATGCCCGTGAGCAGTGTGCCACGCACGAGCCTTTTTGCTTTCGTCATCTTCCCCGCTTGAATACAATTCGGGAGAGTTCGGGTATTGAGGCTTGTAATCTTTGTCTATTGTTTCGCCGTTCTGTGTGCCTTTAATCAAAGTATCGCCCAAAATCTGTTTTCCTTTAGCTACGAATTCTTTCACAAATACAGGGTGGTTGCCAAGACCTGTAGATTCCAAGAGTTCTTTAAACTCGTCACTACAAGTTCCACAGAACCTTTGGGCTATTTTAAGAGACTCATCGTACTTATCGCCAAGCTCTTCCCTTAACTGTGTCTCGCCCTGCTCACGGCCTTTAATCAGACTTTCAGACATGCCGTCAAGATAAGACTTAACGACGGCCTCAAAACCTTGTTTGCTCACACCGTTGTCGATAGCGATTTGTTTAACTGCATTCATTCCTTCTTCGTCAATAGGAATGCCCTCTGGGACTTCTATTTCATATCCCTCGATGTTTTCAGGCGTTCCTGTCTTTCGATAGAACTGTGCAATTTCCTCTGCTGAGGATTCCGGTGTTGGCAGTTTTGCCATACCGCTTGACATCTTTTCAAGATTACTATAACCCTGAATTACATCGTCTCCGCTACCCCATCCTTTTTGCTTGACAATGTCCGCATTTTCTGCTGAGAACCACTGTACAGGAGTTGTCTCTTCCTGGCCCGCTAATAGCGAGTTCTCCGTCTGAGCTTCTGTAGTTTCTGGCATTTTACATTCCTTTTATTCTTTTACATTTATCAATAGCGTCCACGATAGACGTTATTCGCTGTCCAAGTTTGTCTATTCTTTTGTTTAGTTTTTTAATATCTTCTGGCGTAGCAACTACTTTCCCCTTCTTTATTTCGACTGATTCAGTTTTCTTTGCCATTAGATTCCCTTCAATTCAATAAGTTTCGAGACGTACTCCTGCACGCCTTCTGGCCCGTTATATGCTCGTATGCCCATCTTCTTTATAATGAGTTTGGCAAAGTTCTGGACGGCGACCTCGCCTTCGGTTTGAAGGTCTGTATCAAAGTACCCTGCCTGTATAAGAAGGTCTCCAAGGACTCTCTGGCCTGGGTCTGACATAAAGCACGCCCTATACGACGCTATCTCAGCGTTTACTTTTTTTGGCATTTTTACGCTTCCTTGCTTTCTTAATTTGTTTTCTTTGTGTTGGGGTGTGCGGGTGAAGTGCCATTATACTGCTCCTATCTTGTAACCAATTCTTAATAGAGTTTCTTTTAACGCAACCATCGTGGGAGAGGTTACATTGTCTAATTTGCCATCGCAATAGCCATCGCAGTCTCCAATCACTTTATAGAAATCACAATCTTGACAGCTTAGATTCTTTTTCATACCGCATTTCCTATTGCTTCTGCCGGAGATTTGTATTTTTCTATATATGCTATTGCGTTAGCCATATAAGTAATGTTTTCTCTAAACTGAGATATGCCCATATTACATTTAAAACACAACAAAGCCCTAACATCGCCCGTGTCGTGATTATGGTCAACGGAGAGAGGTTTTATCTTTCCTGCCCATTTAGCCGTTTCTGGTTCTCCGCAAATAGCACAAACGCCTTTTTGTTGTGAAAACATTTTCTTGTAATCATCGAGGGTTATATCATAACAAGACCTTAATTTAATATCTCTTTGTCGTCCGCTATCAGCATACTTGCGATACCAATCTTTTCTTTTTTGCGATGTCTCTTTTCTATATTTAGCCACAGATTTTTTCCCTTTTTTAGAAGCGTTGTATTTATGCCGCTTAGACCTTCCGTGTGGTGTTTGTGCCCATTCTTTTTTGCAAGTTCGACATATCTTGTGCCGAATATCTTTATCTTTCCATTTAAGATAAAATTCTGTTTCTGGTTGTTCTTTTTCGCACTTATTACAAAGCATTAGTTATGGTCTCAGCAGGACTACCTTCTTCTGGTTTCTTATTAAGTTTTGGGTAGGCTTCGGCAAGCCCCTGCGCTTGTTGCATTGCCTGTGCTTGAGCAAGTTCAGCAGCATCAGTATCTCTCTTTTCTTTTATTTCCGCCTCGGTTCTTAAAATATCTATTGGAGCATCTGTGGCATCAGCAATTTTATTTCTAAGCCTATCGGGATGAATACCAATTAACACATCTGGCACAACTACAGATGCTTGTGCCATTTCATTAAGAAAGTTCTTTACGGGTTGCATCTGGAATAATCTTCTCTGTGCCTGCGCCAGCGGCCCGATGAATCTTATGTCAATTTTAAGGGGTCTTCGTCCTGTTTGCTTATTTTCCTCTATGGCATCAATTAAAATCTGTGGTGGCTCAGGAAGTCGTCCTGCTTTATCTGCTATATCAGAGACTATATCAAAGACCCTGCCAAGTCCTTCTTTTTCTAATCTATCAACCTGCGGGCCAAGCAGAACTGCTTTCTCAGCTTGAAGTTCCATAATCTCGGTAGCAGTCTTTTCTCGTTCTGACCTTGCAAGAATTAAGAAGAACTCTACTCGGTATTTGTCCTCGATAATCCTTTGAATCTTTTCTTCTCTATCAATGGCTATGGGATAATTCACGCCTTGATTAATGGGGGTGATTATGTCCCCGCCACGGTCAAAGTAGTTCTGGCCATCAGGCAGGATTCTTGTATTGCCCCTCATGTGTTCTGGGACGTTTAAGGCTGGCGCAACTGCCATGTGTGCGGCTCTAAGTAAGGTCTTGCCCATTTGGTTAAGTTTCTTAATCTCAACCATAGCATCAGCGGCGGGAGAGTAACCGTAAATCTCGTCTGAGTTCTTTCTTAATCTCCACACAGCGTAGGGGTTGAGGTCGAAACCAGACTCCTTAACTACGTCGCCGTCTTCATCGTCTTTAAGCTGTTGCTTGCCTATCATCTGAACATAAACAGATGCCCACTTCTTGTCTTTAGACAATAATGACCCGAACATTCTATCTTCGTTAGGGAATACTGCGTGGGTAAACTCATATCTTTTTTCAGGTTGCTTTTCAGCGTTGATTACGATTTCTTCATTCAGCCTTTCTTCATCAAACTTTTGAACAGCTTGTTTTGCTGTCAAGAAGAAGTTTCTAAACACAGTGTCTACATTTCCATATCTATCTTCTGATATATAAATTTCTCGTGGATGTATAGGAATGTGTACTGCCACATCGTTACCAATATCCTCTTCAGTGAATAACGTAGCTGTTCCAACAGAACCCGCATCTCTGAACCACTCACCAAGAATAGTATAGTAATTTGAGTTATTATACTCTGCATACATAGCCTCATCATATCTCTGGAGATAGGCTTGAACTTCGTCTATCTCGTTTAATCTCGGCTCACCCAAGATACTCTTAAACCATCTTAGAGACTGGCTTACCATGTGCCCCTGCATACCATCAGCCCACACGCTTAAAGCAGAACTGGGAACACCGGAATATGCCTGCTTGCCTCTTTCTTCGCCTTTCTCGTCAAACTTCTGGGAGTCCTTAATAAGTCCCCTGCGAGGGTTTACATATCGTGCTATATTAGCGTCTCTGTCTTCGTAGCATTCCTTAATCTCTTTCATCTGAGACCAGCGGAGTTTTATCTTTTGTCCTAATTTGTCAGCCACTAATTCACCGACCTTCCAAGTAGACTCGCTCTATTACCGCCTAACGGTTGGCCTTCCGTCAAGATTGTACCTTTTCGTCCTGCGGTGGCTATTTTCTGCCTACGCCTATCCCTGTCTTTCTGGACAATCTCTTCATCCACTTTTCTTGGGGTAGGAACTGGCGCTGTGGGTTTGGGTGGGGCGGGAGACTTGCCACCAAAGTATCGTCTTTGCATTTCTTTTATATCAAACATTTTATTACCACCGAATATTCTTCAAAGCCATATCGTTTCAATGCAGAGAATCTATCCCTCCTGAACTCTCCCATTACACTTGTCATTCCTCTTTCTTTTGCCCACATCTTCGCTTCTTCCAATGCTTCTCGCCCTACACCCAACTTGGTTCCGCTCCATACCTGATGAATCCATAGGTAGTTACGTCTGCGGCAGGCCAATAAGAAACCATTAATTTCTCCATCTTCACTTGAGATAATTGCCAGGAAGTCGGGCTGGGTCTGCCAGTATTTAATCTCGCTTAGGCTTTGCTCTTTAGGGTAATCTTCTGTTTCGGTGAAGTGTTCTACTAAAAGGTCTAAGTCTATGTCTGGTTCAATGGTTAGCATTTGCTTTCTCGGCCAGCGCCTTTTCGATGTGGTCAAATAATAATTCATCTTCAACATCAAAAACATTGTGTCCACATTGGCCTTCCCAATACTTGGCATCTTTCCACCAAGCCATGAGCTCCTTGCACGCATTAACTAACTCCATATCTTTCTCCTTAAAGATTTAAAAAGTTAAATCCTTTATCTTGTCAAACTCTTTGCAGTGGGCAGCAATATTTCGAGATAAAATCAACTGAAAATCCCATGTGTTAAACGGAGGTTTATCAACGCCCCACGCCATACAATCTACCATTCCACAATAATGGGCAAGTGTGTTCTTTGTTGCACATCCCATATTTTTACATCTTTCGCAGTCAAAACAACTCAATTCTCTATTTAGTTCTTTGTCTTTCATTTTAGAATCCTTTCAGAGACCCCAATTTAACGGGTCATACGCTTTTCCTTGCTTAACATAACCCGCCGTACTCATTCCCTGAGAGTGGGTTAAATCTTCCAATGCAATCATTAAATAATTAAGGGCACTTCTATAATCCTCTTCACCAAGTTTGATGTATTTATATATCCTATCGCCCTCTTCGGTTTCTTCAAGAATCTTGGCACAAGCACAAAGTTGTCTCGCAAACACATCAACTTCTTCGCACTTGCGGGGGATTTCTAATTTACCAGACCTTATAAATGCGTGAGACTTGTCAAATGCCTGCGTTCTGTGTAGAGTGTAAATTCCAGCTTTCTCGTCGGTTTTCATATACACTTTTTGTTTGTAACTTGGACTATATTCTGAACCAAATATGCGGAACTCTTTAGAGTGTGCATCTCGAAACTTGCCAAACTCTTCTTCATATGGTCTGAGACAGATAACGGCACTTTTCACATTAAACTTCTTGGCAATATCATATACAGCGTCAAAGCCTTTTACTCTTGCCATATATGTTATCTTGGCTCTTTCCTTGCCTACTTTTTCGCCAATAAGAATATTGTGATAATTCTTCTTAATGTCTACGCCCATTGCTGTTTCGTTTATAGACATCTCAGTTCTCATTACATCATGCCCGCAACAGGCAAAGACATCGCTTTCAGTAAGCCTATCTTCTGCGGCGATGTAGGGCAGGCCAAGTCGCGAGTTATAGAATGTTCCAAGTTTAGAACCGTCTAACTGACACTCTTTCCACTTATCCATTACCAAACCTAAATCACAGTTAGGAGTAATAAAGTGAGATACATGGTAACCCGAAATACTCCTATCTGGATGTTTAGCTACAAACCCGCCGTCAGAGACGAAGATTTCCCTTTCACATTTAACACAAGCGTAGTGAGGTTTGCCGTCTTTATATCTTATGCTATTGGGAAAGTCTGTAGCTATACAAGTGTATTGATTACAGTGTCCGCATTTAATCAACCAATACTTCTGGTCTGAGCGTTGGAACTCTTTATCAATACCAAAGTCCGGCATTGTAGGAGTGCCCAAGTCTACTTCTTTCTTGAACGTGGAATTTAAAAGTCTGTCAGTGGTCATCTCGACCATTGTATTGTCAAACAAATCTCTTTCGTCCCGAATCACCATATCAGCAGGCGTTGACCTTACCGAAGCTGAATCTTTCTTTCTACCCTTTAAAACCTTGGTAGCTGTAGCGCCTTTTAAGGTAAGGAACGCCTTGCCGACTTTTTTAGCAAAAACGCTATCAGTAGATTTTAAGAACTTCTTAATACAGGGGTTGTCCTGAATAAGAGGCCCAAATCGGGTCTTCGAGAAATCCTCGACAGCATCTCTACTGGGGAAATAATAAATCACGCCCTGGGGGAATCTGTTATAAATCAGGGCATGGATACTTTCTAACATAAACAAAGTAGTGATACGCGCCTGCGCGCCTTTCATTACCACCCTGTGCCTCGCAGGGTCAGTCATTATGTCCTGCATATATCCGCACTTGTTCAAAGTAAACGTAGTGTTGCCCATGAGCTTAATCTCATTACGTTTAGCCCAGCAACAGGCGTCTGCGGCCATTAAGACTTCGGGTGGAAACTCAGTTGCTTCATTCATTATTGAGCCTTAACAAGTTCTTGGGCTGTTACAAGAAAGCAATTATATTCGCTCATTCCCATTCCACTGCTTTCTTTATGATTACATACAGGACAAATAAGGCAATCTCCATAATCCAAGATAAGCCAATGGTTTCCTTCTCTGCAATTCTTACGGCCACGTTCAAGCCACTTATCAACCTTTTTCATTTAGAATCCTTTCTAATTCAATTCTTCGTTCTCGTACTCAGATACAAAAGTGTAAGTGCGATTAGCGCAATTAGGAACTGCGTAAATCCATCCACGTAAAAACCATTCTATTAGAGGATATTCAGTTTCGGTTGTGGTTTCCGTTAGTTTCATCTCGCAAACTCTTGTACTATGTCTGTGTCGGGTGAATGACCTATTGTTGCGACTTCCATCCCACAGAAAATACAACAAGACGTCATGAAATTAGATAAATAATGTGAATTTTCCATAATCATCTTATCTCCACAATAAAGCTGTACGCCGTCTTCGTATAGACTATATCTTTTGGAGTGTTGTTTATTTTTCATTCAAGACTCCTTTATGCGGCCAGTAAGCCTCCCCTACTTCCTCAACAACACCGCCAACAGCATCAATTGAGTTAGCGTCGGGGTGGACGTGGGTAGAGCCAACCTTGAGCCTGTCATCGCCTATCTGGGCGTCTACGTCCTTGACGTCAGAGAAGGTTAGGAAATTGGTAGAGAAGTATCTGACATCTTTGTATCGGATATACTTGGCGGAGCAGCCGGTTAATACCATTATGGTACAAATTAGTATAAGAATGGTATATGGTTTCATATTAGGTTTTTCTAAACTGCAATTGTGTTTGTTATTTCAAGTGCATATTTATATGCGAGATTTAGTCTTGCTATCAACAAAACTAATTTGGGGCAAGGAGATTTAGTGTCAACCTCTTTAATCTCTCTCTTAACTCTCTCTTGTATCTTGGCGTCATCAAGCAAAGAGAGTTGAGAGAATACTCTCGTTTTTTTTGCAACATCTTCAATGATTGCCCGCATTTGTTTTCTGTGGGCTTTTATAGGGTTCCGTTTAATAGTCCTAAACATTGCCATTTACTTTCTCCTTGCTATCAATACGGCTGAACAGGTTAAGATTATGCTGCTGCGAAATCAAATATCTCGTTCTCTATATCCCAAAACATTCCTACGGCCCCATCTTTAGACTGCATTAAAAGTGTTTCTTCATAATCAAAAAAGTTCATAGGAACAAACGGATTGATAATCTGCATTTGTACTTCTTCAAATACAAAGGGGCATCCGCCACCGCATCCATAATGTGTTTGTGGCGTTGACCTTGGTCGTTTAGTTATAATTATTTCTTCTGGTTTCTTCGTAAGCAATTTTCGCATAAGAATAATCAAATCTTGGTTTTCAATATCACCCAACTGCTCGTCGGTCATGTTGATTTTAAATGTCCGGCAAGGAAAGCCATCGTGAGCAATAAAAATAACATCGTCCCAGTCAATTTCTTTGCCACCAATCAAACAGCGTTCTCGTTCAATAGTAAGTTTGCCGGAAATTAACGAGCCTGACTCAGTAGTTGTATCGTCATGGATAGCCATCACATAATCACCATTCTTAAACTCTTCATTAAATAGTTTCCACACATCAATCATTATTGCCTCCTTGCACTTAAAACAAGTGATACCGCTATCAATATGTTCATCACAACTATACCACTAATCCATAAGGGGGATAGTAGGATTAAGCTCACGGGGTAGGTTAGTTTCATTTATC
>SDBT01018471.1_pt1 | contig 10959 bp, 9 predicted proteins | sample 2277101 | NCBI WGS metagenome assembly SDBT01 (sample SAMN10404973, study PRJNA504765) | marine sediment metagenome | isolation source: marine sediment core GS10_PC15, 103 cmbsf | place: Arctic Ocean: Southern Knipovich Ridge | collected 2010 | reverse complement strand
TACAAAGTGATAGCCACTCGGTCCTGGCATTATATGTGTAGTGATGGTTGTGTCCAGGAGTACTTTTGCTAACGCAAAAGTACCCAAAAATAACTTGTATTTTGCTAACGCAAAAGTACCCAATTTAAACATTTATTTGTATACAAATAAATGAAAAGAAATAAGAAAAGAAAGAAAAGGTATAGGAATAAAAGAAAATTAGTGCAGCAACAACGTACGACTTGGTTTGATCTTCCTGCTGAAATTGCAGACTATATAGTCTCAACAAAATTTCTACACAATAGTGATTATTTCTCATGCTTATTGGTTAGCAAATTATTTATTCCTCCTATTTCAAAATGTGAACTTGAAATCAGACGACACGCGACTTGGTTTGATCTTCCCGCTGAAATTGCGGACTATATAGTCTCAACAAAATTTCTACGCAATAGTGATTATTTTTCATGCTTATTGGTTAGCAAATTATTTATTCCTTCTATTTCAAAACGTGAACTTTCAATTAGAAGATGGCCGCCCATAACATTTAAAATTCCCCGCTATGGAAATTTGTTAGAGGGGATGTACGTGAGGTACGAGTTACCAGCTATTGGTGATCAGAACTTACAAATACCGCCATTTCCCGAAGAATTAGTCGTGCTAGAATCAACACAACCAACAATAACATGATCAATAGGAATATTGGACCAGTCACAGTCCAACACCACTTTACTGGTACCCGCTCACATAGTAAACCTCTTTTTTCACAACTCTTTATAGCTTTGTACGCTCTTTGCGCAAAACTATAAATATCATTCGACAAACCTCGATGGTAACTTATATCTCTTCTCAATACTTCTGGACCCGGATATACATAACGATCTACCCGTTGCTTGGATAGCCAACTACTTATTAAGACATCGTCATTCTTGTAAATATTGTCGTCTTCTAAAGCGTGACGGGTTAGTTGTTCTAATTTGCTAGCTGGTGGGAAATAACCGCGTTTATACAAATTACCAGCATAGCCTATCAGAATGTCTACTTTGCTTCCATTATCAACGGGATCAAAATTAAACCATCTCCGTTGTGCATCGTCATAATTGGTTACATAGCTGAGATATGATGGGAAAGAACCGATTCGAATTCCAGCTGTACCTATCGCTGCATTTGGTCGTTCTATTGTTTTTTTATCTAAATATTGTACCAAGTCGTTTGGATATACGATATCATCATCAAAAGTAATAATTATCGTTTCTGGGGTGTGCTCTGCTTGCAACGGTCCGATGAGCTTATTGAGGGATCCATAATCTTGGTCTAATATAATAAGTTGACAGTATTGATGTAGAAAATTTGGTATAGTATAACCCGACTGTTCTTTTTTGCACCACTGTGGAATAACTACATACAGTTTGTCCAGAGATAGGGTTTGAGTATGGAGTGAAACCAAGGTAGGTTTTAAATTATTGATTCTACTTGGTATTGTAGCTATAGATCCGACTATTTTCATTACTACTATTCAAGAGAAAAATGACTTGTAAATAATAGTATTCGAACATACTAATGGAAACCTTACACACTTCTTTGGGACAATTCTACTTTACTACTCATAGTAATTCTCCACCAACTTTTTTACAGGTTGTTGGTTGGACAAAAGGTGCAGAACGTCCTGACGCTAAGCGTCGTTATGTTTATGTGCGAAAAGTACCTCTCCAAATTTGTGGTGGCCTTAATGGTAGCGGTCGTTGGGAATTTGACGAAGACCTTATTAAGAGGTACGCAACGGATATAACAAAGTCAGTACATAAGAGTACAGATACTCTTGTTGATGGTAATGCGATTATAATTGATGGAGCTCATTTCCTGAGATATCAAAGTATTACTATACCATTACGAAGATTTGATTTTGTATTAGTCACTGATGAAATATTACTTGATTCCCCGAAAGCAAAGAAATTCAAGAGATTACGAAAAGGAGTTTCTCCAAGTAATTTTTAAAATCTTAATAAAATGTAATGTTTACTGATTACTTGTATCTTACTATCAACGATCACTTAATTACTGATACTAGTCTCTTTCCCGACTTGTCAGCTAAACAAGCTCGTAGAGCGGTGAGATATATTAAAAATAAGCAAGTACTACCAGAAAATGGTATTGAGAGTACTGTGGCACGGTTTTTATTTGCCAAGACGCTCAAGGATTTACTTGAAAACCCCAAATCTGATTTATCTGTTGAATTATTAGATAAAAATAGCTTGAGGAAAACCCTTCAACAAGCTTACCTACACTCGATAGAAATGATTAATAATCACTTTGGGCGTAAGCTGGTAGCACCGATGCCGGGACCGTTTGTTGTACCTGCCCTTGGTGCTATCATAGGCAAACGAGAAAAGAAAATTGCTGAAGGTTCATATGGAGCGGTCTATAGTACATCCAAAGGATATGCAGTTAAAATATTCTTAGAGGGCGAACTAGATTCACCTACAATGCGTGAAACAGCGATCCTTAGATATCTCGACCATCCTAACGTGATTAATCTAGTTGCGATGCAACTAAAACCACCTATTATTGCTATGCCATTAGCTGCTGGAACAATGGACAGTTTGCAGCTAAATAAAGAAAAGCGAAAGTGGTACTTTTACCAATTGTTTCGAGGACTTGCTTATTGTCATAGTAAACATGTATGGCATCGTGATCTTAAACCGGATAATGTACTAGTTTTTGATGACCCCAGTATTTCTGACCAACTAGTAAAGTTAACTGATTTTGGGTTATCAATTCCTTACTCTCGTCAAGGAAGAAACTATACCAATGTTGTTACTCTGTGGTGGCGAGCACCAGAACTATTACTTGGTGACCCAAATTACTCAGGAGCAGTGGACGTGTGGTCATTAGGAGTAATGTTAATGGATTCCATACTTGGGAAATATTCTTTAGCTGGTAACAATAAAATAGATGAATTATACAAGATTTTTCAACTTTTGGGTATACCAACAGAAGCGGATTGGCCAGGAGTAACAAAACTTCCCTATTGGGTAAAAACCTTGCCCGGGTCAGATTTTGCAAAAACCATCATCGGGACCTGGTCACGAAGCCTAGAAGCAAAGATTATCTCCGCGGATGACGAACTGGAGGTTATTAATAATACTGTCACTTGGCCTAATAAGAGAATGTCTGCACTTGATGTACTAAAATTGCCATATTTTAATTCGGTTCGCGACAAGGTAGAGACGCAAATACCCGCTGCACCAATTACATTACAACCCTGCGGAGATATGATGTTGAATGATCAACAACAAATCGTCAAGCAGGATTGGTTTGATAAACGACAAATAATATATGAGTGGTTATGGATCGTAAAGCAAAAATTCAAATTGACTGAGAGGACTTTCTTTTTTGCTATTTATTTGATGGATCTTGTTGCTAGCCGTATAGAGATTGAACGAAAAAATCAACAAAAATATGCAGCAGCAACATTACTTATCAGTAGTGAGTTATATGAACGCGAGATTCCTGAAAATGAAGATTTTGTATCGATAGCTGCCAAAGCTTTTACTATACAAGAGCTCCTTACAGCGAAAAGGGTCGTACTTACAAAAATGGACTTTGGATTAGTTATACCCACTTGTAGTGACTTTATATTCCATTACACTGAAGATTCTGGCTATAACACGGAGAAACATCAACAAATATTGTACTATGCATTGATGTTAATGCTGAATTATTCCTATGCAGCTCAATATTCACAAGCACAAATAGCACAGATAGCAATAGAGGCTCTGGGGTTAACGCCAAAGTGTTTGAATGGTATGATCAAATTGTATGATGAAGGTATAGAGAAGTACTTTGTAGAGTTTGATTCGAGGCTTATAGATCTGCAATAATTTCAATATGATATTCTAGCTTACTTTATTAACATTTTCCCAATCATCAAACTCATCTAAATGAAACTGCGAGTTCTCCATAATCTATAGAATCATCTTCTTTGCTATATTTTATACATAACTGATAATAATCTATTGCTTCGTCTATATTATTATTTTGTGCATTAATAGTTCCTAGAATAAATAATGCATCACACTCGTGATCATCAGCACATAATTTTGGGTACTGTGTATTTTGAACTTTTAAGTTCATTTTTCAGGTTTATCTCTGGTAATAGTAATATGCGTATTGCAAAAGATGGTAAACTTGATACTCTTCGTATAAACGGATTTAGACGTATGGTTTTACGTAATTTCGCTAGTATATTACCAGGATCCATAGCTTATCCCGATGAACAATTTGTAGTCCCGAGTAGTGGTGACATCATCACTATAAGTAATATTCGTTCTATTCTACTGGTAAATCCCGCTGGAGGATTAGCAGCATTAACTATTAACATGCCTCCTAATCCCGGTGATGGTCAATTAGCAATCATCAACATTACAAAAGATATAACCGCGCTAACTCATAGTGGGAATGGAAAAACTTTATTAGCTCCCTTTGATACAACGATCAGTTCTTTTGCATCTGGAACCTGGTATTATCACGCTGCAGATACGACCTGGTATCCAATTTCAGCTCCGATAGAAATAGGTTCCGGTCCAGTTCTAGGACCGGGATCATCCACCGACAATGCCCTGGCAAGATGGAACGGAGTAACTGGAACATTGTTAGCAAATTCTGTGGCCATTTTGGACGACCTTGGAGTATTGACGGGACTTACTCAATTGGACGTAGACGATTTACGATTAGATGGAAATATAATCACTACTACAGCAGGTGATCTTGAACTAGACGCCTCAAGTAATCTGGTTAAAGCGACTGCCGATGTCCAAATCACTGGAGATCTCGTCGTCCAAGGAACAACTTTCTCTACACTATCTGAGAATGTTTTGATCGCCGCCAATTATCTCCATAATAATTCTGATTATACGGTTGCAGTAGCTCAAACTGGCGGTCTTACTGTTCGTTATCTACCGACTGCAACTGCTGACACTGTGGCTGGAGCATTTACTGCCGGGGTGGCTGCAGTTTCAAACCCAACTGTAGTTACAACGGGAGTAGCAACATTTGCAGTTAGTGATATTTTAGCGATCGATACTGCCAATGATCCCGATAATGATGGTCTCTTTGAATGTCTTTCTCATGTAGGTACTCTACTTACGGTTAGAGGGATTGGGACGGTTGGGACAATAGAAGACTTTACCAATAATCAATTTGTAGCTGATGCGGTGGTGGCTGGAACAATCACAAAGGTAAATGTTTCGATCATCAGGTCAGATACAGCGGGAGATTGGGAGACAGGTAAAGGAGCAGTAACGGGAATAACATTTTCGAATTTAATAAACGGGCCAGCATCAGCAACAGATGATGCAATAGTGCGATTTGATGGAACGTCAGGAAGTCTGTTACAGAATAGTATTCTTACGTTAGACGATAGTGGTGATATCGAGAGAAGCGGAGTCGACTATATTCATACCAAAGGAGGTACAGAGAATTTTTCAGCAGGAATTGGGGCTCTATCTTCAATAACCACTGGATCACGCGACAGTACTTTTGGATTCGAAGCTGGAAAAGTTATAACTTTAGGAGATGATAATTCTTTCTTTGGCTGGAACGCTGGAGTTGCTACTACTATAGCTGGTAGAAATTCCGCTTTTGGTAGTAGAGCTTTGGAAACTAATATTTCGGGGACTATGAATACGGTTGTTGGTTATCAGGCAGGTAATAAAAATACTGATTCACGATTAACAGCAGTTGGTGTTGAGGCAGCTGAATTTAATAGTACCGGTAGCAGTAATAGTGTATTCGGTGCTCAAGCAGCGAATTTTAACAATTTCGGAGATCAAAATTGTGTTTTTGGAGATGTTGCTTGTTTTAATCCAACTGCAACATCGAGAATATCTGCCTTTGGGTATAATTGTCTCCGGGCTAATTCGTTGCTGGGAGACGATTGTTCGGCATTTGGCGCTAACGCTGCGTCCGATAGTTCTAATACCTCTAGTGAATTGTGTGCTTTTGGAAGTAATAGTCTTCGTGTGAACGAGACCGGAACAAATCTTGCAGCTTTTGGTTTTGACTCACTTACTACAGCGACCGCTGCCAATGATTGTTCTGCATTTGGTCATAAATCTATGGAAATTACCACCGGGGTGAATAATTCTGGCTTTGGTAGTGCAGTTTTGTCAACTCTTACAACCGGAACCGGTAACTCTGCATTTGGTCAGGGCGCGGATGTGCTTGCTGTAGGGGCTGTAGATAGAATAGCAATAGGTAGGAGTGCTGTTTCTCAAGCTGATAGAGATGCACAAATAGGGCAAAGAGTAGATGGAGGGACTGGAATAATGTATTACCGAACACAAGAAGTTTCTCGTGAGGATTGGATTGGCGGTGGAGTGACACTAGCCAATATTGATGGTAGTGGTAATATTGAAAGAGGTATAACCGCAAGTGGTGTAGTTGTTGGTCCAGCATCGTCAACTGATAATGCTCTAGCACGATTTGATGGAGTAACTGGTAAATTACTTCAGAACTCTATTGGAATTTTAGATGATCTTGGAAATATGACTGTGGGGGTTGATGGTGCTTCTAGAGGTACTATAGAGTTAGATAGAGGAGCCGGAGGTACGACTCCTGGCTTTATCAGATTAACTGCGGCTGGAGGAAGTAAAGAACGATACTTTTGTGATGCTAATGGATATTTACGGAGTGTTGATGATATTCCAACTGCTGACACTGACGGTGTTGATGTAGGTACAATACATCAATCCTATGGTCAACAAGATATGATACCTCACAATACAACTCCACCACTACTTGTTACCACAGGAACAACACCACAAGTGTCTGGATGGTTATTTGCTGCTGTAGCTGATAGATTATCTATTGTTTATACTATTCCACCACATTACAAAGGCGGAGATCTGACAATTGATCTTATTTATATGCCTTTTATAATTCTTACACCCGTGGCAGGAGATCTTGCCAATTGGACTTGTGATTATGTAGTGACAAATCCATCTACTGGTGTGCATGACAATGTGAATAAAACATCTACCAACGTGACAGGAAGTACAGCTGCTCAAGCGGGATTCCTATCAAGTGGTAGTAGTTATACTACTGCATTTAATTTACCAGCTGCAGATGCTAGTAATCCTTTAGCAGCTGGGTGGACTGTATATTTTGAATTTGGTAGAGCGTCAGTGGGTGGTATTGGGTTTTGGTCTAGGGCTGTAGTAACTTCAGCTAGAATCAGACGGTCTTAATTATTGTCTTGACAGTAGAGCACAAAAGTACTTTTAAAGGACTGTTCCTTTAAAATAACAATGTTCAAATTAAATTATGGGGAATATGTTTTTCAGCAATTAATTACTACTAAATTTATACAACTAAAATTGGCACACATTTTAATTTCACTAGCAGTTAATTTCATTAATGTACATATTATCACGCTATTGTGTATGATTGTTTCTGTAAATGTATATCTTGATTTTTTTTTACACATTGGAATATCTGTGGTCATGGCATTCAAAATAAATCATATATACAACTTTGTAGAACACTATGAATCAGAATTCTATACTCTTACACGGTATCTCATTAATAATTATAGTATTGATAACTATCGTTATTGGAAAAGGTTAGTTGTCATAACAGCGTGTGTATATGCTTGCATATTACTATTACTAGTACAACTATCTAATCGATTAGTATTTTTATATATCATACAATATGCAATCTGTTTCTTGATAATTGAACAGTTTGAACAACAACGTATTCAAAAATGGATAAGTGACTATCAGAAACGTCCTGTAGCCAAGCGACTCACTGACGATCCAGCATCTGATTTCCTAATAAATAGCTACATGTCTCCTCGTTCTAATGTACTTTGTTCTACTCCAACGCGTGAAAAACCTATCGTCAGGATCCGAGAGTCTAACAAAAATGTTTTAATAACTAGACAATTTTCCGGTAGTATCACAACACCAACCCCAACCCGGACAAATTTACGACCTAATAGACGAATGACCAGATCCTCAGCAGCAGTGCTGCGCAAAAGTTAAATATATTTGCAAGGTTTTATTACGCTGCGAACTCAGGAGTTCCCTCCGGGAACAGCGCCGAAGGCGCGAAGCGGCGTACGCTCGTTGTATGATTACTGCGGCATTATTTCTTTTTTCACAGTGACGACGATATGTTTTTTGTATTTTTACATGCACGCCGCGTAGCGGCTAGCGCCAGAGGCGCGTAACGATTTTGGATCTTTTTCTTATTCCCTAGTGAAAAAAAATATCCATACTGACATTTATCACATAAATTATCATCAACAAACAATATTCGATTACCGTGGAGAAAATACGTATGATTGAGCTCCAGTCCTTGACTGCATCAGGAAGCAAAGTTAATTGATTACGATATAAATTAATATATGTGGCTGAGCTCCACCCGCTGACTACATCAGGAAGTGAAGTTAATTTATTTCGTTCTACATTTCGACATTTTTTGTTATTTTTATATCTATTTAAAATTGAATTTTTATTTTAAATGATAAAGTATCAAAATGGAATCTGATAAACTAAAAGGAATTTTAAAATGTGGAATTTGTTTAAATGTGTTGAGAAATCCCAATACATTGCTATGTCAACATAATTTCTGTCAAAAATGTTTAGTTAAAACTAAACTGAACGCTGAAAGACAACGTAAATGTCCTATATGTAATGTAAACTATGTTATACCAAAGGAATATAATAGAGTTTTACAAGAAGTATCTGAATGTCTATTTTCTACAGAACATGCAAAATTAAAATCCGAAGAAGATCTTCAAGAGAAAAAAGAAGAAATTATAGATGAGGTTAGAAAACAACTTCATACAGAACTTTATAACCAGTGTGTCGAAAATTCACTGTTAGAATTTAATATGCAAACTCCTCTACGTGATTCTTCACTGTCAGAATTTAATATGCAAACTCCTCTACGTGATTCTGTACCAAGTTTCATAGAAGTAACACATAATCCTGTACCAAATTACATAGATACAACAAGTGATGGAATGTTCGAAAGATATATGTCTACCGTTATGAATGTAGGTGGATTGCAATCACAATTCCGTTCTGTATTTAGTAATCCAAGATGTTTAATAGATAGTTTGAAGAGTCAGTTAATATTCTCTATGTTTATGTTATTAATTAATAGTATAATTCTTATTTCTGGATTTAGTTGGATGGCAGTTATTAATGGTATAATTATAATAATCGGTTATATATATTATTGCATTTTATCATGGATACAAAAGAAGAGATTATTTGTATCGACCGTCAGAGAGGTTATTCAGAATGCCGATAGACATATACACGCAGATTGATTACCATCGAGATCAATACTTGTAGCCGAGCTCCAAGTGTGGACAGCATCCAGTAGTGAAGTTAATTGATTACCGCCAAGAATAAATGTACTTTGCAAACTAAAAACCAGTTTAAAGAATAGCATCGCAAATAATAACCATGGACAGTGGGAGGTATTCAATGGATAATACAATTGAACAATTCCAGCAACAAATTAATACTCTACAAAAAAGTATTGAGTACAAAGACCGTAAAATACAACAGCTGCATAGTAAAATTAACCGTCGTGATCGTAGAATTGCAAAATTGCGCAGTGATGCTAGAAATGATGATGATGCTGAAGAATTTTTGAAGGAAATAAAATTAACACGACATTGAACATCATGTTAATTTTTTAAGTAAATATTAGTACACGTGACTCGCTATTTTTTCTTCACGTCCTGACGTATTTTTCTCTTTTTGGCAACAAGCAGGGCACGCATTTTTTTAAGCTGCTCTTGGGCCTTATCACGACGTTCTTTCGTTTTGTCCATACTGCTTGTAACGCGAATAGTCCGGTTATACCTAGTGATGACGGACCGTTTTCTAGAAATTCTCTTTTCTAGGTTACTGACGGCTTTATTACCAATTGTTTTTACTCTAAAGGTGTCAGTATCCTTTTGCAGTTCATTCCAAAACTCACAATTATTAATATCACACTGTAGTACTTGGCGATCTTGACCAATATATTGTTGGAGGACGCTAATAACTTTAGCTGGGGTAAGTTGGTTTAGTACTACACTTGATGGTAGTTTCAGTTCTACTCCAGAAAAATGCTGCACCATACGTTCTAGTTGATATTTGTCACAATAATCCAATTGAATCTCCTTATCAATACGACCTGGACGAAAGAGGGCATCAATACCAGGTTGATTATTAAACCTTTCACGCGTATTAGCAGTAATAAATAATAACCGGCCAAAAGTTTCACAAACCCCGTCCAACTCATTAAGGATATTTCCTATACTTAATTTGGTTGAATTTCTCCAACTATCAAAAAGAGCTGCACGATCAAAATCTTCTAGTGCCAATATATATGGACGGTTACCAGTCAATTCAGTAATTCTGGTCATCAATAACGTGAACTGAGAATTATCAGTAAGATCGTTCATCTGGATGCTAAAGATATCTAGTTGGTATTCATTTGCAATTGCTTTTATACAACTCGTTTTTCCTGTTCCAGGAACCCCATACAGAAAATAACCCCGTTGGTAAGGAATTCCCTGGGTATCATATAACTTTTGATTGTGTAAAAACCAGTCAATATCATTGTAGAGGTTGTTTTCTGCTGATTCACTGAGGATAGTATTATCAATTCGTTTATTAGTAATAGCATTGACCATAGACCAGTAGGTACGAGTAGGTTTCTTATCATTGCCATTCTCTACGACTGCACGGTAAATACGTAAACAACTGTTGTTTTGACGATGTTGACAAATAGTCTCTATGTAATCTTGTAATTCTTTAACCTTGGCAGTCTTTGACCGCAGAATAATTTGTTGTTTCAAGGATATGGCATTTTTTTGTGTAATACTTTCATTATGAATTTCAAAACTAACCTTATGTGTTTCCCAAGTTTCTACCATCACTCCACGAACATCAGCTTCTTGTAAACCAATAA
>SDBT01018470.1_pt1 | contig 10959 bp, 13 predicted proteins | sample 2277101 | NCBI WGS metagenome assembly SDBT01 (sample SAMN10404973, study PRJNA504765) | marine sediment metagenome | isolation source: marine sediment core GS10_PC15, 103 cmbsf | place: Arctic Ocean: Southern Knipovich Ridge | collected 2010 | reverse complement strand
GTACAGGTTACAAAGTTACACCCAAAAAAATTTGCATATATAGTAGCGCGCGCGTGCGCGCACACAACGCACGCGCGCAGGTATTTTTTTTTCATAAAAATAAAAAAGGCTGTTTCAGGAGTTACGAGGTTACACATAATGCATACTCCTCCTGTTGTACTGTTTAAGGGCGTTACCTGAAACGTTACCTTATAAAGTCTGTACGAGTTACGGTAACGGCAAATAATTATTTTTATTTATTTTTATTCAGGGGGAAACCTCCACGCCTACAAGCAGTGATGTTTTGATGTTGAAATATCCTCTCGCGCATGCGTAATACGCGCGCGCGAGCGCGCGAGGGAGGGCTTTTGATTGAAAAATGCTTGTATTATAGGGGTTTACTGAATAGAGGTAGACTATGCCACACAAAAAACCACCTCACAACAGCGTCAAGGTTCTCAGAAAGAACGCCCTGGCGCAGTGCGGCGAAGCACAACGAATACGAAAGACAAACCGTTGGAAACGTATGAGTGAGAACGTCCGGGACAGATTTCCCCTGTGCCAGTGGCCAGATGGTTGTGAAGAGTTGAGTACGAGCGTTCATCACATTGAACCTATTGCGCGGCGGCCTGAATTAGCGTATAGTGAAAGTAACCTTGTACCTTTGTGCGAGCACCATCACGATTGGTGCAATGATCAAGAAGCCTACGGACATGCCACGGCGTGGAAGTTCAAGGACTGGATCGAAAAGATGGAAGATAGATACAACAATTACTTTGGGCAGGATGATGAAGAAGAAAGTAGCTAGACCGGGACGCGGATCCGCGAAGAAGGGTAAAGCAGGACCTGCGAAGAAACCCACGAATCAGTTGAAGGCTTCGGGCGCAGGGAACGACAAGCGGCGTGAGGCGAATTTCCAGGAGCCTATTCCTATTCTCGGTATTCCTAGGATTCCGGATGATGTGCAGGGGGTGATGGATGAAAAGGCGCGGGAGCATTGGGATGCAGTTTGTCCCGTGTTAGATCGTATGGGGGTTCTCGGCGATATCGATGCGCACGAAATTGCCCGGTACTGTGTGATTTTTGCAAAGTGGTATGACGCAGAAAAATTCCTTGCGAATGAAGGGCCAACTTATATGGTTATGAATCTTCAAGGGGAGAAAAATTATAAACCTTACCCGGAAGCTGCTTTGGCAATAAAGTATGCGGATCAGTTATTGAAAATTGAAGGCCAGTTTGGAATGTCCCCATCTGCGCGCGCGTCGGTGGATATCTCTAAAAATCCGCGTAAAGGTCTTTCTACAGCCGCGAAGTATATGACAGGTGCATGACGACGAGATAAGAAAACTTTGGCGCAATGTTTTAACAGAAGAACAAATTGATGCCGCTTTTGTTGTGCGCGAAGAAGATCGCGGCCATATTCCCGACTACGACCCTTGGGATATTGATCCTAACGAATATTACTTTGATCCCGATGCAGCCCAACATGCGGCTGATTTTTTCCCCGCGTGTTTGAAATTTGTCAAAGGTAAGCGCGCGGGGGAACCCTTTACTCTTGAACCGTGGCAACGCACTATTGTGCGCGCAATTTTCGGCTGGAAGAAGTGGAACTGTGAGGATCCTGAAGAAAATGGATTGCGGCGATATCAGCAAGTCATTATCTATGTTCCGCGAAAAAATGGAAAGAGCACCTTTGGTGCAGGTCTAGTTCTTTATCTTCTTTTGATGATGGATGAAGCAGGGGCGGAAATATATTCGGCGGCTGTGGATGCAAAACAGGCGCGGATTATTTTCAATGTTGCCAAGGCAATGGTTGCCAAAGAAGAAGTTCTCCAAGATCTTTGCCGCGTGATGAAAAATTCGATCATCAAATTGGATTCAGAGGGAACTGAAACGAATTCCTTTTACCAACCCATCAGTGCTGAAGCAGATTCATCGCATGGATACGATGCATGCGCCTATGTGGTTGATGAGTTGCACAATCAACCTAATCGGGACTTGGTGGATGTTTTGGAAACTTCCGTGGGCGCGCGCACGGAACCATTGGGGATCTACATCACAACAGCGGATTTTGACAGGCCTTCGATCTGTAACGAGAAATTAAAGGAAGCTGAAGATATTATCGCGGGGTATAGCCTCGATAAAACGACTCTCCCGGTGATCTACCAAACATTTGAGAAAGAAGACTGGGAATCAGAGGAAACCTGGAAAAAGGCCAACCCCGGCTACGGTGTTTCCCTGCAAATGTCGTATATCAAGAAAATGTTCTATAAGGCCAAAGCTAACCCGGATTTTGAAAATACCTTTAAGCGCCTTCATTTGAACTTGAAAACTCAGCAGGCTCGGCGTTGGTTGCAGATGAGTTATTGGAAAACGTGTTCTTCTGTAGGCCTGGATCGATTAGCCAAGGAGATGTGCTACGGGGGACTCGACCTCGCCAGCACAGAAGATATTACGGCCTATGTTTTGTACTTCCCGTTGCGTGAGCATCTATTTTTACCGTGGTTTTTTGTTCCTGAGGAGAATCCCAAGTGTAAGAAGGAGCCTTACCTGAGTTGGATTAATAATGGATATCTCTTGACCACACCCGGAAACGTGACAGATTATGATTATGTACGCAATGTGATTCGAGAGAGCAGCAAGCTGTATGATCTGATTGATATAGGCGTTGACCCCTATAATTCGACGCATATTGGCATGTTGCTGGAGGAGCAGGATGGTATCACGATTACGCCTTTTCCGCAGACCTTTAGCGGGATGAACGAGCCATGTAAAATGTTTTCATCAATGATTAAAGATCAGTCTCTTTCACACAACCAACATCCAGTCTTTTCCTGGATGGCCAGTAACGTGGCTATTCGGGAGGATGCTTATGGTAATGTGCGTCCGGATCGGGTCAAGTCTCCTCAGAAGATTGATGGCATTGTGGCGTCTCTCATGGCCCTGGGCCGGTGGATGTTCGATATTGAAGAGGGGGAAGGTTCAAAATATGAAGAAGAGGATGTGATCACGCTATGATGGGTTTGATGAAAAGAGGTTGGGATTCTCTTTTGGATTCGGTTCAAGATGAGACGATAACGTTGGATGCTAATCACAGCGGTTTTTCGGATGAGAGTTTTGCTTTTAATACAATCATGGGAGGAGTTGGATCTCAAGCCGGAGAAATAGTTTCACCTATAAAAGGCTTGATGGTACCTGCTCAATTTGCTTGCGTTAAGGTTATCTCTGAAGACGTTGGAAAACTTCCCTTTATTCCGTATAAACGTATCGATGACATGTCTAAGGAACGTTTGGTCAATGGCGCGATTGCCCGTGTGCTGCGGAAAGAAGCTACGATAAATATGACGCCTATGACGTTTAAGCAGACGGTGACGCAGTGGGCAGTTAATTGGGGGAATGGTTACGCGGAGATCGTTCGTAATTCACGTGGTGAGCCCGTACAGCTTTGGCCTATACATCCTAGTCGTGTGAAGATTATACGGGATAAGAGCGGTGAGGTTGTTTATGTTGTTCGTTTTAATGACGGATCCAGAATGGAAATTCCCGGACGTGACATTATTCATATTCGTGGACTGGGGGATGAACTCTATGGTTGGAATCTTCCTGTGAGTGTGGCTAAAGAAACTTTAGGTATTGCTATCGCACAGATAATTTTTGCCAGTTCCTTTTTTGGTAACAGCGTAACGCCTTCCGCAATTTTAATGCATCCCAAAAATCTTAGTGATAAGGCTCAACGTCGATTGCGGAGTGGCATGCGTAAAACTTTTGGTGGCGCGCGAAATGCTTCAAAGCTGATGATCTTAGAAGAAGACATGAAATATCAAACCATCAGCATGCCTATGAAGCAGGCGCAGTTCCTTGAGTCGCGTAATTTTTCTGTGGAGGAAATTGCGCGTTATCATCGTATGCCCTTGCACAAAATCCAGTCGATGAAGCAAGCAACGAATAATAACATTGAACAGCAGGCCTTGGAGTATATCCAAGATACTCTGGATCCTTGGTTGATTCGTTGGGAATCGGAGATCAATCTTAAATTTTGGCCTAACACAGAAAACTTTTTCGCAGAGTTTTTGTTGGATTCTATGTTGCGGGGTGATTTTGAATCACGGACTGATGGATATGTAAAATTATGGAACATAGGCGTTCTCTCTCAAAACATGATTCTTGCTAAAGAAAATATGAACCCCATACCGAATGGTGATACACACTTTGTTCCTTTGAATATGGTTCCCCTGGATCAGGCCGTTTTGATGTCTGCTGATTTGAATGCTGGCCGGGATAATCAACGCCAAATAGACGATGAGGAAGCGGAGACGGCGCGACGGGATATGGTAGTGGCGTCATTTTCTGTGGTCTTGACAACAGCCGCATCGCGTTTGGTTCAGATGGAAACGAAGGCTTTGCAGCGTACCCATACGAAAGGACTCTTTGAGTGTGCCAATACAACGATGGACTTTTATCTCAAACATCAGGTCCGGATGTCAGAAGCCTTATTGCCCCACACAGAGGCTTATTTTAACCTACTTGGGGTAGCCACGACTGATCTTGAGGTGGACCTTAAAGCTAGCTGCTATCAATTTTGTGAAGAAGCAAAAGGTGAAATAAACCTAGCTTTAGGGCAGGGATCAGGTAACATTAAAGGAATTCTTGATAAATGGGGCGCATCCCGCGCGCAGGATATTGCGAAGGCGATTGTTGGGATTGGTCTTGCCTGTTACGATAAATCTGTTAAAATAAACAAAAAAGGAGAGTAGAATGTCACTCACAAGTATCAAGGGAAGCACACAAAGTCGTTTCCAAATCATCGGGCAATTAAGCAACCAAGGTTTGTCTAAGCGAAATGTTTTAAGTCGTACTCCTCCACCTGTCCAGTATACATTTGGTAGTGGCGCAGGCCAGATTAATAAATGGGTCACGGAAGAGTTTAACATTACTGCTTCCGGAAATCAGGCTATCAATTTGCAAGACGGTACAGCTTTGGATCCTGAAGGAGGCACCCAGGCCTTTGCAACCGTAAAAGAATTCAAGGTGCATCATTTGGCGGGAAGTGCTGCGTCTAGTATCAAGCTCGATGGTGTTTTCATAACAGGTAATTTGGGGGCTTCGACAGAGTTTGATTTACTCCTTCCCGGTGATGAGGTTATTATCCGGAAGGCCTTGACCGTTACCGTATCGACTAAGGACATCTTTACGATCACCAACAACGATGGATCCAACATCGCAGATGTTCTGCTTGAACTTGTGGGTGTCTGAATGAAAAAAGCCGCGCCAAAAACAAAGAAGAAACCGGGAAAAAAGAAACCAAAGGCTAAGATAGTTTATCCCCCGGAACCAAGTATACAGGTCACTTCAGAGGATCTAATGAACGATTATCATACGCAGTTCGGCGAAGCGGTGAAACAGGTATCTATTCTAAGATTGCGCGTTGAACGGTATACCGCGTTTGCGGCCTATTGGAAAGAACGGGCCTTAAAATCAGAGGAAGATAAAGATGGCAGTTAAAGAATGGCTTGGAACCACAGACGGTGACTACCAGCTCGATGCAAACTGGTTGCCAGCAGCCGCGCCGATTGCTGGAGATGATGTCTACTTAAAATCAGGGGCTAACCCGATTGATACCAACCTCGATAACAGTGGCGTGTTGTTGTCTAGCTTTCATATCGAGGTCGGGTACACTGGACTTATTGGAACTGATGTGGCTTTCTTGCAGATTCAAACACCCCTGCTGTATATCGGCACGAATCCAACGAGCAGTAACCTGAACGGATCTCAACGCATCAATATGGACGTGGGCTCTGTTACTGCTTGCGATATTGCAGTGGAGCGGAGCAACCCTGGATCTGCGGACATAGGCAGGACTCCAGTTCGATTGCGTGGAACTAATGCAGGAAGTCGTTTGTTTGTTCAGGGCGGTTCCGTATCGCTTTCCGATGATCCTTCCGATTCAAGTACAATGGTGCTAGTTGATACCAGTGGCGGATCTTTAACGATTGGCGAAAATGTAACATTGACAGATGTTACTACGCGCGAGCGCGGGGAATGTCTCCTGCAATCTACGTTATCAGGAACATTGGAGATTCTTGGAGGAGCACTCGAAACTGCCTTGGCAATTGCTGTTCCCGCAGTAAATGTGAAGGGAGGTCAATTTACACCTAATTCAAGTGGTTTGATTTCAACAATGATCATCACGGGGGGTCTTGTTGATTTTGGACAGTCCAATGTTCCACGCACGGTTACAGATTGCACAATGAGTAGTAATGCTGAAATGCTTATCGATCCGGATTTAATAACGTTTACAAATGATCTTGTTCTAGGAACGGGTAAGCCATTACGCATTTCCACAAGTGAGCAAGCCTAAAATAGGAAGAGTATTATGGATGATGAAATGATGTTCGATATAAACAATGGGGTCATGTTGCCAATTCTCTGGGCGATGGAACCGTTGGCATTGCAGCAATTGCTAGGACTTATGCAGGCGCGTATGAAAAGCGGTTTGGCCTTTGGCCCAGTTAACGAAGGCGCGCGTGCAGGTCTACCTATTCGGGATGCGGGCGGCGGTACAGCGGTCATTTCTTTGAATGGACCGATGACGAAAGGGGAGAGCTTCTTTACCTTTTTTGGATTTGGCACAAGCACGGATGCATTGCGTGCTGCTTTTCATCAGGCGTTGGTAGATTCGGATATTCGTAATATTCTTTTTAAGATAACCAGTCCTGGGGGGTCAGTTGAGAGTATTGCAGATTTGGCGGATGTTGTGGCCGAGGTAAATGCGGCAAAGCCTGTTGTGGCTCAGGTAGAAGGACAAGCGGCCTCGGCTGCTTTCTTTGTGGGCAGTCAGGCAGGTAAGATTTTTTCAGGCCGTGGCGATATGGTAGGTTCCATTGGAGTTAAGACAATGTTATTCGATTTTTCTGCTGCCTTTGAAAAGGAGGGGATTAAAGCTATTCCAATCGATACGGGCGCTTTTAAGAGTCTTGGTGCCATGGGGATTCCTGTGACAGCAGAACAGATAGAGCACATCCAGCTTCTGGTAGATCAGAATTTTGATATGTTTATTGAGGCCGTTGTTCGTGGCAGGCAAAACATGGACGAAAAACAAGTTAGGGCTGTTTCTGATGGCCGGATGTTTATGGCAGCGGATGCTCTTAAGCTAGGACTTATCGATGGTATTGCCACGTTGGATCAGACTCTGGCATCGTTGAGAACGGAAGAAACAACGTCTACAACGGAGTCTGTCAGACATCGCCATAAACGGAATCGCCGGAGGGCTGAGAGCCGTTTATAAATAGATTTTTGGGGAAATTCTTGACAGACAGTGGATTTGCCTAATATATTAGAACTTTAGAAGACAGTTTTGGGTTATGCCGAGTCCATGCCCTCCTTGCCGAGTTCAAGACGTGATTTGTCGATTAACCATAACTTTGGAGAAATTATCGTGGATATTGAAGCACAGATAGAGGCCTTGTTTGCTCAAATAGATGCTATGTTGCTTGTGGCGGAAGGCCGCGAGGGCGGTGCGCTCACAGGGGAAGAACTAAAAAGTATGGATGAGATGCAGACCAAAGTGGAAGCTTTGGAAAAGCAGCTTGAGATGCAGAAGGCGTCTGTTGCGCGTAAAGCCGCTGCATTGGCTCCAGCAGCCGGTGCGAAGTCTGCCCAACCCGGTTCTGCTGCTGGCGATGGTACAGGGGATATACTGGACGCTGAAGGCGACAAGTACGCCGATGTTTACAAGGATGACTTTGGTCAGTTTGCCTTGGATGTGCGTTTGACGCACTCAGCTATTCAGGGATCTGCCAGCCCGCGCTTGCAGAAATACTTGAATCTGTATGAAACCGAGGCGGCAAAGTTGCATGCTGCTGCACCCACCCAGGTCCATGAAGTTGTTGGGACTGATGAAGGTGGCTTTATGGTTCCTCCGGATCACCGTGATCTTATCTGGGAAGTTATTATGGCAGAGGAAGGTCTGTTTGCCATGTCTAATCCCGAACCGACGGTGAAAAACCAAGTCAGTTTTGCGGCGGACGAGAGTACGGCGTGGTCTGCGGATGGTATCCAAGCGCATTGGGCCGGGGAAAATACCCTGTTCGATCCGTCTAAATTGGCTACGCAGGGTCGGTTGGTTAGGCTGGAGAAAATCTACGCCTTTGTTAATGCCAGTGATGAGATGTTGGAAGACGCCCCGCGTCTAACCAATCGTCTTACCCGCAAAGCACCTGAAGCGATTCGTTTCAAAGTTGATGAAGCTATGGTGAACGGTAATGGATCAGGAAAACCTCTGGGTTGGACTGTTTCCGGTGCGATGATCACTGTGGCCAAAGAAAGTGGACAGGCTGCGGACACGATTGTTGCGGAGAACATCGCCAAGATGTATCAGCGCCAGTTCCCTGAAGCTCTCCTGGGATCCATGTGGTTCTGTAATCAGGATGTCTTCAGTGAATTAACCAATATGACCTTGGGTGGACGTATCGTATATACGTCTCCGCAGACTGGTATTGTTGGTGCGCCTGCTGGAACTCTTTTCGGTTTACCGATTCGGTTTTCTCAGCATGCAAAAACCCTTGGAGACTTTGGTGATATTCAGTTGGTGAATCTCAACAGAGGTTATTACAGCACGAATAAAGCGGGGGGTATCAAGTTTGCTACTTCTATCCATCTGTACTTCGATTATGATGTTATGTCATTTCGTTGGACCGTTCGTGTTGGTGGTCGTCCCTATCTATCCGCGCCGATAGCCCCACAGTTTGGAAGTAACACTAATAGTCACTTCATCGGTCTTGCAGCACGGGCGTAACAAAACCTAAAACTAAAAGGATATCAACATGTCAGATCAAGATAATTCCGAGGACACTAAAACTGAGGACCCAACCAGTGCTGAATTAAAGGCAGCAGTAGAGGCCTTAGCGGAATCTGAAGCAGCAACGAAGGCAGCGGAAGATAGAGCTGAGGCGCTTGAAGCAGAGTCCCGTATTCTTATGGCCGAGCGCGATGCCGAAGAAAAGAAGACCGGAAAATCAAAAGGAAAGATTAAGGCCGTTTTTCGTCGGGCTTCTCATCCGTATGAAACTGGGGAAGGTGACAGGAAGTATATCAAAGGTCAAAAGGTGACTTTTGATACAGTGGCTGCGTACAATCGCTGGTTTCGTCGGGGAGCTTGTGAAACTGACCAAGACCGTGAGGCGAGACTCGTTGGCGAATCGGCCCGCCAGGCCCGCCAACTGCGCGTCGCAAAAGACGGCTAATCCTTAATCATTAACCCATAAGGGGAAATAAAATGAGTGGAAGTAATTTAACAGGTTCAGCACGTCAAGCAGTTGTTGGTGTTATTGAGCCTGCAACTGTAACGGATGCTGCTGTTCAGACAGCGTGGATCGATATTGAGCACTACACGAAGTTGTTGTACTCGGTCAGTATCGGAGCAAATGCAACGAGTGTTTTGCCTACTCTTTTGCAGGCAACTGACAACGCAGGCGCAGGAGCTAAGGCCATCGCAGGAAAAGTTCCTACGATTGTTTTGGTGGCCGATAAGCAGGTTCTGATTGATATTGATGTCCAAGATCTGGATGTTGATAACGATTTCCAGTTTGTCGAACTGGATCTGCTGACAGTGGATGCTGCAATTGTTAGTGCGTTGGTAATTGGCCTGGATGCCGACTATCAGCCTGCTGATCAATTCAATTTGGCTTCTGTCGTAGAGATAGTCTAAGGGGCACATAGTGCCGTTCCTTTTCGATGACAGCTTAGGGCGTAACCGCTCGCGTACTGTGGAGATGATGCACAGGGGCGAGCGGCTAGTCCTGGCTGCTGCGGAGGAGCCTGTAACAAGGCAAGAGGCAAAAGATTGGTGCCGTATCTCTACAGGCGTAACTAAAGAGGATGCCTTATTTGACACCCTTATTTCAGCGGCACGGGATATGGTGGAAACTGAAACCCGCAGGAAGCTGATTACGTCTACTTGGGAAGTGATATATGATCGTTTCCCAGGTCCCCATGGAGGGGACGGTGTTTATGGATTCGAGACGTTCGGTACAATCGAACTGCCTTTTGGGATAACGCAAGCGGTAACATCTATCAAATACCAGGACACGTTAGCAGTAGAGCAGACTTTGGCATTTAGCGAGGTTATTATAGACCTTGATTCCGAACCGGCGCGGATAACTCCGGCAAAGGATAAATTTTTTCCTGCTACAAATGAAGTTATAAGCTCGGTCAAGATCGTGTTTATTACGGGATACGGTGCCGCTGCTGCTATCCCAGCGGGTCTAAAGCAGGTGATAAGACTTTTGATCTTGGATATGTACGCGCATCGTGAGGCGCAGTATGAAATAATTCTAAGGGAAAATAGGTTGTACGATAATTTAATCAACACTTATCGTCTTCCAACATTTATGGATATCACATAATGCCAGTAGCAACTGAAGTAGGAAATTTTAGGCACTGTATCCAAATACAGGATGCGCAAGCTTTGTCTGATACAAGATTGCCCGATGGAGGTTTTGCAGATAATTACGAAAACTTAAAAGAAATATGGGCTGAGAAAAAGCCCTTACGGGGAAGATCCGTTTTTCCGGATGATCGCGTTGATGATGAGGTTATGTTTCGTTTCAAGGTTTGGCTTGATGAAGACATTACCAGTGAAAGCCGGGCTATTTACAAAGGGAAGGTGTACAATATTAAGAGTGTGTTGCCAGACAACGACGATAAATTTATGACCCTGGAATTTGTTTTACCTGAAAAGGAACCCACGGGCGATAACGACTAATGGCAGTAACTATAGCATTCAAAGGTCGTCAAGAGCTTATTGATAAGTTGGAGAAGCTTGATAACGCTGTGCGTAACCGTATTGCGCGTAGAGCCGCAAAGACCGCAATGGTTCCAGTAGGGCAGAAGGCTAAATCTTTGATCAAGGAAAATGACTCGATTCAGTCTAAGTCTTTACTTAAAAGTATCGGCGGAAAACAGAAAGTGTTCAAAAAAACA
>SDBT01018469.1_pt1 | contig 10960 bp, 6 predicted proteins | sample 2277101 | NCBI WGS metagenome assembly SDBT01 (sample SAMN10404973, study PRJNA504765) | marine sediment metagenome | isolation source: marine sediment core GS10_PC15, 103 cmbsf | place: Arctic Ocean: Southern Knipovich Ridge | collected 2010 | reverse complement strand
AACCAAAATTAATAAAAAAACAGTTGAAGATATTGTTAAAATGTTTAAGTTGGTTAATGTTGATATTTTGTTTAGAGAAGACATAACTTTAGATCAGTTTATTGATGTTTTAGAAGATAATAAGGTATATACTAAATCATTAAATATTATTACAAAGATTGATTTAGTTGATAACTCAACTTTAAAATCAATTGCTAAGAAAATTAAACCATGTTTAATGGTTTCTGCTGAAAAAGGAATAGGCATAGATAAATTACGAGAAGCAATCTACCAAAAACTTGATTTGATTAGGGTGTTCCTAAAAGAGGTTGGTAAAAAACCAGATATGGAAGAACCATTAATTATGTTTAAAGGATGTACAATTAAAGATGTTTGTGAAAAACTTCACAAAGATTTTGTTAATAATTTTAGGTTTGCCAGGGTTTGGGGAAAATCTGCTAAGTTTGATGGTCAAAAATTTAATAAAATGAATAAAGTATTAGAAGATAAAGATGTTTTGGAATTGCATATAAGATAAGATTTATAAACTAATCTTGGTTTTTTATTGTTGGTGATGCTCATGGCAAAAGAAACGGTTTCAAAAGATGAACAAATTGGTTTTCATAAAGGTGCTTTAACAACTTTAGCAAAAGAAAGAGAAGAAATGCTGAAGATTTTACAAATTGTAGAACAGCTTATGCAAATCCATATTAAAGATTTAAAATCATTAGGTGTTGATCTGGAAAAGGCTGCGAAAGCTGCTAAAACCAAAAAGAAAAAACCAATAGAAGATATTATAAGGTAAATCTATTTCTTTTTTATTATTTTTATTATACCTTTATTGGCATCTACTTCTACTAAATCCCCATCTCTTAATGTTTTTGTTGCTTTTAATGTTCCTACAACACAAGGAATATCAAATTCTCGACTCATTATTGCAGCATGAGATGTTAAACCACCCACATTAGTAATTATAGCACTAGCTTTTTTAATAATTAAAACCATATTAGGTTGAGTCATATCTGTAACTAAAATATCTCCTTTTTTGAAATTTTTATTATATTTAGATAAACCTTTGATGTCTGTTGACATCATTACTTTGGCAATTCCTTTACAAGTACCAGGATTAGCTACTGTTCCTTTTAGTTCGGTTGATATTTGTTCTTTTTTTATTGTTTTTTTAAGAAATTCTAAAGCATGTTTTCCCTGAATAATTTTTGGTTGTCTATCTTTTACAATATAAACAACACATTTTTTTCTATCTTTAATTATTTTGTTTGAAAGTTTTTTTCCATACTTAAGAAAATTTATCATATCATTAACAGAGTAAGTATTACACATATCCTTAACAGATATACCAATAGAAGATGATATTTTATTTAGTAAAGGTAAAGAAACAAATTCTGCACCAGCCCACACCGATTTAAGTTCAAATCTGTGCTTTCCAAATTTCTGGAACATAAATGAATAAGTTTTAATTAATTTGTCATTGCACTTCCTATATACTTTTTGTTGTTCTCTTTTTAATCTATTTAACCTTTTTTTTATATTTTCAACTTCTTGTATCTTATCTCTAAAATTTTTTCTAGATTCTTCTAATCTTTTTCTTAAAAATGAAATTGCATCATTATGATCATAAACATTTAGAAAAAAATCTGGGAATTTCTTAGCATGTTTTAATAGTTGGTCATCTTTTACTTCTTTTTGTAAAACTATTTTTAACCATTCAAAACGCTCTCTTTTTAATGTGTCTGGTTCTGGCGATTCTGTTATTATATGAAATGCCTTTTCCACTTCATTTTGTGAGTCATAGTATAGTTTTAGTCTATTTCGTAATATTTTTTCCACTTCTATTTCAGCTTCAGGTCTTGTTGCTCTAAAATAAGCAATAACTAGTAATTGTATTTTAACATATTCTTTAAACAAAGGCAACAATTCTTCTCTTGAAAAAGAACCAAAATCAAATTTGCTTATTTTTTGAACAAATTTCTCGAATTCAAACCCAAGTTCTTCATATTTTTTGATAATTTGTAAAATTTTATTTTTTTCTAAAAAATATTTAGGATGAACTTTCTTCAATTTTTCATAATCTTCCTTTGATATATGTGCTTGGAGTATTTTTTGGTCTTTGAGTGATATAATACTATAATTAATTTCATTCCATGGAAATTTTATGTAATGAATAAAACTTTGTGAGAAAAAATCAATTGTTAAAAGAGAAACTTTCTCAGCCCACATTAAAACGAACTTATTCATACTCCCCATACCACATTATCCTTTCTTTTTATTTCTGCTATTTCTTTTATAACTTCTATTTCTTCTTTTGTTAAGAATTCTTTTAGGTTTTTTAATTTTTTAAAATCCTCTTCTGGTATTGAGGAATATAATATATCATTTTCATTTATTTGTCTGCCAACAGTTACTTTTGGCATTGAAACTGCAACTTGTTTTCCTGATTCTGCTTTTTCTAATTTGTCTTTATCTGATTGTATTTCTTTTGCCTCTGTTATTTCTTTTCCCTGTGAATTCATTAAAGGCATTCCTATTTTTAATGTACCTGCTAAAATATCAATACCTGTAATTGCTGGATTGGATTGTCTAAAAATATAACCTGACATTATCTTTATTTTGCATGGTTTAACAAGTTTATCTATTTGGCTTTCCTGCATTCCAAGAAGTTTGTCTTTTTTCCATTGCTCATAATCTTCAATTATTTTATATATTATATCACTTGAAATAATTTTTACATTTTCTTTAACTGGTTCTTTTTTTATATTAAATGCTAAAATTACTGACTTTAGAGGGTCTTTTTCATAATTAGATTCGGCCTCTGCAATATCTTTTTTTGTTATATTGCCAATAGACGCTTTTCTTATAGGAACATTATTTTCTTTTAGTAATTTTATTAAGGCTTCTAAGCTTCCTAAAGAATCTGCTTTTATAACAATTCCTTCTTCATCTGTTTCAATTAATACCTCTTCAACCTCTTTTTGTAGTTCTTGTTTAACCTTTTCTAAATCTTTTTTTTGACATGATCTTAATGGCATGCCTGAAACAACTTCATCAATTTCTAAAGCAGATATTTTTACTCCAGTAGCTGCACTAACATCTTTTACTGATTTGAATTTTGATTTTTTATCACGCATTTCTGCTAATGGTATTGGTTCAAATAAAGCTTTTACTTTAGTTGTGATTGGTTTATCAAGACCAGCAATAACAATAGTATCATTTGTTTTTAATTTTCCATCATATATTATTACATCAATTGTTTTTCCTAATCCTTTTTCTTCTTTTACTTCCAGGATTGTTCCTTTTGCAGAGCCTTCTACATTGCATTCAAGGCATTTTTCTAGAAATTTTTGAGCTAATCCTGTTAATACCATCAATAATTCAGGAATTCCTTCTCCTGTTTTTGCAGAGCAGGGAATGATTGCTATTTGTTTTGTATAGTCATCAATCCTGTCAAATCTTTCAGAATTAAGTTGAATTTCTGATAGTTTTCCAACTAATTCATACAATTTTTTATCTAGAATTTGTTGTATTGCCTGTGATTGTTGGTTTATTGATGATAATAAACTAGAATTTTTAGTTTGCCAACCAGATATTAAATCAATTTTGTTAAGTGCTATTAAGAAAGGTGTTTTATATTGTTTTAGTATATCAATACTTTCCATTGTTTGAGGTTTTATACCTTCGTTTACATCTATAACTAATATTGCTATATCTGCTAGGTTTCCACCTCTTTTTCTTAGATTTGTGAATGCTGCGTGACCTGGAGTATCTATAAATAGTAAGCCAGGAATTGTAAAACCCATGTTTAGTTGTTTTAATAAATCACCGCAAATCTTTTTTATTGTGTTTAAAGGTATTATAGAAGCTCCAATTGCCTGGGTAATTGCTCCTGCTTCAGATTTAACAATAGCGCTACCTCTAATTTTGTCTAATATACTTGATTTGCCATGGTCGACATGCCCCATGACTGTACATATTGGGCTTCTTGTTGATTTCATAATAATAATAGTTTTTAAATAACTTTTAAATGTTGTTATTATGGTTATTTTATTTATTTTGCTATTCTATAATAGTTACATAACAGAAAACTTTAAATAGATGTTATTTATTACACCTTATTATAACTATTATATCATAGTAATTATATTACTAAGCTTGGGGGTTTAATATATGAAAAAGATAATACTATTTGCTATATTATTCATGATGTTTGTTCCACAAGCATTTGCTATTTTTGTTGATACAATAAATATAAACACAATAAGAATGAATAATCTTGTTTATGATGAAGTTAAGCCAGGTGGTATCTTAAAGATTGATACTAACTTTGATAACTGGGGTGTAGATGATGTTAGAAAGGCAACAATCAGGGTTACTGAATATGAGTTAGGAATATCCAAGAAGATAGGGCCATTCACAGGACCAGATTCAGATAAAGGAATGTTAAAAAGCACTTCTTTGATAATTCCAGAAGATGCAGAACCGGGTGTTTATACTCTAAGAATGACCCTGACAACAGACAACCAGGTTAAGAGAGTAAGACACAGAGACTTTAGAGTTATTTAATTTTTTTTATTATAAATATTCTTTCTATATTCTTAAAACAATGATTTTTCCCCCAGAAACAACAACTCTATACTTTAAAATACGCAATCTCTATAATTTGTATCCAAGTCTATGTTCTTTTTTAATTGGTATATATTGTTCATGTAATAAAACAAACTAATTAACTATATAAATTTTTAGTTAGGGATAAGGACTTGGAAAAGTACATTTTGGTGTAATGACCCTTTTTAAAGTTTACCAAAACCTATTGCAGGAGAGATAATCTAGTTATTAACACTTTAATATCTTAAAAAAATCATTATTAACTTGGGGCATGTACCAAAGTGGGCGGTGAAAAATACTTCGATTAATGGTTTTTAGGATATTGTCAAATTAGTGACATTTTTCAATATACAAGAAATTGGTTCATTCTGATGCCCTTCTTTCTATGGACTTAACTGTCTCCCTATTGTCTAAGTGGCGTCTTATCGTATCTAAAATTATTTGATTGTTCAATTTTAAAAATTGAGATTTTGGCATATTCAAGAATTTGTTAGCTAAATATATTAATTCCTTTTTAGAAAATCTTCCTTCCTCCTTTATATGTATAACAAAATCATCATAATTCATTTTTTCAACAAATTCCATATCAATCTTACCCTTGCTTTTGGACTTTTCATCCCAAATACAAGATTTTAGGTTATACAAGAATGATTTTATATCTTGATTTTTATAGGGCTGTAATATTTCCCTTAACTCTTTTAGGGCATCTTTTATTTCATTAGTTTTAACAATATCGTTCGTATACAAATCATCGACTGATTTAAGAATCTTAATCAGGTTCAATACCTTTAGATTTTTTTCTTTGTCGTTCATAAGGCATCAATCTTGTTTTTTAAATTCAATGTTAAATCTTCGAATTTTTTAGCAAAACCCCTACTACTAATATTAGTATCCCATGGTCGTTCATAAACTGGCACTCCATTTTTTAATGCTGTCGATATTCCAGTTCCCCTCCCAATGAACGGCTCAATAATATGATCTTTCCATTCCTTTTTTAGTTCATCTAATGCCGTCTCATGCTCATTCGTGATACCTGAACGAGCGGCCCCAGCAGATTCCAATCTGTTAATATTAATTCCTGCCAATTTCCTTTTTTCACTGAATGTTTTTACAATTGGTTTTCCCTTAGAAATCAGGCTGTCCCTCCATTCGTTTAAACGCTTTTCTATCTTATCTTTTAATAAACGAACTAAGTGGGGTATTCCCAATGCTGAAAGATGTTCGGGCACTACTGGTATTACATAGCTATGACTTGCAGCCAATGCATTCTGAGTTATTATTTTTGTTGCTGGCGGGCAATCAAAGATTATGTAATCATAATCCTTATCAATATCATTCTTGTCAAGCCATTTGCAAATTTGAGTTCTTTTGTTCCATTCTGACTCGTCGGCAGCTCCAATTGATGTGGAAGTTAAGTCCAATTCTGTCTCGTCTAATTTTAATGTTGAGGGTATTAAATCAAGAGTTTTGTATGAACGATAGTTATTTAACTGAGACATATTAAAAATTATTTCCCTGCCCGGCAAAGGTATTTCCCTCTCAGCATCTGTAAAATGAAGAAATATCTGATTGATTGTTTTTCCAGCTTTGTCTATTTCTTCCCACTTAGTTCCTAAGCATATTATGGAAAGGCTACTTTGGTGGTCTACATCTACCATGAGGACCCTTTTATTGTGAAATTTCACAAGACCTGCTGCTAAATGAAGAGCCAAACAAGTTTTTCCTACTCCACCTTTGAAATTTATTACACTTACCCTTTTAACCATAATATTTAGGTAGTTTTCTATGGTTTATATAACTTACTGAATTGTGGGCTTTGCACATTAAATAATAAAAACAGCTAACTTGCACATTAATTAGTGCCTTTGCACATTAAATAGTAGGCTTTGCACAAAAACTAAGAATAATGGGAATTTTGCACAAAAACTATATAAATGATGCCTTCTATCTGTATTACATGGGGGACGTGCTTACTAAAAGGCAGAGAAGCTACTGCATGTCAAAAATAAAATCATCAGGAACTAAACCAGAGCTAAAATTAAGAGCCCCTTTGAAAATTTTGGGTTTTGTATACCAGCCAAAAATATACGGAAAACCCTCTAATATGCAACACAACCTGAACATCAATTAATTATAGTTTAAAACACCCTTTAACGCAACATAGCCCTTGATGAATACTTTTGCCATTCAATAATGGTTACAAAATAGAAAACTTTATATATGACTATAGTTTTTTAATACAATAACAATACATTATTAAATGGGGGTTGTTTAAATTATGAAAAAAATATTATTATCAAGTATAATTTTTTTAATATTATGTATGAGTTTTGTTTCTGCAGAAATTGCTGATTATGTTGTTATTAGTGAGGTTTTGGTAGATAGCAGTGGAGCAGAATCTGATTACGAATTTGTAGAACTCCATAATCCAACAAACCAAGATATAGATATAAGTAATTGGGATATCGCTTACGCGCCTGCAACTTTTTCAAGTTGGTCTTTAAAAACTACAATACCTGCAAGTTCTAAAATCCCAGCCCATGGTTATTTTTTGATAGGTGGTAGTTTAGTTGAACCAAATCCTGACTTTGTTGATACCTCTTTAGGCTTTGCTCAAACTGGAGGCCATATCGCTATAAGAAACGCAAGCGATGATGTTATAGATAAAGTAGGGTATGGAACAGCAAATAATCCAGAAGGCGGTGCAGCATTAGTTCCATCAACTGATGAAAGTATAGAAAGGAAATCTGGAACAATAAATGATGCTTTATACGGAAATGGGAGAGATACTAATGATAACTTAAATGATTTTGATGTTCAAGCAACTCCAGGTCCTCAAAATTCTTCAAATTGTAAAGAAGGTCTTGATTTTGTTTATGTTGCTAAACAGGATTGTGAGCATACAACAATACAATCAGCTATAACTGATGCAAGTGCTGGTGATATGATTTATGTTGGTGATGGGACTTATATAGAGACTGTTAATGTGAATGAAGAGGTTTCTATTATTGGTGTTGGAGATACAACAATAATTCAACCTGCACAAGATTCAGACGGAATTGTAATCACTGCTGACAATGTTTTAATCCAAGATTTAAAAGTTAGTACTTCCAATTCAGGTGTTAATCCAAATATTGCAATAAATATTCAAGAAACAGATGGTGTAACACTAGATAATAATGTAATTGAAACAACAGGAAATACAGCAATGGGAATCTGGATTGGTGGTTCAAGCAATGGTATGGATCCATCAACTAATCTTAATATATTAAATAATGTAATAACTATAAATAATGAAGCAACAGGAATCTATGCAGCTCATTCAAATCCAGTACATTCTGGGTGGACTATTGGAGGCAGTTTAGCAAATACAAATACCATAACTGCTGAACTTGGTCTTCCTATAGAATTATATGATGTATCTGATTCAGAAGTTAGCTACAACACATTGACAACATCTGCTTTAGGTGGTGCAGCGCTTATTTGGTCTAGTGAATTATCTGATATTTCTAACCTAATTTTCAATAATAATGTTGTTGATTACTCTGGTGGAAGTCAAGTTGCTTTCCTTACTGACTTTGTAGAAGTTGCTACTGGAAATCCGATTCCACCAGATACAACTGTTACAACAGTTACCATTTCAGGGAATACATTTGATAATTGGGGTTCAAGAGGTTTAAGAATCGGAGAGGGAGTTAGTGCTGTAACTGCAAGCAATAACAAATTCTTGAGTACAGGAGAATCACTAAAAAATGAAGATACATCAGAAGTAAATGCAGAAAATAACTATTGGGGTTCAGCAAATCCTGATTTTGATACAATTATTGTTGGTAATGTTGATTATGAACCTTGGATTGAGGGTATAGAGGAAGAGACAGTAGATGGTGATTTTACCTTTGATGTTACAAACCAAACTTCAACTAAGTTAAATATAACAACAAATTCAAGTGTAAAGGTTACAGTAACAAAGAAAAATGTAATAAATCAGAGTTCGTTCTCTGCTTCGAATATTAAAGGTTTTAAGACAGTTGATATAGATACAACCGATGATAATAGTGTGCAGTTCCCTGTTTATATGGAGATATATTATACAGATGATGAACTTGCTGATGCTGGTATGACAGAAGAGCAATTAATTGGAATGTTCTGGTATAATCCAAGTACTGACTTATGGGAATTATTAAATGAAACTGGTGTTGATACAACTGATGTTAATGTAGGTGGAAGAGAATATTCAGGTTATGTATGGGCAAATCTATATCATTTCAGTCAGTATGCTCCTGGAGGAGATATAACACCTCCTGATACAACAGATGTTGTTGTAACACCAAGTGAAACATCAACTTTGGTAAATTCTACTCTTAGTGCAACAATAACAGACCCAACAGCTGCTAATTATTCATATATATCTGCTGCAGAATATCATGTTAATACAAGCTGTTTAAATGGAAGCGGATATCCTATGGATGTGACAAGCGGCAGCTTTAATGATAGCACAACAGAGGATGTTATTGCTACAATTGATACAAGCTCATTACTAGGGTATGGAAATCTCACAATATATGTGCATGGAAAGGACGAAGCCGGAAATTGGGGATTATGTAATACAACAGTACTATATATTAATTCGCCTCTTACCTGGGTTGCAGCTCCAACAAATCAACCGATTGATGAAGATAATACTTTGATTTATGATTTGAATGTGAATGATGCAGATAATGATATTATAACTTATTATGTAAATGGGGTATCTTCATTCAGCGATGCAACAGGTGATTACTCGATAAATTCAAGTGGTACTTTGGAATATATGCCTACAGAGAATTATAATGGAGCACAGAATATAACTTTATCAGCTACAGATGGTTATTATACAATAGCAGGTAATATCACAATTAATGTGATATCTATTAATGACCTACCTTATTTCACATCAACACCAGCAGAATTAACAGCAATTGAAGCTATTGAATATGTTTATGACGCAGATGCAAATGATATTGATAGTAATGTAAGTGCTTTAGAATTTTCTATTACTACTAACCACCCAGGTGGTGCTACAATTAATAACTCTACAGGAGAATTTAGATGGACACCAGATGCTACTCATTTTGGCTTAAATTTAGTTGAAATAAAAGTAACAGACCCAGAATCAGATTTCACAACACAGAAATTCAATATAACTGTATTGCCTGTTTTGGATATGGTTAATATTACTATAAACGGGGAAATAGATCCTGTCGAAAGTGTAGCACCAGGAGATATCTTAAATGTTGAATATATGGTCATGAATAGGTTCCCTGATGAACCAAATAATGCAATTGTCGGGATTGACACAGATGGGAAAATTGATGCTTTTGGTTTAACACAATCAGAACCAACTTTTTATTTAGAAGGTCAGGAGAAAAAGACAGTTACATATGAATTCCAGATTCCTCATAACGCTAATCAACCAACTTTTGATTTAGTGATGTTTGCTGAAGGATTTGATTTATATGATAATTATTACAATTCTTCAAAAACAATTAACTTTAGTTTAGACAGGGATTTTCACAAACTTGAAATAACTAATATAACATGGTCAGAAGACAACCTTACATGTATGAGAGATACAAATCTTACTGTGAGATTAGTTAACACAGGTAATTGGAATGAAGAAGGAACAGTAACTGTTTATAATGAAAAAACAGATACAAATAAAACTCAAGATTTTGCATTAATTATTGCAGAAGAAACAACTTTAGACTTTGAGATTAATGCAACTGCAGCTACAAGTACTGAAGAATTTACTGTTACTGTTAGTTATAGGCATGATTATTACTCAACTGAAGACTCAATTGATTTACTAATTAATGGATGTTTAAAAATATCTGAATTAAACGATTTATTAAAAGTTAATGAAAGCGAAGCTCCAAGCTGGTCATCGATTGATCTTAAAAATTACACATTTGGTGATACAACTGGATTAGTTTATACAATTATATCAGAAAACGACACCCTAATAAATTGTGATGTTAGTGGAGATAGTACATTTGGTTGCGAAACTCCAGCAGATGGTTTATTTGGAATTTCTGTAATCAATATGAGTGTTGGAGATGTTTATGAGCAGTTTGTTGTTGAAGTACTTTCAAAGAATGATCCTCCAGTTATTCACACCCCTATACCAGATGTAACTTTTGATGAAGGGGAAAATAATGATTCAGTTGATTTAGATGATTATGTGTCTGATATTGATAATGATGAATTAATATGGAGTGTTTCTGGCAATTCAAATGTTACAATAACTATTGATGCAGATAATGTAGTAACCTTTGGTACTGCTAATGAAAACTGGCATGGAGATGAAACTATAACATTTACT
>SDBT01018468.1_pt1 | contig 10960 bp, 19 predicted proteins | sample 2277101 | NCBI WGS metagenome assembly SDBT01 (sample SAMN10404973, study PRJNA504765) | marine sediment metagenome | isolation source: marine sediment core GS10_PC15, 103 cmbsf | place: Arctic Ocean: Southern Knipovich Ridge | collected 2010 | reverse complement strand
AATGACAGGCCTCTGCCTCCTGGTGAAGTTGGGGAGTTGGCCTGCAGGGGCCCAAATGTTATGCATGATTATCATCGAGATCCTAAAGGCACAAAAAGAGCTATTAGGGATGGTTGGCTTTATACCGGAGATATGGCCAGAATGGACCATGAGGGATTTTTCTATATAGTAGATCGTCAGAAAGATATGATCATAAGCGGTGGAGAAAACATCTACCCGAGGGAGATAGAAGAGGTTATCGTCACACATCCGGCAATCGATGATGTAGCCGTAATCGGTATGTCGGACTCAGTGTGGGGAGAGAGTGTTAAGGCATTCATTGTCTTAAAGAAAGGGAAGGCAGTAGATGAACAGGAGGTTATCGATTTTTGCAAGACATATCTCGCAAGTTATAAAAAGCCGAAAAAGGTGGTTTTTGTCCCTTCGATCCCAAAGAATCCGTTAGGTAAGGCGCTTAAACGTGTTTTAAGAGAGAGGGAATAAACAGTGATTAATTCATGGAAGGGAGGTGATTTGAAAGGTTTTTTTGCAAGGGGTTTCATAACCAATAAGACCAAGGAAGAAGCGGAATGAAAAGAGTAGGTAAAAGGTTAGTACTGATAATAGGATTGACTCTCCTAGCGGGGATACTAGTAGGATTCCCGGTTGGGCGAGCCATTGGTTCTGTATCGTTAATTCGGGAGATGATTGAACTTCAGGAGGCAGACTCCCCAGAGGAGGGAAGTCCAAGAACTTCCGAGCCTGTAGTAGAGGCACTAGAGGTAGTAGTAGAGGGCAGAACAGACTCCGTATACCCAGTTGTTGGTAGCCTTGAGGGGACTATAACTTTTGGTCTTGTTTCCCCTAAAGGGTCTGTTGCGGTAAAGGTAAATGGAAGTGGGGATGTCTTATGGGCTGTAAGGTTCCCAGATGTGAACCTTCTGCCTACCGATGTCAGGGAACTACCTAATGGCAACCTTTTGGTATTAGTTATTAACAATGGAGTCTATGAAGTAAGTCCACTTACTGGTGAAGTAGTTTGGAGTTGGATAAGCTACAAGGTTTCCCACCATGCCCAGAGGCTGCCCAATGGCAATACAGTCATCGTGAAGTCTGCCAAGGGAGGGGCTTATGAGATTACCCGGGAAGGTGAGACAGTTTGGGAGTGGGTTCCTAGTGAGGAAATCTTGCAGTATACTGGAGAAGCTTTTCCAGGTATGACTCCTGACCTAGAGGATATGGATGTGATAAGAAATATCTATTCAGAGGGAGAGATCCACATGAATACAGCCTACCGGACTGGATATGGCACAACTTTCTTATCTCTAAGGGACCTAGATCTGGTCATTGAAGTAGATATGGAGAATAATGTCCTGTGGTCCTATGGTCCTATGGTACTTAAGCACCAACACTCACCATCCCTTTTAGAGAATGGAAATATTCTAATCTTTGACAATGGTAATGGAAGAGTCATTGAGGTTACTAGGAGCCATGAGATAGTTTGGGAGTACAAGGGGTTTGTTTCTCCAGTGATGGGGAATGCCCAGAGATTACCGAATGGACTAACTTTGATTACAGATTCTACTGGAGGGGACTTTAATGCAGTTACTAGTACTCCAAGGGTTTTTGCTGTGGACCAGGCAGGCAATGTCGTTTGGGAACTACGAATTCCATCCAGTAAAACTAATCCTTATTGGACAGGTTCAAAAACAATTTACAGAGCATGGTGGAATCCAGAATAATAATTAGGAGGAGAAGGTGAAAAAGCTAGCTATAGTTGCAGGAATTTCGGTAATTCTAATTGGACTTCTAGGGTGTGTACAGCCTCAACTAGAGGAAGTAAAGACCTCTGAAGAATCTGCAGACTGGTATATGACTCCCCTTATTCCGTGGGGCTTCAATAGTCTTCTCCCTGATGTTGAGTCTAGGATTATTGATGGAGATGAGAGTTTTTATATAGAGATGAAAGGAGATTTAGAGGGTAGTATTGTATTCAATCTTACTAGACATACGAAGGTCTTCCCAAGTGACTGGCAACCCAGATTAGTAGAACTCTACAATGACAGGATAATCGTAACTATCCCAGACTATGCAGTATGGTCAGATGTTGCAACTGGCTGGGGCAAGGGAGCCTTATCTGATACTAGAAAGTTAGATAATGGGAATTATCTGTTTGTCTTGAGAGGCAAGGGTGTATTTGAGACGGAGAAAGAGACGGGCAGAATTATCAGATTCTACGAAGACATTGAAGCTGCCCATACTGCCGAACTGCTAGACAACGGCAACTTACTTATAACTGCTGCCAGGGTGGATAAGGCCTACGAAGTTACATGGGGTGGAGAGATAGTTTGGATTTGGGATGCTAAGAAGCAGATTAAGCCTTATGATATGAGAACTGTTCAGAATTGGGATTTGTATCCCCACTTGAGGAATATGTATTACGAATGGAGGCAAGGCACTGACTGGACCCCTATAAATCATGTGCAGAAGCTTGACAATGGGAATTATCTTCTATCACTAAAGAATCAAGATTTAGTCTTAGAGGTTACCCCAGAAAATGAGGTAGTCTGGACCTATGGCCCTTTGGTTCTTAACCATCAACATACCCCTATAAGGTTGGAGAATGGAAATACCTTAATTCACGACACTGGAAACAATAGGGTTATTGAGGTATCACCAGACCATAGGATAGTATGGTCATACAATAAAGGGATGTATTCTCCTGTTGCGGGTAGCAGTCAGAGATTACCAAATGGCAATACTATAATTAGCGACTGGTTAAGGGGATCTGCCTGGGAGATTATGCCTGGAGGGGAGGTTGTTTGGGAGATGGTAGTAAAGGCCAAGAAAGAGGCTTTAAGGGAAGATATAGCTTCGGGTACTGTTCCTGGGATTAGGCTATTTAGAGCATGGTGGTATCCAGACTAAATCTCTTTGGAGTAAAAATAGGATAGAGCATTGGAGATTACTTTGATGGGCAAGATTAATAGGCTAAATATTAGTAGGTTAGGTAAATCTGGATCCTGGATAGCTCTGGGAGTATTTCTGGTAATTATACTAGTTACTTTCCAAGGTCTGTTCTCTTCGGAGATTCCGACATCCCTGAATACAGAGTACCGGTGGTCAGTAGATATTAGTCAGGGGATGGATATATACCCAGATGAGGAGTCAGGGTTTATAGAGGGAAGGTCTAATGCCTATATGCCTATTTACTTTCTGGTCGTAGGAAATCTAATGAAGGTATTTGGTACTAGTCCAATAGTAGGTAAAACGGTATCAACACTAGCAGCTCTGGGTATAGCATTACTTATTTACCTGGTAAGTACTAAACTAACTGATAGGAAGTTGCTTAGTATAGTTCCAGGAGCACTGTTCTTGTTATACCCAGCAATAGGCAACTATAGTGCTGAACAGGTAAAGATAGATATACTGGGATTATTCTTAGCAGTGATAGGTCTATATCTTGTGCTTAATAGACATTATCTATGGGCAGTTCCTTTTGCAGTCTTAGCCTTTTTTACCAAACAGTATTTTATAGCAGTACCTATAGCAACTATAGTTTACTTAATCTGGAAAGAGAGGCAAGTACTAGTCAAGTATGTTGGACTATATCTGGTGTTAGTAGGAATGGGCTTCGGGATAGGTCAGTATGTGACTGAAGGAACTTTCTTTACCCACACAGTACTATATCTGTTTGCACCTCAGTTTGGTAGTTTAACCCTTGATAGAAATGTAATGGGTACTCTACTTAGCCTTGGCTACCTTACTCCGGTTCTAGTTATAGCAGTGTATGGGATGTGGAAATCGAGAGAGTTCGGATTTCTTGGGGTGTACTTGGTAGTGTCCTTGTTAATAATGGTAGTAACGGTAGGTAAGGTAGGCTCAGGTCTAAACTATTCTTTTAGTGCACTGGTTGCATCCTGTTGTTTATCATCCTTGGTACTAAAGAAAGGAGGAGTATAGAGATGGCTTATGAATTGACTAGGTATGGAGAGGAAAAGTTGGAGACTTTACCTACTGAAATTGAGACTAGAAGGGAAAAACTAAGACCAAGAGGGTCTAAGTCTCCTTACGACTCGACCTTTTATAAAATGACTAGGCAACTCTTCCTACTAGGCCAGGTTAGGTGGGGAAATGAACCTTTGCAGGATGCTTTTGATTTTATGAAGGAAGGTCCTAGAAAGGTGCGTGCCAGTAGTGGTCTTAGGAAAGAGCTGGACCATATGCTTAAGGTAGGACTCGTCAGGGAGGTAAAATAGAATGGCTAAGAAACTTGGGTATGAAAAGCCCATTGTGGAGAAGATAGAAAGGATGAATTTCCCTTTGGAGATTATGACCAAGGGAGGGAAGGTTGTCTGCAGACAGTGCTCCAGTTGCCACGGTTGTAGGTAAACCCTACAAGGGATGGAAGGGCCACCTTAGAGAGGGAAGAACTAGCCAGGTATTTGCTGAGATTGAGAGACTCTATGATGGAAGTTCTGCATCAATCAGGCTTATCCAATCTAAGTTTGGGTTCTGTCAGAGTTGGGTTTATGAGCTTCTCTATAGGAGGGGGCTACGCCTTAAAAGGGTGTATCTTAAACTTTGGACCAAAGAGAATGACGAAAAGCTAGTGGAGCTTTTAAGCCTCTATGACAGGAAGACTGTATCTGAGAAGTTAGGGTTTACTGAGAAGGCTATCAGGGCTAGAATCAGACGCTTGGGTTTGACTGAGATGCAGTGTAGGTCCGAGTGGTATACTGCTTCTGATATAGGGATAATCCTAGACACTTGGTTAGAGGTTATTACTAGGAGGATACAGAGAGGAGAGATAAAAGCTAGTCCCTACAATGATAGGAATGATGGTCGCAAGTACTGTTGGATGATTACTAGAAAAGATCTAAGGGACTACATTATCAAGCATCCTGGGGACTTGGAAGGACATAAAGTGGACTTTGTGGTGTTAGTGGACATTCTAGCAGGAGTAAAGATATAGGGGGGATGGTATGAAGACAGAGCCGGAAGAGATTGAAGGCGAAGCTGGTTCTAGCATGGTTCCTGATGGTAAGGGAGGGTATCACGTCAAACTACCTGACAAGGTAGATTGGCTAGTAGCAGGCCATGCAGTTAAATCCGAAGAAGTGTCTATGCCAAGGTATGAGGTTGCAGAGGGATGGGAGGAGGCTTTGTATAGTCTTGACCAGAGAATTAAGAAGAAACATGGACCTGGTAAGTCCTTCCTGAGTTATGAACTATTGTGGAAGTTCTTAAACACCACTGAAGCCTTGTTTACAGTAGTTCCTTCTAGGGCAGAGAGGTTAGGTCCACTGACTGAGGCAGGGATTAAGGCACTATTAAGGGAGTATTACCAGGAGGCACCTGAAAGGGTGCTAGATGAGGCTGCCCATGTAATTTCGAAGGGTAAACTACTAAAGGTTGTGAAAGGGACAGTCGCTGTAGAGGAGTTCCTAGAGTGATGAGGTATTGGAAGTGGATAGTACTTGTTTCTCTGGCACTTCTGGTATTTCTGAACTGGGGTACCGGTGTAGTAGATACTTTCACTAGTCCTTATTCCCACGTAGTGGTCTACAGAGCAGACTATATTAGTACTGAGAAAGAGTATAGGGATTTTGTGAGGGAGTGGACTCAGCATATTATGGATACAAACTCTAAGTGGCTAGGTATGGTAACTATCCCTGGAGCAACTACAACCTTTGTAGAGATTAGTTGGTTAGAAAGGAAGGTCCATTGGTGGGATCTATGGTAAGGAAGTACTGGAAACAGATATTATTCTTTGGTGCTATAACAGCCTATTACTTATTTGGGCTATCGCCTGATATGACTTGGTTGGGGATTGGTGCAGACCAGGCCAACTATGTGGTAGCAGCCCAATTTAATGCACCTGCAGGACTATCTGGTAATCCTCTGTATATCCTACTAGGTAGTTTACTGGTGAAATTACCCGTTAATCCTTTCTGGGCATTAGGTCTATTATCTGCGCTACCTGCAGCTGGAACTTGTGTGGTAATTTATCTGATAGCTAAGAAATTAACTAGGTCAGCATTTGCTCCCTATTTAGCATCACTGGTATTTGCTAGTTCCTTTGTGGTATGGTCGGAAAGTGTGATTGCAGAAACATATCTTATAACAACACTAGTTATGTCCTTGATAATTTACTTCACCATAACCAAAAGATACCTAGTTATGGGCATGATGATGGCACTTGGGTTGGGTTTACATCCGTTGGGGATGTTCGTTGCAATCCCTTGTTTGGTATATGCTTGGTGGGTAGAAGGTAGAGACTTTAAGTTAGTTGGTAAGATTATTGGTGTTATGTTAATAGGCTTGGTATTTAGGTTAAGGGATGTCTTTACAGAACCCGCGACTAGTAATCTATTCTTTATAGAGAATCCTTACCAGAATTTGTTAGTCAGTGCTGGTGGATACTTTGGAAATGCAGTTATACCTATAGGACCTACTATTCAAAGGCTCGGAGAAGATATTTCGGTACTCAGTAGTTCTGTATGGGCAGTAGGTTTAGCAGTACTAGGTTTTCTAACTAGGAGAAAGGAAGTTTACTTACTAGGTGCTATACTTTTTCTTACATTCTTTTTTCCATTCTCTAGTATTTATCCCCAGTGGGCCAAGTATATGCTAGTGCCAGTATTACCTCTAGCAATTCTGGTGGGTATAGGGATTGACAGATTAGATCTAGGAAAGTGGAGTCTGGTCTTCCTAGTCCCAGTTCTTATCTTTGCTGGGCTTAATGTGGCAACTTACTCACCTGGAAAAACTTTTGATCCACAGCCTACTACAATGAGGCAGTTTTACAATACCCTAGATGCTATTCCAGATAGAGCAGTAGTAGTAGGTCATACTTGGGGGCATCCAGATCTGGTGATTGGGTACTATAGTGTTCTAAACAATGATAGGTTTGACTACATCAACTGGGACTCTATGACTCATAGTGAACTTGAGAGGTCAGGATATAGGGAGTTCCAGAGGTCTAAAGGTATCGACTATCCTAGAATATTAGATGAAGAAGGAGGAACCCTAAGTGTTTCAGAGTTTGCAAGGAGTTTACAGGAACTTAACCCCGAAAGGCAGATCTTTGTTACCTACGTCAAAAAGGGGTCTGCTCCAATGGAGTTTGGTCTTGTACCTACTGATAACTACTATCCTGGGCTTAATGATGTACCAGCAGGGAAGACTGATTATGTCGGGGGATAATGAGTTCAACCAGTGGTTAGGAATAACTACTTCAAACAAGACCTGGTTATGGCTAATGTGTATGCTAGTGATAGGTGGATGTCTGGGTTATCTTGCTATTAAACTACCTAAGAGGTTGAAAAGAGTAAGGAGTAGACAGTGAGACTCTATCATGTATCTGAAAGAAGGAACTTGAGGACTATCCTGGCTCAGGGTCTTATGCCCAGGTATGACAGGACTGTTAGGTCCAAACAGTTAAGTAGAGGCACAGTAATTAACTTGGGGGGTAAAAAGGCTATAGAAGAAGTTCTGTGGGAGGAACCTTGGGATGACCCTGTTCTACTTGAAGTTGAGGTGCCTCGGAAGGACCTGGTGAGATTGGAGCATATTAGTTCAAACTTATACTGGTATGCCTCTCGAAAGCCTATTAGTTCTAGCAGGATAAAGGTAATAGGAAATCCAACTAAACTCCTGGGGTATGACTCCTGGAGGGAAGGTTATCCAGAGACTCTCATTCTAGATCCAGTAACTGAGAAGGAGAGGCTAGTAGGAGGAGGGAACGAAGAAAGATGTTAGAGGTATTCTTACTATCTATGTTGCCTATAGTTGAGTTAAGAGGGTCAATACCTCTAGGAGTTATTCTTCTGGGTTTGGACTGGCCTATAGTTCTTTTGTTAGGTATAGTAGGGAGTTTTATTCCTGCTATAGCAATAGTTCTGGGGATTGACAAGAGTCTGGCTTTTCTAGATAGGTTTTCGGGAGGAGTTAGATGGACCAGTTGGATCCGCAGATATCCCCAGAGGAGATCGAAGCCAGTAGAGAAGTGGGGATTGGTAGGTTTGGTAGTTCTAGTAGCTATTCCTTTACCCTTCACTGGTGCCTGGACAGGTTCTCTGGTTGCATCTGGTTTGAGGCTACCGGTTGTTAAGGCCTTGGGTTGTATCTTGATAGGCTTGGTAATTGCTGGGGGATTGGTTACTGGACTGTCTCTCCAAGGAGTATAAAAAGATGAAAAGGACTAGGATGACGGACTTCTTGAGAGGTTTAGTAGTGCTAGGAGTTGCCTTCTTCTGGTTGATGTCCTTCGACTGGTTTCAAACTTTGGTTCGGGGTCTCTTAATTGGATTTACAGTACTAGTAGTTGGGTTTGTAGTATGGTACGGCTACGGAGTCTACAGAAGATGGAAGTTGTAGAAATCCAGGAAGATAAGGAGTGGAAGATCTATCTAGAAGGACAAGATCCTATCCGACTAATTGTGGATAGGAGAATGAAGCCTATCTCCAGGTGGGGAAAGCTATTCAAGGGTGGAGGTATTACTTCCTATAATAGAAGGGAGATCAGAATTGCTCCTGGTGTATCCCAGACAACAGTCGGTCATGAAGTAGGACATGTGATGCTTGAGCATGGTAGGGGAGAAGAGGAGGGACAATTGGGACCAGACTTCATTAGAGAGGAACTTGAAGCAGAGTATTGGGCCTACAATATAGGCTTTCCTAAGAGGAGAAATAAAATTGAGGACTTAAGAGAACTGGCCATAGGTATTGGGATGACTAGTAGTGAGTTTGATAGGATGCACCTAGCAGTCAGGAAGGGATTTAAATAGGAGGTTCTAAGGTAAGATGGTATATTGGGTTGCACCAGAAAATCCACCGGAACATTTGGTTGATGCTTGGGAAGCCTTACATGAGGCTTTCGGGACTGAGCCTTTTTCTACAAGACAAGGCCTAGCTGTTCTGATGGAAAAGTATCCAGGACTAGCTAGTTCTAACATAGACAAGATTCTAGAAGGCTTTGCTAGGGAGGGTAATCTTGGAGTTTCTGAAAGGGAGTTCTAGTGAAAAAAGAGAGAAAGGCTGCTTTAGTAAAATATTTTGATGAAACTAAAGAGGAATATGGTATCTCCTGGCCTGTTAGTCTATCTTTTGTGAAAGAGGAGCCTGAAGAGGGCTACTTTGAGTATCCTCCTGAGGTAGTGTTACATAAGGGGAGGCCCTCTAGTGTGTTGCGTAGGAGTATTAGACATGAGCTTGCACATGCCAAACTCCATGCAGATTATGGAAGGGCTTATGAGGATGCAGAGGATCTGGTAAGGAAAGAGATAGAGGCTGATCTACTAGCTACTGGGAAGCCTCCTGAGTTGAGGTATCTTATTAGCAATATAGTCCATAGGTTTGGTCTTAGAAAAGGAGCTGCCTTCCAAGTCGTCAGACAAGTAGCCCTAGATCTAGGACTTCCCGAGTCTGCTATTGCTAGAGAAGGTAAGGCCTTTAGTAGGACTGTAAAGGAGTTTGGTGGATTTCGAGCCTTTAGAAAGGAGACAAAGGATTGGTAAAGCAGACAGTTATAATTGTGGTAGTCAAGGCTCTAGTAGGAAAGGGAGTTTTAGATGCCTGTAATTAGGTATATGACCCCTAAAGAGGAGGACTTTTGGGGACCAACAGTCTCTGGGGTAGTAGATGAAGATATTCTACTTAGCAAGAAGCTTTCTTCTCCAAAGACCATTAGGCATGAGATTGGGCATACTAGGTTCCCAGTAGAGATTGGGGAGCCTTTAACCCCTGAATATTATGTCCAGTATCTCTTTGCAGAGCTCTGTGCAGGCTATTATTCGCTTAGTAAAGAACCTAGAGACAAGATATCTAGAGAAAACATTAGGTATGAGAAAGACTGGGCTAGGAAAGGGGGATTGACGGGAGAAATGGTGTCTAGAATAGATAAGGTTGCTAGGGAAAGAGTAGGATATACTAGTAAGGAGGTAAGATGATTAAGCAAGCAGTGATTTTATGTGGTGGAAGAGGAGAAAGGTTGAACGATAGTCTAAGATACCAGCCTGTTGAGGAGACCCCTAAGCCTTTAGTTGAGGTAGGAGGAAAGCCTTTTGTGACCTATGCTATCAATATGCTGAAAGGAATAGGGGTAACTGATATAGTTCTTCTAGTTGGGCATATGAGGGAGAAGTTTGAATTCCTTAGGGATAGTTCAGTTAGGTTGGTTATTACGAAGGAGGATGTAAATGAGGCTGTCCTAGATATTGTTAGCCTGGAATCTCCCTTCCTTCTACTGAATGGGGACTGCTTCCCGGTAATGGACTGGAGGGCCTTCATAGACACTGATAAACCAAGGGTAGCAATTAAGATTGTGGGTCGGGATGCAGGAATTGCAGTCATTTCTAAAGCTAGTATTACTACAGGTTCTATAGACTGTGCCAAGATAGGATCTATGCTAGAGGTATATGAAGCTTATACCATCCTTGGGGGACTTCACATAGGTACTTATCAAGGATTAGCTAGGGCGAGACTGTTTATGGATCTGGTCGTCTTCGGCCAATAATATCAATATCATCGGTAATGTATCGGCAAATATGCTATACTTTATAGGAGGGGGTATGAGGAAAGAAATTTGGCATGTCTGTTGTGCTTACAAAAGGATGTTTGGAAGTAGCCCTCCTAAGGACTATGTTGCAGATTCTTTTAAGAGAACTATGTCTAAACCTAACAGGGGCAAGAGGATTAGATTCAAGGTATAGGAGGATAGAATGGGACTAGACAAGCGACTGGAGGATAGGTTTAGATCTTTAGAGAAAGAGAACAGGGTACTACACCGGGAAGTTAGTTCTCTCAAGAACAGCCAGACTAACCAGACTAACCAGGGAGGTAATTCTGTTAGGAGGAGTATCAATTCTATGTTGAGGATCTCAACTATAAGTAAAATTACTAACAAGCACCTGTATATTCCACAAGGGAAGAATATACATCCGGTTGGCCCTAGGTTTAGGAGAAGGAGGTTACTCTA
>SDBT01018467.1_pt1 | contig 10961 bp, 18 predicted proteins | sample 2277101 | NCBI WGS metagenome assembly SDBT01 (sample SAMN10404973, study PRJNA504765) | marine sediment metagenome | isolation source: marine sediment core GS10_PC15, 103 cmbsf | place: Arctic Ocean: Southern Knipovich Ridge | collected 2010 | reverse complement strand
TGCTCGCCGCGCTGCTCAAGAACAAGCGCGCCGACATGCAGCTCTCCGGAGGGCACGTCTCGATCCAGTCTCTCGGCAAGCCCAAGCTCTACTTTATGGCGCTCTTCCCCGCGCGGCAGGAAGCCTCGACCAAAAAGCTGCGCGAGCTGATGGCGGCTCCAGTGCCTGCTGCTCTTCCAGCTCCCAGCAGCAGCAGCAGCAGCTCCTCTGCCGCCGCCGCACCTCGCAACGACCAAGACGACATGGAACTCATTCTGGGCAGTGCCGAAGATCAGCAAGGCACCAAGCGTCCTCGAGACAAGGCGGCGCCGGCCCACGAACGCCATCGCCATCGCGAGGGCAGCGAAAAAAAGCACAAAAAAACCTAATCTAGCCTAATGCTACTCAATCATACCTGAATCTATCCCCATCTATGCCTACTGCTTCGGAATATAGCTCTGCGTCTACCTACATTAAATCAAGCAGCTCTGCGACCGTTTCGGATAGAGGTATGAATCGAGAGGCCTCTCACCGCGGTCCATCCGATAGCCTGGAGCACGACCAGTGGAGCAACGCCATCTCAGACTGGGCCACGGGTCCAGCCGCCAAACGCCTGTTTGGTGGTTCGTCTGATCCCCATATGAGCCACTCTCTGGCCGACCATGCTGGAACCTTTTACTTTCTCGACGGATGCGGTGCCAGAGTCGACGCCGCTCTGCTGATGGCGCTGGGAGACGTTTTCCCCATGGGCAGTTGTGGCCAAAAGGACACAAAGGTGTACGACTCGATCCAACGGCTTCACCGAGAGCGAAAGATGCTCTATGTGTTTGTGCCCCGAGGCCAGAGAGCCTACCGCGACCAGAAATTCGGGGAGCGCATGAAAAACCGCGAATTCATTGCTCTGGCTTGCCTGCTCGCCTTCCTGGTTGTGCTGGTCCTGTCTCTGCTCTATCACTGGAAGGACTACGAGGACCCGCTGCCACGCTTCATGCGACAGCAGTCCTGAGGATGGCACGCCCGTCCGAACAAGTCATTGAACTGCATCAGCTTCCGCTCGGAGGGCTGCCGCTCGCAGACCGCGACCCGGTCAGCCACATCGTCGGCGTTTTGATCACACTGCGCTATCCCGAAACCACGCCCGAATGGAAGGTCCACGAGAATGAGAGAGGAGACGCCTACATCATCGCCAGCCACTGGCCGGCCAAGGTCTGCTTCGACATGACCGACCTGGACAGGCTGCGCAACACAAACCCTGCCATGATCCGGCGCATCCACTTTTTCGCCAGCCCAGGCGTCGGAGGCAAGTCGGGCTGCAGCCTGAACCTGCACGTCGAGGTGCGTAAGCTGTCCTGCTGGACGCCCGTGACGTGTTCTGTACGCTCAGTGCGCGGGACTGTGGTCAATGCACCGTCTGGAAGCGGCGTCGACCCTGCGGTGGACCAGAAGATGGTGGAGGGGCTGCAGCGGATGATGGCGGGCTTGCGCCTGCCAGTTGCCCAGGCTCAGACCACCGTGCACGACGACGCGCCAAACGCCCAGTGGATCGTCTCGTCGCACTGGCCCCAGCTCATTGAGCTCGATCTGGACCACCTGGACGTAATCAGACACGGATACGACCCGCTTCTACTCGGACGCATTTACTTCTTCGCCACCGACGCCGACGCGTCCAACGGGATCCAGGCCATCAACCTGAACCTGGTCACAGAGATCCGCAAGGCCACCAGCTGGTCGGAACGCGAGCCACTTTCCCTGTTGCGTATCAATTTTTCCGCCGGCGAAAAGACGCACGAGTACCACCAGACCGATCAGGATGGCCAGCCAACCATAACAAAGCGCGGCCGTGTGGAGTAGAAGCCGGATGAACGGAAGCCAGATGCAGTACAATGAAGTAAAGACAAAGATACACAAGGCACTCGTGATCACACTGTCGCGCTCCATGATTGATCGTGCGCGCGCGCGTCTAGAAATGCTGACATTACCATTTCTATCACCATGCCACGTTTCGACAACCCAGACGTCCTCGGACGAACATGCGCAAAGTGCAAACATGATGATAGCAGCAACAGTCGTCACGTGTACACTGCGTTCAGACGTCTGTGCGAACGCTGCATGGCAGTTCAACTGAGAGAGGGTCATGAAGACCCATCGAAATACCCACCGCTCCGCAAGTGCTATGTCCCTGAGCCGGTGAGGTGTCTGAGCTGCAACATTTGGGTCGAAGAGACGAAACGCTTCTTCTTTGGCAACGGGATCCACTACTCGATGTACTGCCTCAATTGCTCACGCAAGGATTTCATCGCCCACTGAAGGGCAGCGCCAGTAAAGAAGGGATTGACATCTCTGTGGGAAGCGTGGCATCGAACTGACGCGACGCTCCGTAAAACACAATTCCCTCGCAACCATGGCTACTCCATCATGCCACAAGTGTAAGACAGAGGACGGACGTTTCCAGTACACCTCCTTCAGACGCCTGTGCCAGGATTGCATGCGCTCGCAGCTGCGCGCCGGTCCGGAAGTCGCGTGTGACTATCCGCCGCTGCCGCCCGACTTTGACGAGCCCAATCCCGAATCTCCGGCTCCATTTCTCATGCAAGTGCGCTGTTTCAAATGCACCGAATGGGTCGACCGCGCGCAACAGTTCCTGCTCTTCGGAAACGACAGTATCTGTCACATGTACTGCCTCTATTGCGCGCGACAGGGTCACATCCCTGACGAGGTCGATTCCGAAGGCAAGCTCAAGGGAAAGACGCCCGCCGAGTGGAGCGCACAGGAGCGCTACTTTGCACGCAACCGCGCCTACACTCGCCATCGCGACGCGGGCATGCCCATTGGCACCCCAGTCAACTATCCCTGTGAGCTGTAGAAGGACACTAGTAAACGCGCGATGCGCGCGCATATTCACATTTTCTGCGTCAACATGGCACCCACATTGACCACGGTTGCGTGTCACGGATGCAGGACGGAGGTCTCCGAAGGACACCTCATGTTCACGCCGTACGAGGCCCTGTGCCGCGAATGTATGGTCGATCGACTCAGCCGCGGGCCCGAACATCCGAGCAAGCACAAGCCATTTGAGTCAGATCCCGACTACTTCCTGTCTGTTGGCCCTGTTAAGGGCGCCGTTGTGGGGTTCTCTCAGGGACGACCCATCCCAAAGCACTGCGAGACCTGCAAGGAGTTTGTTCCCCAGGAACAACGCTATCGCATCCAAGCCGGAAAGCGGTCTAGCCGTCCTTCCGCTTACACCATGTTCTGTCTGATTTGCATGCGCCGTGAGATGGAACCCATCTATTGAAGCAGGACAACGCCTCCGGCGGCAACCGCGGCCAGAATAAACGAGGCGTGCGTAGTTGAGGCCGGAGAAGGAGGTGGTGGTGGAGGAGGAGGCGGCGGCGGGGATGAAGGCGGAGGGTTCGGAGGCGTAACGGGGCAGCTCCCAGAGCCCCCATACAGTTCCTGGATACCGTCGACGTCGTCTGTCTCTAGGGATCGCTTGTCTGTCTCACCCTCGCTGGAGAAGCCATACATCGTGACAAGCTCGCACCCAGAGGCAAAGATGTCAGTGAGACCACTCGAGTGGCCCGTCTCGTGCTGAACCAGAGAGGGCAAGTCCATGCATGTGGGACAGACGTTGACATCTCCCCACAGGAAATCGGTCCTGTCGTAGACGGCATCGTGTTCTACCAGGACACGGTCTCCGATGGGGCCAGAGAAAATGCCCCATGTAACGGTGAATGCGATGACGCCCGAGTCGGTGATGGTCGCAAAAAAGTGCTCGTTCTTCCCGTCAGGTGCGCTAAAGTCGGCCCCGTCGATCGTGCCAGACGCGCGGACGCCAAATATCTCGAAGCCGGCACAGCCGTTCCACAGGTTAAAGGCGTTCTGAAACACCGCTGCGACAAATGTATCTGTCAGTCCATTGTCGTTGCTGGTGTCGAGGAGGTAGTTTTCCGTGGTCTTCCACCGGGCGCCCTCTGCAATGGGGGCGTGACAAGCCCCGGATGATGGCTGCGACACGTTTTCAGCGCCTGGAGCCCTAAAGATGGTCACCAGGCCTTGAATCTCGCCTGGTGCACGCGTGGCGCTGTCGCCGATCCAAAAGCAGTGTGGAATTGACGTGGGCGTAAGAGTGCTGGGGAGCGTCACCGTGTAGATCGAGGACGGCACGACTGCGGGCGAGACAGAAGACTCTGTCCTATCAAAGGCGATGGACGCCACCACCAGGGCCGCCACGGCGATGGAGAAGAGGACCATCGTGCAGGCCCAGTTGAACCATCGGCGGCGAGAGCGAGTACGCTCCCTTTCCTCCTTGGCGCTGATGAAGACCTTCTTTCGTGTCTTGACCATCGTACTCTTACACACACTTACATACCGACGTGATGCGGCCGAAACATAGGTAGCTCAAACTGTATTGGTGTAGACGAGAGTTTGTTCGACCAGCGTCCAGCCTGCCATGTCGAGTGAGCGGATAAGCGCAACGGCGTCGCCACGAGTCGCTGCCATGTCTCTGGGGCGGAGAAACTGGCGTCGTTGGGTCGTGTACTCGCGCGTCTCGCCGTTGGGCCGCTCGAGCCGAAAGTAAAACTGGATGTCCATCGGGACAAAGAGTGATTTATAGCCGCTGTCTCTTTTCTGGCCGGTGGCGTGCCGCATACGCATCGTGGATCACCTGTCCGCAGAGGACACTGTCGCGTGGCACACCTACAGCTCCACTGCGAAAGAGCCATGCCATCGACGGCTTCTTGTCAAAGGAGATATCGCAATCCAGGTCGCTTATCAGGCTCAGCTCGGCCCAAGTCGGAAAGATGACATCGGCGTGCTCTATTCCCAGACGTTCTATCAGTAGATCTTCTGCGTCGTGTATCGTAAAGAGTAACTCTCTAAACTGCGACACCGCTGTATCGGAGTCGAAGAACGGTCTCACTACATCACGCTGCCATAATGCAATAGCTGCACCCGCTCGTTGCCCATTAAACAACTGGCGCCCTCGCTCCGACTCGATTCCTGAGGCTATCGCGTCGTTGAAAAAGGCGGTGTGATGCTGGCATTGCTCGTGCATCTCGTAGACTAGAGAGCAATCCGAACAACCTGGAAGCTCGTCGTCGCTACCGTCGTAGTTACAGTGACTCGTGCAGTTATCGTCGTACACTTGGGATCTCCACCTGTAGATACGGGCGAACTCCTCTTCCAACAGGGCGCTCAGGAGCATTGGCCTGACTATGGGAGACGCGGCGCGCTCCATAACGCGACAGGTGCGTGCCATCGAAGCCAGCGAAGGGCCTTCGAGACCTCCATGGCGCGCAACACAAAACCACACACCGTCCATCACAAAAGAGTGTTTTTGGTTCAACACGCGCTCGCGAGAAAGTGGATTTGGCTAGCTCGCCGCGCGTGCGCGCTCCACAATTCATTCCTCCGCCGCCAATGGCAAACTCTCAGAAATGTCCCCACGTTGAAAAAGCCACGTGCGTCCACTGCGACGACTTGCTTATGGCATGCGCAGAGTGTGCAGAGGACTGGAAAGAGTGCCCAGCGTGCCATAAGCGTTTCTGCTCTCGGTGTTTCGAAGACAATACGGTGTTTTGCTCTGAATGCGACAGGCTCGTCTGCACAGAGGGCTGCCAGACACAGTGTTTCGTATGCAACGTTGATCTCTGCAACGCGTGTAGCTTCGATCATGATCACAGTGACGACGTGGACACTTCCGACCCTGAAATTCCGCCTCTTACTGACAGCTGATGCAACGAGTGTAGCTTCCAGTGACGACGACAGTTGAATCCATGTTTAGATAAAAGCGCGCACGCGTCATTGTTGCCCCTGAACATGAAGCGCCTTTTGCCCCGAGAAGCCGAGCAGCTGTACAGTCTCGTGAGAGATGACCCCGACTTGTCACTGCATGAGTTTAAACGGTGCGTCTGCGTCGACCCAGAACCCTGGCGCGACTATGTCGCCGTTCGCCTGTCCTGCGGCTATGTCGACGAATGGTATCCTATCAAGCGAGAGTACTGGCTGAGGCTCAAGCCAGACTCGCTCGTGACAATGCGCGAGGCCGGAAAGGCGCACAGTGACGTCGAGATGCCTCTATCCGACCTGCAGCAGAAAATAGAGGAAGATCCCTTTGAGATTGCCTTCCTTGCGAACGACGGGCAGCTACAGCTGGATCGCGTCTCAAACGTGCTCCTAGAGACCCTCGGACTCGAGTATTCCCCCTCGTCTACCGATGAAGAGGCACCTCCTTGACCACTTTATGCAGCACTACTTGTCGAGCAGCTTCATCAGGACATGCATGTGGATGCGGATCGGCTCCAGATCCTCTCCGTTCATCTTTGCCTTGTAAATGTACTGGATAAGGTCGCCCATCACCTGGCACGTCTCTTCGACGTCGTTGCGGCCATCATCATCAACCGTGCCTTGCGTTTTTTGACCCATTCTCCCGCGTATACCAATGATGCATCAAGGTTCTCGTTCGGAACTGTCGCATGACGTATTACGAGTTTCCCTCTGAATTGGAATTGTGCCTTGACGCGCGTCCTGCCAGTGCCGCATCTATTCGTTGCGATTGTTACTCCCAAGATGCCGGTTGATGAATTGACTTGGGCCCTTTGGTTGAACTGGTTGATTCCGTTTGATCCGTCACGGAGATTAGAACGTACGTTGTTGAGGCCATCGTGATCGATGTGGTCGACACACTCCCATTCGTTGCTTGTAACAACGCGATGCATCAATCGCGACTGACCACTTGCCGCGTACAATATTCCACACGTCTCCTTTGCGTACCATGTCATGGCTCGGAGATTCTCCAGCACGTCAGAGTCGAATGTAGTCGTATGTCCTCCCGTAAGTTGCATCTCGATGACACTCTCGCTCAAATAGCGGCATCTGTTCTTGGCTAGACCATGTTCAACGCTCTTATCCAGCAACCAATCATTTGCTGCATTGCAAGCGTCATCGATGTTGGCATATTCGGATGTCGAAAACTTCTTCTTTGCAAGGGTAATGTTGTCTACTCCGCGTGTTCCCTTTGTGAGTACAGCGTAGGCACATGCCTCTTCTCTGCGAACGTTACCCATGCGGTGTCCACCAAACCACTGGCTAGGATACATTCCGTCCACAACAGTTGTGATTTATCGGACAATTACGCGTCGTACTTTCCCTCCGTGACATTCTCTGCCAGATCCTTGAAGCCGTGCAGGAGCAGATCCTCTTCCAGTTTCATCATCGGCGTCGGGTGCGTCGACTCAAAGTCGTCGTAAAAGTTCTCACGAATGTTTGTCAGCAGTTCTGCAAGGTCGCGCGTGGCGTTGCTCTCGCCGTCAATTTGCTCAAGGACGTCGTTTAGAAGGCGGCGCGACGCGTCGGTCATAGATTGCGACATTCCAGAAATGGCTACACCAAAAACGATGAACGTTGCGTCAGATATGGTATGGTTTCCCCAACCGTACTGGGGTTATTCACTACCGTGACCACAGCCTCCGCCACCGGAGCGTCTATGGAAGCGAAAGGTGTCTTCAAAGCGCGTCCTCTCGCCCAGGCAGCTGTACGACTCGTTTCCGGGGTTGGAATATCTGATGACCGAGGTGCCACAGCGTGAACGCCTGTCCAAGAAGTCTCGCATAGCCGCGCCTCCGCCTCTGCCCTGTCCAGAGGAGATTCTGTCGATCCGCGTGACAACACGCAATCCCTCGACAGGTGCCCTTAGCACCATCGATCTTGTCCTGCACGAAGACGACCTGTTTCTCGAATAGAGAGAGACGCGCGGCGGAAAAGTAAACATTTCTGTCCATGGCCGATAACGATACGTACAACATAATCGGCGGCGTCCAGGGCGCCGTAGGCCCTGGCGTCGTGTTTAAGGGCTCTATTGTCTCCACTGGAACCAACGAAGCTCAGGCGGCACCGCGCATGGCGCAGGAGCACTGCCCGTCAAGTGTTATTACGGGAGCCCGAATTAAGAGGGACACCTGCGACGCCCTCGATACCTGTATGCCCCTTGTCACCATTCATGGGGGCGTTCATGGAGCCATAGGACGAGACACCACTGGACGGGTGTTAGAGGTGCCGCCTCCGGATCCGGCGCAAGTCCAGACCATCGAGACGACGATCAAGGGCCTCTCTGTGCGCATCACGGGAGTCCCGACGTGTGTGCCGCGCAGAGTCAGCCCGCAAAACGTCATGCTCGGCGAGGCGTGCATCACACCGGCCGGCGTCGTCTTTGGACGCGGACGCATCATCGACGCCTTCAACGTCGCCATCCTGGTAAACAAGCACCTGGAGATGAACTATGATGTATTTCTGGGCATCTGCAAGTCCCAAGACCAGTAAACCGCTCCTTCAGTATGCCAGCGGCGAGTGCGGGCGTAACAGGATGTTGTGGATGTTGCTCACAAATGGGCCGTTGAGTTCAATGTTTAGTACCAGGTCCCAGTGACGCTTCCAAAACACCTTCTTGTAGAGTATGTGGTGGTGGCGAAAGTGCCCAGCCATCGGCTCGTCTGAAGGGTGACTATTTTCGTAGGCGTCCACGTCGAACCACGGTACATCGGGGCCAGGCGCGTCAGGGGATTGTTCTGCGTACAACAGGACAAGCTTCTGGACGATGTCCCAGTCGGGAGCGTGGCTTAACACAATTTCAGACATGGCGAGAGGATGTGTTTATTGCGCGAGATAGGAGACGCGGCGCGTTACATGGGTCTAAAGCGCCACTTTCCACAGTGATCGCTGCGGAGGTATTCGCTCTGGCGCATGCGGCTGCCGATGACATCGCACTCTTGCACGATGGCGCGTTCGTATTCTCCCGCAAAGATGTGGACATAGCGTGCGTAGCGGTGTCCGCGGTGGTATCCGCGCTGGCTCGAATCGACGTGTATGCACTCGGTGGTGGTGTAGACGATCTCATCGGGGAAGATGTTGATGGGAACATAGTTCTTTTGCATGATGATGTTGTTTTCAAACGGCGCGATGCGCACCCACGACACCATCTCGCTCGATTGGGGCAGCATAGGGCCCGCATCAATAGAGTGACATAAATGAGCCACGGTGAAGGCAATCGACATCAGAGCGACGATGAACCCAGGTAAGAGGACGTAGATCGCCCACTGAGGAACTCTGTGCTCGATGACGATATCCGTTCGCTGGGTGTCCGTCTTGGAGAGATAGTTTTCCACCACCGTCACTGTCGCATTCTTCAGCGTCTTGCGGACCATGTCCCTGACGACTCCTGCGTTGGCGCCCTCTGGGCAAACAACCGAAACAGGGAGAAACATGCGGATCGACGCATTTCGTGTGAGCTTCACGTAGCGCTTCAGCACCTTGAGATAGGCAGCCACATCCTTGTCGCTTGGACCGCGCTTTGTATCTTTCTCCTCTTTCTTCGCGGAAGCGTCGTCGTCGTCGTCGTTTTCGCTTTCCTCCATGAGCTTCGCTACGTCAAGATGTGTCATCACGCGCGACAAATGAATTGGGCAGGTTTATACGCTACCGCACTTCCATGTCCAATATGCGGAGGTGTTCTTGAACCGTCGAGGTGCCCAGCACCAGCCAGAAGAGAGCCTCGTAGCCTGCCTTGCACTGCATCGCCATGGCAAAGCTAAACCAGCCAATTGGACGACTGATGCACCACTTGCGCGGCTTTCCCCTCCAAGCCTGCCAAACGAGTTCGACCACAGACACTCCTGCAGCTCCCATAAAAAATGCGACGCGAAACTCCGATGTGCGCATGCTGAACACTGTTTATTCTCGAGCGTGGCGCTTCGCGTCTGTCGGATGCCAAAGGTGCGTCCCGTCTGCGACGTTCTTCTTGGCACGTGACGGGTCGACCCAGCGCATAGGGTCAGGAAAATGGGTCACTTTGGCGTAGAATTCGCTGTGTGCCGGTTTCGGAGGCACGTCGCTTTGGGGATACGTCTCTTTGTGTAGCCTTTCCCAGTGGTCAAGCCCCTGATAGGTCGAGAGCAGTCGAAAGCATGCGTGGCATACAAAGCGGCCAACACAGGGCTGCTGAGTGGGATGTACCAAGCACAGCTGGCAAATCGCTGGCCAGTCCATGCGCGCGCTTGCGATTTTTGAATTGCTGACATTTCCACTTCGGCACCATGAAGCGCGCACCAGATCAACAAAAGGTGCCCAAGACGGCCAAGAGGCGCCCCGATCGCTTCAGAAAGATCACAGACCCCGAATACGAGGCCGACAAGGGTCCGGCAGGCTCTATCCACAAGCCCGACTGGCTGTCGGCCGAAGAGGCGTCGGCCCTTCTGGACGCTATCGACGCGCAGCCCTGGTCGACTGCCTTGAAACGCCGCGTCCAGCAGTACGGCCGCCGCTACGACTACTCGGACCGCACTCTGAAAAGTGACGTGCCGCCGCTGCCCGACTTTTTGCGTCCGCTCATGGAGCGTCTCGTTAAAGAGGGCCACTTCAAGCGCCTGCCAGAGCAGATCATCGTCAACGAGTACACGCCAGGGCAGGGAATCGCCAAGCACGTCGACCACGAGCAGCACTTTGGAAAGACGGTGGCCTCGCTGAGCCTGGCAGGCCCAGCCATCATGCACTTTCACCACTGTGTCTCTAGTCGCTCCAAGGACCTGCTTCTGGAACCGCGCTCCCTCATCGTTCTCAAGGGCCCTGCACGCTACGAATGGTACCACTCGATCACCCCGTGTAGCGAGGAGCATGATCGCCCGCGCAATCGCATGATCAAGCGTGCCCCGCGCCGCGTCTCTATCACCTTTCGCCTGCTGCTGTCAAAGAAGGTTTAATAGCCGCGCCTGTGACGACGACGGCGGCGGAGTGGTTGCTGCTGCTGCTGCTGCTGCTGCTCGGTCCATTTCTCGGATAACAAGTAAACGAACCAAAGCACGGCCGCAATGAGTGCTACCCGACCAAAGATACAACCGAGAAGTATCAACACCATCACGCATAGAATCAGATTGGATGCGGCGTCGTCCTCCTCCTTCGGCCTGGCACAAACAAAGGCGCCATCGTCG
>SDBT01018466.1_pt1 | contig 10961 bp, 5 predicted proteins | sample 2277101 | NCBI WGS metagenome assembly SDBT01 (sample SAMN10404973, study PRJNA504765) | marine sediment metagenome | isolation source: marine sediment core GS10_PC15, 103 cmbsf | place: Arctic Ocean: Southern Knipovich Ridge | collected 2010 | reverse complement strand
ATGGAACTCTATGGGCTTGTAAGTGTTATCGATCCCCACGTATTTGGAGATCCGTATTCATACCGCTATCAATTCATCAATGCTACGAACGATACTCTTAGGAACATCCAACTTAGGGAACGCCTAATGCCAATCTGCATCCGCACACTACGCAAGCAGGTTGTGGAATACATACCATTTACTGAGCGAATCCTGATTACTCAGGACTTTGTTCCGAATAATGATGAGCATCGCTTGTATGAGCTTATCTCCGCTTATTTGCAGCGGGACGGGCTTATCGCTTTGCCTTCCAGTCAGAGAACACTCATCACCCTGGTATTGAGAAAACTTCTGGCTTCCTCAACATTTGCCATTTCAAAGACCCTTAAGAAGTTGGTTGCACGATTGGAACAGTTATCAAAAGATCTTGACATCTTCGATGATGAGGATTTGGAAGGGATCGATGAACTTGAAGATGAACTCGCCGAGGAATTAGAGGACTCTGATGACTCCCAGGTTGTGCCAACAGATCAGGCTGTTGACCCTGAGATACTTAAGGCCGAGTTGAAAGAGCTTCGCGGTTATGCGGATATGGCTGAGAAAATCCAAGCAAATGCAAAGGGGCAGGCATTACCCATTGCCCTGGATGTTGCATTTACCAAGGCTGAACAATTGGGGGCACAACGAAAAGCCGTTATCTTCACTGAGTCCAGAAGAACCCAACAATACCTCTATGAGCTTTTAACGGATAACGGCTACAAAGACAAACTTATCCTGTTCAATGGCCAGAATAACGATCAACGATCTAAAGAGATATACAAGCAATGGCTCCAGCGACATGAAGGGCAGGATGTCATCACTGGCTCCAAGGCGATTGACGTAAAGGGTGCAATTGTTGATTATTTCAGGAGTCAAGGCGAAATACTGATTGCCACGGAAGCCGCTGCCGAAGGCATTAATCTCCAGTTCTGTTCGCTTGTCGTCAATTATGATCTGCCGTGGAATCCTCAAAGAGTTGAGCAGAGGATTGGGCGATGTCATCGTTATGGGCAAAAGCACGATGTTGTAGTTGTGAATTTCATCAATCAGCGTAATGCCGCAGATCGAAGAGTCCACCAACTCTTGCGGGAGAAGTTCAGACTGTTCGATGGGGTATTCGGGGCCAGTGATGAGGTCTTGGGAGCACTGGAATCGGGAGTAGATATCGAACGGCGGATCGCAGAGGTCTATCAGCAGTGTCGAACGGCTGAAGAGATTGAAGTGGCATTCGATTCTCTGCAAGCTGATCTGGAGGAGAAGATCCAATCTCGGCTTGCCGATACGCGGCGAAGTCTGCTTGAAAATATGGACGAGGAAGTCACATCTCGATTGCGAGTCCACCAGAATGAAACGATTGAAAGCCTGAACGAGCGTCAGAGGTGGCTGCTTAGCTTGACACAGATGGAATTGGATGGACAGGCTCAGTTCGATTCCGAACAGCCACGTTTTTGCTACTCAGGAACAGATGCTCACCAGGGTTACTATCATCTTGACTGGAAAAGAGCGGAAGAAAACAACGAGATCTTTTACAGACAGGATCATCCTCTTGCCCTCAAAGTAATTGAGAAGGCTTCAAGTAGAGACTTGCCAGTTCAGGAACTGACCATCAACTACTCGGCTTATCCTGCCAAGATCAGTGCCTTGGAACCCTTCATAGGGTCATCTGGATGGATGGAACTGCATAAACTCACGGTGGAGGCATTTGAAACCGACGAATTTCTTGTCTTTGCGGCCAGGACGGACGATGGTAGAGTGCTGGACCAGGAATTGGCTACAAAGCTTATGCTCCTTCCCGCTTCGGCAAAGGAGTGCAGCCAGTCGCCCGCTGACCTTTATTCGCTATTGGAATCCGAAGTCAAGAAGAAGATCGATGAGGTTGACGTTCGAAACGGCAAGTTCTTCGAGGAAGAAGTCCTCAAGCTGGATCGCTGGAGTGAAGACCTGAAAAAGGGTTTGGAGCAGGAAATCAAAGACCTGGACAAGGAACTCAGGCAGGCCCGAATTCAGGCTAAACTTGCCACAAGCTTATCGGATAAGCTCAAGGCACAGAAGCTCATAAAGGAAATAGAGAAGGCTCGCAACACGAAACGGAAAGAGCTTTATGAGCAGCAGGATACCATTGACTCTCAGCGGGACGAGCTAATTGGAAGAATCGAAAAACAACTGAAGCAACGCAGTTTCACGCAACAACTCTTCCAAGCGAAGTGGAGACTTTCATAGGAGAATATAGATGACAGAGAGAAATATGAATCCAAACGAAGAATTGGGCATACTTGTTGCTGAATCTTTAGCCTCCGAAGAGCTAATCGTAACCGATGATATGGAAAATATTGTGTCAAAAATATGCAACGGAAGAATGACAATAGGCGAGTGGAAATCTTGTATTGAAATGAAGATTCTTAAGGACGAAGGTAAATTGGAAGATGGCGGGTCAAATCAAGAGAATTGAGCTAGATCATTTTCGAGGGGCTTCACAGCCATCAGTTATTGAATTTGATCCTAGAAAGAATACTGTTGTGATCTTCGGCGAGAATGGTCGTGGTAAATCTACCATCGTTGACGCTATCGATATGGTTGCAAACAAACTACCTGGATCACTACAAGGAAGACCGTCAACGACGACACGGCAACATTTACCTTCCATTGGCAGTAATCATCAGGATCTGAAAGTAAGGTTGTTTATTGATGAGATGAGTTGGGAAGCTTCTCTTAATGGTAGTACGATCCAGGTGTCTGGAGACAATCCTTGCCCGCCTGTTCACATCTTGAGGAGAAACCAATTACTGAAACTGATCGAGACACAGCCTGCCCAAAGATATGAAACACTTAGACGATTTGTAAATGTGGATGGAGTGGAGCAATCGGAACAGCATCTGAGGGATTGTGTTCGTGAGACAAACGCAGAACTTACCTCGCTATCCCAACAACTTACAGATGCACAGAATGAACTTGAGAAACTCTGGAAAGCTGAAGGTTCACCTGACGACACTCCGCTCAAATGGGCGCACATAAAAAGTAATGTGGATGTAAGTGAAATAGAGGCGGTCACAAGCTATCTTGGATCTCTGATTGTTTCTATCAACACTCTTCAGGGAAGCAAACAACGCTTTGATGTGTCATATAACGATTATAAAAGCAAGATTGCTATACTCAATGGCATCGTAGAAGAAATAAAGGGTACTCCTGGATTATCAGCAGAAGATGCAATCAGCCTGTTAAATGTCCTTCAGCAAACCCAGACCTATCTTTCAGAAATAAAAGTACCTCTCACCGAATGCCCAGTTTGTGAGCAACCAGTGGATGCAACTCAACTTACGGATTCAATCAGCAAAAGATTGACAAGTATGACTGAGTTTGGGGATCTTGACGCGCGAAAAAAAGCTGCCCAAACGCAATTGGAGAGTAGCAAGAATACTCTTTCGAGAGATTTTTCACAGTATCTTCAAAATGCACAAAAAGTGATTGGTGAAATATCAGGTGGTAAGGAATATGAGATTCAAGGGTTTGAGTTTGATGTAGAGGCGTTTGCAGAATTGAGTCAGGAAGGTGTGGAAAATAAGGAGAAATTAGCTCACTGCACAAAGTTGACCGAAATTTTAACTTCAAGCATTGAAGTCCTTAAGGCTAAGCACTCCGATTTTCAGAAAGACCTAAACCAGCATAATGCTATTAAGAATCACTACGATAAAATCCTTGGGTGTGCTAATAACGCTTCACACGTCGAGAAAGTCTATACGGCTCTTCAGAAAGCCTTAGAAATCATTCATGCCAAGAGGATTGAGTTTACACAGGGCATCCTTGACGAAGTGGCAGGAGAGTGCAATCGGCTCTATGGAAGAATTCACCCCAATGAATCCTTGGGCAACTCGACTTTGAGTATTGATCCCAACAGAAGGCATTCGCTTCTTCAAGAAGCCGATTTTGAAGGGCATCAGGGAGTTCCACCGCAAGCCTATTTCAGTGATTCACATCTCGACACTCTTGGATTCTGCATATGGTTGTCTATTGCGAGACGAGGCACTCCACAGGACTCCATTATCATACTGGATGATGTCTTTACTTCTGTTGATTCAGTTCATCTGCGAAGGATTGTAGAGCTTCTGACAGATGAGGCTGAGAGTTTTGGCCAGGTTATAATTGCCACCCATTATCGCCAATGGAGAGATCGATATCGATATATGCAGAGTGCCAGTGGAAACGTTCATTTGATCGAACTTCATAGATGGTCCCTTGAGAGAGGCGTAAGAGCCTGCAATTCAAAGTTGGTCCTGGAGGAATTGAGGGAAGCACTGACGAGGGAACCCTTAGACCGACAAGATGTGGCATCTAGGGCAGGCATCCTCCTTGAGTCCATATTTGACAGCCTGGCCTTACAGTATGGTTGCAGAACGAGGCACACGCGAAATGATGACCACACTCTGTCAGAGCTTTCAAATGCGTGTACCAGCCTTTTTCGAAGGCTCCAGATTGGAAAAGCTCCGCAACTGGCAAATGTACCCCTCACGAGAGATCAAGTAAGGGCTGCTCAAGGAGAGGAGTTCACAATAACATGCCCATTAGACGTCTTTTCAGGAATCAAAGACTCGGCATTTGTCAGAAACCAAGTAGGTTCTCATTATAGTCTAAGCGGTATGGACGTCTCAGACAATGAAGTGGATCAGTTTGGAAATGATGTCATGTCATTAGCCACGGCGATAACCTGCCAGAATTGTGGAACAATACCAGGACGAAACCGTGGAACACATTTCGGTTGTCCCTGCGGTCTAACGAAACTAATGCCCTTAACCATATAGCGATGGAGATATGATTTGGCGAAGAAGCAGAAACTGGAACTGACATGGATTGGCAAGGAGAATCGGGCGAAGTTGGAACCTCGGATTCTGTTGGAAGATCCTTCCAAGTCCTACCATGCAAAACATCGTGTTACTGAAAATGACTTCTATGACAATATTCTTATACATGGGGACAATCTGCTGGCATTAAAGGCTCTTGAGCAGGAATATGCTGGCAAAGTGAAATGCATTTTCATTGATCCTCCTTACAATACTGGTTCAGCATTTCAGCATTATGATGATGGAGTGGAACACTCTCTATGGCTATCGCTGATGAGGGACAGACTTGAACTGCTTCGCAGATTACTCTCAGAAGATGGCTCGCTCTGGATTACTATAGATGATAACGAAGTTCATTATTTAAAAGTTCTATGTGATGAGATATTTGGTCGTTCAAATTTTGTTGCAAATGTTGTTTGGCAAAAAAGAACGTCGCCTGATAACCGTTTGCGAATAGGCTCTGCTCATGACTCTATACTCGTTTATCAGAAAAACAAAGACGATTTTCTGTTTAATCAACTTCCGATGAGTGCAGAACGCCGTAAAGCATTTAAGAACCCTGACAATGATCCTAGAGGGCCATGGGCTTCGACAGATTGTACAGCGCAGGGTGGGCATGCAACCCCCAGCCAGTTTTATGTTTTAACAACCCCTGCTGGCCGTACAATTGAACTGCCAAAGAGTTTGTGTTGGCGTTTTACGAAAAAACGGATGGAAGAAGAGATTCGTGCTGGACGTATTTGGTTTGGGAAAGATGGAAAAGGCGTCCCACGAAAAAAAACATACCTATCAGAGCGAAAAGGACAAAATGCATGGACGTGGTGGGCGAATAATGAAGTAGGCCATAATCAAGAGGCTAAAAAAGAAGTTAATGTTCTTTTTGGGGCAGATAGTCCTTTTGATACTCCTAAGCCAGAAAGACTTATGCAACGAATTTTGCATTTAGCATCAAACCCTGGCGATCTTATTCTCGATTCCTTTCTCGGTTCAGGCACTACTGCAGCAGTTGCACACAAGATGGGTAGACGCTGGGTTGGTATTGAATTGGGAGAGCATTGCCATACACATTGTATTCCACGACTTAAGAAAGTGATTGATGGCGAAGACTTAGGGGGTATCAGTATAACTTCTAAAACAGCAAAGTCTGTTAAATTGTGCAAAACTTGCTCAGATTCTTTGTGTGAAAAATGTCAAGATGAGGTTGGACAAAACAATAAAGGTGGCAAACGAATATGGTTTGGAGGTGGTGGTTTTCGTTATTACACACTCGCTCCCAGTCTGCTGGAGAAAGATCAGTTTGGCAATTGGGTGATCAGCAAGGAGTATAATTCAGCGATGCTGGCACAGGTAATGTGCAAGCTGGAGGGATTTACTTATGCCCCAAGCGAAGAATATTACTGGATGCAGGGACACTCAACCGAAAGCGATTTTATATATGTAACGACACAGACTCTAACAGCAGCGATGCTTGCGAAGATCAGCGAAGAGGTGGGTGAGAACCGATCCCTTCTGGTCTGCTGCTCTGCTTTTCGAATTAAGCCTAACAAGTACCCTAATCTAACCGTCAAAAAGATCCCCAAGGCAGTGATGAACAAATGTGAGTGGGGACACGATGACTACAGCCTGGAGATTAAGAACCTGCCAAAGGCCCCTCCAGAGCCAGAGGTGGCAGATGAGCCCAAGAAACGAACCCAGGCGGAGCGTAAGAAGCAGGCTACGCTGTTTGAAGTGTAACCTCTCAATTGTAAGAGGTAATCATACGGAGTTATATATGAATAACCATGTGAATGCGATAAGCAACCGATTGAGTCTTAGGCCTCCACAGCGAGAGTCCCTGGAAATCCTTGCCAGGGTGTGTGAGATTGCCAAGCTGGAGAAGAACACAGACATTACCCAAGCCCTTGATGTAATCCGCTCAGAGTTTCCCACGGTCGAAGACTTCGAGAGGGACTTTCCGTCTTTATGCTTTGCTCTCGCAACAGGTGTCGGCAAGACTCGACTGATGGGTGCTTTCATTACCTATTTGTTTCGAGCAGAGAACATAAGGCACTTCTTCGTGTTGGCCCCGAACCTCACGATCTATAACAAACTCATCGCAGACTTTACGCCTAACACACCCAAGTATGTATTCCAGGGGATTGCTGAATTCTCCCTGAATGCTCCTGAAATCATCACTGGCGATAACTACGAATCTGGGCGTGGTGTCCGAAAAGGCGACCTTTTCGACACAAGTCACATTCACATCAATATTTTCAATATCTCCAAGATCAATTCGGAAGTTCGAGGTGGAAAATCCCCGCGAATCAAGAGGCTCAGTGAGTATATTGGCGAGAGCTACTTCGAGTATTTGTCAAAGCTGGATGATCTTGTCCTCCTGATGGATGAGGCACATCGCTACCGTGCGTCGGCGGGCATCAATGCCATCAAGGAGCTGAACCCGATCCTTGGATTGGAACTGACGGCTACAGCCCAGGTGGAACGAGGAGGCAATGCAGCCTTGTTCAAGAACGTGATCTACAGCTATCCACTGTCCAATGCGATGGAGGATGGGTTTGTCAAAGAACCTGCTGTGGCGACAAGAGAGAATTTCAATGCTGACAACTATGATGATGCTGGGCTGGAGAAGCTCAAGCTGGAAGACGGCATCCGTGTCCATGAAAATACAAAAGTGGAACTGGAAGTGTATGCACGCGGCCAGGACAAGCCGATTGTTAAACCCTTTATGCTTATAGTTGCCCAGGATACGACTCACGCCAGTGCCCTGATGAATGTTATCGAAGAGGACACCTTCTTTGAGGGGCGGTATAAGGGCAAGGTAATTGAGATCCATTCGAATCAGCGGGGAGATGAAAAGGACGAGAATATTGAAAAACTCCTTGGCGTAGAGTCACCTGATAATCCTGTCGAAATCGTCATCCACGTCAATATGCTCAAGGAAGGCTGGGATGTCACGAATCTTTACACGATAGTCCCCTTGCGAGCGGCAAATTCCCGAACTTTGGTCGAGCAGTCTATTGGGCGAGGTTTGAGACTGCCCTATGGAAAGAGGACAGGAGTTCCTGCCGTTGACCGATTGACGATTGTATCCCACGACCGATTTCAGGAAATCATCGATGAGGCTAATAATCCCGACTCAATTATCCGAAGCGGTGTTGTGATTGGGAGGGATATCCCCGATCAGAAGACGAAAGTTGTTACTGTTGAGCCTGAGGTTGTAAATGTCATCAGGGGTGATGGGGAAGGTCAGCAAAGGAATCTCTTCGATAACCAGGGGGAGCAGGAAGCAGCTCTGGTGACGTTGGAGGTTATAAAGGATTTTGAACGGCTGCCAAAATCTTCGGACTTGCAGTCGTCCGAAGTGCAGAAACAGATTGTTGAGAGGGTCAAGGAGATTATCGCTCCTGTCCAAATGGAGTTGGAGGGGATTGGGGAAAAGGTTGACGTTGAGAAAGTGGTCGCTAAGACGGTTGAGCTTCGAAATGAGCTTTCGATAGATCTCCCACGAATTGTCATTGTTCCCATAGGTGAGGTGACCTGTGGTTATGCCAATTTCGATTTGGACACTAGAAATATTAATCTGCAACCTGTTGAGAACGACATTCTCATACAACACCTTCAGGATCATCAGCGATATAAGCTGATCAGTGGAGATGGTATTGTTGAGGAGGCAAGGCTTGGAGATTACTTGGTTCGTGGCCTGATTGATTTTGATGATATCAGCTATGATGACCATGCTGAATTGTTGTACAAACTGGCTGGACAGGTTGTCGAGCGCCTAAGGTCATACCTGAACGATGAGGAAGAGGTCAAGAATGTTCTGCAATACAACCAGAACGGCCTGGCAAGTCTCATCCACTCACAGATGCAGAACCACTATGAAGAAGAGGCTACTGGGTATGAAGCCAAGGTCAGCAAGGGTTTTACTACACTGAAGTCAAACGTCTATTCAGTGCCCGAAGAGGAGCAGGTTCGAAGTTTCAGAACTCCTGTTGAGGATCGCTTGAATATCAGATCCATGCTGTTTGGCGGATTTTCCAAATGTCTCTATCCCGTCCAGAAATTCGACTCTGATTCCGAACGCCGATTTGCTGTAATGCTGGAGAATGAGGCCGACGTGATTAAATGGACCAAGCCAGCCAAGGGATCATTCAAGATTCATTACAGCAGTGAAGGTGAATATGAACCTGATTTTGTTGTTGAAACTGCTACGATGAAACTGCTGTGCGAACCGAAACGTGCCAATGAAATGCAGGATGAGATAGTCCAGGCTAAAGCAAGGGCTGCTTCGGAATGGTGTAAATACGCTACGGAACATGAGGAAAAGAATAGTGGCAAGCCCTGGCAATATCTGCTGATACCGCACGATGCAATCCTGGACAGCCGAACTCTTCAGGGATTTGTGGCCACCTACGTTGTGTAAGGAGAAAATAATGGGACTCTGGAAAATCACAGACAAGGGACCAAAGCAGGTTCCTGAGACAAAGTTCAAGCAGGAGAAACTCCTGGAAGAACACCTGGAAGATTGGATCTGCTCGGATGGGGCTATTCTGGGAGAGCCTCTATTCATCATTGGCAGGCAGGTTATGATCCCTGATGTGAAAGACCGATTGGATATTTTAGCTATCGATCCGCAGGGCAACTCTGTCATCATCGAACTTAAGAGGGGAAAACTTAAAGATCCTGTGGATATGCAGGCATTGCGATATGCCAGTTATATCTCCAAGTGGAGATTCACCGACTTTGAGAATGTAGCTCGGAACTATCTTGGACAGGTGAATGACCCTGACTTCAACTTCAACTCGCTGTTTGAGGCCTTTTGCGAGAGTGCTGGAGTGGATGAAATTCCTGACATAAATACTGACCAGCGAATCGTTATCGTAGGAAGTTCTGTGAGGGAGAAGCTTGGCAGTGTGGCCCTTTGGCTATTTGAACACACGATAGACATCAAGGTCATTGAAGTGAGAGCCTACAAAGACGGTGATAACGTGTTCATTGAGCCAAACACGGTTGTGCCACTCGAAGTGAGTAAGTTCTCTGACACTGGAAAGATTAAGCCAGATGGCTCTCCCTGGTTAAGTGATGGCAGAATATGGCATCTCGAAAAAAGGTGTAGCCTCATAACAAAAGAAGTGTTCCTCAGGCTGGATCAGATCGTCCAGGAGAATCTTGAAGTAGATGGCCCACGTTGGAATCAGAAGCAGTATGTTTCTTACCGAGTGAATAATGTGAACTGGCTCGCTATTGTTACAATGCCCAAGACTCTAAGGCTCGATTTTCTTGTAAAGAAAGGGTCGTTCAAAAGCGACGACATAGCCAACCGCCTAAAGATTAAGAAGTTTGATAAAGAAGATTCGATGTCAGAGAAGATGAACCTGCCAAGCTCTGTGTTAGTCAAAAATCGAAATGATAAGACGGATCGGATATTTCTACGGGTAAAGGACGACCTGAACATCGAGAGTGAGGAATTCTTGGCGTTTCTGAATGATGCTTATAAGGCTTTTCCAAAGTAGTGCTGATGGCATAGTTATTGACACTCAAGGCACGAGATTATGTTTAAGACTGTAAAAAATAGGGTATGGGCGTTTGATGCCGAATGGATTCCTGATCCCTTGGCTGGTAGGATGTTGTATAAATTGCCAAATGACATGCCAAGCAAAGAAATCTTTGAAGTTATGTGGGAAAAGGGAGGAGCAACTGAAGAAGATCCAATGCCATACCTCAAGACTGTGGTATGCCGCATTGTCTCCATAGCCGCAGTTGAAAGGATTAAAGAAGGGGCTGAGGTTAAGATCCATCTGCTCTCACTCCCAAGAGATAGTAAAGACCAGGATCAGACGGATGAGCGAAACGTTGTAGGCACTTTCCTTAGCAAGGTAGGAGAGTACAAACCACAACTTGTAGGATTCAACTCCGCTTCAGCAGATATTAAGGCAATGATTCAGAGAAGCGTAGTGCTTGGGCTTTCCATGCCAGCTTTCTGTAAGCGTCCAAACAAGCCATGGGAAGGTGATGATTACTTCGACAGTCGGAATAGTGAGGCAAGTGTGGACCTCAAGGATGTTCTGGGTGGATGGGGAAAGGCTACACCATCCCTCAATGAAATAGCAACGC
>SDBT01018465.1_pt1 | contig 10963 bp, 13 predicted proteins | sample 2277101 | NCBI WGS metagenome assembly SDBT01 (sample SAMN10404973, study PRJNA504765) | marine sediment metagenome | isolation source: marine sediment core GS10_PC15, 103 cmbsf | place: Arctic Ocean: Southern Knipovich Ridge | collected 2010 | reverse complement strand
TGAATAATGCCTAAACAATGCTGGACGTCATACTGCAACGAAACCGCAACCTTTAACGTCAAGGTTGTTGTAGCAACTCACCCAGCGACGCTTCCGTTATGTGATGACTGTCTTGACAGAGCGCGCCGATCTAAAGCCATGAACGTCATTCGTATTAAAGCGATTCAACCAAACCTGCCTTACGGTCGATTTGGAAATAAAAATCCGGTGTTAGAAGAGGTGAAAAGTGAGTAGTGATAACATTGATAACGGAACGGAAAAAGAGCAAGCAAGGCAGTTTCTAACTGCCTTGAGAGAAGCGAGTAAGACAACGCCCTGCAATAATTCAGCGTGCACAGTATCCGGTCAGAACGTAATTATGATTCGCCTTGCCGGTCGCTCATTCGTAAACTTCGTATGTAACGATTGTTTCGCTGCAATTGACCAGAAGGAATACAAAACGGATGGCATAGATATTCTAATGCTAAGTCAGGGCGCATTGGAGAAAGGGGTAGACAGTGAACAACCAAAACAAGCGTCTGAACCAAGCGGAGCGCTTGGCAATGAATCGAATCAACCAAGTGGGATACGAAGCGCCGATCAAACTTCAAATCTACTTGAGATGGAGCAAACACAAAGTGCAGCAGATTCTAGAAAGTCTCTGGAAACGCAACCTCATAGCCCGTCCGATCAAGGGCCTCATTGTGAGCCTCGCCTGGAAGGATAAACACCCCGCTAAAACCGCCGAAATCGAAGTGAGCATACAAGCCGAAATCCGTTAGATTTCGAGAGCGTCAACGCTCAAAGGAAAGTTAAAAAGATTATGGCACACAAAATTGAACACGCATTAGTAGACAGTTGGAAACCGGAAAACAAGGGCGACGAGATTGAAGGATCAATCTTTATCATGACTGAAATTCAGTTCCCCGATAACACGGTTCCGGCGGTTGAATTGATTGACAAGGATGGCGTTCCGTTTCAAGTTCTCATGGGTAACTACGCCCTTGAACGCGTCATTCTCAATCCAGCGGTTGTCGAAGGCGGTTATCTCTATATCCGTTATGATGGTGATTCAACCACCATCCAAAAGGCGGGTAATTATGCCAAGAAATTCAGTGTTGCTTATTATGCTCCTGGGGATTGGAAGATTGACAACAAAGGCGAGTGTCACGGAACGCCCACGGTCTTACGCCCGCCAACTAAACGCCGGGCGGCGACACACTCAACGCCGACTCCTGCACAAAAGTCAATGGGACAAAAGCAAGACGATGTTTCACCCGATCCCAACTTTGAGGAACCGTCTGACTCCAAAAAGGCGAGCAAGCGGAAACCGAAGGCAAAGTAAATCAGTGAACCAGTAGTGAACCACGTTTAAGAGGCGGAACGATCATAAACCAGCGTTCCGCCTCTCTCATTTTGATTCTAAGGAAGGAAAACAACCTTATGAGTGATAACCCCTACAAAGACCAAGTGAAGCGGTACAAGACGCTCAAGCGCCAGTTAGAAAATATTCAGAAGACAATGGCTTTAATGAGTGATTGTTACTTGGATCACAAACAAAATAAGCATGCCGATTATCTGTTTAACTTGTATAAAATCATCGAAATGTATAAGAACGCTTTGGAGATATTCAGGCTCCACATGATGCAAGGGGATAAAACATGTTGCAAGCCAGTATTTTTGATCGACTCTCAAGATACGCCGAATCAAAACTTGGACAACTCCAAGCCCTCTTTGGAAAAGGGCTTGGACCTCAGCAAGCAAATCATATCGTCAAAATTACCTCTTCTATAAATCCCTTCAATCAAAAAGGAGTACAGCCGTTTGAAGCGTTGGGTTTGTGGAAAGAGTTCAAGGAACGGCAAACCACAACGCTTGAGTCCTTGCCAACGATGCGTTCAAAACGGCTTATGAAGTCAATGGCAACGACAACCGTTTTCAAGTCTCCGTTAGGCCATCGCTACCTTATGGATTTCGAGTTCCAAGTCCGAAATGTTGTGACGGGGAAAATAGAAACGATTCACAATACGTTGGGCTTTCGCCGACTCGAACGATGGGGAAAAGTACAGGACGCTATGACGGACCGGATTAACGCCATGATAGCGATATCCGAGCAAGAGCAAGAGAGTATTTATACGCCGTTGGGATCGGATTACATCCCAGAAACATTAGTAGTAACGGGCTTTTTCAGGACGCTAAATAACTAATGTCAAAACGTTTTACGCACTATATTAAAAAAGCAAAGCGACAAGTTTTTCCGCGTTATTGCATCTTTGTTGACACGGAAACAAAGCAAATTCCGTTTGAAGAAAATAGCATTCGCCAAGAGTTGTTTTTGGGCGTCGCTCAATATCGGGATTATGAATCGAAAGGGGTAGAAGATGAAATCATATTCAAAGAGAGTAGTACTTTTTGGACATGGGTTTGCAGTAAATGCAATGATAGAAAGAAAGTCTACATATTTGCACACAACCAAGACTTTGACTTTCGCGTTCTTCAAGGTTTCTCTTCGCTTCGCTACATGGGTTTCACCCAAGGTAAAATGATATGTGAATCCAACGTGTGGATTCTGGATTACAAGTATGACGACCTTGAACCGGTTTGGTACAAAGGCAAACAGCGGCGAACGAATAAAAACTTTCGCTGCACTTTATCCTTTTTGGATACGACAAACTGGTTCAAGGCGTCGCTTGCTTCCCTGGGTAAAATCATTGGTTGCAAAAAAACAATTATGCCATCTTATGAGGAACCGTTCGAGACATGGGTTGCCTATTGCCGCCAAGATGTAAACGTGCTTCGCCGCGTCTTTGAAAACTATGTTGATTTTCTCAAAAAAGAGGATATGGGGAACTTCGGATTCACGCTGGCCAAGCAAGCGCTTAATACCTTCAAACATCGTTTCATGAAACATGATATTTTAGTCCATTGTAACAAGAAAGCGACCGAACTAGAGCGCCTCTCATATTACGGTGGGCGCACCGAATGCTTCTATATCGGGAAAGAGAAAAAAGACTACTATTTTAAGGTCGATATTAACAGCATGTATCCCGCTGTTATGCAATCTAACGTTTTTCCCACAAAGTTAATTTGTCAGCGCCGACTCGTCAGCGTTGAAACTAAAAACTACCTCAATAAAAATTACAAAATGATAGCGCGTTGTCATATCGAAACGAAGGAAACGTGCGTTCCGTTTCGCCACAATAACCGCTTGTGTTTTCCTACCGGATCGTTTGAAGCAACGCTCTGTCAGCCAGAAATTGATCTCGCGTTATCCAGAGGATGCAGCGTTGACATTATTGAGGCGGCTTACTATGAATGTCAACCGGTGTTTCGTGACTGGGTTGATCACTTTTATCCGCTAAGAAAGCGGCTTCAATCTGAAGGAAATAAACAGTATGAACTCTTTGTCAAATTAATTATGAATAGTTTATATGGAAAGTTTGGACAACGAAATACCAGTTGGGAGCAAATAGACATACTCGGAAATGGCGAGTCATGGTATCGAATCATAACTGACTTAGAAAGCGGCGTCACACAAACGCTCAAGAGCGTTGACGGGACTGTATACGAACAACAGGGCGTGCACGATGGGTTCGATACCATTGTAAGCATGGCTTCGTTTGTAACGTCGTATGCAAGGGTTGTCATGTACAAACTGATCTTATTATCGGGACTGCAAAACTGCTATTATTGCGACACGGATAGTTTGATTGTAAATAGAGCGGGATTCGAAAACTTACAATCCGAGATTGACGACAACAAACTCGGATATTTGAAACTGGAAGCACATGACAATGTTGTTGAAATCCAGAACTTAAAAGACTATACCTTTGCGGGGGAAACCAAACTAAAAGGGGTTCCGAGAAAATCGATCCTTCAAGATGACGGTTCTTATTTATGCGAGCAATGGGAGCACATGAATGGAGCCATTCATAAGCAGCGACTCGAAACCGTTGTAACCGGGAAAGTCAGAAAAATGATGAAACGTGAATACAAAAAAGGCGTCATCCAACACAACGGAAGGGTGACGCCTTTTGAGTTTCCGAGAGACCTTGAATTACTTGATACTGATATTCGGATCGGCGTAGAAAATGTGATTGCCTATCCGGTCAAACGGCGTAAGTTTATCCCGAAAAAATTTCGGAACCGTGATAGAGGCCGCGTGATAATAAAGAACGTTAAAATCAAATTCCGGCGGACCGCCAAGATAGCAAGGTAAGACCGCTTTGGCGACTTTGTACCATGTCGATGTATGTTTAGGATCAACCCAACTCATATTAATGTCGCCTGGCTTCATAGCGGAAAATTGATACATTCCTTTATTGGAGTGTTTATAAATCACTTCTTTAATGGTCTTGCCAAAATATCCTTTTTGTTGAATGACTCGATTCAATACGACTTGACAAACTGCCTTGATTCCCGAAGGAAACTCGCCTCTTGCTTCCGCTCCGCATAAAAATATTAAATGCTGTAATTCGGTCCATAAGTCCATATTCTTTTCAAAAAAGGGCGCAGTGAATTGTGGATAAACGGTAATGGGAACCATTGTCATTTGAAATGACTCTTCTAACTGTTCAGGCGTCAACTGTTTTTTGGATCGTTTACGCATTGTCTTTATCTTCCTTTACCACTAGATTTTTTAGTGCGTCCTTATCGGGTTCTGGGACAACGCTTTGTAAGTAAAGCGAGATGAATGTATCATCAAACCCGATTTGTTTCATATACTCAACAAACCGCGTTTGACTAATTAATTCTTCAGTCAGCCAGCCGCTTACATCTTCCTTGGATGGTAATTTTGTGGCTTCCGTGTTTTCCGTGTTGTACAATTTTAACAGCAAGTCGATATCCGGTTTCAAATAACCGAGTTGAATAAGCCCATTCGTGAATCGGTCTCTATCAATAAACTTGTTTCTGTACAATCGTTCGAGTTCACTGCGCGTCAGCCGTGAGGCGCTTGTTTCCCGTTTCTTAGTGATCCCCTTGAATTCCTTTTCAACTCTCGACTGAAGCAAAGGAATCGCCGCTAGCGCCGTTCTTAGTTCCGGTTCCGTTTTAATAATTCCGCTTACGTATTCATCTTGAATCGTTGATAGTTTCGCGGTCTCTTCAGCATCTAAAAATTTCTTATCCTCATGAGCCAGTAAGAGCGCCGCCGTCTCGCTGCTGAAGCCCCATCCTTTCAATAGTTCCGTTGCTTCCTTAGTTCGATCCGTCTCGAATAAATCCTCATTGTAAAACTTGAGTATTTGTGAAACAGTTAGTTTCTTCCTGCCTTCGCCCGCTAGCAAAACCGTAAAGTCAGCCATATCTTGAGCGTCTGAAGGCTTGTATCCAAGTTGTCGATAATCCCGCACCATTCGAGCAAAGGGATCGGGATATTTTTTGTAAACGCCAACTCTCCAAAATCGCCGGATATCAACGCGCCCAACAGGTCGAAATGAAATCGCCTTAAGTTGGTCCCTGAAACCCGGTGCAATGTCAACCAATTTGAAAAATACATCCATGTCTTTTTCAGTAAAAACCGCGCCCATGTCAGCACCAACATACAAGCGTTGAAACATGCTGTACGCTTGCGAAATTCCCGGTAGCGACCAATGGGCTTGCCAGAACTTTTCGGCGTCATCGCGGTTGAGACCGCGCTTATCCGCTTCAAGTAAATATTCATCCGGTAAGTCTTCACTCAATCCGGCTAGCGCGACCTGTTCAGGTTCGTATACATCCCGCACCGCGAAACGAATAATGTCTTGAAGGGTTGGGACGGGGCGGTTTGCTTCCGTGTACTCGGTTGAGTTATCCGGTTCTATTCCGGCCTGCAACATTCTTTGTTTGAGCCAGTCTTCATTGACTTCATAAACATTACCGGCGTCGTTGCGATACCGATACCACATTGTTAAGATTTCCGTGTTGTTCAATATTTCTGTGTATGAGTCTTGTAAGTTCTTGGTCTTGGCGGGTTCGAATCCCGCGCCTTTCATGAGTTCGCTAAGTTCCTCTGTTGTAACGGTTCCCTTCGCCCACATTCGCAGTAGTTCACTGGCTGAATAATATTTGGCTTGGAATGTTTCATTGAGGAACTTAGTGATTAAATCTCCCGTTCCCGGTCCGAAAGTTGCCAGCGATAAAGCACTAGCGCCCATCATCCCGCCGATTGCAATGAGTAGGGGGAAAGCCATCTTATTTCACCTCGCCGCTAAAAACGCTGCATTCATTCTTTATGCGTTTTATCATTTGGAAGAATTCACAAATCCATATTTCAATTTGTTCATTGTCCATTGACATACCCGCCGTCAAAAAGTCGAGCGTATTCGTGACGCCTTTCTTGTATTCATCCGCCATAAATAAAATAGCGTCTGTACTGGCTTTGAATCCGTCCGCTATGATCCGGCCTGTATGAGCGATAGCGTCATTAAGTAATTCGCCAATGCCTAGAAACGCCTCTTCAAGCGCCTGTATAGGATCGTTTGCAATCTCGACAATTTCATCAAAGATTCCGTCAATTATATCTTGCGTTCCATCCGCTAAGGCGTCCGATTGTTCCGCCGCCTTCTCATAGATATCATCCAACATTATTTTAATGTCGTCTAACGTTGTTTCGGAAAGCGCGTCCACTCGATCAAGATTCTCATTGAGAACGTTTTCGAATCCCGGTATGATTTCGTCAATGGATTCGATTACGTCAATGAGCAATAAATCTACCGCATACGCAGTATCCGCAAGAGTTTGTCGGGTACGATCCCCTTGATCGATAATCGCCGCAAGGATTCGCTCAAGTATATCGCTCCCATCATCCGCATCGTCCTCGCTAGGGCTAGTATCAATCGGTTCGGTTTCTGGCGGCGCTTCCGTCGGCGTTGCGCCCATAGGCTCGTCTTCTCTAGCGCGTTCATCTGCAATTGTCTCTCTTGGAGTCGGAGCCTCGCCAAGCGGTTGAGGCGCTTCATAATTGTAACCTCGCTCAAAATCGTCTTTTCCGCCCTCTTGAATAGGTGAATTATCCTTTTGTAGCGGCTTTAGTTCCTCAATACGCGCCTCTTCCGGCGTTCTAGGCGTCAACGGTCGCAAATCGCGAGAAAGAGGCGCTAAGGGATCAAACGGGCGTCCACCGAATAAAGGACCGACGCCATCACCCGGCGTTCCCACTGGAAACGGAATATCCGGTGCGTCAATTCCCGGTGGTCTCGGAAATGGGTTTTCCGAAATAGACGCTTCATCGCCTTCTAATGGAATCGGTTTCTCTTCGTCTTGTCTTGTTGCGGTTATCTCGTAAATCACCAAAGGTAAATCGTCATCGCTCATTGTTTCCGTTCGAGCAAGTTCGATTTCCAAATTATTATCAAGCGAGTTTTGAACCAAATAGGGGTAGGCTCGATTCAAAACCGCTTCAACCAATTCAGAGGTGAAGATAAAAAACCCTTCCTCTCCGAATGTGTGTTTCTCAATGATTTCACTTTTGAGATTCTCGATATCATTCAAGAACTTTTCAGGCGGATCAAAAAGCCCTTCGCCTACGATGAACAAAACAACGGTGTCAATCACCCGACTTGACTCCCCTGGTTCACCCACTATCCCATCTTCGTAAACCGTGAATTGACTCATAACAATCCTCTCAACTGTTCAAGTCTGGCTTCCTGCCTGCCTTGCTTCATCTTCAAAGTGGAAACGTTAAAGCCTTGGGCTTCCATCCGGTCAATCCAAAACTTTGTGTTTTCCAATTTCTTGGTGATTTCACTCACGGCGGTTTCAATATTTAATCGGATCAAATCGTTAGACATATTCACACTCCTTTATAAGCTAAGATGTTTTTATTATAGCATAAACTTTTTTGTTGTTATGGATCTTCAACGCAAAAAACGGGAGAACGCCGAAACGCTCTCCCGAAAAGGGTTTTAAGATGGTATGCGAGTTGTGAATCCTAACCCTTCTTTTTTATCTCCACACGCTTTCCAATGAGGAAGCCAAGGAAGGCGGTCACTACCATTTTAGCCAAACTTCCATCGTCAAAACCAAGCCAAGCAAGCACAACGGAAGCCACAATGAGCGAGACTGCAATAAGGTTTTCATTCACTTTCGAGCCTTCCTATAGCGTTGTAAGAACCAACTTCGGACGCAGTGCGGGAGTTGCATTCAAACCGCTTTCCCACCATACATCATTTGTTGCGTTCACCGGATTAATATACATGATGAAACCGTTATTCACAGCGGAGCCTTCCACCCAAGCCCGTACTTGACTTGTGACGGTAAACTCTTGTGGAACGCCGACAACGTTCACTAAGGCTTCACTGATAAACGGCACAGGCGTTAAAGCGCCGCCGCCGTCACCCGCCGAAGTCCATGCAACCGCCGTTGTCTTATCATTCCAAGAACATTGATCCGCAATCCATGCTTCCGACGACAACGCAATATGAAAATCAGAAGCCGACACGGTTCTTTCCGGCGTCAAGTGCAATATTGCGCTTGTTACCAATGCGCCCGCCGCAACGGTTGACAAATCAAAACGCAATAAAGAACGCTTCTCTTGACCAAACGTTGCATACAGAATTCTCATGTCAGCCGTTGCGTATTTAATCGTTGCCGGTGAACCTTGAAACATTTCGTTGTATTCACTGACAATATAATCGTTCTCGGTTCCGTCTTCAGTGGTCCACCATGAATAACAAACCGTACAATCATTGGTTGCGTCGCTTTGAATCGTGATCACAATACCAACCGGCGAACCGCCCGGATACGCAACACAGATTGAACTTCGTTGTTCAGCGCTTAATATCGTTCGAGAGATTAGATTCGCTTCCGCAACGCTCTCACTATAAACGCTTACAATCGAACCCGTATTCGATGCGTCAATGTACGCTTGAATAAACGCATAACCGGGGGTTGTCGATGTAAAAATAATGGTCTCCGCTGCGAGAATAGAAGTCACGCAACCTTGAAATGCATTACCTACATTGAGGTTTGGAAGGCCTAGAATTGAACCACTCGCACCATACAAACCGCTGTCAATGTTAGTAATGCCGCTATTGGTCTCCGTTAAGTCAGGAGCGTAATAATTAGCACACATATCAACACTCCTTAATAGTAACCTACCATATCGTAGGTTCCGCCTGCTGTTCCCTGATCCTTAATTTGGACCTTTGACGAACTGAAATCTAGCGAACTGTTACCAACCGGAATATGAACGTCCCCGCCCCAGGCTTGGGAATCATCTAACCAGAAGCGAATGTGACAAGGTTTCACGGTAATATTGAAATCAAATCTGTGCATACGACCGCTTGACACGTCTAGTTCGTGCGAATCAGAAAAGCCAGAAGGGGTAGTCCCGGAACTGACTTCATAGTTATGAAAGCCAGTTCCGTAATTACTAACCTTCAACGAATTCCAAGGGAATACTTCCGCAGAATACGATTGGTTTTCGTGTCGCCCAAAGATCAGTGACATGACGAGACTCGCCTTTAGTTCAAGAAATATATCCTTAATGTGCAACGTCTTGAACTTGATATCACTCGGTAAAAAGTTGAGTGTGCGAATCTGATTAAATTGATCTGCTTTGGGAGCCATGAGCGTTCTTACTCCTTATCCACGTATTCAATTTGAAGGTCGCCAATGGGCGTTCCAGAGACTTGAAACAGACCGATTTGGAAACCATCGCCCTTGGCTAGATCAAGATCAATTAGCAAAGGATAAATGTCGTCTGTCCAAAACACCCCGGAATACGTCGCCGTGTTAAACGATCCGATACTAAAATCAACGATTTGTTCTTGATTTTTATAGGCTCGAATCCTTGGGAAGTTCTTTGCCGCAACCGAGCCCGTTACCATTTCCGAAGTATAAGTAATGCTTTTGATCGTTCGCGCCTTTTCACCCAAACCCGCCAGAGCGTCAACCAATGTTTCACCCGCACCGGAAGCGCCAACATCGATAAATTTGAATCGAGTCATAACCATTTTGTTTTTTCCTTCTTTCAAAGTATTTGTTTTTGTATGCCGTCAATGCTATTTATTCTATAACATTCTAACGGTGAAGATTAAACCGACTTCCGCGTGTCGTTCCAATATGTTTGCTGCTCCAGCAACGATTTCCGTTGTGACATATAAGTCAATATCGTCGCCGGGCTCAAACACCAAGGCTTTGTCGAAAATCAGAGGCAACCGTTGATCGACTTCATCATAATTACCCGAAAAGGATTGACCGATACCAATATCGGTTGTATCCGCAGCGGGTAGCGGTCCAATGAATGGAAATCCCCGCAAGTCATCGTCGAATAATGTTTTCCGGTTTTTTACAAGTTTTAAGAAAGTCGTTTTCTGGATGTTTGTTCCCGTTCCGCTATCACGGGCAAAATCAGAGAAAAGTAGTCCGTGCATCGTTAAAATGTGTTTGCTTGGAACAACTTTTCCGAATGGAAACGCCGGATAAGCACTAGACGTTTGTTGCACTGAATAAAGATTGTCTCCAGCCGCCAGCGTTGTTGAATACCGCCCATAATTGACAAAATCGTAGTCTTTGGAGTTCTCGCCGTTCGGTTCGTTGGGTGATACGTCCGACGCATCGTATTCGTCATAACGAACACACACAACGCTATCAGAGTCATGTGCACCGGTTATCGTAAAAACACTTCCGCTAGGGATGGGTATAGACCTAAAAATCCCTAATTCGTTCAGATAGGCGAATAACGTTGCGTTTTCCTCGTCCTGCAACGGAAAATGTAAATGATTTCCAAGCGTTAATCCACCCGTTCTAAAATACCCGACAACAATTTTGTTAACCCGCAGCGTCACATATTCATCCGCCGCGCTTTCAATAAATATATCTCTGATTCGAAATGATTCGTTCGCTTTTGCTTCGAGTTCGAACTGTGTATCACCTCTTACCGTTTTAACTTTACCCGCTTCTTTCAACATTGATTTTTCCTTTCGTTTCTGGAAAATGGGCTGACTGATTGACAGCCAGCCCATTTAGTATAAATCATCTTGTTTCATGTGACTACTCG
>SDBT01018464.1_pt1 | contig 10963 bp, 9 predicted proteins | sample 2277101 | NCBI WGS metagenome assembly SDBT01 (sample SAMN10404973, study PRJNA504765) | marine sediment metagenome | isolation source: marine sediment core GS10_PC15, 103 cmbsf | place: Arctic Ocean: Southern Knipovich Ridge | collected 2010 | reverse complement strand
CGCTGGGGCCGAGCGATATCCAATGGCTGACTCGCTCCCCCAAGAGCGGAAGATACAGAAGGGCGATCTGCTGAGCATGAACCTTGGTGCAAGCTGGCGAAGCTACTGCGGGCACACGGCTCGGTATGCGTTCGTAGGCGAGCCAACTGAAGAACACAAGAGGGTCGATGCGCTCATCGGCTGTATCCGAGATGCCATGGCCGAGTTCCTGAAGCCGGGCATTGATGGAAACCAACTCAATGCGCACGTGAAAACGGCCGTTAGGGACGAAGGGAAAGGTCTCCTCTCAAGGTTTGGCTCTATCGTCGATGATCTCGTAGGAGGAATCAGTCTCGGAATGAACGTCCATGAGCATCCGCGGATCGCAGCGGGGATGAGTGAGCGCACTGAAGCCGGGATGTGCATCATGTTGGGCTGCTGGCTCTACGATGTAGGGCCAAACGGAATGGGGGTCTTCTCTTGGGAACATCCATTCGTTGTAACTGAGACCGGAGGCCGTCCGCTTCCTCATCTGAGGGATGAGATGTGGGTCATCCAGTAGGCTAGCGGGAGTACCAACTTCGGGCACTACTTGGCGGAACGGTTCAACAACCGTCGGCTGCTTGAACCGACCGGGACCATCCTGCCCGCGAGCCTTAAGGAGCTGCAGCACCCGAATCAAGAAACTCCGCTCCTAGTGGCCAAACTCACGTAGCGAAGCCTCCCCAAGGCCGGGGCAATTAACGTCTCTACATGACACAAGAACGCTGACTGGAGGGTGAAGTAGAATGAGCGATTCTATCGTAGAATGTGTGTATTTTGACGAGACCGGAGAAGACAACACAGTACGAACACTGAGCCTCGCCAAGCGCAGAGCGGATGAATTGGGTATCGACACGATCGTCGTGGCGACAACGTATGGGAAGACGTGCTTGAGAGCCCGAGAGACGTTCGGCAAAGTAAACCTGGTGTGTGTAACCCACTGCGACGGATTCGGAGAACCGAATGTGCAGTTTATGAACAGCAAGATGAGAACACACCTACAGGCTTCAGGTGCTTCCATCTTGACTGCTACACATGCGTTGGGGGGCGTAGGGCGAGCTGTACGAAACAAGCTTCAGACCTACCAAGTGGATGAGATCATCGCCCACGTGCTAAGGATATTCGGTCAGGGAACAAAGGTTGCCGTCGAGATTGTTCTCATGGCAGCTGATGCGGGGCTCATCAGAACGGATGCCGACGTGGTAAGCATTGCAGGCACACACAGCGGGGCCGATACTGCGCTCGTGATACGGCCATCCAATACACATGCCTTCTTCTCTCTGGGTGTTCGGGAAGTCATCTGCAAGCCACGCCTCTAGTAGATGGCGAACAAGCAGTAATGGAGGCCGAGTCTACTCAGTATAGCAGGCCACCTCATGTTCGGAGGAGACTACCCTGAGTTCGGGCCGCCCTCTCTTCTTGCAGTCCTCCCTCCGTGCAAAGCAGCGGGGATAGAACCGGCATATGTCTGGGATGACAGACTCCTCGGCAATCTCTCGGAGACCGCGAACATCGCTTCTGAACTGAGGATCGGGCTCAGGCACTGCAGATATTAATGTCTTTGTGTAAGGATGCCTCGGGCTATTCAAAACATCACGCACTGCACCTAGTTCCACGAATTCCCCCAAGTACATGATGCCGAGCCGATTACAGATATACCTTGCCGTGGCAATGTCGTGGGTGATGTAGAGAAAGGAGATGCCCTGCTCATCGCGCAGGCTGACAAGCAAGCGCAGCACAGTGGCGCGGACGGAAACATCCAGCATAGATACGGGCTCATCGGCCACGATGAACTCGGGTGAAGTGATAATCGCCCTGACAATCGAGATCCTCTGCCGCTCTCCACCGCTCAGGGCATGAGGATACTTGCGCATGAGGTCATCCGGGTTCAGACCACACATGTCAAGGACCTCGCTTGCGCGCTGCCGCCGCTCAGACGCTGTCATCTTATAGTGTATTTTCAGGGGTTCCGTAACAACAGAGCCGATCTTGTAACGAGGATCAAGGGAATCGAAAGGATTCTGGAAGACCATTTGGATGTGCCGCCTGAACTTCCTCAGCTTCCTCCCGTGTAGACGCGCGATACTCTTTCCGTTGAAAAGAACCTTCCCGTCTGTTGGCCGCTCAATCCCTATAAGAAGCTTGCCTAGCGTGGTCTTGCCGCATCCGCTTTCTCCGACCAAACCCAAGATCTCGCCCTTCTCAATGGCAAAGCTGACGGTGTCCACGGCGGGAATCAGAGAACTCGAGAACGGGTTGAGGCTGGGCGTTCTCTGTCGATATAGCTTTTTCAAGGCGTGCACTTCTATCAGGCTGGTCATGGTGTCATGAGAATGCGATCTCTTCCTTTCGTGCTTCTCGCGCATAGTGGCATCTTGCCCAATGCGTCCCGGTCAGCTTGACAATAGGGGGGCGTGCTTCGCAACAGATCTGGGCCGCCATTGGGCAGCGCAACGCAAACCGGCAACTCTCTGGCGGGCGAATCAGGCTAGGTGGCATCCCAGAGATGGTTGTTAGTGTATCCGTGGGTGATCGAAGACTGGGAACTGCTTTCAAGAGGCCAATGGTATAAGGGTGAGCGGAACCGTCGAAGACGGTCTGAACGTCCCCGTACTCAACAAATTCTCCCGCGTACATCACCGCGATCGTATCACACATTTCCAGGATTATTGAGACATTATGTGAGATGTGGATGACGGATAGATCGCTCTCCTCCTGCAGGATGTGCATCTGCCGTAGGACTAGTTTCTCTACCAACACGTCCAACGCTGTTGTCGGCTCGTCGGCTATGACGACAACAGGCCGGATGAGGAGGAAGCTCAACGCGATCATCGCCCTTTGCTTCATGCCGCCGCTCAGCTCATGCGGATAGCTATCGAGGACGGAGGACCGGAGATTGACCTTCTCTATGGCTTCGTTTGCCATCTTCCGCGCACTACCCCTGGAGACGTCACAGTGTAGACGAAGAACGCTTATGAACTGGTGCCCAACCGTGTATACTGGATCCAAAGCATCCATGGAACTCTGGAATATCATCGATATCTTCTTCCAACGGATCTTCTTACGAAATTCCTCCTCGGGCAACGAAAGGACTTCCACCTCGTTGACCCATACCTTGCCTCGTTTCACTACTCCGTTCTCCGGCAGAACTCGTAGCAACGTAATGGCGAGGGAGCTTTTCCCACAACCCGATTCCCCGACGATCCCCAGACTCTCCCGCCGCTCGACCGAGAATGTGACATCTTCCACTGCTTGTACCCATCCTGAATCTGCCTCGTAATGCATCGTCAAGCTCTTGACATCGATCACGCCGCTATCACCACCATCAACACGATGGAATCGAGCCAGGTAGTCATCGCCGTCCCCTGCTGAGCTTGGGGTTCAAGATGTGACTCAAGCGATCCCCCAAGAAGTTCACCGATGCTGAGAAGAGAACCAGTGCAAGTCCTGGGAAGAGAGAGAGCCAAGGAGCATACGTCAATGCTCTTCGGCCATCTCGCACCATGCCGCCCCAACTGACCACATTCGGATCCCCAAGGCCTAGGAAGCTAAGGCCTGCCTCGATTAGGACCGCTGATCCAATGAGCAATGCCGTGTTCGCGACGACGGGAGCTACGCCGTTGGGGATAATGTGAAAGAATACAATTCGCAGAGTACTCGCTCCAGAGACCACTGCTGCTTTGCAGAACGTTGTCTCCTTGAGACTCAGTGCTTGAGCCCGCATGATCCTCGCGTTTCGGGGCCATGTCACCAATCCGATGGCAAGCACTGTAAACGCAATGTTGGATCCGAACAGAGCAACCACGAGGATCAGGAGGAAGAAGATCGGCATGACCAGGAAGACCTCGGTGAACCTGCTAAGAAGGTTATCTACCCAGCCACCGCAGAAGCCTGCTATTGCTCCGATGGCAATCCCCAGCACGGACGAAAGACTCGCTGCTCCCAGGCCGACGAAGAGTGCAGTTCTTGTCCCGAGTACTATCCTGCTCAAGACATCTCGTCCCAGATGGTCTGTCCCGGCATGATGCTCGCGGGTTGGAGGAGAATACGGGTTGTTCGAGACCGCAAATGGATCCTGCGCAAGAAGCGGACCGAAGATTGCTGTGAGGATCAGGAGCACAATAACAATCGCGCCTGCCACTCCAGTTCCTCCAAGTTGCCTCAAGAGGTTCTTGAAAAACTGTCTCGCGTTATTCAATTTCTCCTCGCAATCAAGCGGACTCGTGGGTCAAGGAGCGCATAGGCCAGATCAACAGCGAAGACCATGACGACCACAGCAGTGGCCATGACGAAGTATCCTCCCATGATCAGAGGATAGTCGCGAGATAGAATCGCCCGATAAAGCAACAGGCCCATACCGGGCCACGAGAACACAGTCTCCGTCAAGACTGCTCCTGACAACAGGTATCCAACTTGGAGGCCGACCATTGTAACCACGGGAAGCAGCCCATTCCTCAACGCATGTTTCAGGAACACCGTTCGCTCATCAAAACCAACGGCTCGGTAAGTCGTGATGAAGTCTTCCTGCATTTTCTCAGCTACGCTGACTCGAGTGATCTTCAGGTATCGACCGATCGTAATGAATGAGAGCGATGTTGCTGGCAGGATAAGGTGTTTGAGAACATCCAACACACCGCCTTTGCCGAATGTCTGCATGCCTGACGTGGGTAACCAGTGTAGTTTGACTGCGAAGACGTAAATGAGAACCAGCGCGAGCCAATAGACTGGAATCGACGACGCCCCAACCCCGAGCCCACTAAGAAGACTGTCGAAGGCTGATCCGTAGGATCGCGCAGCCAGCGTTCCGCCAAGAATACCGAGTGTCACGGAGATCGCGAGGCTTGTCCCCATCAGCAGGGCTGTTGCTGGCAGTCTCGACAGAAGGAGGGCACTTACTTTGTTGCTCTTCGAGTGCGAGTAGCCCAGATCGCCCCGTACCAAGTGGGAGAGGTACGCAACAAACTGAACCAAGATAGGCTTGTCAAGCCCGTACTTCGCGCGTACTTGGGCAATATACTCAGGCCCCGCTTCCCTCCCCGCGAGAGTGGAAGCAAGATCCCCTGGGGCCATATGGATTAGCACAAAGATCATCGTGATGATCACGCCGATGGTAAAAAGCATCTGTAGTAGACGTCCGATGATGTACAAGGTCATGTTTGACTGCCCTTCGCCTGCAGGCCGCAAGCCGGGGAGGATGCGGACTGAGAACAGCTATTGTTCATGTGGGCCAATCTCGTGTCGTCGCACACGTACAGCCATGGAATCATCCACACACCTAGCATGCTGCCCCGATTAAGCTGATCCGCGAAGGAAAGGAACTCCCCGCGCTCAGAAGTGGAGTTCCCATTGCTCTCACAGCAGCAGGCCTCTCCGGTGCCTCTTCGAGCTCACACCAAGACGCGTTCTGCTCATCTAGCACCCCAACACCTAGCGATCATTACCAGCTTTCCACACGGAATCATCTAGAGGCCTCCGCATTCAGATTTCGGCTGTAACAGTGCAACCACAGGATCAAGATCTTCCAGCTCAGCAATGCAAGCTAGTGTTGTCGTCAACCGCATGGACCGCTCCTCGCCCAGAACCGCCCTCGAATTGGCAAGAAACTTGCGCTCGAGTTCCGCTCTCGTGAGTGGATTCTCCGGTTCGCCCTTCATGTGAATGCACTCACCTTCGAACACCGCACCGCCTTCTATCGTGATTCTTGCAGTGCAATGGACCAATCCACTCTCAAGAAACGCCTCGTCGGCATCGGAATCATGGACGAATCTGACTTTCTTGGCGAGCTCTCGAATGTCGTCGTCTCGAAAGCGACCGCTGGTGTACCACTCGGGTCCCGGCTCACCACCCGCGATTGCCATGGCAACTGCACACGGACTACTGAACTCCGCTTCCAACATGTCTCCCCATTCGTACTGCTGTTGCCCTGCCGTCCCCACGAGCAAGATCTCCGTGATCTCGCCCGGATCAACGGACCGCCTTCCTAATGCAGACCATACCGCGGTGATTGCACCGTGTATCCATCGACAGCACGGCGCGGGCTTGAAGCCAATCTTCATGATTTCGTATTCGCTGCCAAGATTCCTCGTTAGCTGTGCATGGTTGCAGGACAATGCGCCGCATTTCTTCCAGAATAGACTCCCGTCAAGAATGCCGGGGGGGGCAGTAATCCCTTCACGTGCCTGAAGCGCTGAAAGAATCCCGATCATCGAGTATTGGCCAAAGTTCCCCTTCAGAGAATACGCCACCATGGCCTGGTGGCCAGTCTGCCTGGATGTGCCAGGGGCGGTACCAGGTACCGAACACCCTGCGATGCCCAGCGCGTTCATGAGCTGCTCTTTGCTGAGCCCGATCAGTCTCCCGGCTGTGACGGCGGCACCGATCACCTTGTGCCCTGAGTTCATCAGGACATCACGAATCCCGTTAATCTCACATGTGCAGCTGATAGCATCGGCTACGCGCAGGCTCGTTTCGTAGCCCATGATGACGGCACTCAGGAGCTCTTCCCCTGATGCTCTAGTGGCCTCGCCGACCGCAAGAGCAGAGTGGACTATTGGGCCTCCGGGGTGCAAGCCAGTGTACGGACGTAACAGATCGTCATCGAAATCCAGAAGATTGCCCAGCTGAGTATTGGTATATCCACCGCTGATCGTTGATACCATGCTCCCGTCTCCGATGAGTGTAGATTCCCTGTTTCCAGCAAGCTTCCTTGCCAGAGAAAGGTAACGCCTTCCCTCGGTGGTCTGGGAGCCGCCAATGGCGCAACCGACCGAGTCGATAATGCAATCGATGGCTTTCTCAACGACTGCGTCTGGGAAGTCAGGAAACCCGGACATTATCACATAGTCTGCAAGGGTCGCGGTCTCCTGCATTTCTCACCTCCTTAAGCACTTATGGAGTAGTCTACTGAATTGTCAACCCACCTCGAGCCACGCGTAGAGCTTCGCCGGGAGCAAGACGAAGGCGTATGCTGGGACAGCACCTGGCCGTCCCAGCATACGCTCGGCAAGCTCAAAGAAGGCGACCTACTCCTCAGTTTCCCACCAAGTAGCCTCGTAGCTGTGCCAGCTGTAGTATTGACCGCGCATCTCCTTGTCGCCGTTCGGATTATCGCGGACACCCTGCTTCATGAATTCGAAGTACCCAGCTTGCGTCAGGGGGATGTAGACCCAATCCCGTCGAAGGATCTCTTGCACCAAGTCGTACAGCTTCTGGCGAGAAGTCTCGTCGGTAGTAAGTCGCCCCAGCGCGAACAGCGAGTCCAGTTCCTGGGAGGAGACACCCCAGTCGTTTCTGGCGCCACCCGTTCCCCAGTGCTCGGCGTACGCGTCCGGATCCGGACCGTATCGAGCGTAATGAGAAGCGAGTTCCCAATCGCCCCCTCTCAACACCTGCCAGTAGGTTGCGTTGTCGTATTGCTCGATCTCAACGTCGATGAATCCAGCCTTCAGTTGTTCCTTGATGACCTCATTCATCGCGATGAAATATGGGATTCCTGTCAGCTTAATCTTGAAGCGCCATCCATTGCTCTTGACATGATGTCCTGCATCATCCAGCAACTGGTTGGCTCTCTCCACGTTCATTCCAGGGAAGGTCACATCCTCGTTGTCGGCACACCAGGTGCCCATTCCCGAACACGGAACGTAATTGGCGGGGTACTGTCCACCCCACCCTAGCAGACTGATCTGCTCTCGATCCACAAGAAGGCCAATGGCCTCTCGAACCTGCACGTCGTTGAGCATCTCAACGCTCCGGTTGAAATGGAGGCTGCGGTCATACATGGATGCCTCGAAAGCCATCCGCGCACCTGTTTCCTCGGCGAACGCCTCCACGCGGCTCAGATCGGGAGCGAGGGCATAGACCAGTATGTCGATCTCCCCTGCGCGAAAGGCACTCTGAGCAGTCTCGCTATCTGTGAAGAAGCGGAAGACGAGCTTATCCAAATACGGGCGACCTTCCCGGAAGTAGTCCTCGTTCTTTTCAAGCTCGACGTACTGGCCAGGCACCCACTCCACAAACTTGAATGGTCCCGTGCCAATTGGCGCTCGCATGTACGGATTCTCATCGTAGTTTGTTCCTTCATAGAGGTGCTTGGGTAGAATCTGTGCGTACCAGGTACCCGCCGCTCCTAGCATGCTGATGAATGCAGCATTTGGCTGCAGAAGCGTAATGATAACCGTGTTATCGTCAGGCGCGTACACTTCGTCCACGCCAGCGAAGTAGTCGACTAGCGCCCATCCTTCCGCGACTCCCGTGGTGTATGTGAAGACGACGTCTTCCGCAGTGAACGGCGTACCATCGTGCCACGTAACGTTCTCGTGCAGCAGGAACGTATAGGTTAGTCCGTCGGCGGAGATCTCCCAACTCTTCGCTAGATCGCCATAGGAGTAGTGGCCGTGGTCCATGACAAGCAACGAACTGTATATGTTGTCGCAGATGTTCGCCGCGGTCCCTTCATAGATGATCTGTGGGGCCAGACTGGCTGGCTCACCAGATGTCGGCACGATCAGCGTCCCACCGTACTCCTGGGCTACTGCTACGCCACCAAACAAGCATATGCACAGCAGAGTCAGAGCAATTGCAGCGACTCTTCCCATCCTCTCATGTTTCTTGGAACGACGTTTCATTGCGAACCCTCCTTTAGTTGTGCCCTGCGATTCCCGAGATAATGCATCCTAGCATCTACTCCGGTCTCTTGCTCATGCCCAGCTGCCTTCTGCTGAACGCCACGCTCCGGTGAGTTCGTTCTTCTCATTCTTCCGGCATGAACTCTCACCAAAACATTCCACCGACTCCCTTGCAGCAAGTTCCGCCAACCTATCAAATAGCGGCCAGCCGATCTAGTGAAGCTACCGCAGCGTAGCCAGATATGCTACGCATCACTATTAGCACGATATCCCAGGATGTGTCTGTAGGGAAACCTTGACTTGTTTGGCTAGAGGAAGCTGCGTGCAGACCCGGTTCGTGCCTCGAGACCTGCCCCAAGCCTAAGCCGATCTCTGACCTTCACTCAAAGGTCCGGACCGAACGATGGCAGCAGATCGTTGATCGACAAGGGACTTGGTATGTAGATCAGGCTGGTTGGGTCCCTTCCATTCATTCAGTGACCTGAAGGTCATCTGAAGGCAAGAGACAGTCTCACGAGATAATCCTGTTCTCCAGCAATCGCCCGGAGAATGCGGCCAGCAACGTCTTCTATCGAGTCAGCGGCAGGGATAGCCACATAGTCTCTTGTCGGTATGACATCATTCCGTCTCCTCGCATGATCCCCGCGGCCGGCGGCTTGCAGTCGTTCCACTCAGACATCGTCTGGGACATCCAACCACACGGCAAGATCGTAATCCGGGGGTATCGATTTCAGATGGGGATGCCTGAAGCACAACTCGGCGCTGCAATGCTAGCCGTGATATTCCAGGCACCGGAGGAATGCGATAGCCACCCCAGTGTTCCAAGGTCCGAAGCAAGCTTCTTCCTCAGGAGGCCAGTTGACCGGCCGGCCGGTCCAGATTGCCGCATCAATGTCATCCCTGTCATTAACCCACTTCTTGATAGGCGCAATTGCGGGTGAGCTAGGTGAATCGCCGACGAACATCCCCGTCTCGTCAATCGCATGAATGCGATCGACCGAGTTCTCGCGAATACCCTCTCTTTTCCTGAGTTCCTCTCGCGCCTCATCAAGAGAATAGCAGCTACTCAATGCCCAGAATGTGGGCTGAGCATCTGCCTTTTCGTCAATGACGAAGGTTGGGTGTTCGCCACTGGACTTCCTTGATAACTCAAGTGTCAGATCTGGACCGTCTCGATGCCATTTTGAAGCCAGAGTAAGTCCTCCTGGACAGCGAATCAGTGAACCCCTTGCTAGTACTGCGATTCTCATACTTCGCTCACGCTCCTGAGTCAGTAATCCGATCTCGTGGTTCGTCTTCCCTACGCATCGGTTGAGCGACCTGCCCGAGTATTGAGTTCACTTCTCAAAGTTAGTCTAATCCACCTCCGACTGCAGCACAAGAACTGGTTCTCAGGCCAGCGTCTCTAGAGCCAAGCAACCATGTTGCCTGTCAAGTGTCAGTGGGCTGAGGCCGCCACGGGACATGGACTCTGATCATTACGGTAAGCATGGTGAGGAAGTCCCGCATGCGAGCGCCACCAAGGCAACCTTCGCTGGCTTGCCTTGTTCCCGCAGTAGCGGCTCTCTCCGGGTTTCCCCGAGCCTGTTCCTGTCCACGCACCTAGGAAGAAACGAAAGGGTTCCCATGAATCCTTCTCAGGATAGTCCTGCATCGCACTGCCTCCTCGATGTCCAACGCGATTGTACACCTGGATCTCGTGCGGCACCTAGAACCTTGACCAGCCCCTTGAAATCAGTTCGGAGATAAATCTAGCGCGATCTGGGCATGGAGGCTGTGAGGTCCTGATCTATCTCTCCGGAAGGTCTTGACCTGCCCCCGAAATCCGGTCCGAACTCAGAGGTAGTGCCCTCCGACGGCCAACCGCCCAGCCTCGAGAAACAGAGAACGCTGGCAACCGCCTGCCTAACAGGGTATTCCGGCCTGGTGATTACCCGCATGTGGTCAGCCATCACCACGAGACAGCTAACGAACGAGTTCTACATACAGTCCCCCAGGCTCCAGAGAAACTCATCAATCACTGATGATGTCAGGCTTATCAAGCATTTCGTGATTTCATGCTAAAAGTGCCCGTCTACGGATCGATAGATAGTGTCAGCGTTTCCGGGTTCGAGTCCCCTAGGGTTACGTGATGTGGATTACATTCGCTCGCTCCCATTGATCCGGGTACTAGCGCTGCGGCTGGACCTGTTTCAGGGGTGAAGGTCTGTCGTTGACAAGCGAATCCGTCAGTAGGTAACTGTCGAGGGAAAATGTCAGTCTGATGAAAGGACTGACTTTGAACCAGAAGGAGCAGGCAAGACTGGAGATACTCAATC
>SDBT01018463.1_pt1 | contig 10964 bp, 8 predicted proteins | sample 2277101 | NCBI WGS metagenome assembly SDBT01 (sample SAMN10404973, study PRJNA504765) | marine sediment metagenome | isolation source: marine sediment core GS10_PC15, 103 cmbsf | place: Arctic Ocean: Southern Knipovich Ridge | collected 2010 | reverse complement strand
TATGTCATCGATCTGATGGCCAATGCGATCCATGCTCTCTACCGGCAGGGATACGGCGAGATCAAGTACGACAAGACCCAGGTCGCCAAGGTGGCCGAGCTAGGGCGCTCGAATCCGGTGATCTTCCTCCCCTCGCATCGGTCCAATCTGGATCGGCTCAGCTTCCAATTCATGCTCTGGGAGAACGATCTGCCACCCAATCACACGGCTGGAGGCATCAACCTGGACTTTTTCCCTGTCGGCCCACTCCTGCGTCGGACGGGAGTGTTCTTCATTCGGCGATCGTTCCGCGACAACCACCTCTACAAGATCGTCCTGCGGGCCTACATCGATTTTCTGATCGAGAAGCGCTTCCCCATGGAGTGGTACATGGAAGGTGGGAGGTCCCGCTCCGGAAAGCTGGGACCGCCCCGGTTCGGGCTCCTTCACTACATCGTCGACTCATTGCGGAGCGGGAAAGCCGACGACGTGGTTTTGATACCGGTTTCGATCGCTTATGACCAGATCCAGGACGTGCCCGACTACACCCGAGAAGCCCAGGGGCGCGGTAAAGAGAAGGAGTCCGTCGGATGGGTGTTCCGGGCAGTCCGCTCGCTCCGTCGGCGCTACGGCGACATCCACATCAGATTGGGCGAGCCCATATCGGTCGCGTCGGCGGTGGGTTCGATCGACGAAGGCGAGGAGGTGTCGATCGGGCTCCAGAAGCTCGCATTCGAGGTGATGTATCGCATTGCGAGCGTGACCCCCATCACTCCGACCGCCGTCGTCAGTATCGCTCTCCTGGCAGCAAGGGGAGCCGCCCGAACCGCAGACGATCTTGCCGAGAAAAGCGCCCGCATGATGGACTTCGTGACGGCACGCGACCTGCCACTTACCGACGAGCCTGATCTCTCCGACTCGGAGACTGTCACCGCGATCCTCGACTCGCTTTTGGAGCACGGAAATGTGTCCAGTCACGAGGCGGTGGGAAGAGTCGTCTATTGGCTCGACGACGAGCAGATGATCCGGGTCTCCTACTACCGCAACGTCATCGTTCACTTCTTCCTGAACAGGGCCATCGCCGAGATGGCCCTCACTTCGCTGATCGACGAAGGCGAACGGGACCCCGAAGTGGCGCGAAGGCGAATGCTGTCCCTGAGGGACCTCCTCAAATATGAGTTCTTCTTTCCCGACAAGGAGCAGTTTCTCGGAGACGTCTCCAACGATATTGCCTACGACGTCCCAGATTGGGCAACGATCCTGCCGGCGACGGGTGCCCTCGGAGTCATCGCAAAAATGGGGGATCCGGTCGCCTACTGGGCCGTTCTCCCCTTTCTCGATGCCTATCAAATCGTCGGTGACGAACTCGAGGCGCTCGCGGGATCGTTCGATGAGAAGGAGTTCCTCAAAGCATGTCTTGCCAGGGCCCGGATGTACCGTATCGAGGAGCGACTCTTCTCCGGGGAAAGCGCCAGCCAGGTTCTGTTCAAATCGGCCCTGGAGCTGGCAAGAAACCGGGATCTCATAGAAGAGGACCTGGAGGTTGGTGAACGAAGGTCGCAGTTCGCCGCCGAGGTCAGAGAAGCGAGATCGTTGGCTGCCTCGGGTCTCTAGCCTTCAGTCATCCTCAACCGTCGTCATCCTTCTTGTTGCGGCGATGGGCGTCGGCGATCATCTCCGCTGAGGTCTGCGGCCGATCTGCTTCGACTTCGACATCTGGCAGGCTCGATGCCTCTTCGGAGGCATCGAATCCGATGGCCTCCGCCAGCTCATCCATGTCGACCGGTGCCGGCTTGACCGGTGCCGGCTTGACCGGTGCCGGCTTGACCACCGGTGGAGGAGGAGCCGGTCTGCTTGGCGCCGGACGCGGTGCCGGAGGTGGCGTCGACTGACTCTCCGGCCTTGGCGTCAAGGGATCCTCCACCCTGGTGCGACGACTGCGTCTTTGCATGGAGCGGCCGGCGAGCAGCAGCAAGATCGGTACGAAAAAGGTCGACCCGAAGCTCTCCATGATGTCGCCAAGTGGGGTGCCCCCGAAGTCGAAGGAGCGAGCGATGAAGTAGAGGACGATCCAGACGGACCCGACCGTAGAGAGGATCTTCCCCCAGCGATTCCTGGTGTCAGTTGAGGCCATGGCCTCATTCAACCATCAAGGGCGGGTGATGGCTACGCGAAGTCGCCATCCGGCAAGAATCAGCAGCACGGCGGCATAGAGGGACAGAACACCGAGTTCGGGAAGGATATCGACCGTGGTCCCGCCGCGTCTCACCAACTCGGCGAATCCGTCGAGGGCCCAGGCATGGGGAGTCAGGTGTGCAACCTGTTGCATGGTTGGCCCGAACAGCTCGAGAGGCAACATCGCACCACCCAGGGCCGCCAAGCCGAGGCTGAGCATGACGCCGATACCGCTTGCCTGCTGGTCATTCTTGAAGGTCGCCCCCAGGAGGACTCCGGCGCCGGCGCCAACCGCCGAGAACGCAATGAGAATCAAGAGTGCACCCACGGGATCACCCCAATTCACCCTGAAGATGAAGAATGTGAGCACGATGATGTAGAGCCCCTGCACCATCGCCACACCAAACCTGCCCATGGACTCGCCGACGACGATCGTGCCTATTGACGTCGGTGTGGACAACATTCTCTGGCTGATGCCGAGTTGGCGGGTGAGGATCAGAGCGGCGGATCCAGCGAGAGCAGTCAGGAAGACAAAAAGCACCAACTGCTGTGCTGCCCCCAAATCGAACCGGCCCAGAGTGTCGGGGAAGAGAGCCTCGCCGGCGGCGGAGACCTCGACTTCGATACCGTTGCCGTTGTCCGCGATCCCAGTCGCTACCGCCAGTGTCTGCTCGAAGGGTATGTCTGTCTCGGCTGTGGTGAACTGGGCGGCCCCGACCGGTTTCATCACGTCGGCGACGGCGGCTCCGACTATCGACTGGAGTTGGGCACCATACCCGTCGGGTCTGGAAACAAACCCTATTTTCACGACCTCTCCTCGTCTCGCCTTTTGGTCCATGTCGGCAGGCAGAAATACCCCCGCCTGAACATTGCCAAGCTCGACTGCTGAGAGAAGATCGTCTTCGGTCTCATACGGAAACACGTCGATCCCATCAATCGCCTCGACCTCCGAGACCACATTCCCGGAGATCTGACCATCATCTACTGCAAAGAGACCCACGGCGGGATCGACCCCACCCCCAAACTGGGCCCCGATCAGGAGGATGATCGCTATCGGGAAGATGAACACGAAGAAGATGTTGGAGCGTTCTCGCAGCATCCGTCTGATGTTGGAGGCGCCGATGGCGAGAACCCTCATCTCTCCAGCCTCCTCCGAAGCAGCACCCAGCCGATCGAGCCGGTGACCCCCGCAAAGACGAGCAACGCTCCCATTGCCGGAAGCGCCGCCGTCCACGGCGCCGCGTCGGCCAGATCCGCGAGCCCGCGCATGAACCAGGCATGAGGGGTCAAGAAGGTCAACTTGGAGAGAAGGTCGTCACCCTGGCCCAGTGGAAAGAAGACCCCACCCAACATCCCCAGGACCACAGCGATGATCGCCCCCAAGTTTCCGGCGCCTTCAGGTGTCTTGGCAGCCGAGGCCACCAGACCCATGATCCCGACGGCCGAGAGAACACCGGCTACCACGAGAAGGGCCACGCCGACCGGCGCACCCCAATTGGCGTCCAGAAGGAAGGGAAGCGAAGTTGCCACCACCAGGGTCGTCATCGAGATGAGACCGAGAGCGAACGCGAGAATGGCCTTGCCTCCCACGACCGACGACCGACCTATCGGAGCCGCCATCAGCCGGACCAGCGTTCCCTCACGTTCTTCTTCAAGCAGGCCGAGAACCCCGAACTGCACCGTGAAGAAGAGGAAGAAGATGGCCATCCCGGCAGCAAAATAGGTCGTGGTGTCCAACTGCTTTGTGGCCGCCGAGACATCCTCCAGCTGATAGGAGAATGCCGCCGACGACGGATCGCCGGAGAGGGAGTCGAGAAACTCGGGGGTGACCGGTGACGATGTCACAGTTGCAGTGGTGCCAATGGCAAGCTGGCTCGCTTCGACACCGCTGCCGAATTGCTCGGCTATCGAAGCTGCGATTTGAGTAGAAGTCGGAGCGTCGATGTCTCCGATTACCAGGATCGTGGGGAAACCAAGGGTGGCTACCTCCCGACCAAAACCCTCCGCTATCAGGTAATAGGCGTCAATCTCGCCATCCTCGATTGCCCTCTTCGCAGAGGCTTCGCTCGAAAAGGCCTCGATCGTGAGAGCTCCATCTGCCTCGACTTCCTCGAGAACGCCACTGAACACCAGGGAGATCTCCGATTGGTCGAGATCCACGATTCCGTACTCGAGACCGAGACCCGTCGCTGTTGCATCGAACGCATTGCCAAAGACCAGGTTGAAGACGAAAGCCAGCACCAATGGTGCGAGGATCCCGAAGATGAACGCCGAGCGGTCGCGCACGCGAAGTTTGAGATCCTTCCCGGCTATCAGCGTCGCTGCGCTCACGTCTAGTCCCGCAGGGCCTTCCCGGTCAGATGCAGGAAAACGGCCTCGAGGTTCGGCTCGAGCACTTCGACGCCGGCGATCGCGCCTCCCGAGTCGGTGACGCGCACGAGGAGCTCGGGCAGAATCGAGGAGGCGTCGTCGGTGAGGATGTGAAGTTGATGATCCGATGACGAGGCTTCGGAGACTCCCGCGACCTCCCTGACCGACTCCGCTGCGGCAGTCAGGTCACCACCAGCGCTGATCGTGACACGGTCCTTCTCACCGATCATGGCAACCAGCTCCCGGCGGGTCCCCTCGGCCTGGATCTTGCCCTCGTCGATGATGGCGACCCGGTCGCAGAGACGCTCGGCCTCCTCCATGTAATGGGTCGTGTAGAGGACTGCCATTCCCTCGCCAGAAAGGTCTTCCACCGATTCGAGAATCGCATTGCGCGACTGGGGGTCGACGCCCACGGTCGGCTCATCGAGGATGAGCAGTTTCGGCTTGTGGAGAAGACCGATCCCGATGTTGAGTCGGCGTTTCATCCCACCGGAGTACTCGTTGACCAGGTCGTCGGAGCGTTCGGCCAGCCCGATCACTGCCAGAACCTCGTCGACACGAGCCGTGAGATCGTTGCCACCCATTCCGTACAGCCGTCCGAAGAAAGCCAGATTCTCTCCGGCCGTCAGATCGGGGTAAATCGCCAGGTCCTGAGGTACCAACCCGATCTCGCTCTTACCGACAGTGGAGCGTGTCGAAATAATCTCACCATTGACCCGCACCTCTCCGGCGTCGCCCTCGAGAAGACCGGCGATCATCGAGATCGAGGTGGTCTTTCCAGCACCGTTGGGACCGAGCAGACCGTAGGTTTCACCTTCGGCGATGGTGAAACTCACGCCATCGACGGCGATCAGGTCGCCAAATGCCTTGACCAGGCCCGTGGCCTGGAGAATGTCAGCCAGGGTACGCCTCCAAATCGCCAACGCGACATTACCGGCGTCGGATTGAGCCGAATTCACCAGTACCCTTTGAGCGTGGGAGCCTATATCCAGACATCTGCCGGGCCCCTTCATTGGCGGGACTACGGAGGCAGCGGTGAGGTCATAGTGCTCGTCCACGGTCTTGGAGGATCGGTCGCCAATTGGGACGCCGTCGGCCCGAGGCTGGCCGACCTGGGTCGAACCGTCGCCCTGGATCTTCCCGGGTTTGGGCTTTCTCCCCCCGCCAAAGACTGGGAACTGGTCACTCACGCCAGGGCCGTGCACTCCTTCATGTCCGAGTTTGCTCCGTCAGCAACTCTGGTCGGCAATTCGATGGGAGGTCTCCTTGTCGAGATGGTTGCCTCTCGAGCTCCCGAGACCGTCGACTCCCTGCTACTCGTTGCACCCGCCACTCCCCCGAGGTTTCCAGATCCGAGGATTCACTGGCCCACCGCAAGACGTCTGGCTCTTCAGGCAACGCCTGGAGTTGGCCGGGCCATGTCGTGGTACTTCCTCAACCGACTCACGCCCCAGGAGCTCGTGAAGCTGAGCCTCGAGACGATCACGCACAAACCCGGCCGGGTACCGATTCAGCTCGTCGAGGAGTTCGTCGCGCTTGCCACCGTGAGGATGGAGCTCCCGTGGGCGGAGGAGGCGGTGCCGAGCACCGGAAGATCCATTGCCAGGATGTTTCGCACGCCGTCCTCGTTTGTCGCCATGATTCGGGAGATCAAGGCGCCGACTCTCGTGGTCCAGGGTCTCGGAGACCACATCGTGTCTCCGACAGCTGTCGAGTGGCTGTGCGCGCTGAGACCCGACTGGCAACTGGTTCAGATGGAGGACACCGGCCACACCCCACAAATGGATGCGCCGATCCGGTTTCTGGCCACGGTGGTCCCCTGGCTCCAGGCTTCTCTGAAGCGTGAAATCACCGCCTAACTAACCTGACGCTATGGCAGGAAAGCTCGGCGAGACCATTGGCGACGAATTCGTTCACCAATTGCCGGACACCGACCCGGTCGAAACCAGTGAGTGGATCGAGTCACTTGATGCGGTGGCCGAGAAGCATGGGCCGGTTCGCGCCCGGTTTCTCCTGGCCAAGCTGCAGGAGAGAGCCCACAAGACCCAGCTCGGGGTTCCCGGAGTCGTCACGACTCCGTACATCAACACCATCCCACCCGAGGAGCAGCCCGAATTCCCCGGTGATGAGCATTTGGAGCGCCGGATCCGAAGATTCATCCGCTGGAACGCCGCAGTCATGGTGGTCAAGGCCAACCACCGCGATAAGGGAATCGGCGGGCATCTCTCCACTTTTGCGTCCTCGGCCACTCTCTACGAGATCGGCTTCAACCATTTCTTCCGGGGCAGGAACGCCCCCGGCGGCGGTGACCACGTCTATATGCAGGGCCATGCCGCCCCGGGGATATATGCGAGGGCATACCTCGAGGGCCGGTTTGAGGAGAAGCATCTCGACAACTTTCGCTTCGAGATCGCCGGCGACGGTCTTTCCTCGTATCCGCACCCGCGTCTCATGCCCGAGTTCTGGGAATACCCGACAGTCTCAATGGGTCTCGGCCCGATCAACTCCATCTATCAGGCCCGATTCAACAAGTACATGCATAATCGGGGGATTGACGACACATCGCTGTCCCGGGTGTGGTGTTTCATAGGGGACGGGGAGACCGATGAGCCCGAGACGCTCGGAGCGATCTCGCTGGCTACTCGAGAGGGTCTCGACAATCTCGTCTGGGTCGTCAACTGCAACCTGCAGCGACTCGATGGCCCGGTTCGGGGAAACGGCTCGATCATCAGTGAGCTGGAGGCCGTGTTCCGTGGCGCCGGGTGGAATGTCATCAAGGTCATTTGGGGAAGTGGGTGGGACTCGCTGCTTGCCCAAGACACCGAGGGCGCTCTGGTGGACGTCATGGGCTCCACCGTCGACGGCGAGTACCAGCGGTACAAGGCCGAGGATGGCGGGTACGTCCGCGACCACTTCTTCGGCAAGGATCCCCGCACCAAGGAATTGGTCAGCGACTGGACCGATGATGAGATCTGGGCGCTGCGTCGGGGCGGACTCGACTTCCGCAAGGTCTACGGCGCCTACAAGGTGGCCACCGAGCTCAACAACGGCAAGCCGACCATCATCCTCGCCAAGACGATCAAGGGCTGGACTCTCGGTCCGGATGTCGAGGGTCGTAACGCGACCCACTCCATCAAGGAGTTGACCAACAAACAGCTGCTGGAGCTGCGGTCGACTCTTCATCTCGAGGAAGAGATCCCGATTGAGAGCCTCGACGCCGACAAGGAGCCACCCTATTTTCGGCCCGGTCCGGGAACACCCGAACATGAGTACTTGCACGCGCGCCGCGAGGAGCTCGGCGGGCCCCTTCCGCAGCGTGTCGTCAGCCAAGACGTCTCGTTGAGCCTCCCGGGAGCTGAGACATATGAAGATGTCTACGCCGGCTCGGGAAAGGTCGAGGCGTCGACCACCTCGGCCTTCACGCGTCTATTGCGAAACCTCTCGCGCTCTGCGGAATTTGGGCCACATGTCGTCCCCATCGTCCCCGATGAGGCCAGGACCTTTGGAATGGACTCGCTTTTCCGCGAGATGAAGATCTATGCCTCCTCAGGTCAGCTGTACGACCCCGTCGACGCCGCCATGCTTCTCTCGTACAGCGAGGCTCAGGACGGCCAGATCCTCGAGGAGGGCATTACCGAGTCTGGGTCAATGGCGTCGTGGACCGCGGCGGCCACTTCGTATGCCACCAGGGGCATCCCAATGGTCCCCTTCTTCATCTTCTACTCGATGTTCGGCTTCCAGCGGGTCGGCGACCTGATCTGGAGTGCGAGCGATGCTCGAGCGCGGGGTTTCCTTCTGGGAGCGACCGCGGGACGGACCACTCTTCAGGGTGAGGGACTTCAGCACCAGGACGGGCACAGCCTGGTCCTGGCCTCCACCGTCCCTGTCTGTCAGGCCTACGACCCGGCATTTGCCTATGAAGTGGGGACCATCATCGAACACGGCCTGGAGCGCATGTACGGCGCCGATCCCGAAGACGTCTTCTATTACCTCACCCTCTACAACGAGACCTACGCCCAACCAGAGAAACCGGAAGGCGTGGATCGGGGCATCGTCGACGGGCTCTATCGGTGGGCACCGGCCCCGGACGAGGTTGGTGCCGATCTGAAGATCCTGTTCTCGGGCTCGGCGAATCTGGCCGCCAGGGAAGCTGCCACCGACTTGGCCGAGCATTACGGAGTCGGGGCAGAGCTCTGGTCGGCAACCTCATACAAGAAGCTTCGGGAGGAGGCTCTGGCGGTGGAGCGTTGGAACCGGCTTCACCCAGGCGACGATCCAAAGGTGCCTCTGGCGACACGTCTTCTTTCTCACACCGGTGGACCTACCCTTGCCGTCAGCGACTTCATGACACTCGTCCCCGATCAGATTGCCCGATGGGTGCCGGACGATTTCTCGATACTCGGGACGGACGGCTACGGCCGCTCCGACTCGCGACGTGCACTGCGCCGCTTCTTCGAGATCGACGCCGGACACATAGTGGCGAGTGCACTCTCGGCACTAGCGAAACAAGGCCGTGTCCCGGTCTCAGCAGTCCGCGATGCACTCGATCGATACCACATCGATCCGGAGGCAGACGACCCGGCTCAGGCTTACTGATGGCGACCTACCGTGAGATCGTCGAAGCGGCCCGCAGCGAGATCGAGGAGGTAACCCCCGCTCAGGTGATGAAACGTCTCGACGAGGTAGTCGTGATAGACGTTCGCGAAGCCGACGAGCATCAGCAGGGAGCAATTCCCGACGCCCGGTTCCTCGCCCGTGGCGTCCTGGAGCGCGACATCGCCACGGTCGTCACCCACAGGAAAACCGAACTGGTCCTCTACTGCTCGGGTGGGGCGCGATCGGCGCTGGCTGCCGCGGCTTTGAAGCAGATGGGCTACGAGCGCGTCGTCTCCATAGCCGGTGGGTTTGACCGATGGAAGGCTGAGGGGCTGCCCTGGGGCGATCCTACCGGTCTCACCGTCGATCAACGGATCAGGTACGCCCGTCATGTCCGACTACCCGAAATTGGTGAGACCGGCCAACTCAAATTGCTCGCCGCCCGGGTCCTGCTGGTGGGAGCAGGAGGGTTGGGCTCCCCGGCCGCTCTCTATCTCGCGGCCGCCGGGGTGGGGACGATCGGCATCGTTGACGATGACATCGTCGACCCCTCCAACCTGCAACGTCAGGTGCTTCACAACATCGATCGGGTCGGTATGCCGAAAGTGGAGTCGGCTCGTGAGGCCCTCCTCGCCCTCAACCCCGACATCAAGGTGGAGACACACCGGGAGCGTCTCATGGCTGCCAACGCCCTGACGATCATGGCCAACTACGACGTGGTGGTCGACGCAGGTGACAACTTCCCGACTCGGTACTTGGTCAACGACACCTCGCTCCATCTGCGAGTTCCGGTTGTCCACGGCTCGATCTTCCGCTTCGAAGGCCAGGCGGCCGTCTTCACGCCATACCAAGGCCCGTGCTACCGGTGTCTCCATCCCGAGCCACCGCCACCCGAGCTCGCCCCATCATGCGCCGAGGCCGGTGTCCTCGGAGTGCTGCCCGGGGTCATAGGCTCGATTCAGGCCATGGAGACAATCAAGGTGCTGCTCGGGATCGGCGACATCCTCTCGGGCCGTCTCCTCGTCTACGACGCTCTAGAACAGGACTTCATGAGCGTGACCGTCAAGCAGGATCCGGGTTGCCCGGCCTGCTCCGATCCTGACCGCCCACCCGCGCTCGTCGATTACGACGAGTTCTGTCGCCACCCAGGCAACGTTGAGCGAGACACTCCATCTGTCTGAACCGCTGCGGCGGCTGATCATCGACCATTGTGCTCAGACCCTTCCCAACGAGGGCTGCGGTCTGATTGCATCTGACGGGAGTGGGAAGGTGGTCGGCATCTATCCGACAGCCAACCTCGACGAGTCACCGACGGGGTACACGGTGCCTCCGCAGGAGCACTTCGCCGCGTTGAGCGACGCCGAGTCGAACGGTTGGGAGTTATCCGGGGTGTTCCACTCCCATCCGCATGGATCGGCCAGACCGTCGATGGTTGACGTGGCGGCCGCCCTCGACCCGGAGTGGGTGTATCTGGTGGTTGGGCTTTTGGGGGAACCGGTGATCCGGGCCTGGCGGATCAGGCAGAGAGAAATCGAAGAAATTTCTCTGATCTAACCCAAATCGGACCTTTCTTGTCACACCCCGGCTGTACAAATCAGGTATGGGAAAGGGAGATGTTCTCAAGCTGGCGATTCAGGCGCTGGAGACTGAAGGTCTCGAGTCATTGTCGTCCGAGGACTTGGGCGAGGACCTGATTCGGTTTGAGGACATTTCGAGAAGCTTCGAGGCCGAGCGAGCCCGACGTCTGGGAGAATTTGACGAACGGAAGGGATATGTGCTCTTCGGTCACCCTTCGACCGTTTCGTTTCTGAGACATCACGCACGGATGAGCGGTTCACGTGCCA
>SDBT01018462.1_pt1 | contig 10964 bp, 7 predicted proteins | sample 2277101 | NCBI WGS metagenome assembly SDBT01 (sample SAMN10404973, study PRJNA504765) | marine sediment metagenome | isolation source: marine sediment core GS10_PC15, 103 cmbsf | place: Arctic Ocean: Southern Knipovich Ridge | collected 2010 | reverse complement strand
TGGCGGTGCTCCGATTTGCCGGTGGACGCAAAGTGCCGCCGCCGCTGCAGCGAATGCGAGGCGATGATCTCATCGCGGCGGTTTTCCCCGATCAGGCGGCTTGTGCCGAGAATCTCGTCGGCGACATCCGCAATCCGAGTCCTGGCCGGTGGTTCGCGATGCCGACGAGTTACACGATGCCTTGCTGACCCTCGTCACTCTGCCTCCCGTAGAGGAGTGGCAGCCTTTTTACGCCGAGCTCGAACGAGAGGCCCGTGCCACGGTGCTTCGAGTGGAGGGAGCTCCGCTATGGGTCTCGGCCGAACGGATGGTTCTGGCAAGGATGGCCCATCCGAACGGGAGTTTTTCTCCTGAAATCTCTCCGGTTCCCGCAAGAGCTTTACCGGATGGGCAACAAGCCGCGGTGGTCGAGATTCTCCGTGGCTGGTTCGAGTCCACCGGTCCCCGGACCGGAGAGTGGCTGTGTCTTTCCGGTGAGGTCATGTGGGGCAGGCTTTCACCTCACCCGGCCCGGCTCGAGACTCAGGGAGAAAAAATGCGGCGGGTGCGTCCGAACCGCCTCGCTCCGGTTTCTTTGTTCCTTCGCGAAGACGCCGACTGGCTTCTCGCCTTGGCCGGCTCGCCCGACGCGATTCGAAATGCGCTCTCCCATGCCGCCGCTGAAGTGCTCGAGGTGCTGGGTAAGCTTGGGGCTTGTTTTTTCGGTGATTTGACGCGCGGCACCGGCCGACTGGCCAGCGAAGTGGAAGATGCCCTTTGGGAGCTGCTCGCTGCCGGCCTGGTCACCGCCGATGGTTTCGAGAACTTGCGTTCCCTGGTCGATCCAAAGAGGCGTTGCGGCGAAGGGCGGGGACGTCTGGGCCGACCGAGGCACGCTTCTGGAAGGTGGGCGCTTCTGAGACCGGCGGCGGAAGCCTTGGATGAGCAAGGTGAGTCGGCGGAAATCCGACTCTCGAAGGCGGAGCTTTTTGCCGAGCAGTTGCTTCGGCGATGGGGGATTGTCTTTCGCGATCTGCTGGCGCGGGAGGGACTGGCCCCTCGGTGGCGTGATTTACTCATGGTGTATCGTCGTATGGAAGCCAGGGGAGTGATCCGGGGCGGACGGTTCGTCGCCGGCTTCCTGGGCGAGCAGTTTGCATTGCCGGAAGCCATCGACCTTTTGCGATCGATACGTCGCGCCGATCGATCCGGTGAAACCGTCGAGGTTGCGGCCGCCGACCCTCTCAACTTGCTGGGCATCGTTTTGCCGGGCCCACGCCTGAGCGTGCTTTCGGGTGGAAAACTACGAATGCGGGATGGCGCACTGGTGGACTCGTCGCTTGCGCGCGCCGAGTTGACATACTAGTGCGTTCGCCTCATTTCTTGCTTGACAGCTAATATAAACTATCTACCAGTCTTACAGGCGGTTCCATCTAGCGGCGGAGATGTTAATGGGGAATGGCGTATTTACAGTCAAAGAAGTGATTGGAAAACGTCTGTCCGACGAACGGGCACGCTTGGAGTCCGAGGCCGGCCTCAAGACGACATCCCACTTTCGTCGTGTCGGGGAAAAGCCGTTTTTAGCCGAGCAGCGGCCCAGCACCACCATCCTTTTCGGCGGCCTCACCTGGCGGCACGAGCGGTTCATCAAAGCGATATTCGACGGGTGCGGCTATAACTGCGAAATCTTGCCCAATCCCGACTTGCAGTCTTTTAACCTCGGCAAGGAAAACTGTCACACCGCTCAGTGCAACCCCAGCTATTTTACCGTGGGGAGCTTGATTCAGTTCTTGCAGGGCAAGAAGCGCGAAGGACTCTCCAACCAGGAGATCAACGACAGGTACGTTCTCTATACCGTCGGCTCCTGTGGTCCTTGTCGGCACGGGATGTACGAGTCCGAGTACCGTTATGCCCTGGATAACGCCGGCTTCGAAGAGTTCCGCGTATTGCTTTTTCAACAGAGCAAAGACGTCATGAGCCAGGACGAGGAGCCGGGATTGAAGTACACCGCCGATCTCGGCATGGGCGCCCTGAACGCTCTCATTCTGGGTGACGTCGTCAGCGATATGATTTACCAGATTCGCCCCTACGAGGTGAATCCCGGCGAGACCCAACGGGTCTTCGATGAATGCGCGAACCATCTGGCCGATTTCCTGCGGGATCGGGAGCCCTTCGAGATTTTGGAAGCGCTGCCCCAATGGATTTCGGTGCGACTGGCTCGAAAAAAACCTCTCAAGAACCCGCTCAACAGTCTGGGTAAGTTCCGCGAGCACTTCTGGGGAAAAGCATACGTAGATGCGCTCCACGAGTGCCGCGAGCGCATTAATCGCATCGAAGTCGACCGCACCCGGGCCAAGCCGATCGTCAAGATCACCGGGGAGTTCTTCTCGCAGACTTCCGAAAGCCCCGCCAACTACAACATGTTTGCTTTTCTGGAAAACGAGGGGGCGCAGGTTCAAACCGAGCCGATCAGCAGTTGGATCACCTATCTTCTGTACCAGGCGAGAGCCCGGTGGGTGAGCCATAAGTTAGTCAACGCCCCGCACCAGAGGTCGGGGAGGTGGGAGCTTCGCAAGCGGTTTGCCAATGAGATGCATTTCCAGAAAAGGCACCGGCTCTTGAAGTTCGCCGATCGCATGTACAGCCGTTTGTACCGCCGCGCGACCGACGGGCTGGGAGGATTGGCCCACGGGCTGGTGTCGCAGGAAGAGCTGGCGAGACTGGCCCACTCTTTCTATCACACGCTGGCCCGAGGAGGCGAAGCGCACCTGGAAGTGGGAAAGAACATTTATTACACCAAGAATAAACTGTGCCACATGGTTCTCTCCTTGAAGCCTTTTGGATGCATGCCGTCTCAGCTTTCGGACGGTGTTCAATCGGCGGTGATCAACCGTTACCGGGACATGATTTTTCTGCCGGTGGAAACCTCAGGAGATGGAGAGGTTCATGCCCACAGCCGGGTCCAGATGGCGCTCAGCGAGGCCAAGCTCAAAGTAAAAAAAGAGTTTCAGCAGGCGCTCGAGTCGACCGGAAAGGATCTGGATCAAATAAAGGACTATATCTCCTGCCACCCCCAGCTCACCCAACCGCTCTCTCCGGTTCCTCATCGGCCGGGTTATCCCAGCCTGGCCGCCAATTTCGTTCTGCATGTGAGCGACTTGATGGACGGTAAAACAAACGGCCACCGTCGAGATTAGGCATTCCCCGGTGATGGTCAGCCAGCAGCAATACCTGATCGGATTCGATGTCGGTTCGACCACCGTCAAAGCGGTGGTAATCCAGCCGGAAACCGACGCCGTTCTGTGGCAGGACTATCAGCGCCACGAGACCCGGCAGCCGGAAAAGGTCCTCGAGTTCTTGGCGAGGATGGAAGGTGAGCTCGGACTAACCGAGCAGAATACTCGGATTTTTTTTACCGGATCGGGTGGCGGCGGCCTGGTTCCGCTGGTGGGCGGTAAGTTCGTACAGGAAGTACTGGCCGTTTCTCTGGCGGTGGAAAAACTCCATCCCGAGGTCCGATCGGTCATCGAGCTCGGTGGGCAAGACGCAAAAATCATCGTTCTCAAACCGGACCCGCAAACCGGCCGCAAGCGAAAACTCTCGACCATGAATGACAAGTGCGCCGGCGGAACCGGTGCGGTCATCGACAAGATGGCTGCCAAGCTAAAGATCAGCCAGCAGGATTTGAGTGAGCAACGCTACGCCGGTATTGAGCTTCATGCGGTTGCCGGCAAGTGCGGGGTGTTTGCCGAGACCGACATCAACGGTCTCCAGAAGCAGGGTGTTCCTCCGACCCAGTTGATGGCCTCGCTCTTCGAAGCGATCGTGGTGCAGAATCTCACCGTTCTCACCCGAGGCCACACGCTCCACCCGGTGGTCTTGCTGTTGGGAGGTCCTAACACCTTTATCCCCGGGATGCGTGAGGCCTGGCAGGCCAACATCCCCAAGATGTGGGTCGAACGAGGAGTGGAGATCCCCGAAGGAACCACTCCGGAAGACCTCATCCGGACGCCGGACAACGCCTTGTACTTCGCGGCTCTCGGTTCGGTGGAGTTTGGTAAAGATGAGGATGCGAGCATCGGACGCTATCGCGGCACCGCCGGGCTCGCGCACTACATTGACGGCGGTCGCCTTCAGGAAAAGCTCCAATCGGGTTCCGTCGGGCTAAGTGCTTCGCCCAAAGAGTTGGCCGATTTTCGCGACCTCTACAAATACCAACCTTTCTCGACCGCCGGGTTCCAACCGGGTGAGAAGGTGAGCGCTTTCGTCGGCATCGATGGAGGCTCCACTTCCACCAAAGCGGTGCTGCTTTCGGATGATGGAGACCTGCTGGCCAAGTCCTATCAACTCTCCAAAGGCAATCCCATTCAGGACACGATTGAAGTCTTCGAGAGTTTGCGCTCCCAGGTCGAAGACCGGGGCGCGAATCTGGAGGTGCTGGGGGTTGCCACTACCGGCTACGCCAAAGACCTTCTCAAGGATGTGATCAAGGCCGACGTGGCTCTGGTGGAAACCGTTGCCCACGCGGAGGCCGCCATCAAGTACTACGGCGAGCCGGATGTGATCGTGGATGTGGGTGGGCAAGACATCAAGCTGATTCTTCTCAAGGATGGAAGAGTCAAAGACTTCATGATCAACACCCAGTGCTCGGCGGGTAACGGTTACTTTCTCCAATCCACCGCCGAAGACTTCGGCGTCCAAGTCCAAGATTACGCCGGTGAAGCGCTCTCCGCTGTTGTGATGCCCACTTTCAGTTACGGATGTGCGGTTTTTTTGCAGTCGGATATCGTCAATTTTCTCCGCCAAGGTTGGAGGAGAGAGGAGATTCTCGCCGGCCTGGCGGCGGTTCTCCCAAAAAACATCTGGCTCTACGTGGCCAAGATTCCGCACCTGCCCAAGCTGGGCCGGCGGTTTATTCTTCAAGGAGGTACCCAAAACAACCTCGCAGCGGTGAAAGCCCAGTCGGATTACATCCGCTCGCGGTTCGAAGAGGTGGGAGTCGAGCCGGAGATCATCGTTCACCGGCACTGCGGAGAAGCGGGGGCCATCGGAGCGGCGGTTGAAGCTGCACGTTTGTACCGTCAGGGGCACAAAACCACCTTCATCGGCAAGGAGAAAATCAGCAGCATCACCTACCGCACCACCCATAGCGAAGAGACCCGCTGCTCCTTTTGTCAAAATCAATGCTTGAGGACATTTATCGATGTCCGGGTGGGCGGAGCCGATAGAAGCTGCTCGTCGTCGTCGGATCATTCCAAGCTAACGCTTTTGCCGGGCGAGGAGCGCCTCATCGTTTCGACCTGCGAGAAGGGCTCTGTGGAAGACGTCACGGTGATGCGTGGGATCAAGGCGGGGCTCGACGCAGTCAAGAAAGCCAATCCCAACCTGGTGGAGTTCGCGGCTCGCGCGGTTTGGAAGTCGAAGAGTCCGGCCTCGGTGGCGGATCCGATTCCCGGAAGAGGGTTATCGAGATCGAGTCGGGATCGGATCGCTCTGATGAAAGGCAGGGCAAAGCTGCGCATCGGTATTCCCCGGGTGCTTAACCTCTATCAATATGCTCCGCTGTTCCGCGCTTACTTGGAAAGTCTCGGTGTTCCTGAGGACGGAATCGTCCTTTCGGATTACACCTCCGAGAAAGTCTATCGGGAAGGTGCCCGTCGGGGCGCCATCGATCCCTGCTATCCTTCCAAAGTCGCGATTCCTCACGTTCACAATTTGATCTCCGTCAAGCACCAGCGGAAACCTCTCGACGCCATATTCTTCCCCATGATCGACGTCATGACGTCCCACCTGAAGCACACTTTGCAGAACAACGCCTGTCCCATGGTGGCTATCACTCCGGAGGTGGTCAAGGCCGCGTTCACCAAGGAGACGGACGTTTTCCGGGACCAGGGAATCCGGTTCGTGTCACCGATGGTGAACCTGGCCGACCGGAAGCTTTTTGCGCTTCAAATGTTCCGTGCCTGGGCCCCGCTGCTTGGGCTTTCTGTGGAGGAGAACGACCGGGCGATCGAAGCCGGCTTCGCGGCTCTGGAGGAGCTCGAGTCCGACGTCCGGCGGAGGGCGCGTGACGTTCTGGACATGCTCGAGCGCGAAGAGCGGCTGGGCATCGTGATCCTGGGCCGCAGCTATCACCATGACCCCGGCATCAACCAGGGAATCTTCGAAGATCTCCAGAAACGGGGTTATCCCATCCTTTCTCAAAGCACCCTTCCCTGGGACGAAGACCTTCTCGAACGTCTCTTCGGAGAAGAGGTCCGCTCCGGCACCATCCGGAGCCCACTCGAGGTTACGGACGTCTGGAAAAACAGCACATCGGCAGCTAGTACTCACAAGATCTGGGCCGCTAAGTTCGCCGCCCGGCATCCCAACCTGGTGGCGGTGGAGATATGCAGCTTCAAGTGCGGGCACGATCCTCCCATCTCTTCGGTGATTGAAGGGATCATCGAGTGCTCCGGCACTCCTTTTTTCACTTTCAAGGATATCGACGAGAACAAACCTACCGGCTCGATCAAGGTCAGGGTGGAGACGATCCACTATTTCCTTGCTCGATATCGGGAGGAAACTCTGAACAAGCGCTCGGATGTCGAAAGGCGCATAGCCGACTACGAACGAGGGCTCCGGGAGGAGCTCGAAGGCGTGGAGAGCTACGCGGAAATCCCGGGCCGGTAATCCTTCGACCTTTCCTTAGCACAGGAATCTTTGATGTCCCGGAATCACCATGTTAAAATGAGTTAATCTTTAGCCACATGTAAATAAAAAGTAGCCGGCCTAGATCTGTAGAGTGGATCTCAAAAAAAAGCCGCGCTGGCGGGAGAAAGTGCGGACGGGAGGTAGAACATGAAGCGCTATTCCAATTGGTTGGTCACTTGGGTGGCCGTCACCGGGCTGCTGGTTGCCTCGAATGTCGATGCACAAAAGAGGCAGATGAAGGACTACGTGGAGAAACTGCAGCAGAATATGGACGCCATTATGGAGAGCCTGGGGGAAGGGAAGTGTGAAGTCAACCTCTCGGACTCGGCCGACGGTGACGGACAGGACGTCGAGATGCGCTTCACCATGCCACTCGAGAAATTCACGAAGATCACTCCGATAGCGGCCATGGAAGCAGCCTCGCTTCACCAGAGATTCAAGATCATTCTCATCTGGGTCCGACATAAAAGGACGAATAAAGTCGGCCGGATATGGTTCCGCAAAGCCGAGCCCCTGGCTAAAAAATACCAGGCCAACCACAATAATGCAGACGTCATCTTGAAACTGGCCGAAGATATGAATGAGCACATTACCTGGCAATAGTGAGATCATGACCGACATTGCAAGGATGCTGGATGAGCCGGAAACGACGGTGGCGGTGGTGGGCGCCACCGACAATCCTTCCAAATTCGGTTACGTCATTTACCGGGATCTGAAACGCAAAGGCTTCACCCTATTCCCGGTCAATCCCAAGCGGGCCATCGTCGATGGGGACCGGGCTTTTCCGTCCCTTGCCGCGCTCCCGAATCCGCCGTCCATCGTCAACATCGTTGTTCCTCCGAAGATCACCCTGCGGATTCTCGAGCAATGCCAAGAGCTCGGATTGCAAAACATCTGGCTTCAGCCCGGGGCCGAGAGCCCGGAAGCGATGAGCTTTCTCCAAGGCAAAGAGTTCAACTACTTGGCCAACGCCTGCATCATGGTGCAAAGTCGCTTGCGTGACAATCCGCCGGCCTAAACCGGGGGACGCGGGTTTCACTGCTTCCAGAGGGTGAAACTGCCGTTCAGAAAAGGAGCTTCGAATACCTGCCAGGTGCCTTCCAGGCGAGCTCCAATCTGCTTGGCATCGATGTGGACATGAACTTTTTCATCGTAAGTGACGCGTCCGAGTAGCGACTCACCAATGAGGCTGATTCTTATGAAGCGACCTTCCAGGGGACGAGCGCCGCCGCGGTTCAGGATGGCTTCACCGGAGAAGCCTCCGTCGGGTGCTTCGTGGATCAAAAAGTCAACCGTGAATCCTTGAGGTCGCACGAACCCGGACCATTCCCCGGCTATGGGGACGGGCGCCGCCAACTCGGCGGGATCCTGCTCGGCAGTTCGCCGTCGAGGCTCGACACGAAAAAGATACCCGACGGGAACGAATTGGTATCGATCGAGTAGACTCTCCACGGCGGGATGAGGTGGGTGCAGACCCGCCAGGAATAAGGGTGTTCCCTGAGCCGCCCATTGCAGGAGAGCCTCCGGGTCGCCCGCTTGGACGGTTTCATAGTTCACCGCCTTGGTCTGCTCGACTTCCGCCAGGTAGCGCGCCGGGGCAAAGAGATGTTCTCCGCTGCGAGAGGGTGCCGCGACGCGAGCACCCTCGGGAATCTGAGACAGCATGTCCCGGGCAAACGCCCGTGCATTCGGGCGGTGACGACGGTCGGGATTGAGAAAGTTATCGAGTGAATCCACCGGAGTTCCGATCGGCAGGCCCAGCAGAGCACGCACCTGCACCTCTTCACCCACTCTTTTCACTCCCTCAGCCGCGAACCGATAGAGGAGCAGCGGTGCAAGGCTCAGAAGAAGAGCGAAAACGAATCCTTTCCATCTCGACTCGGAAAGCACTTTCCACCAGCCGTAGCCGACGGCTATCGAGAACAACACCCAAGACGGAAGGTAAGCAGGGAACGGATCGGCGAGAGTCAGGGTGACCGCCAGGAACGAGTGAACGAGTCCCAGGGGGAAGATGAGCCAGAAGACGTATTTCTGGCGCCGGAAAAGCTCCATCAGTCCGATGAGACCAATGATGGCCGTCCAGGGGGGAAAGTTGTAAAGCAGCATGGTTCCAAATCGGGCTAAGGATCGCTGCAAAGGCGCATCCCAAACCAACATCGTGTGGTCTCGCCATTCGGTGAGCCAGCTCAGTCGCTCGGCTGGAATGCTGAAACCCGTTGCCCACCAGCCCCAGGCCGTCAGCGCAAATGCCAGAGCCAAACCTGCGATGAGCACCAGCAGCCCGCGAAAGCGCACCATACCGATGTCCTCGATCAGAGGAGGCTTGGCGACCCGCACCCAAATGGCAAATACCGGAAAAAGAAACGCCATCATCAAGTTGTTCGACAACGAAAGGCCGAGGATCAACATGGCTGCATAGAAGTAAGCCACTTTGCCCTCGTTGGCGAAGCGCACCAGACTGTAAAGGATGGCGGAGAGCAGAAGAGCGTCCAGCACCTCCGGCCCGGGGGTCACCGCCCGGAGCCAGAAAGTGTGTGCGACGCCGAGCGTTATTGCCGCCAGGATGCCTACCCTTCGGGAGATGAATTGCGGTGCCACTTCGAGAAGAACCTTCATCAAAAGAAAGACGAACAAACAGGTTGTTGCCGCAAAAGCGGCCGACGCCAAGCTTGCCCGCCGGGGGAGCGACTCCCAGGGAATGAGCAGAAAAGGCTGAGACAAAAAAACGTAGAGCGGCTTGTCCCAAGGGCCCTGCCCGATCTCGGTCAAGGCGATCCGTCGTTGGTAATCTGCGCCCTCCGTCCAGGCAATGTCGGTGGGGCCGGTGAAGACATAGAGGGACAAGCTTCCGGTGAGAACCAGGAGAGCGATGCCCCAGTGAATTAAACCGCGAAAACGGTATCGCTTCATGGTGGCACATGATACAACGGTTTGGCGGGGGGGGAGTGCCATTTGGGATTGGCTTCGACTTGTAGTATTTTCTAGCACTTCGTATTGAGCTGGGTGTCGAGATGAAAGTACTTTTAATGCTTCCGTTGCTCATCGCCGGGCTTCCCTGGACGGCCTGGCTGCTGTGGTTCGCTTCGGTCGGGATCGGCTTAGCGATCGTCCTGGTTTTTTACTTCAAGTTCCGGTGAACCTGAGGGTCTTTTCGATCGGATAGGGAAAGGGAGTTCCGAATGGCCTCCGCCACCATCATTGCGGTAATGGTTTCCTACCTCTTGGTCCTCCTGGGCATTGGTGCCTGGGCGAGCCGGTCATCCAAGAGCGTGGCCGGTTACTATGTGGCCGGAAAAAAACTCCCCTCCTGGGTGATTGCATTCAGCTCCAATGCCACCGGAGAAAGTGCGTGGCTTCTGCTGGGCCTCACCGGGATGGGCTATCTGATAGGAATACATGCTCTGTGGGTCATCCTGGGAGAAGTCCTCGGTGTGACTCTTGCCTGGGTCCTGGTGGCTCTGCCCTTCAAGGAGTACACCGACCGGTATGACTCCATTACCGTTGCCGACTACCTCGAGAGCCGGTTCCGGGACACCCGCCATGTGATGCGGCTCGTGAGCTTCGTCGTCATTATTCTCATGGTGACCGCCTACATTGCCGCTCAGCTCACCGCTTCGGGAAAGGCCTTTGGCTCTTTTTTGGGCATCCCCTATGAGTTTGGGGTTTTGCTGGGAGCGGCGGTCATTCTCTATTACACCACGATAGGGGGTTTCAAAGCGGTCGCCTATTGCGACTTGTTCCACGGCGTCTTGATGTTCACGGCGTTGCTGGTTCTGCCATTCGTGGGAGTGGCGGCGGCGGGAGGTTGGAGCTCTCTGATGTCGCAGCTTCAGGCAGCCGACCCCAACCTTCTCCTTCCCATGGGTGAGTATGGGTTCACGGTGACGGGAGCTTTGAGCGCGCTCTCCTTCATGGGCATCGGGTTCGCATTTCTCGGCTCGCCTCAGCTCTTGACAAGGTTCATCTCGGCGCGCAACCGCGGCGAGATCGTCAATGCCAGCCCAATTGCTGTCATTTGCGTCATTGTCTTCGACTGCGGAGCCGTCTTTGGCGGCATGGCGGGGCGGGCTCTGTTTCCGGGTCTTGCCGATCCCGAGACCATCTTGCCCACCATGAGCGCCGAGCTCTTTCCCGCGGTCTTTACCGGGATTTTTTTGGTGGTGGTTCTGGCCGCCATCATGTCTACCGTCGATTCTCTCTTGATCCTGGCTTCCTCGGCGGTCATTCGCGACGTGGTCCAAAAGATCTATCGACCCGACCTTTCCGACGAACGCCTCACCTTTTACGGCAAG
>SDBT01018461.1_pt1 | contig 10964 bp, 6 predicted proteins | sample 2277101 | NCBI WGS metagenome assembly SDBT01 (sample SAMN10404973, study PRJNA504765) | marine sediment metagenome | isolation source: marine sediment core GS10_PC15, 103 cmbsf | place: Arctic Ocean: Southern Knipovich Ridge | collected 2010 | reverse complement strand
TGGCGCTCAACCTGCTGGAAGCGATTAATCGTTTCAACCATGTGAACCGGGATTCGGATGGTCCGTGACTGGTCAGCGAGCGCACGCGTGATTGCCTGCCTGATCCACCACGTCGCATATGTGGAAAATTTATACCCTTTGCGGTAATCAAATTTCTCAACGGCACGGAACAAGCCGATATTGCCTTCCTGTATCAAGTCAAGGAGCGACAGGGATCTGCCGGTAAACTTTTTTGCGATTGAAACCACAAGTCGTAAGTTTGCCTCGACGAGGCGACGCTGTGCCTCTACATCACCGGCCTCTTTTCGTTTTGCAAGCTGAAGTTCTTCCTCGCCTGATAAGAGCGGTACTTTACCGATCTCACGCAAATACATCTGAATAGAATCGTTTGAAATATCAGATAGATCAAGACGGCGCTTATCAACCGCTTTTTCCTTCTTTTTGGTCGTAGGACTAAGGACGGTATCAGCAGCGTCAATGATATTTCCGGTGCTTTCTACGACCTGAATACCATTGGACTCAAGGCGCTCAAGAAAAATTTCATACCCTGCTACATACTCCTCTAATTCAGGAAATGAATATAATATTTCCGTCTCAGTTACAAAACCGCGGGTACGCCCCTTGATGTAAAGCTTATCAAGCTTTGCTTCATCGAGCTGTGCCTTTGATTTTACAGCAAAACGCTTACCACTTACGGCCTTCTTTGGTTTTTTTACGGCCTTCTTCGCGGTTTTCTTCTTCGTAGTTTTCGTGGTTGCCTTTTTTTTGACTATCTTTTTTGGTTTCTTTTTTACTTTTATCAGCATATTGTATAATAAAATATAGAAAAAATCGTATTGGGGCAGATTACTCTACCCGCTTCAGCTCCGCTGTTAATTCACTAAAACGCCTGCTAAATTCTTCAATCTGGTGCTCGTCATTACCCTCTTCGGCTTCACGAAGTTTTTGTTCGATACTCTTCAGTTCCTGCTGAATATAATGACGCTTTAACTCACGTACACTTGTTATTACTGCCCGCTCAAGCTGATCACCATCACCACTATCAAACTCGTGCTCCGCCTTGAGCGATAGTACATCCATGTACATTGCCAGACTATTTTCGCTCTCCGTAAGTGTTTTTACGAAGTCATTGTAGTTGAAAACTTGGTTCTCAGTATAGTAAATTATGATCTTTTTGTAAAGTTGCTGTAATTTTTCAAATGAAATATGCTGTGGCAGCAACTGATCAATAACATAATTCAGATGCTCGGGATTTTTCATGACAAGGCCGATCAGAACCTCGGCTATGGTTAAATATCGATCACTCTGGGGCTTTGCAGTAGTTTCTTCCTGTTTCTTTGCAGGGGTTGTAGCAGTAGATAATGAACCGAGCTTATCCCGCAAAGCTGACTCCTCTACTTTTATCGCAGCTGAAAGCTTTTGAATATAATGAGTTTGTTCTATTGAGTCAGCAAGTTTTGCGATAACCGGCAGGAGTGTTTTTGCTGCCCGTTTTTTTTCATCTACATTTTCCAAATCCGCATTATCAAGCGTCGTGGCAAAATAATAATCCATAACTGATTGCGCTTCACCTATCGCCTTTTTCCAGAGAGACGGATCCTCCTTTATGAGTTCGTCAGGATCTTTTGCATCGCCGGGCAACACGATTACTTTCGTACTCATCTCCTCCTGCCATGCAACTTCTATGCCCCGCTTCGCCGCCGTATTTCCGGCAATATCCTGATCAAACGCAAATATAACGTCTGTTGTAAAACGTTTGATTAGTTTCACCTGTTCCGGAGTTAGGGCAGTGCCCGATGAAGCGACTACATTGATAACTCCCGCCTGATGCGATGCGATGCAGTCCATATATCCCTCAACGACGACAACCTTTTTTTCTTTCTTTATCTCCATTTTTGCCTTATCGATGCCGTACAGCACTCTGCTTTTATCATAAATTATAGTCTGTGGGGTGTTAATATACTTCGCAACATTTTCTTCCTTGCCAAGCCAGCGGCCGCCGAATCCGATCACATTGCCGTGGGTATCCCAAATCGGAAACATCAGCCGGTTGCGGAACCGGTCATTATAGCCTACCCCCCGGTCTTTCTTTATGGTCAATCCGGCCTGAAAAATATCTTCTTCAGAAAAACCTTTTTGTGTTAAAAATTTATTCAGCACGTCCCATGCTTCAGGGGCAAATCCGATCTGCCACGTCTCAACGGTTTCCTCAGAAAGCTGACGTTTCTTAATATACTCCCGCACCGACTCCGCCTTGGGATGATCAAGCAGGATCTGGTGGTAAAAATCCGCTGCCGCTTTGCAGATATCAAACAGCTTGGTCTTTCGGTTCGACATCTCGGGATCCTGATATTGCAGCGTGATCCCTGCTTTTTTGGCAAGGATGCGCAGGGCCTCGGGAAATTCAATCCCTTCCATTTTCTGTACGAACGAAAAAATATCACCACCCTCGCCGCATCCGAAGCAGTGCCAAATCTGCTTGTCTTTGGACACGACAAAAGAAGGCGTTTTCTCATTATGAAACGGGCAGTTCGCCTTGAAGCTGTTCGTCCCGGCCGGTTTCAGCTGGATATACTCCTGAATGAGATCCGCTACGTCAACTCTAGCTTTTATTTCTTCGATGTTATCTGTTGCCATGTAATGAATCAATCCATATAATAAATTCTTTTAAAAAGCGTTCGCGTCGAGTACGGGTTTGCTGGCTTAACGAGTCAACCAATTCTGTTTTTAAAACAGTCATATCAGCATTATTCCACCGTTTTATAATTGGCTCAAACGCGATTGGTGTTGACGACTGTCCGTCCCACTCTAGCGGTAAAACCCTAAATCCATATCGTTTGAGCGGTGGATCAAAGGTAACGTCAACATCAATATAGCTACCTGCTTTATTCTTTATCTGTAAAAAATTATGTCCATGACCCCACGCTCCTTCTTCGAGAATTGACCTGATACGGTCAGGAAACTGGATCGCTTGGCCCTCCCATTTAAACACGCAAACTACGGAACGAAATGATACATTTAACTTCTGATAACATGCCTGTAAGACTAGATGCTTGCCAGTACACGTACCTACTTTTTTTGTATTGAGCACTTCCACGATACTGCGTCCTTCGCCCCATGGTATCTGAGCAACCGCCTTAGTTACGGTAACGAGCTGTTCAATGGGATTTAATGCCGTGACATCCAGCCTCTCAAGAAAATTATCAACTAATGTATCATCAGACTGAGTCATTTTATTTTGGCAATTTTGACATGCTTACGTCCCGTACTTTCTGTTTTTCATCCAATTTTGCCGTGAGAAAAAAGATTGAATCACTGGCAACGACATCTTTAAAACAATAGTAGAAATCATCTACCAGCTCGAAATCACTATCAAGCACTTTGTCTTTGTGGATCCATAGCAGTTCACCGTCATCTGTCTTTGAGCCATGGGGGATTTCTTTTGAATCAACTGCGGTCTTGAAAAACATCATAACCCAATCCTCATCATACCCGCCCTCCAGCTTTACAACACCCGCAAGTGATATGTCCTCAGAATCAATTACATATCCGGTTTCTTCCTCGGTCTCCCTCACAACAGCATCAAGAAAATTTTCACCCGGCTCAACCCGACCGCCAATTGTGTTCAATCTGCCGGGATCAACTCGTGCGCTCTTTTTACGGTGCAACATCAAGTAATCGTCACCGTGGAAAATGAAGTTATTGACTGCCGTCTGTACTTTCCTAATATATTTTTCTTCGCTCATCTTTTATATTCTGAATCGGAGAGGGCGAGATTCGAACTCGCGAGGGGCTTTCACCCCTACTTGCTTTCCAAGCAAGCGCACTAGGCCACTATGCGACCTCTCCTAGAGACACGAGATGTGCACAAAAAGCGGCGCAATGTCAGTATACCATAGCACTTTTATGCATAAAAGCAAGTGTAATGACCGTCTATTATATCCAATTTTTACCGTGCTGCGGGGGTGTTCGTCTGCGGCATCTGGAACTAGTCCCTTAAACTTACCGAGAGAATTATGGCACAAGGACTACGCGACCTCTCCATAACCCTTTTCAAGCTCACGTTGAATTTCACTGGCCCTGGCAAGAACATCATCTGGTAGTCCAGCATCTTCCGCTAATCGAATTGGGTCTGCCCGTCCGATTCCCTCTTCCCATTGATATGTATTTTCACCCGGCTCGCCTTCTTTGGCTTTCAAAAACTGTAACGAAGGCGCTATATTGTTTTCTTTTATTCTTTCTAAATCTCGGGAGTGAATCGTTAACATACTCATTCCGCCCTTTGCGGAATTTTTTTCTAAAATGGCAATAACAATAGACATGGCTCCAACAGAATCAGTAGAAGTTAGAAATTCATCCAAAATTATCAAATCCTTCTCTCCCATCCCGTCAACCGCACCAGCAATCGCCTTCATTTCATTTTGTCCGCGACTATATTGCGTATCTGTAACTTCACTCTTAGAACTCTGCAAATGGGTTATGCTCCCGCGTGGAGAATATTTACCTCCTTCAGAAAATGAATACCCAATTGTCTGTGCCATCAATGAATTAAATAATACTGTTTCAACTAATTTTGATTTTCCTGTCGCATTATCTCCCGTTACCACGACATTTGGATGTTCCGGTGTAATTGATATATCAGCAGGCACTACGTTATCCTTACCCTTACTTCGGACCAAGATAGGATTTCTCGCACCTTTGAATTCAATAATATTCTCATCAGTAAGTTCGACTTTATTTAAATCATGATTCACTATCACTTCACTGAAATCTAAAAACATGTCAAATTGACTGAGGGTAGCGCTATATTCCCTGATATCATTAAATTTTTCATTCATTTCATTAACGGCATCACGATAATCATCCTTACTCTCAAATTTAAAATCTGCCGGGAGTTTGTCCGGACTGCTTTTCATCATATCCGCCATCATACCCAGCTGAACATCCATATCACTCTGCTTTACCCAGCCGACCAATTCTGCATTTGCACTTTTTAAACTATCTACAGCAGCCTTAAACTCTTGCATAAATTGGGAATGTTCCGGAATTTCACCTACCAACTTATGTAATTGGTCAATTTTTTCTGTTGAACGCCCTTCTTTGAAAAAATTAATTACTGTAATATTCTGTTGAACTCCCTTCAAATCATCTGTTTCTTTAAAAGGGATATCTAATAACTCATTGGCATCATCCAATACTTTTCTAAAATTATCAAAATTTTCGATAATTATCTTTTTTTTACCATTTCCATCACTCACCAGATTGGTAAGCAGCTCCTGCCGCAATCGTACGGTTTCATGATCGCGCGGTGCATTTTCAATTTTACCTTGGACTTTATTTACTTGGTCCCAATTCACACTAGAATCAGAAAACGCCATCATATCAGTTTTCTGATCCATCCTTGTTGTATCCCGCAATAAATACTGGGTAAATCCTTGCAGGTCAATCTGTTGGCGTGTTTGATCATCAATAATACTATTTTCTTCACTATAAAAAGCACTCTCCAGACTACGGCCCTTTATTTCCTCTGCAGGCCTTTGTTCAGGATTTGTTTGGATTTCCCGACTATCATCAGTTGGCTCATCCGAATTAGGTTCAATTCTACCTCCTTCACCAATTGGCATGGTTTGCAAATATTATTTAAAACACCAGACCTATGCCCCGTATCATGCAATCTTAAGCAGAGTCGAAGAGAGAATTAGCACGGGGACTATACGCCCTCTCCCAAAACAGTTTACTCCTTCACCTTTACGTGATACTCCCATGTATCAGATTTCATTTCTAATAATAAGTTAGAGCTAACCTCAACGTTTATGCCGGCTGCCTGCATTTACTTTTTTGTTACTGCTTTACGTATTACGACCATATAATTCTGTTACTACCAATATTTAGTATACCATAGCGAAAAAACTGCTGTAAGTAAAGGTTAATCATTAATACTTGGGGAAACTTGACAGTTATAGAAATGCTGGTAAGGTCTCAAATCTCCAGAGGAGGAAGTGATGCTCTTTGCACAATGCAGCAGAAATTCAATTCTTTCCTGGGTCACCATACAGGTGAGGAGTGCTCTGCGCTCTATGTCGTTAATTCGCGTCTGTCCAGGACTAAATCCGCTCAGCGCGATTAACATTGCTTCGATGCTCACTATCAAACATGCCTGGACATCTGGCTTCACCTGATGACCCCGGAAATCTAAGTCCAAAGAGCAGATCATCTGATCTGCTCTCGTTTTTTTGTTAATAAATATTTATCTATTAGCTCTATTCACCGAATAAATACTCAAACAAATTCCAGAAATCATCATAATCTACTTTACCGTTACCATCAAGATCACCGCACGTTTTCTGCGGATCATTCAACTTATTACTGCTTACCGAAACATCAGCGGTCATGGTCTGTCGACTGCCAGAAATATTAGTAATGCTCACACTGGTATCATTTCCTACATAATTATTTGAGCTTGGACCAGTAGTGGAGCTAAAGCTAGTTCTACTGAAAGTTCCCGGAAAAGGATCGCCACCATCTCCCAAATCACTATTATGCTCAAGTTCGTACATATTATCCGCTTGCTCGAGTGCTACCAGATAATGCTCATTATCCGCCGCGCACACGCCGCTGTCGCAGTAATTATTACTGGTGCATCGATCATCATTATCATCACCGCCAACGCAGCGTTTCACACCCGGAAACCATTCCATGTTATTTCTCGTGGGGACAGCCTCATCAATATGCCAAATCAGAAGTCCGCTGCCTGGAAGATACTGATCCCAACCAGCTCGCTGGCGATTTTCAGCTAAAAAGTATTGTTGGCTCATATTATCATTATCAGTCCATACTCGCAATGCACTATATTTAGAATCAGTTACACTCGGAAAATTTATACAGGCCGGTAAATTCTGCTGTATAATTACATCAGCTGGATCAACAAACCCAAGCTGCGATTTGCTCCACGCATCAAAATTTGACGGCACACCGCCATAACCAGTCGGCCCAAGCCACGAGCCAGTTGCCATGACACTCCATCTACCAATCCCTCTGGAAGAATAGTCAGTATCATACAGATCAGGCAGGCCGATCATATGACCTGTTTCATGAACATATACTCCTACTTTGACAGGGTTATTATTGTGTTTCTCAGGCTGTATCGTATATCCTCGAATTGTTACGCCATCAAGTACCGGTCGATTATTTGTTACACATGGACCGTAATCAACAGTATCTTCAATACAGTCACTATCTGTCTGGCATTCACTATGGCCTTTGCTGTCACCGGCACAAAAATTATCGGGTATTGACCAGCTATGCGACCATATATCATTTGATCCGCCTGCTTCTGCTCCATTACCGGCATGCACCAGGAGAAGCTCGTCAACGAATCCATCGCCATCATCATCAAATATCGAATAATCTATCCACGGATCCAGCATAGTTACAGTATCTTTTGCCATGCCCTGGCTATTGCATGGATAGCACCCAACACCATTTTGATAGGTATCTCTACAAAATGCCGAGGTCTCGCAGTCTATCCCTCTTGTATAATAAGAATAATTATTCGATGCCTCCTGCCATCCGACCCTGTCGCCAGGCCCCTGAATAACCGAAGGAAGGTATGGGGCAATCATATCAAGTTGACCATACGAATTATCCCGATAGAACTGTCTCATTGATCCAGATGTAGTATTTGCAGAATACAATAAATTATCAAAGTATGTTTCAGTCACAGTAGCTATTTTGTCAGGGTATTCAAGTAGCAACGTGAGGGTTTTAAATTCTCTTAAGTCGCTGCCGCTCTTGCTTCTTGGCAATGCCTTCAAATTCAGCAGCGGACCGGGCTGGTTAATCCCTGACTGGCGAGCCGATATAGGATCAGTCATGAAATCAGGAAGCTCCGCCAGACCCTGTTCAACTCTTTTTAATAAGTCTGGATGCGGCGGCATGCCAGATATTGAATTCTTCTGGCTGGCAAATAAATAAGTAAGCACCTCTTGTTTGGTAGTAAGGTCGGACTTCTTATAATCCTCCGGTACATTGCACGGGTCTGAGCCATTATTATAAATATAATCTATCAAATAAACCAGGTCAGCTGCGTCAACCGCTCCATCATTATTCACATCGCCGTCAATTCCACGATCTTTCGCTGCATCACAAAATAAGCACTCCGTAACATTAAACGTACAATCAGAATTGCAGGATAATCCAGTACTAGCAATCCCTGCCGCCGTTAAGCATGTTGCACCGTCAAGATTTTCTCCGTCACATTCTTCCGGACCGGAAACCTGGCCATCACCGCACTCCCAGCATTCACCGCAATCATCTGCGCACGTCGAGCACGTCTCATTTCCCTCGCATTGATTGTTCCCACAAACACATAAACCGCAGTCTCCACACAAATCACATTCTTCATTACCGTTACAAATCCAGTCCCCGCACCACGGCGTATATTCACATGCTCCGTCATTACAGCCCCATCCATCGCCATATTCATCACCGCAAGAAATAGTATCCCTCGCGAACTCTGGAGCCATAATCAACTCATCATTTTCTTCTGCCTCACCATCAAGACCAATTGATGCCCCTTTCAGGAAAATGTTAACGTTGCCACCCCCACCAGTACAAAAATAATCTTCGACAATATCAACAGTATAAGGCACACAGCGATCTATAGCATAATTTTCTGAACCATCTTCTAAGTAGTGCGTCACCGTTCCTTGTTGTTTCCAATTTTTACGTCCATCATCATCTACACACCGGAATTCATCTCCGGGACCCAACAATGCCTCCTCTTCGGGTTCTGCTGGTGCCTGTAAATCAAAAACCAAAGGCGCCAAAAAACCGCCAGCAGCTATGACTGCGCCGAACATCATGATAGCAATAGAAATAGTTATGGCGACGGGTGACTTCGTGGAAGTCTTTATCGCCTGATTTTGATCCGGCATACGCTTTTTTTGTGAAGTAATATTCAAGATATATATAAAAGCTAATATTTCAGATCATACCTCAGTATATCACGTCCGCCCGCATCTGAAAAGAGAGGAATAAAATATTCCTCTCTTTTATCAATCCTATTATTATATTTACTTTTTCTTCTTTCCTTTTTCTAGTTTCAGTATATTCAATGTTGTCTTGATAATCCGATCCGGTGTCACTGAAATGCTATCAATTCCCTCTTTTGCGAGAAATTCCGCATAGCCGGGATGATCTGACGGTGCCTGGCCGCAAATTCCAATTGGCTTTTTATACTTCCGCGCTGTCTTGATAACCTGTGAGATCAAACGTTTTACAGCATCATTTGTCTCATCACCGACGTGTGTCAGCATTCCTGAATCACGATCGAGCCCGAGCGTGAGTTGCGTCAGATCATTTGAGCCGATAGAGAAACCATCAATAACTTTAGAGAATTGGTCAGCGAGAACGACATTCGACGGAATCTCACACATGACATACACCTCAAGTCCGTTGACGTGCTGTTTGAGTCCATTTTCTCCCATAACTTTTATTACCTTCTTCGCTTCTTCTACGGTCCGACAGAATGGAATCATTACTTTCACATTTGTCAGGCCCATCTCGTCACGGACGTATTTGAGCGCTTTACACTCGAGATCAAACGCCGGCCGATAATCAGGGTCGTAATACCGGGATGCACCACGCCAGCCGATCATCGGATTGCGTTCCTTAGGTTCAAACTCATGACCACCGATCAGCTCAGCATACTCATTGGAGCGAAAATCTGCCAACCGCACAATAACTTCATTAGGATAGAACGCCGCCGCGATTGTGCTAATCCCCTGGGCGAGCTTATCAACATAATACTTCTTTTTATCAGAGTAACCGACGGTCAAAGCTTCAATTTTCTTTTTTGCTGCTTTATCTTTCAATTTCGGATACTTAACGAGGGCCATCGGATGAATCTGAATATAGGAATTGATAATAAACTCTTCACGGGCAAGGCCGACTCCGTCATTCGGCACCTGGGAAGTCTTAAACGCCATCTCCGGCGTACCAAATATCAATTTTACTTTGGTCTTCTTTGGACGGCCCATCTTAGACAAATTTGTCTTCTTTATTGTAAACGGCAATTTCCCTGCATATACATTTCCAGTATCGCCTTCTGAACAGCTCACCGTTACGTCTTTGCCCATCTTAATTTTACGCGTCGCGTCTTCGGTTCCGACAATAGCAGGAATGCCGAGTTCACGGGAAACGATGGCTGCATGGGATGTCCTGCCTCCTTCGTTCGTTACAATTGCGGAAGCGATCTTCATGATCGGCTCCCAATCTGGATCAGTCATGTGCGTAACGAGTACTTCGCCTTTTTTAAATTTCAAGATTCCTCTTACATCTTTAATCACATTTGCACGGCCAACACCGATTTTTGAACCAACCGGTGAACCGGTCGTGAGCACCTTGCCTGTTTTGTTCAGCTTATACTCCTCTAATACAGTTTTACTTTGCTGCGAGATAACTGTTTCCGGACGTGCCTGCACTATGAAAAGTTTTCCGGTTATACCATCCTTTGCCCACTCCATATCCATGGGCTTGAAATACCCGGCTTCTTTTGAATAATGATCTTCAATAATTGCCGCCCACCGTGACAGCTGGAGCACTTCCTTGTCAGTAATGCTGTATTTGTTTCGGTCGGCTGCTGATACGGGAATATTCTTGGTTGGATTCTTACCGGTTGCGTATACCATTTTAATTTTCTTCGTACCGAGACTCTTTGACACGATCGACTTGAATCCTTTTTTGAGTGTTGGTTTATGAATATAATATTCATCAGGACTGACTGCTCCTTGCACTACATTCTCTCCAAGTCCGTATGATGAATTAATCAATACCATGTCCTTATGGCCTGACTCGGTATCAATAGAAAACATTACGCCGGAAGATGCTTTATCTGACCGTACCATTTTTTGCACGGAAATCGAGAGGCCGATTGAAAAATGATCGAAGTGCTTGTCTTCACG
>SDBT01018460.1_pt1 | contig 10965 bp, 9 predicted proteins | sample 2277101 | NCBI WGS metagenome assembly SDBT01 (sample SAMN10404973, study PRJNA504765) | marine sediment metagenome | isolation source: marine sediment core GS10_PC15, 103 cmbsf | place: Arctic Ocean: Southern Knipovich Ridge | collected 2010 | reverse complement strand
CCATCGGCCACAACGATTCGATAAAAAGGTCTTTTTTTGGTACCGTGTCGGGCTAATCTGATTTTCACTGCCATTGCTTTACTCCTTTAAAAAGGCAGCGGCATGCGCCCTAACCCGCGCATCCCGCCTTTGTTTAATCGTTTCATCATCTTCATTACCTGGGCGTAATTCTTTAGCAGCCGGTTGACATTTTGTACGCTGGTCCCGCTTCCTTTCGCTATTCGGCTTCGCCGGCTGCCATTAATAATCGTATGGTTTTGGCGTTCCTTATGTGTCATGGAGCTGATGATGGCTTCGATTCGAATGAATTCGTTGTCATCTACGTTTAGTTGTTTGAGCTGTTTGCCTTTGCCGAATCCGGGAATCATATTAATAATTTCTGAAAAAGAGCCCATTTTTCGAATCTGGACCATCTGATCCCGAAAATCTTCCAGCGTAAATTGGTTTTTGCGCAGCTTCTGCTCAAGTTCGAGGGCCTTTTTTTCATCGACCCCCTCTTGGGCCTTTTCGATGATGGTGAGGACATCCCCCATCCCCAGGATTCTGGAAGCCATTCGATCGGGATGAAATAGTTCCAGGGCCTCCAGCTTTTCGCCCACCCCCACGAATTTGATCGGTTTGCCCGTGATGGACTTGATCGAAATAGCCGCTCCGCCGCGGGCATCCCCATCCATCTTGGAAAGAACGACACCCCCGATGTCGAGTGCCGTGTCAAAAGCGCGGGCGATATTAACCGCGTCCTGCCCGGTCATGGCATCGGCCACCAGAAGAATCTCTGAAGGCTGCGTTGCGTCTTTGATCCGGCCGAGTTCCGCCATCAGGGTTTCGTCAATATGCAGTCTCCCGGCGGTGTCGATAAGGAGCGTATCACAGTTTTCTTTGAGGGCGGCGGATCGGGCTTGGCGGCAGATTTGAACCGGGTCCATTTCGGTGGTGGACGGATATACCGGGACCGATAATTGGCTTCCCAATTTTGTCAACTGATCGATCGCGGCGGGACGGTACACATCGGCGGGAACCAGATATGGACTTCGCCCCTTTTTTCTGAGAAACAAACACAGCTTAGCGGCCGTGGTCGTTTTACCGGATCCCTGCAGGCCCACCAGCATTATGGAAACCGGTTTGGGTCCTTTGAGCCGTAGATCCTCATGCTGTGCGCCCATCAATTCGGCCAGCTCATCATTTACGATCTTAATGACCTGCTGACCCGGTGTGAGGCTTGCCAGAACCTCCCGTCCCAGCGCCCGTTGCTTGATATCGGCGATAAGCTTCTTAACGACCTTGTAGTGGACATCGGCTTCCAGCAGTGCCAGGCGCACTTCCCGGAGCCCCTCCGTGACATGGGTCTCCGAAAGTTTGCCGTGACCTTTAAGCTTTTTAAATATTAAGCCGAGTTTATCGCTCAGATTTTCAAACATTTGCTATCATCTCTTGAAAGTTTTAAACTCTTGAAAGTAATATCAGGGGAATGGTATGTCAAGCAAAAATCCAATGTCTGAGGTTCCGAGCAGGCGCCCCGCCAGGGCCCCAAAATCCGCCCGGATTGGAAATTAAGACTTTCTATGCAAAAAGATATTAAAACGCTATCCAAAGATCAACTGGTATCTTGGCTGGCTGAGCGAAGCATCGCACCTTATCGTGCCGAGCAGATCTTCAAATGGATTTTTCTTCGCCAGGCCGATGATTTCAGCATCATGACCGATCTGAGCCAAAAGCTCAGAGATCTTTTGAGGCACCATTTCTCTCTCGCCCGCCTTAAAAAATTGCACATCGCATCATCTGAGGACGGAACGCGCAAATATCTCTTTCGGCTGTCAGATGGAAAACGAATCGAAAGCGTACTTATTCCTGAAAAAGGCCATTTTACTTTATGTATCTCTACCCAGGTTGGATGTGCCCAGGGATGCCGGTTTTGCCGAACAGCCAGGAGTGGATTTGGACGCCATCTCTCCGTAAATGAAATTGTCTCACAGGTTCGTGATATCAAAAATGATATGTTGGATTCGGATTCGCTGACTAATATTGTTTTTATGGGGATGGGTGAACCCTTGGCGAATTATCAAAATGTGTTGGATGCCCTTCAAATCATTACCGACCGGAAGTGGGGGCTTCAATTTTCCAGCCGCAAGGTTACCGTTTCCACCGCCGGTCTTGTTCCCGTGCTTTCAGCTTTAGGTCTTCAGACAAAAGTGAATCTCGCCGTTTCGTTAAACGCAACCGATAACCAAACCCGAAGTATGCTCATGCCCATCAACCGCAAATACCCGCTGGAAAAACTCCTCGCGGCTTGCCGCCGGTATCCCTTGAGGCCGCATCGCCGTATCACCTTCGAATATATCCTCATGCAAGGGATAAATGATTCGCCGGCAGATGCCCGCCGGCTGGCGACCCTGCTCAAACCCATCAGGGCTAAAATAAATCTGATTCCCTTCAACGAATTTGAAGGGTGTGAATTTAGAAAATCGGATGACTCGGTAATTGCTGATTTTCAGGAATTGCTGATTAACCAGCACTGCACGGTAATTATTCGCAAAAGCAAAGGCAGCGATATCGCCGCAGCGTGCGGGCAATTGAGCGGCAGCTGGTTGACACCCTGACCGTGGGGACAGGATTAAATCTCTTGACACCCCTGGGGTGTCGGATTAATTAGTGTCCATCCACGACTAAATAATGGCACTCTAAAGTGTCCCAAAACCGAGCACCCAATTTAAATTCCAAAAATAGTCTGCCATGAAGCATACGGACAAGCGTCTAGCCGCCGTTCTGGAAGCCCTTGAAGACGGGGTCTATGTCATTACCCAGGACTATTCCATTAAATACATGAACAGCGCCATGATCAAGGCGTTTGGAGACGGGATCGGCCAAAAATGCCATCAGGTGTTCTATCAGCGTGACACAATCTGCCCCTGGTGTCAGGCCGCAGAAGTATTTGAGGATGGGCACACGATTCGCAAAGAGGAATACCGCCCCACGGTTGACAAGACGTATGACATCATCGAATTACCCCTTCGCAATCGGGATGAAACGGTTTCCAAACTGACCATCTACCGCGACATCACCCTGCGAAAAAAACGAGAAGAAAAACTACGCGCCACAGAGGAGGATTACAAACGCCTTTTTGAGCATGCGGCTTGCGGCGTTTTTATCAGCACCAAAGAAGGAAAATTTATCGATGCCAACCGGGCCCTTCTGGATATGCTGGGTTACGACCGTAAAGAAGATTTTCTTAAAATCGATATTGCCAATGACCTGTATGTCAGGCCGGAAGATCGCAAAAAATTCCGCAAGATGATCCAGGAAAACGGCAAGGTTACCGATTATGAAGTGAACTTTAAGCGCAAGGATAAAACCCTCATTCCGATTCTGCTGACAGGCCATGCACGCTATGACGGGGAGGGGAACATCGTCGGCTATGAGGGAATCAATGTCGATCAGTCCCAGCGCAAAAAAATTGAACAGGAGCTCAAAAAAACACAACTCCAGCTGCTTCAAGCCGAAAAGATGACTTCCCTGGGGAAGCTGGCGGCCGGCGTGGCCCATCAGTTGAATAATCCCTTGGGCGGCATCATCTTGTACACCAAATTGATCCTGGAAGACTATGACCTCGAAGAACCGGTGCGTGAAGATTTGTTGCGGATTTTAAAAGACGCCCAACGCTGCCGCGATACCGTAAAGGAGCTTTTGGAATTTACCCGCCAAACCCGCCAACTGATGCGACCGCATAACATCAACGAGGCGATTTCACGAACCCTTTTCTTACTTGAGAATCAAACGCTCTTCCACAATATCGAAATCAATAAAGAGCTGGAGGCTTCCTTGCCGCTTATCCTGGCCGATGTGCAGCAGCTTTATCATCTTTTGATGAACATTATCTTAAATGCCGCCGAAGCAATGGAAGGCCACGGCACCCTGTCCGTGAGGAGCTATTACTTACTCAAGCAAGATAGGGTCGCTATCGAAATATCCGATACGGGACCGGGGATTGCGGAAAAGGATCTGCCCCATCTTTTTGAACCCTTTTTTACAACCAAAGAAGAAGGCAAGGGTACCGGCCTGGGGCTTAGTTTAGTGTACGGTATCGTGGAAAACCATGGCGGCACCATCACCGCCCGCAACAAGCCGGATGCCGGCGTTACCTTTACAATTGAATTCCCTATTCACGCCGATTCAGGAGATACCGAATATGAGTAACCCCGATGCAACCAAAGTACTCGTTGTGGATGATGAACAAGGGATTCGCCGGGGGGTTGAACGGATTCTGACCAAAATGGGCCTTAAGGTTCTCACCGCTTCGCGCGGCGATGAAGCCTTGACGATCATGTCCGAGACCACGCCTTCCATTGTCCTGCTGGACCTCAAGATGCCGGGTATGGATGGGATGGAAGTCCTTAAATGGATTCGGGAAAACAAGGCCTCGATACTCGTCATCGTCATTACAGGATATGCCACCGTCGAAACGGCCATCGAAGCAATGAAAAAGGGGGCCTACGATTTTATTCCCAAACCGTTTGAACCGGATCAATTACGCATCGTCGTTAGACGGGCGCAGGAAAAACTGCAGCTCACCCGCGAAACTGAAAAACTGGCTGAGGAGCGTCAAAGAACCTTGTCCGACCTCGACGCTGAAAAAAGCCGCCTGCGCACCATCATCGAATCCCTCCCCAACGGCGTTCTCGTCACCAATAATTTAGGACAGGTCGTTTTAATGAACCCGGCCGCGCGCCAGCTTTTAGATTTGGAGCCTGATGTCCGTATTGGAAAACCGATCGAAGACTATGTTCCGGAAGAGGACCTGTGTCGTCTGATAAGAGAAATCTCGGAAGGCAAGCATATCGACTTTGACGACATTCCGGCGTGTGAATTCTCACCTTCACCGGACAGACATTTACTCGCTCGCGCCCAGCCTGTTCTGGGTGAAAGAAAGGATTGTTTAGGAACAGTATTAAATCTAGTCGATATTTCCACGCTTAAGGTCCTTGATGAACTCAAATCCGAATTCGTGCAAAAAGTCTCGCATGAACTTCGATCTCCGCTTTCCACCATTCACGAACAGCTGGCGCATGTTCTTAGCGAAATGATGGGAGAAGCGTCTCAGAATGATCTGCACATCCTTTCGCGGGCCAAAGAAAAGACCCGGGGGCTGATTTCTCTTATCGGAGATCTGCTCGATCTTTCACGCATCGAAACCGGAATGGTCTTCCAGGAACCACAACCGGTCAAAGTCGATCAGATTTTAACAAACATTGTCGATTTTCTGGGGACCCGGGCCGAGGGCAAAAACCAGGTTTTAACCTTTGAGCCCCTTGCCAACCCGCTTCCGGTCATTTATGCCAATCCCATGTCCCTGGAAAGTATTTTTGGAAACCTGATTACAAATGCCATTAGTTACACCCCCAAGGGCGGCGAAATAAAAATCATGGCGGAGTCGACCGGAATTTACGTGCGCATAAAGGTTAAAGACAACGGGCTGGGAATTGAAGAAAGGCACCTGGATAAGATTTTCAGTCGTTTTTATCGGGTTAAAAACGATCAAACGCGCTTTATTACCGGCACGGGCCTCGGACTCCCAATTGTCAAGGGGCTTGTCGAGTCAATGAACGGAATGATTGAAGTGGAGAGCACCCCGGGTGCAGGGAGCCTCTTTACGGTGCTTCTGCCGGTGGAAAAACCGGAGCCCCCGGCCTGATGGGAACCTTGGCGACTCCATTTCGGCTTAAAAATCATTCTGCCTCAAGTGTTTTCAAAAAGACTTCCGCGGGAACCTGAACCCCTGTCCAAAGTGCAAAGGTTCGTTTGGCCTGATAAGCGAGTGCGCTAAGACCGTCCATGAAGGGTATCTTTTGCAGGCAAGCCGTTTCCTGCCAAAAATTTACGGCGCGCCCATAGTTTAGATCGTATATCATCCGGCAATCCGTCAAGGGGAGATTGCGCACCAGGTCGGCCAACGTCGATGACTCCTCAGGACTCGAGACGGCCGTGGCATTAATAACAAGATCCACGGCCGGTGCCCGCTCTTGGATTGCGTCCATTTGAACCGTCTCACCGCCCAAACGCTTGCCGATCTCCAGGGCTTTGCCCCTATTGCGCCCGGCAATATGAATCGATTCGGCGCGCAGCCAGTTTAAAATAAAAACCACCGCCCGGGCAACCCCTCCCGTTCCGAACACAAGCGCTCTTTTACCCGTAATATCAAACCCGGCGCTATTTAAGGCATCCATAAAACCGATCGCATTGGTGTTGTAACCTTTGAGGGTCTTCCCCTTGCGGACAATCGTGTTTACCGATCCGATAATGTTGGCGCCTTCAGAAAGAATATCGAGATGTGGAATAACCAGTTCCTTATACGGAACAGTGACATTCGCGCCTTCGATGTTTAAGACGCGAATGCTCTCAACGGCTTTTCCCAGCATCTCTTTCTCAACCTTGAAGGGGACATATTCTCCCTTAATCCCAACCTGTTTCAGAACCGCCGAAAACATTTCGGGCGACCTTGAATGAAACACGCGCTCATCGCTAAAGATACAAAAAACCCTCATTACGATCCTATCCGCAGGATTTGTTGGGGCATCAATGCCGCTTTGCTATCCGGCCCCGCTGCGACGGGCGGCTTAATGGCCGGGCAGCTTGGTTTTATAGCCCGAGCAGCCGACGCAAGCTTTTGGTGATGTCCTCAGCCGATGCGGGTTTATCCATAAAATCATCCGCTTCGGTGCTCATGCCGTCGCTGTGTGAATACCGTGTAGAAGTGACATGCGTTCCCACCGCGGTGAGAAGAAGAATGGGAATGTCCCGGTACTGTTGATCGCCTTTCAGGGCGGCGCACATCTTATATCCGTCCATTTCGGGCATCATCACATCCAAGACGATCGCATGCGGTGGATTCGCTTTAACTTTTTCAAGACCCTCTACCCCATCGTATGCCACCTCAACCTCAAAACCTTCCTTTTCTAAATTCCCCTGGACGATAGAAGCAAAATCAGGCTCATCGTCCACAACCAGAATTCTTTTTTTCTCTTCCATATGTTTCCTCCTTTCATTAATCGCGCACGGCGCCTTTTCTATTCCGGCCGCGTCCATGTTGGCTTTGATCCGATGTACATCTTCCATATGAAAGGTCTACACCTCTGGACGTGGATGAAGTCCGGCCCTTTCAGCAATCTCGGGCACCTTTTCCTCCCATTCGATGGCCATCAAGTGAAACCCGCGGATCCCCTCCACCTCCTTAAGACGCTGGATCGATTCCACGCAAATGTTGATTCCTTCCTGGGCCTGTTTCTCCTTGGGTGTATCGGCCATCCGTTTGACCACCTCATCGGGCACATCCATACCCGGCACACGCTTCTTCATGTACCTGGCCATCCCGGCCGACTTAAAGGGCGTTACACCGGCCAGTATCGCTACCTTTTCATGCAAACCCCGGTCCCGGATGCCCTTCATCCATTCTTCGAATTTGTCAAGATTATAGATGCACTGGGTCTGGATAAACTCGACTCCGGCGGCAATTTTTTTTGCCAGCCGCGGTACACGGATTTCAAACGGATCGGCAAACGGATTGGCGGCCGCACCGACAAACATCCGCGGGGGCCTGCTGATGTCGTCACCGCCTAAAAACTTTCCTTCGTCGCGCATGCGCCTGACGGTCTGAATCAGCTGCATTGAATCCAGGTCATGAACGTTTTGACCCTCGGCACAATCACCAAAACTCTGATGATCCCCTGAAAGGCACAAGATATTATGAATATCAAACGCGGCGGCACCCAAAATGTCGCTTTGCAAAGCGATCCGGTTCCGGTCTCGTACGACCATTTGCAGAATCGGCTCCAGACCCATCAGCTTGAGGCGAATGCAAGCCGCCAAGCTGCACATCCGCGTCACCGATGTCTGATTGTCGGTAATGTTGATGGCATCTACGTGATCCTTGATCATTTCGGCCTTTTTGGTGATCACATCCGGGTCGCTGCCGCGCGGAGGGCCGCATTCCGATGTGACGGCCAGTTGCCCGCTTGCCAGGATCTTTTCAAGTTTGCTTGGGGTTTTCGTATTCATATTTGGACATCCTCCCTGACCACTTTTCGGGGTCCGCCGGCGCGTTCGGAGGACCAGTCCTTTATCGAGGCAAGCTTTTCATAGTCATCAAACCTTCCAAGGGCCTTGAGGCGTTCAACGATCAATTGCCAGGCACAATCAACATCCTTTTTAATTTCGCACTTGCCCTTGGTCGAACCGCCACAGGGTCCGTTTAAAACCCGTTTGGCACAACGTGCGATAGGGCAGATGCCTCCGGTTTGGGCCAGTATGCAATGACCACAGGCCTGACATCTTTCGGTCCACAATCCACGCTGTTCGGTTACACCCAAAAAGCACGTATTTACGCCCGGATATACCGGCATGGCAGGATATTTTTCGGCCGCGAACTGAACCCCCACGCCGCAGGCCATGGAAACGATGGCATCATACTGGTCGACCACGCCTCGAATCTCCTCTAAATATTCATGATCGCACTGGCGCTGCAATGTCTTCTCATCGATCCGAAGCTCCTTGCCCTGGTTGAGAAAATACATCCGCAGTGCGGAGGCAAGGACTTCAACCTCCTTCTTTCCCCCGGCCTCGCAAACCGTGACACATTCGTTGCACCCCAGGATGAGGATTGTGGCGTGATCCTTTATCTCTTCAATAATTTCTTCAATCGGTTTTTTTTCGGCGACAATCATAATGCAAGACCTCTCCGTGTTTGATGGCGTCGTAAAAAGTTCCATCTACTGCGTTGTAGTATTTTTTCAGACACTCGGCATACTACATGTATGGCCTCGTCCCTGAAAAAACACTACGCCTTGTATATGAACCTTTTTACTTAGCCATCTATAATTGAATCCATAATTTTTACGAGACCATCAGTATTTAATTCTTAGTAGTAATTGAAACTGCTTAGGCCACTTTCTTTGCCTGCGCCAGTTTGATCGGATTGGGCCCCACTTCAATGATTTTTTGGGTCATCTCCAGCGCAATTTCAGCAAAGCGCGCCCCTTCAGCCGATGAAAGATTATACATCTGCGCCCTCTCCGCACCGATGCCGATCTGGCCCAGTATCTTCTGCGCCTGCTCAACCCGCTTGCGCGCCCTGAAATTACCGCTCTTGTAGTGACACTCGCCTTCAATACATCCGACCAGGTAGACCCCGTCCGCCCCCTTTTCAAAAGAATGCAGAATATGGATGACATCCACCTTGCCGGTGCAAGGTACGCGTACGATCCGAATCGTATCCGGATATTGCAGCCGCATGGAACCTGCCAGGTCCGCCGCACTATAGCCTCAGGAGTTGCAGCAAAACGCAACAATGACCGGATTGAATTCCATGCTCATAGTGCTCCTTCCAGCAAGGCGTCTACCTTGCACATGATTTGATTATCCTCATACCAGTTTAGCTTAATGGCCTTGGCCGGGCATTCTGCGGCACAAATCCCGCAGCCGTGACACAGGGCCTCATCGATTTCACTGACCCCTTCGGCATTAACCACGGGGACTTCATACGGACATGCGCGTACACACACGAGGCAGGCGGCACATTTGTCTTGTTCCACCTTAGCGGTTACGGCTGAAAGCGTTAAGGCTGTTTTCGACAGGAATGTTGTCGCCCGTGAAGCCGCCGCATAGGCCATCGAAATCGATTCCGAAATCAGTTTCGGCCCGTGGGCCGTTCCGCAGACAAAGATCCCCTCGGTGGCCATATCGACCGGTCTCAATTTGACATGGGCTTCATTTAAAAAACCTTCCATTGAGCGATCCAGTTTGAGGATCGCGGCGATCTCCTCGCTATCTTCGGCCACCACCCCTGCGCTTAGTGCCAACAGATCCGGACAAACCTCAAAGCGGCGCCCCAAAACTGGGTCATTAAAGGTAACGACAATCCCTTCTGCCTTTAACTTCACATCCGGCTCATCTTCCGGATCAAAACGGAAAAAAGCAATCCCCTGCTTGCGGGCCTCTCTGTAAAAATCCTCCAGCAGGCCGTACATCCTGATATCCCGGTAGAGGATATAAATTTCAGCCTCAGGATTCAGTTTTTTAATCATTAGCGCATTCTTGATGGCACTCTGGCAGCAGACCCTGGAACAATTCGGATTGGCCTCGTTGCGTGAACCGACGCACTGGATCATGACCACCCGGTTCAAATCAGCGGCGCCATCTTGAGATATCTGCTGCGACAGCTCAATTTGGGTTAGCACGCGTTTGTCCTGCCCATAGAGGAACTCCTGCGGTTTATATTCCCCGGCACCCGTGGCCATGATCACCACGCCATGATCGATCTTGCGTTCATACATGCCGGGACCCACCAAAACCTCGGTCGTAAAATTTCCCTTAAATCCTGAAAATCCGACCACGATCGATTGCGTCAGCGTTTGGATCCGGCTATGGGATGTAACGCTTTGGATCAATTCTTTAAGATAGGCTTGAACATCTGCGCCTTGGATGGTGGCGGCAATATTGAGGGCCATCCCGCCCAGTTGGTTCTCCTTTTCCACCAGCACCGCTTCATATCCCTGCTCTGCCAGGCACAAAGCCGCATTCATACCGGCCACACCCCCGCCGATAACCAAGGCCCGCCGGGTAACGGGGATCTTTTTTTCTTCCAGGGTGTTGAGCGTCGCCGCACGTGCCACCGACATCTTTACCAGTTCCATCGCTTTTTGCGTGGCGATCTGCGGTGTTTTGCTATGGACCCATGAGTCTTGATTGCGAATATTACACATTTCGAAAAGATAGCGGTTGAGGCCGCAGGTCTCCAAATTATCCATAAAAATCCCTTCATGCGTCTTGGGACTGCATGCCGCCACCACCACTCGATTTACGCGATGTTCCTTTATGATCTCCCGCATTTTCTCCTGTGAATCCTGAGAACAGGTAAACAAGCTTTCTTCTGCGCTGACCACATGGGGCAAGTGCTTTCCGAATTCGACCACCTTGGGC
>SDBT01018459.1_pt1 | contig 10965 bp, 5 predicted proteins | sample 2277101 | NCBI WGS metagenome assembly SDBT01 (sample SAMN10404973, study PRJNA504765) | marine sediment metagenome | isolation source: marine sediment core GS10_PC15, 103 cmbsf | place: Arctic Ocean: Southern Knipovich Ridge | collected 2010 | reverse complement strand
ACCAGGTAGAAGCAAGATTACTGGCTGCTCATAATTATGGAGTGATTCAAAATCGAAAACGCGTAGTAATCATAGGCTGGCAAAAAGAGTTGGGATTATCCTATCCCGAGATTAATATTTTTAGTGAAAAATATTTTAGAGATGACTTATTTTATGACCTTCCCTCAATAAAACCTGGGGAAAACAATAGATATCACTATTACTCTAAACCGGTTAATGAGTATCTGAAAAAGGCATTTATTAGAAACGCTGTTAATTTTGTAAGCCAGCATATTGCAAGACCGCATAATGAGAAAGACTTGAATATATATAAGCTGGCGATTCAAAAACTTATGGAGGGTGAACGTTTAAAAAACGATAAAATACCTGAGGAAATGAGAACACAAAAGAATGTAACCGATTTTCTGGACCGTTTTAAAGTAGTAGATAACAAACCTCATACAATGATTGCTCACATTGCTAAAGACGGCCATCATTATATTCATCCAGATATCAGACAACTACGCTCTATCTCTGTAAGAGAAGCAGCACGTATACAGTCTTTCCCAGATGACTACTATTTTGAGGGTGTCAAAGAGGGTCACCCCAGAACAGCTGCATTCAGACAAATCGGGAATGCTGTCCCCCCTTTGATGGCTGAGAGAATTGCTGAAAAGATAAAAGAGATGTTAGACAATGAGCGTTAAATTATCTTTCCAACCAAAAGCAAGGCTATTACTTCAACTGGGTGACCAGTTGATACGAAGCGAGAGCATCGCATTGTTGGAGCTGATAAAGAATTCATATGATGCTTACGCCTCAACAGTCAGAGTATCGATGAAGAAGATCGAACAACCGGATGAAGGGCAGATTGTAATTGAAGACGATGGAGCAGGAATGGATTCGGGCATTATAAAAGATGTTTGGATGCAACCGGGGAGTGATTATAAGTTCAAAATTGTCCAGTCATTGAAAACCGGCCACCGAAATGAAAGGATACCGATTGGTGAGAAAGGAATCGGAAGGTTTGGTGCTCATAAGCTCGGGTATAAGATTTCGCTCGTGAGTAAGATGTCGGGTAAAAGGGAAGTTTCATTAAAAATAAACTGGAGGGACTTCGAAAGAGACAATCTTCTTGAAAATATAAAAGTGCCCATAATTGAAAGAGGCTCCCCCCGACACTTTAAAGGTAAAAAAACCGGAACCCGTATAGTAATAAAAGACCTGAAAAATACCTGGACACGGGGAACTATACGAGAATTGTATAGAGCGGTAAACTCCTTGAGTTCACCTTTTGACAGCATAGATTCATTCAAAGTCTATTTCAGCATTGATAAGCAGGAATGGCTCTTAGGGTTACTTTCATTCAAAGACATAAAAGATTATGCGCTCTATTACGCGGATGCAATTATTGAAGATAGCGTCATAAAAAAGCTAATATATGAGTTCCGCCCCTGGGATACAATGAAAAAACTTCAGGGAAGGACAGAGCCATTGGAAAATGTACGCATGGTTGAGCGTGTTTATGATGAAAATACACATAAGTTTAAATGGGATGATCTAAATTTATCCAGTTATAAGATAGGCGAGATACGTTTGAAGGTTCTGATTTTTGATCGTGCGCCCAAAATTTTGTCACTCGGTGTGAATGACAAGAAAGGCTTTAGGGAATATCTTGATTCAAACGGTGGTGTAAGGGTCTTTAGAAACGGCATTCGGGTATATGACTATGGCGAACCTCGTAATGACTGGTTAAATCTCGACATGATGAGAGTCAACCAACCGGGGGAAACTATTAGTAATAATATAGTTATAGGAGCTGTATATCTTGACCGGAAATTAAGCGCGGACCTTATAGAAAAAACAAACCGGGAAGGATTTGTTGAAAATGAAGCTTATTTAAAGTTTGTTTCTGCAATTATGTTTACTATAGGTAAAATATTAACTCAAAGAAATCTTGACAAAGAAATGGTGAGACAGTTTTACAGTCCGGTTTCACCGAAAGAACCCGTCGTGGGTAATTTGAAAATTCTGCAGGATAAAATTATTGAAAAAATCCCCAAGGGGGAATATCAGAACGATTTATTAAAAACAATTGGAAACATTGAAGAAGATTATAAGATTATTACCGGCATATATACGAGAAGTTCGAGTGCCGGGCTTAGTTTAGGAATAGTAATACACGAAGTCGAAAAAATTATTGATGAACTGATAATAGCGGTGGAAGAAATACCTTCACATAAACATATAGTCGGCCTTGTTAAAATCCTACATAAAACAGTCGGCGATTATGCCGGTATTATTAAACAAAGTCCAAAATCAAGGGAAGATCTGGTAGAAATCATTAATCAGGCATTATCTAACATTCAATTCAGGATTAAAGCACATAAAATTGATGTCATCAGAAAATATAAAGAGCATGGAAATATAAATACTACCGTCAGATGTTCCGCTAATCTTGTTATCAGTACAATTATCAACATAATCGATAATTCCATATGGTGGCAGAATTACGCAAAAGTAAAAAGGAAAAAGATATTTATTGACATTACTGAAGACCATCCCGGATACATTTCCGTCCTAATTGCTGATAACGGCCCAGGATTCACTATCCCGCCCGAAGAGGCTGTAAAACCCTTTATTACAGATAAACCTAACGGCATGGGTTTAGGATTGCATCTCGCTTATGAAGTAATGAACGGACAAAAGGGGGAACTTATTTTCCCAGAAGCAAATGATTTCCTTATACCGGATGAATTTAAAAATGGAGCTATACTACTGCTTGCATTTAAAAGGTAGATCATGGGCGAGTTCCAACCACCTAGAGATGGTTCAGTACTAATTATAGATGATAGAGTTGAAGAAGCTTTACCATTGATAAAACTTCTTTCACAGGGTGGCATCGCTTTTACTTATTATAGCGGAACAAAAGATAGTGAATTACCTGAAGAACCTGTTCAAAAAATAAGACTAGCTTTCATTGATATTCAATTGTTTGAGCTATCCGATGCTAACACATACGCTCAAAACGTACTGAGATTGCTTGATAGAATCATACCCGACGAGAACGGACCATATATTCTTATCGTATGGAGCAAACTAGAAGACGTTTATGCTGATGAGCTTGAAAGACAAATTACATCTCCAAGCTTCAACAAACAGCCGGTAGTTTTTTCACGGTTGAGTAAAGCTGACTACTTTCAGACTAAGACGAGTGATTTATTGGAAGACCTCCTCGAGGGTGTATATTCTTCTCTAGGGACAAGATTTGGTGAAGAAGACTTGACTGCCATCAGGAATGTCATTGATGAAAAGAAACCGGTAACAACGACCTGGGAAGCAAAAGGTAATGCCCTCGAATTAATCTACGAAGATTTACAAACCAGACTGGAGGAGGCAGATACTTTCCAATTATTTACAATATGGGAAAACATGATCAATAAAGCATCTGGGGAAATTGTAAAAAGCTTTTCTGCGCTTTATCCAACAGACGAGTATTGGCGGGATAATTTAAAAACTGGGATTTACAGATTAGCGCACGCTCAACTCGGTAAAACAATAGATTCAGCTAATGAAAATGAATTAATTATTAATGCTTTAAAAACTCTGAATCATTCATTTCTGGATGTGTTAGAAAATGAAATATCAAGTAAGACAGATTTATCAGAAACAATAAAAATAGATAAAGAAGCTATTTGCTATGCCAGGAAGATTGCTGGTACTGAATATAAAATAAAATGGGTAGTGGATAGCGGCAGGTTTCAATTATTCATTAATGATGCTCTGACCCCTGTAGGAGCAAAAGGATCAAGCAATTTTAATGAGTTAATTAAAAAAGTACCTGATGGCGAGGATAAATCAAGGTTTGAGACTGTTATTAGAGATTATAAATCTATGACACCCAACATAAACACTAGATTGCTTATAGATTCGAATGTGACGTTATCTGTGCAACCAGGAAATGTGTGGGTTAGGAGAGTTCCGTCCTTAAGCAGGCGAAGAGAACTAGTAAAGAATTATTTTAATAAAGGAACGGACGTAATTGATAAAGAGGGTAATTGCAAACTTTCGGGCACAGAGTTAAAAAAGTTATCCTTTATTGAACTCGAAATTACACCCCTTTGCGATTATGTTCAGAATAAATGGTTAAAAGCGAGATTATTACCGGGAATACTTGTTCCAGAAAAGTATGCTGAAATGGTAAGTTGCCCAGAATCGCTGTATAAACAGATTCCATCGGTAATAATTGAAGCAATTGATGGGAAGTTGTATAAACCTGTTTTTAATTTTAACCTTTTGAAATCTTGTGATATTGAAGACATAAAGAAAAATTTAGGAGAACCTATTTTTAGAGTACGGAACCAGTTATTTGTTGACATTCTTTCCAGATTATCAAGTCACATAAGCAGAATGGGGATAGCAAGTGTTGAATAACAAGAAGGCAACCAACTGGTCGAGAGACGAGCTTATTGTGGCTTTTAACCTATATTGTAAAACGCCGTTTACAAAGATTAACGCAAGAAATAAAGCTGTTATAGAATTAGCTCCGATAGTCGGCCGTTCTCCTTCATCTGTTGCTTTAAAACTTGCTAACTTCGCCCGATTTGACCCAGCATTACAGGAAAGAAATATTTCCGGTATGCGTCATGGCAGCAAAGTCGAAGCCGAAATCTGGAATGAATTTAGTCATGACTGGGAAGAACTGGCCTATCAAAGTGAGTTAATATTGGCTAGATTTAAAAACGACTCGATTGAAAATTCTACCGGAATCATTAAGGAAGGTTTACCGCCAGAAGGAAGGGAACGGGATGTGATTGTTAAAGCGAGGGTAAACCAATCTTTTTTTAGACAGACTATTCTCGCATCCTATGACAACAAATGTTGCATAACCGGTATATCATTGCCTGAACTTCTCGTCGCGGGCCATATAATTCCATGGTCAATTGATAAGAAAAATAGAATGAATCCTCGCAACGGCTTGTGCCTTAATGCGCTTCATGACATGGCTTTTGATAAGGGTCTTATTACGATAACCATCGATTACCGTGTAAAAATATCAAAGGTTTTGAAACAACAATCTGGCCCCGAGTTACTTTTCATTCCATATGACAATAAAAAGATAGCTTTACCTCAAAGATTCACCCCGTCAAAGGAGTTTATTGAATACCACAATAGGCACATTTTTAGGGGGAACTGAAATCTATCTGACCTTTAAAAAATATAGAGAACTATGGATTATCCTAGGTTCCTTGTTTGTTTGTCTTCAAGTGGCTTCGGACTGTGACGGTTCAGTGAAATTTGGACTACCCATGATATTTCTTAAGCTATGACCTGCGAATAATAAAGCCAAGCCATATAGCACGAAGAGGCTGGCTGGCCTGAAAAAAAACAAAAGTCCACTAAATTTCTTTGTGTCGTCTAACTGATGTTATGTCAACTAATTAATTTTACATCTCCTTTATTATCAATCCATAAGAAAAACTGCATGAAATTGGGAAATTATTTCTCATTATCTTTAAGATTTGTCCCATAATGGTCGCAATATCAGTACTTTTTCCCATTTAGCCCTGTTTTTCCTGCTTTATTTTACTCATTTATCCCACAAGTGTTTAGCTTTAAAATGATGTTTAATTAAATAATGTACCGATTTTACAAACCGGGCATCACTGCCTCGAGCCCTGTACCGCCCACCAGAGACTTTCCCATATTATCAGGGGAAAAGAGGCTCTTCCTTTGATTCTTCCTTTTAAGCACCGTTAGCCGTAATTGGGCGTTTTTTAGCAAAATCTGTTACATATTCGTTACATGAGGAGAGGTCTGATTTTTTTCTGAATTGACATCAAGATTTACGCCATGTTATAAAATAGCCAGCCAAACTAATAAGGTCAGTAACGTGGGAAATAGGTAAATAATCAACCTTCGATAATGGCTTTTGTGTTTTAGCTTAATAAGGTCTATTTTTCATAGCTCGATGGATAAGAAAAGCATGTTCAAAGAATTAAAAGAAAATCTACAAATATGTAATGTAGAAAAATCATCTGATTTATTAATTGAAATCTACAACGCGTATGGTGAAGAATGGATAAATCATATTAAAAAAAATGAAGTCCTTCCTAATCCATCTGCATATAAATTTTCAAAAGATAGTCTTGATACTTTTTTAATATCTCTATCAGTAATAATTGATAAAATCGAATCTAAAGGAATAGAAGATGCGCTGAGGTTATTTTCATCTCTGGTTCAATTATATAGTAAAATTGAAAAGATAAATGAAGGTTTGTCTAAATCAAAATTTTATAATTTTCCGCCTCTTAAACAAATCCAGATGCTCTGCGTCTATTTTGAAGATCAATCAAGATTAACTCAAAAAAATTTTAGTGAGCATCTTAAAGACTATAAAGCAATCACTCCCGTAAGTTTAATAAATTTCAATATCGAGGATAAACTCACAAAAGGAAAAAAATCAGCAATTGATAATTTTGAAGCTCTTGGAGATTCAATTGACCTTAATTTAAGATATATCTTTTACAGATATAAAAATTCTTTTGATGCTAATTTTTTCAAGGATGTCTATCCATATGAAAATAAGTCCATTTATTTTTTATTGAATTGGGCAAACATAAAACAGGCAATTGATAACTTATGGCAGAATATAAAGTATCGAGAGTGGACTTATTTTATCAAAAATGATCATACCTACTATTGTCCGTCTAATAAGGAACATTTTATAAAAGAAGAGGCTTCCATAGATAGATACAGACTATACATAAATGAATTGGCTAATTCATTTCTTATTGATTTTCCAAATGAACATAAGTTATTTAATAAGATTATTTCAGAATTAAATATCAAAATCGGTAAGATACCATGGCAGATAAATATTCCGATTAGAGATCTCAAACGACTGTTATCAATTCCTTCATTATTTGACGTATTAGCAACAGAGTTTTTCTTTGAATTTTACAAAAGAAACTTAAGGGATTTATTAATTGGACCATCAAGTAGTCAAGTCAGTTCGGAGGAATTTTTAGTAGCATGCAAATATATTTATATTCTGTCATCAATTTATCAAAAAAAATGCTGGGAATCGTTTGATGAACATAATAAATCAAAATATTATTCATTAGTCCCTGTGGTGGATGAAAAAAATCTTGTTTATAGACTATCAAGTGCCACAGGATGGTCTAAAGTTAAATGTATAAATTTATTAAACCTTTTAAGTTATAGTCCTCAATACAAAAAAATTGATATTTGGTTTCAACCTTTAATTCCAATCTGCGAAGGGAAAAAATTATTAATCCCAACTATTGGAACATGCATGGATATTGTAAGGTTATTTGAATCTCACTGTTCGCAGTGGGATATTAAATTTGATGACAGAGGACCACTTTTCGAGAGAGAAATTCGAGAAGAATTTAAAAAATTAGGCATTCCAGCTTTGACATCTCCTCTTAAGTTTACTGCTTCTGATAAAAAAGAAATTGAATATGATGTAATATCTTGGTTTAAAGGATATTTGCTTTTAATAGAGGCGAAGTGTCTCCGCACGCCCCATTCTTCAACTGATGCATACAACTGCTGGAAAGAAATCCAGAAAGGGATCGAACAATTAAAGAGAAGGAGAGCTATCATCTTTTCAGATTGGAATAAGATTATTTCAACTACAGATATTGATTTGCCAAAGAATCCGCCCAAAAAGGAAAGAGTATTATGTTTGCTGGTCACAAACATTTTCACTTTTACTGGTTTTGAGATTGACGATGTCGTTATCACAGATTTTACTTGTTTACGTCGCTATCTGGATGGAGCTGATATTGAACGTATAGAGTTTAATCAGGATGGGTTGAAATCAAAAGATACAGTTGAACGCATTTGGTCCAAAGGTGAGCCTTCACCGAAGGAGTTATGGAATTATGTAAAAAATCCACCTAATTTAAGAAACATTATTACCAAGACCAAGATTAAGTATGGACCAATTCCTCCATTAGATGAAAAAGATAAAGATGTATTTTGTATTCCTTATACTATTGTTGAATAGTAAAATATTAAAATCAGCATAGATGGCGAGATACAAATCGCATCGTTAAGTCCTGAATTGCCATTTATTTTTCAATAATTTTTATCAAATATTATTTTCAGTGAGCTTATGCCATTTTGAGCTTTTTTGACACCAAAATGTCAAAAGAGTGACAAATCTATGTTGGTGGGTTGAGTCTGCATCTATTTCAATTTGACACTCATTTCACAGATTGATATTATTTTGCTATATAAAGAGGGGGAGCAATGAGTGACAAATCCAGTAGAAAATCTTTCCCAGCCACATTCAATGTGTATAATTCAATTGCTTTGATTGGCTCTGGAGGTTCTGGAAATGTTTTCAAAGTCAAAGATGAGAATAAAGAAATAGTTGCTATAAAGTGTTTACCTCCTGAGAGGATTAAAAAAAGCAAAATAGCGAGATTTAAGAATGAATTATACTTTTGTTTTAATAATCAACATCCTAATATAATCAAAATCTTAGATTGGGGGCATGTGAATCTTAAAGGTAAGAAGTGTCCATTCTATGTAATGCCTTTTTATCCAGAAACCCTTCGGAGCCTGATGAAGAAAGGTGTTCCTAAAGACAAAGTCCTAAGTTATTTTAGCCAAATTCTTGATGGAGTTGAAGCAGCACATCTTCAAGGCATTTGGCACAGAGATTTGAAACCTGAAAACATCCTTTGTGATCCTGCATCAGGAATACTTGTCATTGCAGATTTTGGAATTGCACACTTTACTGAAGAATGGCTTTATACACTTATTGAAACCAAGTCTCAAGAAAGACTGGCAAATTTTCAATATGCAGCACCAGAACAGCGAGAAAGAGAAAAAAATGTAGACCAACGAGCAGATATATATGCACTTGGTATGATTTTAAATGAAATGTTCACAGGTCAAGCTCCACATGGAACTGGCTATAAAACCATAGGCCATGTTTCATCCGAATATGAATACTTAGATGACCTGATTACAAATATGCTACGGCAGTCACCAGAAGAACGCTTTGCTATAATAGAGGATATAAAAAAGCAGCTTATTGCCCGTAAGAATGAATTTGTCACTCGACAAAAAATAAGTGCACTAAAACAGACTGTAATACCAGTGACTGATATTGATGATCTACTTATTGCTGATCCCCCAAAGCTTGTGGACTTTGACTGGAGTCGAGGAGTTCTGACACTTTTCTTAAATCAGCCTGTTAATAGAAATTGGATATGGGCGTTACAGAATATGGGAAACTATACATCAATAATGGGTAAAGGACCTGAGCGTTTTGCTTTTTCTGGTAAAGAAGCAAAGATTAATGCCAGGGAGAATGAAGTGCAGAAAGTGATAGATTATTTTAAGAATTGGCTTCCAAAAGCGAATCAAGTGTATGAACAAAAAATTCGACGGGAAAAACAAGAAACAGAAGAAAAAAGCCGACAGGAACTTCAGCAAGAAATAGAAGAGCAAGAAACCAGACAGAGGGTGCTGAAAAAAGTGAAAATATAAATAAGCCTTTAGATATCATAGCTAAATACAGTCGCCTTCATTGCCTGGGAGAGTAAGAGAGTGTGTTTAGGGAATTGATGGTGTATGAAATAAAGTGGGAATATCAAACATTGCTGATAAGGTGGAATATTAAGCCGACTAACAGCCAAATCCCTTAAAGCCCTGGCTTCCCGATGGTGTAAATGACGCTTAGCGACTTTATGATAAAAGGTCTTTTTTGTCTCGAAATCTTATTGAAAATTAAAAGGACATATTAGAATGAACATAAGAAACAGAAAGTTATACGATGAACTTAAAAATTCAACAAGCTCTGCGTTTAGGATACTTAAAAAATTTAGTGAGAAAAGAACTGAATTGCCGTCCACTCTAAAGGAAAAGACTATTTTTCGCAGAAATGGCTTAAGAAGCACTCATTTTATAAAGGTTCCTAATTTACACCGTTTTATTCATCAGAATGATAAAACGATTTTAAATCTTTCTGAGTATAAATCATGTAGTGGTTATATTAACAAAGATAAACGATTCATACTGCTTCGCAAGATTGATGAAAATCAAGCACAACATGTCCCTCACATTGCTTTTTTTAGCTTTTTATCGCAGCTTGTGGAAAAAACTGGATCGTTTAAATTCAGTTCACAGGCATTTGATAAATTGTATGAGGAATATGAACATTATCTTTATTTGGATACGATTATTTATCAATGCTTTTGTCTCTTGATAAATTTTCAAAGTGATATAGAGAGAATCAAATTGAATAATGGCTTAATAATTAAGAAGATCTCAAATAATGAACGTAGGAAAATTTTAAAAATGAGAACAACAAGAGAACTTGATTTGCTCCAAGTAAAATGGATTATTCAGTTTCGAGTTAGTATTAAAAGAAAAGAGAGATTCACTTATATCCCTGCAAGTGAAAATTTTGACAATCTGATTACTGCATTACGATTATTCAAAGATGGAGTTGTTGGATATAATAATATTTATGCCTTTACTCTTGCAAGTTGGGATAAGTCCATGCGTGCTAATTTAGTAGAAAGAAATTTTTCAGGGAAAAAATATACACTATCGAAATCAGAGGTTCACGAATTTAAAAAATGGTGGAAGGAATTTACTAAATTCAAAAGTCTTATGAAAAGAAAGGAGATTGATATAGCAATTCGAAGATTCAATTATGCTTATGAGAGAGCGAGTTTAGAGGATAAACTAATTGATTACATCATTGCTTTTGAATCTTTTCTTCTATCAGGAGAACAAGAAAAGAAATTTAGGTTTGCACTTAGCGGTGCGTTTTTACTTGGCAAAGAAAAAAAAGTCCCAAAGGAAAGGAATCGTTATATGAAAGAAGTAAAAGAATATCTTTCTGAAGCTTATAAACTCAGAAGTAATATTGTTCATGGTTCTAAAAAGCTTAAAAAGAAAATAAAAATTGATAAAAAAGAAATCCCAATGCAA